>Ga0210394_10006243_pt1 | contig 12967 bp, 7 predicted proteins | sample IncBWC12MmetaG_FD_160121 | JGI IMG/M metagenome (GOLD analysis project Ga0210394, IMG submission 160121) | Forest soil microbial communities from Barre Woods Harvard Forest LTER site, Petersham, Massachusetts, United States - Inc-BW-C-12-M | ecosystem: Environmental > Terrestrial > Soil >... | reverse complement strand
CGCCGAGGGCCAAAAATATCCCAGATAGGTGACGAAAAGGTTGATCGCCGCAGCTGCAGCCGTCAGGCGTGACAGCCAATGGAGCCATGCCACTTCGAGCGCCGGCAAGCGTCCGAAAGCCACCCGCGTATAGAGGTAAGGCCCTCCGGCTTGGCGAAATTGCGAGGCCACTTCGGCGAAGCAGCCCATGATTATACCGACGGCTGCCGCCGCCACGAGATATGCGAGCGGGCTTTCGCGGCCCAGATCAGCGGCGATAATTGCAGGCAGTCCGAAGATGCCGCTGCCTATGATCGAGTTGATCACCAGCGCCGCGAGCCCCCAGCGGCCAATCGCTCTTACGAGGTGCGTTGGTTCGCGTGAACTCACTTCTGCGGGCTCTCAGATCCTGCGGGTCCGCCGGCAAGCTCACTGTGCGGCGCGCATGCGTTGGCCGATGAGCAGTGCCGGATTCGCGCCGGGGCGCGGCCGGAATTTCTCGGCGCGGCCGTTATTGACCTCGGCGAGATAGAGATTGCCCTCCGGATCCACGCTCATTCCGTGCACATTCCACAACGCGCCCGGCCAATCGCCCTGGCTGCCCCAGGAATAAAGATAATGCCCGTCGAGATCGAACTTGATGATCTTCGCCGTGGTGCCATCGGCGATCCAGACGCTGCGATCGGCCGCCATGTAGAGGAACTGCGGCGTCGAGGGCTTTCCCGTGCTCCATTGATCGAGGAACTTGCCATTCTCGTCGAAGATCTCGATGCGATGATCGGCCCGATCGGTTACGAAGACACGGTGCGTTGTAGGATCGAAGACGACGCCATGCACGTCTTTGAAAACGCTCGGCCGCATATCGTCCGGCGGATTCGAAGGCTGGCCGAAGGTCATCATAAATTTGCCGTCTTTATCGAATTTCACGACGCGCGTATTGCCGTAGCCGTCGGTAACGAACATAGTCCCGTCGGGAAGCCAATTGATGAAGGTCGGCCGGTTGAAGTGCTTCTCGTCGTTGCCCGATTGATTGGGTGTTCCAAGCGTCTTAACCAATTGCTTGCCATCGTGCGTGAATTCGTAAATCGCGTGGCCCTGGTCGTCAACCACCCAAACGTGTTTATCCGGATCATAAGGGTTAATGGTGACGTAGTGCGGGCGCTTGAGCATGGAATCCCATTTCGTCCAGTCTTCGATCATATTGCCGTTCGCGTCCACGACGACGATGCAATGCTCCCACCGCGCATCCACGCCAAGTTTTCCTTCCCACACGGGATTGCCCGCGGCGGTGACTGGCCCGACCGAAGCATTACGAAAAGGAAGCTGCGCAACAGGAAACGAGATGCTGGGGCCAACTTTGGGATAAGGGACTTCTTCGGGGCGCTTCATCGCCGGAATTTCGCCGCGTTCCAGAATGAAAACGCGATTGGCGCTCTCCGCGAAAACGCTCTCCACTGCTCCCCAGGTCCATTTTTCATGTCCCGGCAGGGAAGTGATCGGCTTGGGCCAGTCGGTAACCACTTCGTATGGGCCCCAGACGTCCTGCGTATTCTTCTCCCCTGCGATCGCGGCGGCGCTGAAGTTTGGCTTGCCCTGCGCCTCAACGCCGCGAATCTTTTTCTCCAGTAACATTCCTGCGAAGAAGCCTGCTATCGTCATCGCGATCGCGAGTAGCAGTCCACCCGTACGCCTGGTCATATTTCCTCCTCGACTCGCTTATCGGCGCCCATGATAGCAAGCGACCAAGGCATGCGCATTCCTCAATATGTTCGAAGAAAGGAGAGAATTGGGCAGAAGCGGTTGACTGAAGAGAATCCGTCAGTTTGCGCCGTCCCGAGGGCCAAAAACAAACAGCCCGTTCCCCGAGGCAATGGAGACGTACTGTTTGCCATCCACCTCGTAGCTGATTGGACCGGCGATAATCTCGCCGCCGAGATTCACCTTCCAGAGCAGTGCGCCGGTTCGCGCATCGAGCGCCTGAAAATAGCCCTCACGGCCGCCCGAGAAGAGCAGATCGGACGCCGTGGTCAAAATTCCGCTTACATTGACGTCGTGCATGTCAAACGTCCACTTCCGTTTTGCTGTGTGCGGATCGAGAGCGATCACCGCGCCGCGGCCCAATGCCTCAGTGTACGTATTGACGGGACTCGACCGTTGGCCCACGGGATTATCTGCGCCGGGAATCGGAGCAGCATTAGCGCCGCCGGTATAACGCAGCCCCTCCCTGTAATCCACGTCGACGCCAGTAAAAACCGTCGAGTAGTTTTCCCAGGTGGAAAGATAGAACAATCCGGTGCGCGGGCTATACGATGGCGAATACCAGTTCGTCCCGCCTTGAATGCCGGGAAAAGTCGGCTTGCCCGCGGGCTGCGGTGTGGGAATTGGTCTCCCCTTCGCGTCCAGGCCGCTCGCCCAGTTCACTTTTACGAACGGCGCTCCGTTGAGAAACTTTCCTGTCGTCCGGTCCAAAACATAAAAGAAGCCGTTCCGATTGCCCCATAGCATCAGCTTGCGAGGGCTGCCATTCCAATCCATATCGGCGAGAACGGGAATCTGCACGGAGTCATAATCGTAAGGGTCGTTCGGCGTGAACTGAAAATACCACTTGAGCTTCCCGGTATCGGGATCGAGGGCGACTACGCAATCCGAATAGAGGTTATCTCCCGGCCGTTGCCCCGGATTCCAGTCTGGCCCCGGATTGCCGGTGCCCCAATACGTCAGGTTGAGATCGGGGTCGTAAGAGCCCGTAAGCCAGACAGCCGCGCTGCCGTGCTTCCAATCATCGCCCTTCCATGTTTCGTGCCCTGGCTCGCCGGGACTGGGAACCGTGTTGAACCGCCAAGCTTCTTTGCCGCTGTGCGCTTCGTAAGCCGCGATGAAACCGCGAATACCGTACTCGCCGCCGGCCACGCCAACGATCACCTTGTCCTTTACTACGAGCGGCGCGAGCGTCATGGCATAACCCGCGGCCGCATCGGCCAGCTTGTTGTTCCAGATCGCGTGGCCGTTCTTCGCATCAATGGCCACCAGATGTGCGTCGACCGTTGCCATGAACAGCGTATCGCCCAGTATGGCCACACCGCGATTCACAATTCCGCAGCAGGGGCGGGACTCTGGAGCCGTGGCGTAGTGGTACACCCAAAATACGCGCCCCGTCTTTGCGTCCAGCGCCACCACATCGTTCGGCGACTGCGTGAGGTACATGATCCCGTCCACGACCAGTGGTGTCGTCTCGAATTTCTGCAGCGACTGCGCTTGAAATGCCCATTTCAGCTCGAGATTCTTAACGTTCGCCGCGTCGATCTGCTTCAGTGGGCTATACCGTTGGCTCAAGTAAGTTCCCGAGTAGGTTAGCCAGTTTTGTGGCTCATCCGCGGCACGAAGCAGCCGCTCGGAGCTAACCTGAGCGCCAAGCGCGGCGGGAAAAAGCAACGTCAGGCACACGACAGACGCGCGGTAGATTTTCATCATCATCGCAGCCCTTTCAACGTGAGCAGGTAAGCAATCAAATCTGCCGTTTCCTGTTCACTCATTTTGTCTTTGTACGAGGGCATGGTGGATGTCGTGAGCACGGTGTATTCGCGCAGGTTAGCTTTATCCAAAGACAGCAGATGCTCTTGGTCGTCGATGAGCTGAACCGAATACGTGTCTTCGTTCAGCCGCCGACCGTTGATTACCTTGCCGTCTTTTGTGACCGCTCGCACGGAACGGTTCACCGGCAGCATCGTTCCATTGGCATCGAGAAGCTTACGTTGCAGGAAGTCTGCGCTGCGCAGCGCGCCAATTTCGCTCAAATCGGGAGCGACTCGCGGGCCCTTACCGTTGACGCGATGACAACTCGTGCAGCCGCCCGCGCCCTCAAACCACGCCCGCCCGCGGTTCGCGTCGCCCAGATTGCCCGCGTGGGAATCAAAATTGCGCATGTTGCGGATGTAAGCGACGATGGCCGTGACTTCCGACGGATCAAGCCGGAATGGCGGCATGGCCGTGCCAGGGATTCCGTTGGCCAGCACAGCGCGCAGATCTTGGTCAGAGGAAGCGCGCCGCAACTGGCCTCCGCCCAAATCCACGCCGCCGATCTGAGTACCATTCGCTCCATGGCAAGCCGCGCACTGCGCGGCGTAAATCTGCGCGCCATAGCGAATATCGGCGGGCGCATACGTGACCGCGCGATCCTGAGCGCGGCCAACAAAGGCATACGCCCCGCTCAGCACCAGGGCTGCAGCACAGACGAGTAGGCGATTCCACCAGCCCCAGCCGAGGCTGTAACGGCGGCTTGCCCTGCCCGCCCTGAGAAGCGCGAAGCGAATCGAAGGGCTTGCGCTGAGTCTCGAAGGGAGCTTCGAAGGGCCTTCTGTCCGTCTCTGGTTCACTAGCTTCCCCGAAACGAGCATCGTTTCACCCGAATTACTGTCGTGATTGCTGAAGATTGATCGGCAATATACACCCGTGCCCGGTGTTTGGGAAGATTGCGGCCTCACGCGTCAGCGCTCTCGGGCGCACCGCGCCCTTGCGCCAATAGACGAGCGCTTCGATCTGTGCGAGGATACCCGGCAAGTTCGAGACAACACCGGAGGAGCCCATGCAAAGACGAAGATTCCTGGCTTCATCGCTGGCGGCTAGCGCGCTCGCGGCCACTCAACCCGCCGCCTATTTGGGCGCTGCGGAAGACGCCACGAAAAAGAATGGCCGGGAGTTCTATCAACTGCGCCGCTATCACATCATCAGCGGACCGCAACGGAAGTTGTGCGATGACTTTTTCAGCGGCGCGTTGATTCCCGCGCTGAACCGCATGAGTATCGGCCCGGTTGGCGTGTTCGATCTCTCAATTGGCCCGGATACGCCCACGATTTACGTCCTGATGCCGGGCCTTTCCGCCGAAGCCGTGGCCACTGTGGAAACGCACCTCGCGAAGGATGCCGAGTACATGAAAGCCGGCGAGGCCTTCTTGAACGCTCCCGCCAAGGAGCCGGCCTTCGACCGCATGGAGAGCTCATTCCTGCAGGCATTCGAGAAATGGCCCAAACTCATCCAGCCGGCGGCCACCAAGGCGCGCGGCCCGCGAGTTTTTGAGCTGCGCATCTACGAAGGCGCTACTGACCAGGATCACAAGCGCAAAGTGGAAATGATGCAGTCGGGCGAATCGGAAATCTTCACCAAGGCCGGGGTCGAACAGGTTTTCTATAGCGACACCCTCGTCGGAACGCGCCTGCCGAGTCTGACCTACATGCTGGCGTTCGACAGCCTCGCGGACCGTGACAAGAAATGGGCCGCATTCCGCGCGTCAGATGACTGGAAGAAGTATTCGACTCAACAGCGTTATGCGTTTGAGCCTATCGTCTCGAATATCACCAACGTGATTCTTACGCCCACGGCATATTCCCAGATTTAGATTTTTGAGTCCCTCATGTAGCCCAGCCTTTGCGCCTTCAGCGCGAGCGGCGCTCGCGCGCTAAAAAAAGTCGCAAAGGCTGGGGGGGTCTCGTGCGCTTGTGCGTCCGCCTCGACAGCGGCGAGCAGGTCTAACAAAATCCCCACCCTTTCCTGAAATGAGAAAGGGTGGGCTACAAAAACCCAATGCAGCGGCCGCTCGCCTCTCCTCTCGCTCCACAAAAGACCAGGGCCGTCGCGGCGGCTAGCCGGACGGCCCTCGTGTTAAAATGCATTTGCGAGTTGTGCTGTTGGTTGCGCTTTAGAAGTGCAGCCTCAGCGCGAATTGCCCGAATCGTCGCTCGTCGTGATTGGCGCCCTCGGAATTGCCGACACCCAGGCCGCCAAACTTGCCCTGGATCGTGACTGGGCCAGGACCGCCCACGAATTCAGTCCCGATCAGGTACAAGTTAACGTGATTAAGGATGTCAAAGCCCTCGGCCCGGAATTCCAGGCTAAAACGCTCGGTGAGCGCGAACGTTTTGCTGAGCGCCACATCCAGGCTCCAAGCGCCAGGGCCGTAGAACATGCCCCGTGTCGTCATACCGGCCGGATACGGGCCAAAATCCGAAATTCCAAGCAGAGCTGGGTTACCGAAGCTAGTGGCGGACGGGAGATTCAGGATGGTAAATACGTTGGGGCCGGTGGCTACCGGTGCTCCAGTCTTGAGGTTGGTAAGGGGAGCACTCGGCACGTACCTTGGAACCCCCGCCCCCTCGAAAGAATTCAAAGTGTTTGTCGGATCCCAGACGGAGAAAGGCACGCCAGTTCGCGCCGTGAAAATCGGCGATATCGACCAGCCGCCCGCTGCCTGCCTGAGGACACCCTTTCCGCTCTTCAGGAAAGGTTCGGTCCAGGTCATCTCCAACGCTAGGCGATGGCGGATGTCGTAGTCCGAATTGCCGTAATCCAGCCAGGGATCGCCCGGATTGGTGAAACCCAGATTGAACTGGGCGGTGCTCTCGGAGAATGTGGTGCTGAGGTTATCCATCGAGTGTGCCCAGGTGTAGTTCGACAAAATAAATAAGCCGGTGTGGCCGAGTTCCTGGGTGGAGAAGTGGACGTTCAAGGAGTCGTAGTGAGAGAAGGCCTGCGTGCCACGATTGTTAATAGAGGTATACGCCTGGTTAGGACGCGTCAGGCAAGGCGTGGTCGGCGTACAACCTGCGTCAGCAGGGTTCGTCGCACCATCTTCCACCAAAGGCGCCCCAGTGAACGCCTGAGGGGCACCGATCTCGTTGATGTTGACGATGTCATACAAGTGCACACCGTGCGAGCCGTTGTATTCCAGCGACACAGCAGCCTTGCCGCCCAGTTGCCGTTCCAACGTCGCACCCCAGAATTGGACTGACTCCACCTGAATATTCTGGTCAACATCGCGAGGGCTTGAGGGAGGCAAACCCTGGGCACCGCTGCCACCAAACGGACCGAGCGTGCTCGTCGTAAGGGGCACACCTGAAGCCGTGAGCGTGGCATTGTTGGGCGGATTCTGGATTATGTTGAAGGTCACATTGCCAAAGTTTCTGTCATAAGTGATGCCATATCCGGCCCGAAACACGGTCTTGCCGTCGCCAAAAATGTCGTACGCAAAACCGACGCGGGGCCCGGCCGTGCCCCAGCGGGGTTTCCAGAGCCCGCCGATACCGCTTTGCGGCACGGTCTTCACGGCGCCATTCTGAACTTGTTGAATGATGTTGCTACCCGCTCCGTAATAGAAATTGGAATCCAGATTGGGATTGTTATTGTGCTGCACGCCGAAGTGCTCATAGCGCAGGCCGTAATTAAGAGTCAATTTTCGCGTCAGCCTGTAGCTATCCTGCGCATAGAGCGCCCAATCGTTGTAGCGGTCGCTGCGGTTAAAGCTGGGAGCGGTAAGAGGGAAAGTTACCAGGCAGTTCTGACCGGCAGCATTGGTGGGGGTGATGATGCCGCCCTCGGAAGTTCCGGAGTAGGCTCCCACATCGCAGGGGAAGGAGCCTGCTGGATTGACTGCTTTTTGAAACAAAGCCAGCGTCCCGGTCGTCATGTTGTCCAGGCCTCCCGCTATACTCCCATTAGGGCCAAGAGCCTCGATCGCCTGGTTGTAGGCGCCGTAGCCACGGTTCATCTGAATGTAGTTATATTGCCCGCCGAACTTCATGTTGTGTTTGCCGTGGGTCCAGGAGATGTCTTCGTTGATCTGGGTAGTGTCCTGTGGACCTCCGAAGGGAAGACCTCCGGTGGCTACGTTGAAGTCGTAGAACCCAGGGAACTGCACGGGTTGACCATTGAGGATGACGGCCCCGGAGTTGGCAGCCGTCAGAAACAGAGTCGGATTCTGGTCCAGTGCCTGATTGTACTGATAGGCTTCATCGTCCCGGAAAAAGCTCAGCTTGGTGACACTTAACAGGTTGGAGCCGAAGGTGTGGCTGGCCGACAAAAGGAAGTTGTTGTTATAAATCGTCTCGCCGACGTTGAACTGCGAGTAGGGGCTGGAGAAAAGTGCGCCGCTCAAGGTCGCCAAAGATTCGCGGCCATAGCGCAGGAATATCTGCGTATTCTCGCTCATGTTGTAATCGAGCCGCCCGGTCAAGAAGTAGGTGTTTTGCGGAAGATCGCCGCCGGCATCCTGCGGGGCCGTGTAATTTACGAGATCCATCACCGGCGTGCCTGTTGGAACGGCCGTGTCAAAGGCTCCGCCCGTGGTAAACGGAAGAGCCGGGTCCCCCTTGGACAAAACGCTCACTGGCGCAGGGGTGGGGCCACCGAATTTGGCGAACCAGCCCTGCACGGCGGGTGACGTGAGCTTTAAGAAGGCCGGATCGGGGACGTACGCCAGGAGACTCGCGGCGCTGCGGACGCGCAGAAACTCGGTGCTTGCGTAGAAAAAGAGCTTGTCTTTCTTGATCGGGCCTCCCACGTCCCCCCCGAACTGATTTCGCGTGTACTGGCCCTTGGGAGTGCCGCTGGCATTGTTGTCGAACGTGTTGGCAGTATACGCAGAAAGGCGATTGAATTCCCAGGCGTCGCCGTGGATAGCGTTGGATCCGGATTTAGTCGAGACGTTGACGATTCCGCCGGCCGCACGTCCATACTGCGCGTCGAAGTTGTTGGTGATAACGCGGAACTCTTGCACGGCGTCCTGAGGAATGATCAAGGCTATGGTGTTATCGAAAACATTGATGTTCTCCACGCCGTCCAGGAGAAGTTCGGTATCCGCGGACCTCTGCCCATTGATGTTGTAGCCCGCGCCACGATAGCTGGTGACGTTCTGACCGCCACCGGTGCCGAGTTGCGGGTTATTCGTGCTGGTGCTGCGGTCGCCGCCGCTGATGTTCCCCGCGAGTGCAACAAAGTCGTAGGGATTCCGCGTCAAGCTCGGCAGGTTCTGCACTTCTTCCGGCGTGACGATCTGGGAGACTTCTTGCGTTTGCGTATTGACTTCCGCCGCAATGGGTACAGCTACGACTTCCACCGTCGTCGATACCTGGGAGACGGAAAGCGGGGCGTCCAGGGTCGCGTGACCTCCGACGGTCACCGTGACTTGGGCCTTGTAATCCGCGAATCCTGCTTTGCTGATCGTCACATCGTACGGAGCCGGCGCCAAACCAGGGAACGTATAAACTCCGTCGCTTCCGCTTTGCACCACGCGTGTCGCGCCCGTGGCCGTGTTGCGTACGGTAACCATCGCATCTGGAACGCTGGAGCCCGACGTGTCTTTCACGGTGCCTGTAAGCGTTCCGGTGTCTGCCTGCGCAAACACCATGCTCGGCAAAAACAAGAGCAGCGCGACCAAGTACAGCACGTTATGCGTTCTGATTGGTTTGGCGCGGCCGAGGATTCTCGGACGGTTCGCTTTTAGGTCTGACAAACGCTGCGCGCAAAGGCGCGCGGCAAAATACCCCCAAATATGTCTCATGGAAAGCACCCTCCTTTTTTTAGAACGGCCAGTGACCCGAACCCCTGGGCGAGCCCCTTGCCTCATACCCCGTCTAAACTAGTCCGACAATACCGGCCCATTATTATCCGAAACCTAATAGTGTCAATAGGGATAGAAGTGATCGGCCCGATCTAATTCAGAAATATACAAAGATACCTGTATGTTTCGGTTTCAGCGACGACACCCCCCAATGCTTCTTCGATTCATCTCGAGTGAATTCGGGTACTTTTAAGACATCGCGGCGCAACAGGCGTTCGCCGTAGTGTGGAGAAATGAGACGCTTGAATTCATGAACGCGAGCCCAGCAAACCCGGCCGTTGCGATTTTGTCGCTGCGAGAAGACTCGGTTCAAGCGGGGTTGCGGTCGCCGGCAACCGCCGTGGCGGCGGCGCTGCTACTGCGTCTCGGCTTCCTGTATTTGGCTCATCGAGCCGGTGGCAACTTCTTTCCCGTGGGCCAGGAAGCGGGAAACGTGGCGTGGTCGCTCGCCTTGGGCCATGGTTTCTCGTCGCCTCTCATCGGTATGCAAGGGCCTACGGCCTGGGTTGGTCCCGTTTATCCCTTTCTTCTCGCGCTTGGATTCAAGCTGTTGAGCATGAATCCCTACCACGTCGTCATTTTCGGCCAGGTCTTGAACGCGATTTTCTCGGCATTGACCTGCTGGCCGATTTACCTGCTGGCCAAGAAGCTCTTCAGCTTGCGAGTCGCCTTGGCGTCCTGCTGGACGTGGGCCGTCCTGCCGACTGCAATTCTCCTTCCTCTGGAGTGGGTTTGGGACCAGAGTCTCTCAGCGCTTCTGTTGACGGCGCTGCTCTGTGCCACGGTTTATCTCGCCGCAGAGCCTGCTCCCAAAACAGCGGGCGCGCGGCGCCGCTCTCTGCTTTGCGCTGGATACGGAATCGGCTGGGCTTTCACCCTGCTGACGAATCCGGCGATCGGGTTGGTGCTTCCAGTCTTACTGGCTTGGCTCGCCTATCAGCGAAACAAAACCAGCGCGGCTTGGAAAGGCCGCCTCGCAATCGTACTGCTCGCCTGCGTGCTCGGCATACTTCCGTGGACGGCGAGAAACTACGCAGCCTTCGGACGATTTGTGCCGGTCAAATCCAATTTCGGGCTGGAGTTTTGGCTGGGCAACAATCCCGACGTGAAAATCATTTGGACGTGGTGGCGCAGTCCGGCATCGGATCCGGCCGAAAGCAACGAGCTGCACCGGCTGGGTGAATTTGCTTACATGCACGAGAAACAGAGCGAGGCTCTCAACTTCATCTGGACCCATCCGGGAACTTTTCTGGATACGTCTTTCGATCGCTTCGTGGATACGTGGACAGCACTTTGGGATCAGCGTGCTGACCCTTGGGTGAACGCGCTGCATGCGGGCACGGCCTACGTAGGCTTTTGCAGCGGTTTCTCGCTTCTTGCGCTTCTAGGTTTGCTGCTGGCGCACCGTGCGGACGCGCTCGGGACATTCCCACTATTGGTAACGATGCTCTTGTTTCCCCTGACTTACTACATCACCCATAGCGCAGTACGTTATCGCCACCCCATCGATCCGGTGATGACAATCTTGGCGGTCTATGCCGTGCTCGGAGCATGCGCCGGATTTCAGAGCACGCGTGCCGTTTTGAGAGATTCTTCGGGCCGATGATGCTGCGCTCAGACTCGACAGCGGAGGCAGCGGTTACCGGCTGGTGCTGGTCACCACGGGAGCAAATTTCTGGATGCGCTTAGCCTGTTCCACTTCGCCTGTATAGATGTTCCCCTTGGAATCTATGTCGATGGCATTGATCCAGTGGAATTGGCCCGCGTATTTGCCGTTGCCGCCGAATGAGCCCACGGTCTTGCCGCTCTTGCGGTCGAGAATCCAGACCAGGTTGTTGGTCCCGTCAGCCACGAACATAAACTTTTGCTGCGGGTCTTTGGAGAAGACCATCTTGTAGGTGGTTCCGCAGGGCGGCATCTTCGTGTTAGGTGGAAGCCCGCCGCAATCCGGGCCGCGCGAAGGCGTGTTCGGCGACACGGAGAAATCCTGCATCCACTTGCCTTGCTTGGTGTACACGGAGATGCGGTCCTGCCCGCGCTCGCCGACATAGACCAGCCCATCCTTGGCTATCTGCACGAAGTGCAAGTCGGGCACGAAGTTCTTTTCTTCCGGAGGAGGCGCGCCAGTCCACTTGTAGGGCGGAATCGGGTCGTTCGAAATTTCGCTCAACGGCATCCCGTGGCCGCCCCAGCCGCGCTTAAATACGCCCGTATCCATGTCATATACGAGGACGCGTTTCCAATTGATGAGGTAGATTTCACGCGCGTCCTGATCGAGATTGAAGCGCCCTTTGGAGACCAGCCAATCGGTCTGCGTGTTGTCTTCCTTGATCTGAGTCATTTCTTTTGGCGGCCGATGGCCGAAATCCCAAAGCAGCTTCCCATCAGGCGAGAATTTGAGAATGCTGTCTTGCGCGGCCGTCCCGGCGATCCAGACGTTTCCTTCGCGGTCGACGAGAATGGTTTGCAATGCGGTCGGCCATTGCGGAATGTATCCCGGGCCGCCCCAGGCGTGAACCACGTTGCCTTCGGTGTCGAGCTCAATGGCTTCCGGGCCACGCACGCAGCAGGCGATACGCGGCGGATCGTCGCCACCGCCAATTTCATCGCCGTCGGCTGCCGCTCCGCGATTCAGGAACCAGACGTGATCATTCCTTTCGTCCACGTACAAACCCGTCACCTGCTGCATGCTCCAGCGATTCGGCAGGCGCTTGGGCCAGAAGGGATCGACGCGGTACATCGGCGCTCCCTGCGCGTCCGTAGCTTGGGCGGCGGCCTTTGCCTGTGGCCGCGCGCGCATGGTCACAGCCAGCGCCAGCAAACAGACGGCAAAGCCCAGCGCAAAGATCAGGTTTCGGCTATTTCGGTTGCCCGCATGATTCGTATTCATAGATTTTCCTTCCCTAGTCCGAAAGTGGCGCTAGCCTACCACAGTTGCGGGTGAAATAAGCATGCGTACAGAGCAGGCGCTGGGCTCCCGCCCGGCGCCTGCTTTACGTGAGAGAGGATGCCGCCCTGAAGGGCGGCGCTACATTTAGCCCTGCGCGAGGGCTCACCAGATTTTGCAAACCTGGTCACTGGGTTTCACCATTTTGTCGCCGGGCTGGCAGTCAAACGCTTTCGCAAACTCCAGCGTATTCATCAGTGCGCCCGCGGCGCGAAACCGGGGCAGGGGATGCGGATCGACTGTAGTCATCATGCGTTCAAATTCAGGCCGGGCAGTGGTGCCCCAAATACGCGCGAAGGAGAGGAAGAAGCGTTGTTCGGGGGTGAAGCCATCGATTGCGGCAGGCTCGGGTTTCCCGGCGAGCGTGTGGTCGAAAGCCATATGCGCGATGGTGAGCCCGCCGAGATCGGCGATGCTCTCGCCGAGCACAAGCTTGCCGTTCTCGTGCAGATCGTCCACCACCACAAATGAGTCAAACTGTTTTTCCACGCAGGCGGTGCGCTCCTTGAAATTCTTCAGGTCCTCAGGAGTCCACCAGTTGTGCAGATTACCCTGCGCGTCGTATTGCGCTCCCTGATCGTCGAAGCCGTGGGTCATCTCGTGACCAATCACGGCGCCGATCCCACCATAATTGAGCGCGTCGTCCGCCTGGG
>Ga0210394_10006241_pt1 | contig 12970 bp, 29 predicted proteins | sample IncBWC12MmetaG_FD_160121 | JGI IMG/M metagenome (GOLD analysis project Ga0210394, IMG submission 160121) | Forest soil microbial communities from Barre Woods Harvard Forest LTER site, Petersham, Massachusetts, United States - Inc-BW-C-12-M | ecosystem: Environmental > Terrestrial > Soil >... | reverse complement strand
TCACCTACCTGTGGCTGCGGCGCTGCCGGGGCTTTTACGTTTCGGCTGGAGACTTCCGGCAAAATGGGGATGCTCATCTCTAACACTGCAGCGATTGGCACCGAGACCACCGCGCAATCGACAAGCACATGGTTTCAGGGCAACGCCACCTACAACGACACCACGGGGGCGTTTGCGTTTCGCGTAGCGCGCGCCGCAGACGGCAGCGGCACTAACATTCAGGCAGTGACTGCCGCTTTTGATTCTATTGGCTTCGACCGCGGCACCAGTACAGGCGACCCCAATGCGCAGGTTGCAGAACTGATTATCTATAACCGCGTGCTGACGGGCGGCGAGATCACGTCCGTAGAGAACTACTTAAACTCCAAGTGGGGAATCTAACATGGCCGCACCGCCTAGCCTTTCGAACGCATCCGTTCAACCCACCACGAACTATCTAGTTCCTTCGAGCGGCAACACCAATTGCATTCCGCTCGCGGGGGTCCTGACCGCGGGCCAGCCGGTTAACCTTGACTGGTCGCAATTCAACACGGACTCCATGGCGTTCCAGCCGCAGGGAACCTTCATGGACAACAGCGCCGGGACTCAGGAGTTAGTCATCGCCATCTACACGAAAGCGGGTGGCGCCTTGATTTGGACCGAGCGCGTGAAAGCGGGCGATGTGGCCGCGCGGCCCTTCCCAGCTCCCAATGGTCAGTATCACGTGGTGACGGGTCAGGGAGCGGTCGCACTGGTGTTTGTCGACTTCCCCGTTCTGCCGTACCTCTACACGCCGTAGGAAACCAACATGTTAGAAGTGTTCGCAGATTTAGAAAAACACGGCAAAGCGGTTGCGGACTTCATTCGATTGGCAAAGGAGGAACTCGCGGCCATCAAGAGCACATGCGCCGAAGTCCGCGACATGTGCGAGCGGATACAGGATGAGCACGAGATGCTTTTGGGTTGGATAGCGGAAGCCGATGAAGAACACACCGAAGAGATTGCCGAAGTCGCAACCGCCGCCGCGGCCACAGCCGCCGCCGCCGCCACGACCGCCGTCGAAGCCGCTGCCACCGTCGAAGCCGCAGCGACTACCGTTGTTGAAGCCACAGAAGAACTACCGGAGGAAACTACCGTGAGTGAAGAAACCAATAAGCCTGCGCCGCCCGTCGAGCAAACCAACACTGAAGCGCCACTGGCTCCGCTCCCTGATGAAAAGACTGTGCCACCTAGCACGGAGAGCACCCCCGCTCCCGGTCCAGCACAGCCAGCCAAAGAAACGCGCACACGTAAGTGGGTGTGACCATGGAGAGCACACACCAAGGGCCGCCACCGAGCGGCAGCACGATTCCCCCTGAATCCTCTGGCGCGGCCCCGCCTCCTCCGGGGGCTCCCGACACCAAAAAGCGCTCGCGCGGACGCCCGCCCGGCTCGCGGAGTGCGGGGCCGTTGCCGCCCGAGCAGCCCGTACCGCCCGAGAGCGCGGCGCCGGGAGAGGAACCGCGCAAGCGCCGCCGTCGACGCGAAGCGATGGACAAGGATGCGCTCGCCAAACAGGTGATGGAAGCGCATGTCATGGTTGCCAAGTGGACGCGGCAACCGAAACTCAACGTGGACGAGACAGAGGCGCGCATTCTCGCGAGTGCCATCGAAGCTTTCTTCCGCGAGTTTGACATCGAAATTTCTGGCAAGTCAGGGGCCATCACGCAAGTTATCTATGCGTTGTTCATGGTGTACGGCCCTCGCCTGCCCGCTTTCCAAGAAGTGTTGGAGCGCATGAAGCGTCAGGCGCGCGGCGGACCCGTCACGGTCGAAGGCACAGCCACGGAAGTCAATGGTGCCACAGCAACGCCTGCCGCTCATTGAGCCCGACAAGCGCGGCTTGATCTGCGGACGGACCGGGAGCGGGAAGACTACGCTCGCGGCGTGGCTTCTTGCCCGGTCCTATCAGCACTGGGTCATTCTGAACCCCAAACACACCGCGCTTTACCGGCAATTACCCTACAGCATTGTTTACAACAAATTCGAGCCGCGGGGGATGCTGCGCGACCTGCGCACGAAAAAATTCGTGATCCTTGAATTAACCGGAGCGGAAGCGGACGCGGATTACATGGATGGCATTATCGGCTGGCTCCATGGAGCACAAAAGAATTTAGGCCTGATGTGCGATGAGTTATATACGCTTCACGCTTCCGCGGGTCGCGCGGGTCCCGGGTTAATTGGCTGGCTCACGCGCGGGCGCGAACACCGGCAAAGCTTTTTGGGATTAACTCAGCGCCCCGTGTGGCTCACGCGCTTTGCGTGGACCGAAACAGAATATATCTGCGAAATGGATTTAACGCTGCCTGAGGACCGCGACACGGTGTATCAGAACACAGGGCAGAGGGCTTTCCTCAACAGGATCACGGGGCATCGCTGGTTGTGGTACGACGCCCTTCGGAATACACTTGACTTGTACAGTCCCGTCCCGTCCGTCATCACATCAGAGAGGGCATATGGGTAACGTCCGCATCGATATCGCAAACGTCATCACCATCGGGCTTGTGGGTTTCTTGGGCGTGTGGCTCATCAACCGCGGGCTCGGCATGGCAGGCCTTAGCCGCTTTGCGGCGTAAACACACTTTTGCATCGTGCATTAGTGCAGGAGTAACAAATGGCACTTGTGACAGAAGCCAAAGCGGTCGACTACGTGAAAATCGCAGTGCTCGCTTGGCTCGGCGTGTTCGTGGTGAACCGCGTGCTGCGCGCCATGGGCGTGGGTCAGTTCGCGGCGACCAAACAAGCCAACGGTTGATTTAAGTCCCGGCACGTCATTGGTAGGCGTGTTGGATTTTCTCTTCTCACACCTAACACTCGCTCACTAGCAGGGGAGACGATTTCATGCCCGCAATGACAGCAGCACAGCAAGCCCAAGCCGCCGCCATGCAGAACATGGCCGCGCGTCAGGCGCTTGTACAGACCGGCCTTCATTTCACCAAGAGACTTCAGTCCTACTCTGCACTCGGCGCCGCCGCGGCACTCGGCGCGACGGTGCGAATCCCTCTCGACCGCACCGGCGTCGTGACGGGTGTGACGCTTCTCTTTATGGTGCCCTTCACCGCGAACGCCGCTGCGCAGGCGTTGGTGCAGTCGACTTACCTCACGCAGTTTTTCCCGTACTCCATCGTGCAGAACGTCACCTACACCGACTTCGCAGGCGTCAAGCACATCAACACGTCCGGCATCATGCTGCACCTGTTGAACATGTTCAAAGGCGGAAAGATCATCGCCAACGCGCACGCGATGGAGGGTTACATCACGGATGAGACGGGGCTCAATGCCAACATCTTGGGCACCATCAACGCCGCGACCGGCGCCGCAGTGTTGAAGGGTGCGGACTTCCCGCAGTACGGCGCGTTTTTCTTCCCGCTATACATTCCGCTTGCCTATGGGCACGATGACCTGCGCGGGGCGATTCTCGCGCAGACGGACCGCGGCGAGCACTATCTCAACATCACCTTCGCCAATGCACTCTATGCGGCGACCGGCGACCCGCTCACCATGCCGATTCAGGCGGCGGCTTCGGGCGGTACGTGGACGCTCGGCAACACGGGCGGAGCAGTCGCACCATGGAGTGCGGCGAACATCGTGGTCGATACCTACATGCATTACATCATGCCGCAGGCGGGCATCAGTCCCAACAACCTGCCCATGATCGACCTTGGCACGATTTACGAAATCGTCGGCAACCTCACGGACTCCTCCAACATCGTCGCCGGGGGAAACAAGTTCGTGAACTGGCCGAACAATCGCGCCATCGTGTCCGCGATGTCGATCTATGACAATCCGTCCACGACTACCTCGCTTGGCTCTGTGCTGAATGAAACGGACATGACCCTCTTAACGCTCCTAATCAACGGCAACACGAACGTTCGGCAGTGGACGCCTGCGATGATCCGCTTCCATCAGCGCTACCAGCTTGGCGTGGACGTGCCATCGGGCGTGTACTACATCAGCGCTCGCAACCAGCCCGTGACCACGCAGCTTTACGGCAACGTGCAGACGCAGTTCACCATCAACACGGTGAACGTGGAAGCAGCCATCGGCACACCGTACTTCGCCAACCAGTTCGAAAGCTTCTACCTCTCCGGTACGCCGCTGCCCGGCGTCATTCAAGGGTAATTGCGTTACGGCACACCCAAGAGGGGCGGACTTCAAACGCCCCTCCTCTTTTCGGAGGCTCACATGAATAGCGGTTTATCTGGACTCCTGCAGAACACCACGTTTCTTCAGGTGGCGTTCGTCGCGGCGCTGGTGTTGCTCATCAGCAGCCACAAAATCAACATTGAAGGCGTGATCGGTTAGTGCGCAGGCGCAGCCTGTGAGCGCGTTTGCACTCTTTCTCGGCGTCGTCTCCTTGGTGTCCGCCGTGGGGGCGTTCATCATGATTTCCTTTGTCAAAGGTGACTGGGAGACGGGGAAGCCCCCGGCGAAAACCGAATACTGGCCGGTCGCGCTGTTGGTGTTAGGTTCGGTCGCGGCTTTCGTGTGGTATCACTACACATGAACACTTTTGCACTCATCCTGTTGGCGTTCCCCTTCTATCTCGCAGTCAAGGGCCGCTTGACGGCGTACACGGGGCTGGCGACCGGGAGCGCGCCGCCCGCCAATACGTCCACACCGAGCCCGCTTCCCCCTGTGCAGCCAATCGGTTGAGCCATGGCGTACGGACTCATCGGGCTCTATGCCGTGTACTTCATCATGGTGGGGTCGCACGGCAACGCGCAGAAAATGATTGCGCAGATACAGGATGACGGCAAAGGCTTCACCCCTTGGATTATTGCGATTCTGGTGTTGCGCGCGCTCTATGGCTCTGAGACGCTGCGCCCCATGATCAAACCCTTTATTGCACTCGCGGCGCTCACTTTCGTGCTCAAGAACTACGCCACCGTCGCGGGCCAAGTGAACCAGCTACTACCCGCCAACGTCCAGCTTCCACCGTAAGAGGTTTCCATGAGCGAGTTAACCCGTGATCTTACTTCCGTCCTGATGGCCGTTGTTGGCGTGGCGATTCTCGCGACGCTGGTCAGCCAGCGCAATCAGACGGCGCAGGTTGTCGGCGCCGCCTCATCGGGCTTCGCCAACATCCTCTCGGTCGCCATGGGCGGCGCAGCCAATTCCGGTATCGCCGCACTCGGCTGACCTTGTGCCAACCGCAGGTTGTGGTGAGATGAGCCACCGCGCCGGAAATGCCAAGGCGTTCGACAAGCGCTGGCGGCGCTCGCGTGCAAAATCCAAAGCCGCGCGTAAGGCGCGCAGGGTGAACCGATGACCGCATACCGTCCGCAACCGTACCCATGGGTGACGGGGCTGCAGCCGAACAATCCCGGCATTTCGGGCGGCCCGCGCTTCTCCGCCATTGGAGAGGTGGAAGCCAACACCCCGCGCACGTGGCCGACGCAGTACGGATGGCGCCTCATGGGATTGGGCGCGATGCCTCTCTTCCAGTTGGGCTATACGGCGCCGATTTTCAACAACCAGTTTGCGCCGATGAGCGTAGGCCGGAACATCATGATACCGCGCCTCTCGCGGTTGCCGTTCGGAGGATGACATGCCGCTTACAACGCAGCAGATTGTCGCGGGTGGCGGCCCCTTGGCGATTGCTCCCGGTGGCATCAACGCGCCGCAACCTATCATGTCACTCTTACAGGGGCCGCCCGTGAACGTACAACCGCCGACACCGTTCGCCCCGCCTTCCGGGTTCAACATCGGCGGGAGTTCCGGGTGGGATGACCCCACGCCCTCCACTAACACGCTCGGGCTCAACATCAACGGGTTGAATGTCTCCTATGACATCGGACCCAACACGGACGCATTCGCCCGTGGGGCGTACAACTACCTCGACAATAATTTTAAGTCCTCGGAGAATCTTGTCGGCGGCACCATCGCACAGTCGGAGGACTTTCTTACCCGGCAGACAGCGCCGCTCACGGATTTCAACACCACAGTCCTCCCTTCGATGTTCGGGACGCTGCAGGCGCAGAATCAATCGATCGGCTTCGCCGCCATCAACGCGCAGCAGACCACCGCGCAGGCATCGATTGCCGCGAGCCGGGCGAGTGCGTCGGAAGCGAACTCTGCCGGGGGCGGTGGGTGTTACATCACGACTGCCGCTTGTGATGCCATGGGAGAGGCGGACGATGGCCCGACGCTCACCGCGCTGCGCAAGTTCCGCAACCGCTTCATGTTCCAAACCAAGGGGCGCTTGGCGCTCGTTGAGGCTTATTACAAGAAAGCCCCGGCGTTGGTCACAAAGATCAAGGCGCGCGCCGATTGGAGGGAGTACCTTGAGGAACTGTTCCGCGTTTACATTGTACCTGCGCGTGATGCCATCGAACGTGGCGACGATGACACCGCTTTTTGTCTCTACTGCCGCGCCATCTATCACGTTGAGCGGACCGCGTGAGCCTCGCCGTGAGCGCCATTACACAGGTATTCGAAAGTCCCAAGGCGAAGAAGTATCTGCCTTGGATACTCGGCATCGGGGCGGGCGCGGTCGCTCTGTACTACTTTTGGCCCTCAAGCAGCAGCGCCGCAGCCACCACCGGAACAGTCGCCGCTGATCCGAACCTGCCCGCCGAGATGGCTGCGAGCAATCAGGCAAATTTGCAGAATGCACAGATTGCACAGGCGGCACAGAATGAGTCGGACGCCGCCAGCAATGCCGCCGCGACTTTGGCCGCGCAGACCGCGAGCGCGAATGCACAGAACGCCGTCGCGGGCGCGACCGCCATCGGCGGGGCGATTTCGACCATCATCGCGGCGCAGGCACAGATTCCAATTGCAGCCATCAACGCGGGTGCCGCGACGGATCAAGCAGCGCTTGAATCCGCTGCCGCGGTCGCCGCTTCCGCCAACAATGCCGCGCCGGGCGTCGTGGCTGCAGGCTACGCCCCGCTCGTGCAGTTCGGCAAAGCGGTCGAGAACTCCGGCAGTGTGTTGGCCGTGAACTCTTTCGCGCAAGGGTCCGGCACCGCGACCCAAGCCGCCGCCTCGGTCGCCACTTCCGCGAACAACGCCGCCGCAGTGCGCTCGGTGCAAAGCGGCAACACCACACAGACTATCGGCACCGTCGGCACCATCGCGGCGCTGGCGCTGATCTAAGAGGCTCACATGTCGGATAAAGACTGGTTGTGGACCGCGGGCGTTGGGGTTTCCATCCTCATTCTCTGGTGGCTCGCGCATCGGTCGAGCGGCGCGGTGGGTCCGTCGACTGCGACCAATCCCAATCAGGATGCGTTCCCGGTGGCGTGGGATGCGCCCATGAATGGGCCCTTTAACGCGAATCCGGGTTTTAATGCTCCGCCCACGAATGCCAATCTCTCCATCAACATACAGAATCCCTTCGCGGCGATGCTGTCGAGCGCTTACATGCCGCTCTTTGGATTCGTCGGTATCGCGCAGGGAGTAGCCTTTGAATAGCCTGACCACGAAAGAAAAGGTGTGGCTCGGTGTCGCTTTCCTTGGCGTGTTCCTGATCGGCACCGAAGCGGGCAAGTACTTCACCCTCCTCTCGCTCAAGGAAAAGTTTCGCGCCGCGAAGGACGCACGTCCCCAGTCCGGCGCCGCGAGCGGCGACGCGCCTACCTCACCCGGGGCCGCGTCGTGACTTCAACGGACCCGGCAGCGCCCGGCACTGACACGGGCTCCGCAGTCGGCAGTTCCGAATCGGCTCTGCCTACGTCAGCTTTCCTCTCGACGCTCCCGGGCGGGGCGGCGCTCTCGGCGCTCTCGCAGACTTCGCTCGGGAGCAAAATCGCCGCGGCGGTCACTCCATCCGGCTCATTTTTCGCAAATGGCGGGCTCATCGTGGTTGGGGTTATACTCGGCATCGCGGCGCTCGTGGTGAGCCAGAAGCAGACCATCATTCAGGTGGGGCGCACGGCGGCGAGAGCGGCAACAGTCTGAGAGGTAGTGACGTGGAAAAACTTTTGTACGAACGCGACGGCACGCCGATTGCTCCGGGCGAGGCAGTCAAGGTGCGTGCGGATGTGTTCCCGGGATCCGCACACCTGCACGTCGAGCACGGCGGCATTGTGTGCGGCATGGTGTCGATTACGTGGACCGCAGCCCCCGAAGCGCTCGAAAAACTCGGCGCCTCGGTCGCAGACTTCATCGTCGCCTTTCACCGGGCGCAAGTTGCTGCGAACGATGCGACCAATGGCGGCGCCGTGATCGAAACGGGCAAGCCCTCCTGATGGAGAGCAAGTTCCATCGCTTCCAAAAGAAGCTGCAAGGCGAGGGCTACTCGCGTAGCTCCGCGCAGCGCATCGCCGCGGCAAAAGGCGATGCCAAGTATGGCAAGGAGGAGATGGCTCGACGTTCGGCAGCAGCGCGCGCACGGAATGCAGCGCGGCGACAAGCGAGCACTGCTTGACGTGCACGTCTGGATACGGGTCACGGTCAGCACGATACAGCGCGCCATTGCCGCGCTTCGCGACTCTGTGACGCGCAAGCACATCATCGCATCGAATCATCCCAACACGTCGTTTGAAACGCGCTTGAGGAATCAAGCCGACTCGGACCACACCGCAGGGGAAGAGTTAAAAACCGCGCTCAAGGAATCGAAGCGGGATGAACCCTGATGAGCCCGACTCTGTATCGACTCAAGTTTTGCGTCGGGCCGTGCTCAACCTCGGACGGGACACCCTCGTCGCTTACTGGAAGTCCATTGTGGCGGCTGTTGCGGGCTTTGTACTCGGAGTCGCCACGCTCAAGATTGAACTTGCCGACGCGCTATCCACCGCGCGCGATGCGAAAGAGGCAACACAGGAATTGCGCAAGGCAATCGACCAGCTTGCGACCGAGCGCGAAGTCCGCGACACCAACCAGAGAATTGACGATATAGTCTCGCTACTCTCACACGCCGAACAAGTCGCGAAGGAACCGCCCAATGGGAAGCAACACCAACCTAGCAAGCCTCGGAAGTAAAGCGCTGCAGGTTGTCGCGACGATTGCGCCGACGGTGGCGACGGCTCTAGGTGGGCCACTCGCAGGCCTTGCGGTCTCCAAGCTCGAAAACATCTTCGGCGGACCCGGCACAGTTACCGATGCGGCGATGCTGAACGCCACTCCAGATCAATTGACGGCTCTCAAAAAAGTTGAGGATGACTTCAAAGCACAGATTGCAGCCCTTGGAGTGCAGGAGGAACAGCTTAAATTCTCGGACACGGCAAGCGCGCGGCAGCGAGAGGAGGTTGTCAAGGATTGGACACCGCGCATACTAGCGTTTGCGGTAGTGACGGTGTGCCTTGGGCTTGAGGGGTGTATGTTGTTGGGGGCTCATTTTCCTACCAAGATCGCGCCGGAGATTCTCGGTCGAATCATGGGGACGCTGGATTCCGCTACCATCATCGTGTTGGGGTACTACTTCGGTTCCTCCGCGGGCGCACGTTCATCAGCGGAGACGTTGGGGCAAATCGCAAAGCAACCTTAGCCTTGTCGACCGCGGGCCCTAGCTCACGCAAGATCACAAGCGACCCGCGCGAGCCGCCGATGTCCTCGCCTTCACGGTCGACCGCTTCGCAGAGTTCATCAGCTAGGCGCACCACGGTTTGAAAGCGCGCGACCAGCAAGTGACACTGACACTCACAGCCCCCGGCGCATAGCGCGCTGCCGCCACAACAATACGAAATCGATTTAGGTGTAGCCATCTACGCTGCCTCCTTCACCTGTAATGGACCCACTTTTAGTGTGTAATCTCTCTGCACGAACTCATTCACCTGTAAGCCACGCTTGAGAGACTCTTTAAGCTGATTCACGTGATTCGCTTTGTACTTCCGCCGATTGCTCGCGATGAGCCGCTCCAGATCGAACACCTTGCCTTGAAACCCGTGCAGCGCCCATTTCAGGATATGCTTCCCCTGAAACGCGCGACTCGGCATCGTGTCCTTGGTCGGCTCATCTACATAGACGATGTACAGCTTGGTGCGAATCAACAGCAACGTTCCGCGCGAGTCCTGACCCACGCTACCTAAGCCGTCCGCTTTCTTCATGCAGTAGGCGCGCGAGTCCTGAGAAAAGATTCCGTCGGTCGCGGTGTGGAGCGCTTGGTATTCGTGCTCCAGTCCGTGCATCTTCGCCCGGGTGTGCGCGGTGATGGTCGCGGCAATGAAGGGGTGGAACATCCCGCCAGCGACTAGCTCTTGCGACTCAGACACCTTGCCGGATTCGATGTTGACGTAGGTGCGAAAGCCTCTCTTGCGTGTCTGAATGAATTTTCCGTACAAGCTGTTCAGGATGTCTTTGTAGCCCTTCCGCTTGACCTTATTCTTTTCGGTTTCCTTGCGCTTGTAGAAATCATCCACGAACGCCCGCAGCGCCGGGACTCCTATGTCTTTATCCTCATCATATGACCATCCTTGGACGCTCGAAAGCTTAACCTCTCCACTCCGCAGCGCCTCGTTAAGTTCGAAGCCTTGGACGGACACGTCCTCAAATCGACCGGACAAAGCTGTAAAATCGTGCGCAAAGAGAGACGGCCAGCGACACGCTTTAGCCGTACCGGAGACCGTGTAAACGCCGTAGCTTGGGACACGTAAAAGCTTGCGCGTATTGCTAGCTCGAAATCGTTTGTAAGCTCGCGCGTTGCTAAAGCAAGGCAGCGCTCGCATCGCATCGGGATATGCGCTTGAAATGTCGAGCCCGGCTGTTTTGATGTACCATCCCGGCGCAACTGTGATGTTGTTCTTTCCGCCATGGTAAGCGTCGAGGCTCGCAAGTACGATGTCATCAGAGGGTTGAGGAATCGTGTAGGTAAGAAATCGATGACGGAACACGCGCGCCGCCAAGTCCGCGATACTAACGCACTGCTTAAGATCAAACTCAGTATGTAACGCATCGATGGCTTTTCCTATGTGATAGGACACTTCGGCGTCGCGCATCGCATACTCGACTTTGGAAGTGTCCCTGACGCGAATGCGGACCTTGCCTAAGTCCTTCGGTGTTGCGAGTTTCGGCAGATCGGGACAATAGAGTTTGGAGGCTTCCTTCAGGGAGCCTTTGAAGAAACTATACGAATCAATGAGGAGAATGGTTCGCCTGCATGTCTTGTTGCGTATACGAGCAAAAGTAGGAGTCCCGTACACACCAGAAATAAACCACTCACCCACTCGGAAGCTAAACTCATCTCCCTGCGCCACAAGCTTCGCGTGTACACCATAAAGGAACTCGACCAGATCAAAACGCAGGTTGTGAACGTATACGACATGTTCATGATCTTGTTTCCGCTTCGCACACCACGCTAGAAATTTCTTCAGAGAATTGTGTTCGTTGACTATATAGAAGTCGCTGCACGCGACATCCTCGGAGTAAAACTGCAGCGTGTTGGGTTTCCCCGCCACCGTCTCTGTGTCCCCGCCATAGATGATTCGCCCCAAGTGCCCACCCCTGTCGTTAGGCTTGATGCCTTCTCGAATGTATCGCGGTATATAAAGGCCGGAGACTATCATGGAGATTGTACCCAATCACCATGCGCACACTCCATTGCTTGCCTGTTCGAATGTTGATTCCCGGTATAATGGAACCCTCCAAGATTCCATCGCGCTCCGCGGGGGTGCCGTTTGGTTTCCATCCGTTGAGCACTTTCTTTGCAACGAACGCCTGCCATTGCGCGACATCCTTGCGTCGGCTGCTACCTAACACGGTTTCGTGTAGCTCGACGTGATGACCGCCGCTTCGGCTTTCGATTACGCACCACAGGGTTGCGGCGCGGGCGGTTCGCCGGGCGGGCTCTCCTTGTGCTCGGAGCCTTAGTCCTGACTTTACGGGCAGCGCTCTTTCTAGATTGGCCAGCACGTCGCGGAGGCTTGCGCCCCTTGCGCCGTCTCTTACGGCCTTCGGAATCTCTGCGGACCCTTTCGCCATTGGTGTCTCCGGTGCGTGAGGCTTCGCGGTCCAAACCTGACGCACGCCGAATCTCCGCCCACGTGGACGGGTAGCGACCGACTCGCTTCCGGCGAGCGGCCACCTATCTCAATCGAAGTCGCTGCCTACATCTCCAGCGCTGCCGTTATCGGGCGCGAAGTAGAAAGTGTCTCCGCTGTTTGTTCTGCGCTCAGTGTTGTTATTTCGAATGAACGTTCGCACCGTATCGTCAGTGTCCTGTTGGTGGCGTACCTCTGCGACCATGAAGCGCAGCGCCATCGTCTGCTTGGTCAGCACGTCAAGTGCGTACTCCAAATCCTCGACCGGGATGCACCCGGCATCTCGCAGCAATTGAATCTCTTCAGCGATAGCTTCGGAAGCGCTCTCAATCTCGTCTGCGACTTCTGAGAGTGCCGCTAGCTGCGATGTTAGTTGACTCATGCCGCATCCCCTGATGTTGGAAGTTAGTTCGAAAGACTCAGGGATGATACTTCGGGATCGGGCGGGCGTCGAGCGGGGCGCTCCCGCGCTCACCGTAGAGTCCTCGCATACGCATCGCCGCATCATGAAGCGCGCGAATGCGATTGGAGTCGGAGTAGGAGAGAGCCGCTACCTCTCGGTCGATTGCTGCATGGAGAGCGTCTAGCTCGGCGGTTGAGGTAAAGGGAAAGGACCAGATTCCGGCGCTGTAGGCGTCGATCAGGTTTTCGAGATGGGGGGATGAGCCTGTAGGGATGTTCATTTGACTTCCCCCATGTCATCTAGGAACTCTACAATAGCGGCGGCTATACGCTTCGCTTCGCGCTTAGTGTCCTGCGCCTTAGTTTGGAACTCCAACATGGCAAGGGCCAGCACAATCACTTTCCATTGAAGGACTGTAAACGTGGGTGTTGTTGATTGCATGCTCACTGTTAACCCTCCTCATTGAAAGAGCGCTGCTTGCCTCCAAGCGCGCTCGCTGCGTATGTGTCATCCGCCACAGAGCGTGGACAGTTATAACCCAAGGGCACCCGCTCCCCCGCTGGCAACACCCACAGGTGATATTGATTCGCACCGTCTAGGAGACGGGATTCTGCCGGGTAGATTT
>Ga0210394_10006240_pt1 | contig 12974 bp, 9 predicted proteins | sample IncBWC12MmetaG_FD_160121 | JGI IMG/M metagenome (GOLD analysis project Ga0210394, IMG submission 160121) | Forest soil microbial communities from Barre Woods Harvard Forest LTER site, Petersham, Massachusetts, United States - Inc-BW-C-12-M | ecosystem: Environmental > Terrestrial > Soil >... | reverse complement strand
CGCTGAGCCCGTCCTCGACCGTGCACGCGGAGTGCGAGGTCGTGGGCCTGCACGTCCGCGGGGCCGCGGGCGAGCACCTGGCCGCCCTGGTCGACCCGCTGCTGCTCAGCGGCGTGCCCGTGTACCTGTGGTGGCTCGACACGCCGCCTTTCGACACCAAGGAGCTGCTGGACGCGATTCGGATCTGCGACGCCCTGGTGGTCGACTCGGCGCGTTTCGACCGGCCCTACGAGTCATTTCTGAGCCTGGCAGAGCTGACCAGGAGCGCGGGCCGTCAGCTCTGGCTGGCCGACTTCCAGTGGGCCCGTCTCGAGATCTGGCGCGAGGCGATCGCCGAGTTCTTCGAGCCCAAGGACCGGCGCGACTACATGAAGGGCATCGCGGATGTCGGCATCGACTACGTCGGCGAGGGCCGCGGCAACCGCATCGCGGCCGCGCTGCTCGTCGGCTGGCTCGCCTCCGCGCTCGGCTGGAAGGTCAAGCGGGCGGTGGGAGGCAAAGGCGGCGTGCTGGTGGCGCACTTCGAGATGGGGGGCGGCAGGCAGATCGAGGTGACGTTTCGGTCGGTGCCGAAAAAGGAGCTGGCCCAGGGCGAGGTGAGCGCGATCCGCCTCAACGGAGCTTCAGCCGGCCACACGTTCCAGCTGGAAGTGCAGCGCGACCCGGCCCGGCACCACCGGCTCACCTCCGAGGTCGGCCCCAGCGAGCTGCAGCACCGCCACCAGCCGGGCGGCGACGACGACGCGGGCCTGGAGGTGGCGCTGCGCAGCGCCACCCGCGACCACGAGGTCCTGCAGCGCAACCTCGAGGCTCTGCACCACATGGCGACCGGCGAGCTCCCTGGCGATGAGCGGCGGCACAGCTCGACGGTACTCAGGCGCGAGCGGCGGCTGGGCGACAACAACGTCCTGCTGACGTTGATCGACATCGGAGGCGCCGACACCCTGCGCCACGTCCAGCGCATCGACAACGAGGACGAGGCGACGTTGCTGCTCAAGCTGCTGTCGACGGGCGCCCACGACCCGGCCTACATGCGCTCGCTGGCGGCGGCGGCCGAACTGATGCGCGCCCTGTAGCCGCTGATGGAGTTCAAGGTCCTGGCCACACCGGAGGCTGTCGCGATGGCGGGCGCCAAAGCGATCGCTTTGGCCCTCAAGAAGGGCGCCAGGACGCTTGTGCTCGCGGGGGGCACAACGCCGGCGCTCTGCTACGAGCTCCTGGCGGAAATGGAGGTCGAATGGGGCAGGGTCACCATCCTGTTCGGCGACGAGCGCTGCGTGCCGCCGGACCACCCGGACAGCAACTACATGATGGCCAGGGAGACGCTGCTGGACAAGGTGGCGCCGGCGAGCGTGCTGCGCATGCCGGCCGAGCTGGGTCCTGACGAAGGCGCCAAGGTATACGCAAGAACGATCGCCCACCTCATGCCGCTGGACATCGTGATCCTCGGCGTCGGCGAGGACGGCCACACCGCGTCGCTCTTCCCCGGCCATCCCCTCCTCAGAGCCAAAGGCATGGTGGCGGGCGTCAAGAACTCTCCCAAGCCTCCGCCAGAACGCGTCACGCTCACCCTGCTCGCCATCCGGGCCGCCAAGCAGGTGATCATCCTGGCGACGGGAGAGGGCAAAGCCGAGGCCGTCGCCCTGGCGAAACGACAGCAGGTGCCATCGGGGATGATTGCGGGCGCACGATGGCTGATCGACCGCGCGGCGGCAGGCAGGTGAGCAAGGTCGAGATCGTGCCCTCGATCCTGTCCGCCGACATCACCAAGCTCGGCGAGCAGGTGAAGGAGGCGGCGCGAGCGGGCGCGGACCGCATCCAGGTGGACGTGATGGACGGCCACTTCGTGCCCAACCTGACCTTCGGCCCGATGGTGGTCGAGGCCGTGAGGAGAGTCACCCAGCTGCCGATCGAGGCGCACTTGATGATCGACAACCCCGAGCTGTTCATCGAGGCCTTCGCGAAGGCGGGCGCTACCCTGATCGAGGTCCAGGTCGAGAGCACGACAAGCCTCTATCGGACGGTGATGCGCATCAAGGAGCTGGGCGCCAAGGCGGGCGTCGCCATCAACCCCGCGACCTCAACGGAGGCGCTGCGCGAGATCCTGCCCTACATCACGACCGTCAACGTCATGACCGTCGAGCCCGGTTTCGGCGGCCAGAAGTTCATCGCCTCGAGCCCGGACAAGATCAAAAAGGTCAGGGCGATGTCGGCCGAGGTCGAGATCGAGGTCGACGGCGGCATCGACGCCAAGACGGCGCCGCTGGTGGTCAAAGCCGGGGCGACAGTCCTGGTCGCGGGCAATGCCGTATTCGGCCACAAGCAGGGGATCGGCGCCGGGATCAGGGCGATCAGAAGCGCCGTTGTCTGAGCAGGACGAGCACAAGAAAGCGGCGGCCGAGAAGGCGCTGGAGCTGGTACGCGACGGCATGCTGCTCGGCCTGGGCAGCGGCTCCACCGCCAACTACTTCACGGAAGGGCTGGGACAGCTGGTCAAGGAAGGCTTGAAGGTGAGAGGCGTGCCGACCTCGAGGGCGACGGCGAACCTGGCGGCGGCCAACGGCATCCCGATCGTGACCGAGCTGGTCGGCCAGATCGACCTGACAGTCGACGGCGCGGACGAGGTGGACCAGGCGCTGAACCTCGTCAAGGGACGGGGCGGCGCGCTGTTCCGGGAAAAGCTCGTGGCCGCGGCGTCGAAACGATTCGTCGTCGTGATCGACGAGTCGAAGGTGGTGAAAAAGCTGGGCGCGGGCGTGCTGCCGGTCGAGGTGTCGGGCTTTCTGTGGCGGACCACCGCCCACCGCCTGGCGTCGTTGGCGACGAGCCTGACGCTCCGAGGTGGGGAAGAGACGCCCTACATCACCGACAACGGCAACCTGATCCTCGACCTCACGCTCGCCAACGGCATCGAAAACTCACCGGCCCTCGCGGCCGAGTTGAGCGCGATAGTCGGTGTGGTCGAGCACGGCCTGTTCATCGGCATGACCGACACGTGCATCGTGGCGGGCCCGGACGGCCCGCTGGTGGTGGGCAGACAATCGGGAGCCGCGGCAAGCCTGTAGGGCAGGTTGGCGGACAGGTTGGGATTTGAACCCAAGACAGCCTTGCAGCTGTACGGCATTTCCAGTGCCGCGCCTTCAACCGGACTCGGCCACCTGTCCGTTGCAGGAAGTTTAGGTTGGCGGTGAGCAGCCTCGCATCCGGATCACGAGTCGGTCGCCCACTCCATGGCCTCAGAGACGGTGGTGAACATTCGCGTTGAAAACGCCTTCATCCCGACCTGGCTGAGTATCTGCTCCGAGGCAATCTTGCCCAGCCCGCGCTGGGGCACCACCACCGCGATGCGCGCCAGGCCGGAAGCGACGGCGAGCGAGGTCCAGGTATCCCGAATCCAGAGCTGATCCTGCGCGGTGACACCTTCCAGCTTGCGGTTGTCACTGACGAGGGAGGTGGCCTTGATGGCTCGAATGGCTTCGAGGATTCGCGTCGTGCCGGCTCGAAATTCGGCGCTGGTGGCAAAGCCCTTCCACTCCGCGTAGACGCAGCTGCTTGATCGATCCGATTGAATTGAGAGCCACGGTTTGTCTTCCAACGCGTCGCCCTGTGAGGAGGGACTCACGGCACGATGACGGTAGCACCGGAGGGCCCATCCTCGGGCCTGGCAGCGTAACGGTCAAGTGGCGTTGCTAATCTGCGGCGCAGGCAATCTGGGCGCTGACTTGAAGGTACATTTGGCGTCGATGTGAGACAGCCCGTGCCGGCTGGCCAGCCACGCATGCGGATCTCGCCGTCACGACGGCGATGAACGCGACCAGTCGCCGGCTCAGCAACCTACCCGCGCCGATCCTCAATCGCATGAGCCTATCGTTTCGATCCGGGGTCGGACTTGAGTGACTAGCCCTTCGGGATCGTGATTAGCGGGCTCTGGTTGTAAGAGTTGAAGTTCATGGTCAGCGTGCCGCTTGTGCTGACGTACACGAGCTGGACGGGGTAACCATTCGTCTCGTTGATCAACATGTCGAACGAGGTGCTGCCGGCGGTCGAGCGAGTGTGCCAGTAACCAACACCCGAGACGATCTCCTCACCCACGTAGGTTGTGGGCGTGGTGGCCGACGCGCTTTCGCGCTTTTGGCCCCACTTGCCGTTGCCGACGCGACTGTAGAGCCTGGTGCCGATCGCGACTTCCTGGATCTTCAGAACGCCCTGCGAGCCAAACGTCTGGACACTTAGGTTCATCTGAAGCGCCTCCATGGGACGGAGCTCGAGGACGCCGTCTCCGGTGGCGGGGTAGTAGACGCGGTTCTTGATGAAGGTGCCATGGAGCTTGAAATGGCCGCTTGACATCGTCGAGTTGTCGAAGGTGGTGAGGACTGAGTCGGCAGTGACGGGACCGGTGAGCGGGGGAGTGGGGACGGCACCGGCGGCAGGCGTCCCGCAGGCAGTGGCCGCGATGGCAACGACGAAGCCGGCTATCGCCAGAATCCGCCTGTAAACGAAAGGTGTCTTTCTCATTGAATTCGAAGGCATACCGAACCAGCCGCACGTAGTCGGCTCGTACAGGAGAACGAGGCAATCCGCGCTACCTTGCGCAAAACTCACACCCGATTTCTCCGTTTTGAGATTGGGCTCCAAAGATGGACGCATGAACAAGATCCGTGCCCTGATGTTCGGATCGCTGGTAGCCGGCGCGATGCTGGTCGGAATCGTGCTGAGCACCACAGTCCTGGCCAAATCGTCATTCGGCCCAGTCCCAGCTCCGCCGGGAACATGGTGAGGCAGCGTGTCGCAATTGTGCCGCTGTCGGTGATGTGGAGGACGACCGCGCTGGCCGATGCGGCTGGCACCTGGCCTGGCTGGCGATCTGAACTGGAGCGTCCCGCCTGGGCCGACAGGCGCCACAGGGACGCCGCCTATCCCACTACGGGAGTCGAGGCTGGGAACCGGGTGAGGGGCGAAGCTGCCGTCGGGGGGCCGTGGTGACGGCTGTGGGCAGCGGAGAGCCCGCCGAAGCCGGCTGAGCAGGGAATGATCAGCCCGAGGAGCAGCACGGCCGAGCAGGAGCGGCGTAGCCCGGGCATGTCGAGGTGACAGCGGGCAGCAGCACTGTCAGGCGGTAACGTTCGGAGCGGCTCGTCTCTGGACGCCCGCGAGGGGCCTAACGGAACGCCTGTGACCGAAGTGCGGGGAGGCAGGAAAAGTACTGGGCCCCCTCAGGGGCCCAGTTTCAGTTGCTAGTCGAGTTGGTGCCTTAGCTGAACCAGCCGGCCACGTCGAAGATGACTTCGGTGGCGCCTTTCGCGTTGTACACGGCGACCTTGCCGTCAGCGCCCACCTTTACAAATACGAGGTTAGGCACCGTCTGTCCCTTCACGAAGTTCAGGTCAGACGCGAGAGGTCTGCTGGTGCCGTCCGGGAATATCGTCAAGAAGCTGGCCTTGGCGGTCGGGTCCGTTGCGGTGACGTTCAGGATCACTTCCGAAACTCCGCTTGAGGGCACGCCGCCGCGTCCGTCGATCGCCACGGAGATCGTCTGGCCCTGCCCAACGGGGCTGCTGAAGCCCCCGGTGCCGTTGCGGGTGTCAAGGATGCGGACCGGGGTCAGCGGGAGGAAGAAGCCACCCGTGGCCGTCGCGTCGGTGTAGTAGCCGTTCACGTCGACCACGACATCGACCGTACCTTTGGCGTTGTACAGGGTCACCATCCCACCAGACCCGATGGGCACGGACACCCTATTGGGAACGGTCTTGTGCGCAACCCAGTTGAGGTTCGACGCAAGCGGTCTAGAGGACCCTGTCGGATATGCGGTGAGGAAGCTCGCGCGCGTGGTGTCCGTCGCCGTGACGTTCAGGATGACGGACTCGGCGCCGGTCGCCGGCACTCCTCCGGCGCCCAAGATCAGCACGTTCAGGGTGCCGCCGACTCCGAGGTGGTGGCCCGCGTTCGGCAGGCCACTGCCAGTCCGGGTGTCCGTGATGCGGGCCGGAGGCAGCGACACAAACTCGCCGTCGGTGGTGACGTTCTGTGGCTCGTACCAACCCTCAAGGTCGACGACGACGTCGGTGGTCCCTTTCAGGTTGTAGAAAGTGACATCTCCACCGCTGCCGATCGCAACCGACACCAGGTTGGCCACCGTCTCGTGCGCGACCCAGTTCAGGTTCGATGACAGGGGCCGGGGCGATCCGGTCGGGTAGACGGTCAGGAATCCGTTGGTCGTCGTGTCGGTGACCGTGACGTTCAGGGTGACCGCGGTGGAGTCAGCAGGTGCGCTAACTCCAGCGATCTGAAGCGTGACGCTGCCGCCGGCATGCAGGTGTCCGCCGGTGGACCTCGTGTCCAAGATCCTGAGCGGCTGGCGGGGATGGAATACAGACGGGGCCACAAATGTGTACTTGTCGCCGGCGCTGACAACGCTGGTTGCCACTGCCGTCGTTACTTGCACGTCCACGGTGGCACTGACATGGGCGGGAGCTACTGCGGTTATGGTCGTGTCATTCACCACGACGAAGCTGGTTGCCGCGGTGCCTCCAAATGAGACCGCCGTCGCGCCGGTGAAGTGAGTCCCGGTGATCGTCACGCTGGTACCGCCGGCGGTGGAACCGCGGTTGGGCACCACTGAGGTGACCGTTGGGTTGCAACCGGTGTACGGATAGGGACATCCATAGGTAGTCAGGCCAACCTGCCCAGCACGGCCCGGGGCGATGAACGCCATGACGAGCACGGCGGAAACGATCAGGGCCGGTAGGAGACCTGCAGTTGCGGTTTTCTTAAACATCGATCCTCTCAGTGAGGGCGCACCCGCCCCGCGGTGTCTGATGGTGACGGGTCGGCCTCCAAACTCAAAGCTCACCCCGCCGGAACCCGGCCGACACTCCTCCCCAACGCGGGAACCTAGTGCACTTGTATCACCCACCGGGAACTCATGTCAAGGACTGATGTCGAGGAACCGGGTTCCCTTTCCGCCTCGCTCGGCGGGCTAGAAGGGGATGGCGCCTAACAAGGCTGGCCAAGGTCCGCTAGGCGCGCATACAAGTGCCTTGGGTAGACGTTGTAAGACGATCCGCTTTCAAGCGCAGGATCTGGAACACTCTCAAAAGTCGAGTCCGATTCGCCGTGTTACGAAGAATTGGGGGCGCTGCCGCGCCCAAAAGGATCCTAGCGACGACGCGAATCAGTTGTGACGTCCTCGTCGGCGCATCGAGTTTTGGGAGAGTGCCGCAGCCGCGAGTAGTAGCTTATTCGGGCGTTTGACTATTTTCGACATTCGAAGCTTAGTCAAGAAGTCCTCGGCCCCATCGAAGTCCGCCATCTCTACATAAACAGAGCCGATCTCCCCCAAAGAATGAGCATCTGAGCCCGCGCCAGGCGCCGCTCCCAAGGCGCCTCTAAGATCCTCAGCCAGGCGGTTGGCTTCATCATCTGAGCGGCCGTTGAAGACCTCGACGACGTCAATCAGGTCAGCGACCGCCTCAATGCCGGCTTCAGTGAGATGGCGCCGGTGAAGGTCGTATGGGTGTTCGACATAGACCAAGCCGCCTTGGCTCCGGATCTCGTTGGCCGCATCGATTGGGGTAAGGCCGCTCCTGATTGGCCGTCGCAGGAATAAGCCAATAAGCTCGCCTTCAGAGGTCATCACCTCTTCACCCACAACGACTCGGCAGATCCCAGATTCCTGGAGCTGAAGGGCACCGTCGATAGTTTCGTGGTCCGTAACGAATACGGGCCCGAGACCCAGGCGGCGACATCGCGCTGCCAGGCGCCTCGGCTCAATTTGGCAGTCAAACGATGCCGAACTGTGTGCGTGAAGGTCCACTCTGACCAAGGCAGCTCTGAGGTTAACCCGGTGGGCCTGGCCTTCGACTACGCGGCTTCCGGTACGAGTTGCGATTGGACCCCGATTGAGCGGTTTAGCCCGATAAGATCGCTCGTAGGTGGGACCAGTCCTTGCGTTTGTATTGCGTCAAGGCCACCGGCTTTCAGCTGGAGCTAGGATTGTCCTCTTCTAAATGATGAGCTCACTTGGACCTGTCTTGTGGATCTGAGAAGGTACGGCCGCATAGTTCGACATCGGTGGTGGCTGATTGCCACCTGTCCGATTGCCGCCGCGCTTGTGGCCGGCATTGTCAGCCTGTTGCTGCCTCCGGTTTACGAGGCTCACGTCGCGTTGTTGGTTCGGCCCGCCCAGCCCTTGGCAACCACCGATCCAAACGTTGCGAATCTAACAACTGACCAGATCTCTCTCACTTACGCCACCCTGATGACCGAGCGACCACTGCTGGTGCAGGTCAGCAGTCAACTCGGGCTCACGGTTCGTCCTGAGGATCTGGCCAAGGAGATCACGGTTGCCCCGCAGCCAAATACCCAGATTCTTGACGTTGCCGTGAGGGACACCAACCCTGCTCTCGCGCGCGACCTGGCCAACCAACTTGTGGCAGCCCTCGTCGCCGAGGTGAAGGTGTTCCAGAGCCAGGAAACACAAACTCCAAATTCTCGGACCGGAGACGACTTGGTGGTTGTGTCGCCCGCAGTGCTTCCAGACCGGCCCGTCTCTCCCGACGTACTTCTTAATGTCGCCATTGCCTTTGTGGCAGGACTCCTCGTGGCCGGCGGCATTGCCCTGCTGCTCGACTACTTAGATCAATCAATCAAAAGCGACGATGAACTTACGGAGCGTGTGGGGCTCAGCGCAGTCGGACACATTGCTTTTGTGCCAGCGGGTCAGGGCAAGCGCGGTGAACTGGTGACTTTGGACGCTTCGTCACACGCGTCCGAGGCATACAAGGCTTTGCGGACCAGCCTGCTGTTCTCCGCCGTCGATCACGAGCTCAAAGTCATTGTCATCACGTCAGCTGAGCAGGGAGAGGGCAAGTCTCGAACAGCATCAAACCTCGCCATCGCTTTAGCACATTCCGAAAACAAGACGCTCCTCGTTGACGCGGACTTCAGGCGGCCCTCGCAGCATCGAATCTTCGGAAGAATCCGAAATGTCGGCCTGTCCAATCTGCTTTTGAAGGACGTCAATGAGAAAGACGCGATCACCAGCGTAGAGACCGTTCCGAACCTCTGGCTCCTCACGTCGGGGCCAACTCCGCCCAATCCTTCCGAGTTACTTGGGTCTGGCCGCATGAGAGAACTGATGGCACGTCTGAGTGAGGATTTCCAGTATGTGATCGTCGATACTCCGCCAGTGAATGCTGTGACGGACGCTTCGATTCTCGCGGCTTCCGCCGGTGGCACAATCTTGGTGGTTGAACAGCGCCGCACTACTGTTCCGGCGCTCATCCGAGCAAGGCAAACGTTAGATCGTGTCGGCGCGCACACGATTGGCGTGGTGATGAACAAGCTTCGAGCTCGTGGCGGCTCGTACTCGTATGCGTACGGTTACTACGCAACACCGCCTAATTCGGGCTCGAAAGAGGGATTCGGGCAGATTCCTGAGTCAGAGCCCAGCGCCACTTCGACAGTCGGCTAAGACGCGCGTAGCTGGCTCGACTGTGGCCCGACCTTGCTGGAGGAAGAATCGTTGCCGGCCACCAGACCGGCCTACGCTCATCCGCCGGGAGGTCTGCGCGCAAACACGCGTCCAGCGTGCACCAGTGGGCTGGACAGCGGTACCATCTCGGCCGGTTTTCGTTCGAGACGAAGCACCTTCAACAGCCAGTAGAGCAGGAATGTCGAGGCAAATCCGTACGTCCACAGCGCGGTTAACAATCCAACCTGCGAGATGTAAATCGCTGAAATGCAGACAGCCGTGTAAACACCCATCTCGACGGCCCCTTTCCCGGAGCCGACGTACCAGCGGTCGATCGCCCGCGCCACCAACCCGACCGCCAAAGACGCGATTGCTACGCCCACAAACCCGAAGTCAGCCCAAGCGTCCGCGAAGAACCCGGCATTCCACGAGTTCGTATAGGTCGATGGGATGCCTGGAGAGGACGCCGGTATATACGTCTCGGGCGAGCTCGCCGCACTTGTGTCAATGCCAAACAAGGTTGCAAGACCACGCAAAATATATGAACTCAAGCCGTTGAGATACGGGTGTATATCCGGGTAGAAAATAAACCTAAGCTGGGCAACGCGGCTGGGCTCGCCAGTCAACCGATATATCGTTGATTGAAGCGCCGCCGTGTAGTCGAGTGTGGGGTATTGGACCAAGTACAGAATCGGAGCAACGACCCCAACCAGTAACAGGGCAGCAGCCCCAATCCGCCAGCTGAGAATGGACGGGCGGCCTCGCTCAATTAGCAACGCAACAGCAAATCCAGCGACAAGTAGTAAGGCCGGCTGCTTCTGGCCTGAGAGAAGGCCGATCACTAGGAGAATGGCTAATACGAGCCAGAACATTGCGTTTAATAGTCGAGATCGATTCCGGTGGAAGTAAAGGACCCATAACACCACGGGCGCCAGAGCGAATCGAGTAATACTGCCTACGTAATTGAATCCTGAACTAACGCTAGTTGTATCAGCACCGTACTGCGCCCGATGCAGGCTGTAGTCTGCAGCACTGTGCCCTGGAACGAAGGACGAGATACCGGCCAAAAAGTCACTCCAAGGAACGACAATCCATGCGAGTACGACGATGCCGATGATTATTACGGCAACCACCGCTAGGACATCAGCGGAAACGGTCGTCGCTTCGTGAGTAGTCTGGCGGGTCACCCGAAGTACATCTAGCGCCCAAATGCCGAGGTAAATTCCTGCGTACGCAATAACGACGGCAACGTAATAATCCGCCAACCTTTCGGCACTAATTCCGATGTGTGTGAACGTTGGGTTCACGTCATCGTTGAAAGGCACTGCAATCCCGTAGGTAACGAATAGGCCTCCCAGCAGTACGGTGAAAACCCCAAAGCGGGTCAGCCACTGTGTTTTTCGCTCGAACAGCCAAGCCATGAAAACGAGATACCCAAAGAAGATCGGCGCGACAGGATTCATTTCAAGTCCTCGCCCGGCTGCCTCTGTAATACATGGAAGACACTTGTAGGCCGTAACTTCCTGACACTGCGGATCGCGTGGTAGCTGTAATTTGGCAAGAACAGCCTGCATAGGATGGCATCGAGATTGACAGCTGCACGGGAGTTGTAAACGTTTCGGTTCGAGTACTTGATATACAAACTCGAGAGTGCGAACATACATGGAGTTTCTTTGATGATTCGGAGGCCGTTCGTCGAGTAGAGTGACCTGAGCATGGCCAACGGGATGCCACGTTCATGACGGGTGAGGCCTCGCCGCTCCGTTCGCCAATCTCCCATCGAGATGATTGGTTCCCGTATAAGAACGTACCCACCCACCTTGACGACACGGGCTATCTCGCCCACGACATGACTCACGTTTGCAATGTGGTGCAGAGTCCCCAGCGCGACAGCCATGTCGAATGTGCCGTCGTCGAATGACATGGTGCCAGAGGGAACCGGCTCGACGTAACGGACAGGGAGGCTGCCGAGGGCATCGACGCGCAAAGATGCCGCCGGCTCAATCACAGTGATGTTGGTCAAGCGATCGAGGATGGGCGTGAACTCGTCTACATAAGCGCTTCCGAGACCCAAGACTGACCCAATCATTCCGGTGGGCAGATGCCGGAATCCATGTTCGATGTTGAGGCCGTGGTACATGTAACGGCCAGCTCCGCGATCGCGCGCCCCAAGATCCGCGTAGGCGTCAATCTCGTCGCTATACCAAACGGCAATCTGTTCGTCAGTGAAGTCGTCACCGTACAAAGAGCGACCCGAAAGGAACGAGTCAAGATCTGAATCAGTCACGCCGAGATCGTACCGCCGATATTACCCACCGATGGCCGTCTGCAACCCAAGGTCACTTTCAAGCTAAACGACCGAGAAGCGCACACGAAAGACGGCTGTTCCTACTTGCCGAACAACCGAACAATGTGACCATCAATTCGCGTGATGTCGTCCTCGACAGTAATATCTCATTTGTTCCTGCCACGTTCGATCCGCCGGCGCAGGTCCTCTGGATTCCCATGCATTGCGGCTTTTTTTGACTGTCGTTCTAGCTGATCTATTTGTGACCCACGGTGGCCACGGAGTGCATACACATGGAGGTATTCCCTCACGCGCGGCTGATCGCAACGTTCTGCATGATCGGCTCTTTTCCGCCAGCGTCAGGCGGTCAGGGGCTAGTTAATGATGCGTTTAGGCGTTTGGCGCGGGAGGCTGGTGCCGAGGTAAGCACTATCGACGTCTCCCCCCGCCCTGGCCTCGCTGCATGGCGAAGGCGGATCTCCGTAGTCCCCCGGGTACTAGTCGGGCTTCTTCGTCTGTCAGCACTTCTAGCCCGACGTGTGACCACGGCCGTGTATATCGGTGTCGGCGCCGGTTATGGCCAGGTGTATGACATCGCCTTCGCAAGTCTGGTTCGGATTGCAGGCGTTCGACTGTTTCTTCATTACGACAGCTATGCGTACCTTGAGCTACGGCGACCCCTGACTGCGGCACTCATTCGCATGGCCGGACCTTCGGCCACGCATATTGTTCTGTGCAATGACATGGAGCGCTGCCTGCTCAAGTTATACGGCGGATCCCTCCGCGTGGTTGTCGTACCAAATGCCACCAACACGGAAGTACCGGTGTCCGAGCCCACGGCACGGATCAAACTCAATACCCTCGGCTTTATCTCCAATCTGAGCCGCACGAAAGGAGTCATGGAGTTCCTCGATGTCGCTGAACATATGTGCAACGCTCACCCCGACATGCGGGCCATTTTGGCGGGTCCGATCGAGGACGTTTATTTGGAGCCAGTAATCAAACAGCGTGTGCATGACGCGGAGTGGCTCACCTATCTCGGTCCCGTGTATCGCGAACGAAAATCCGGCTTCTATTCCGATATCGACGTGTTTCTATTTCCAACTCGGTATGTCAACGAGGCAGATCCCCGAGTTATCAGCGAAGCTCTAGCCTACGGTGTTGTCGTTGTCGCTACGCCTCGAGGATGCATCGCGTCCGTGCTGCGTGGCGGAG
>Ga0210394_10006239_pt1 | contig 12975 bp, 11 predicted proteins | sample IncBWC12MmetaG_FD_160121 | JGI IMG/M metagenome (GOLD analysis project Ga0210394, IMG submission 160121) | Forest soil microbial communities from Barre Woods Harvard Forest LTER site, Petersham, Massachusetts, United States - Inc-BW-C-12-M | ecosystem: Environmental > Terrestrial > Soil >... | reverse complement strand
CTTCTGCCCTTCCGCAATCACCGCAAGCCGCTTTGACTTCCTGTAGACGTTCGCAACCGCCAACGTCCAGAGAGGAACAAAATCCAATCCGGGCACAAGTTTGCCCAGGAACGACGGCAAGAACTCCCAATGCCAGCCCAGAAGGTAACTCAGCACACCCGCAAGACACAGATCGAGCAAGTCATCTGCCGGCGACGCTCCACCTGCCACGAACAAGGGGAAAACGACAACCTGGAATATGTCCGCGAGAACCGCCAGGATCAGGGCCGCTCGCATCCGCGGTCCAGCCGATATGGTGAGGTTCCCCTGCTTCACCGCAACTCAATCTCCGCCACAATATCTCCTGCCCAGATTATCGCCCAATCAAGGCTGTCGCGAGCGTTAACTGAGACTTAGAAATTGCTGGCCTCACGCCCGTCAGCGGTATAAATATTGCGCTGATCGAATCAAGTGTCGCCGGCACAGGTGCAAATGAGGATCGCTCTGCAGCCTCAAGCGACGTCGTGGTTTATATCTTCTCTGCGTAGACCATTCGCTCCACCGGCGTAGATGCCAGCCCGCGTCCGGTCGGTCCGATATATCTGCCCGCCAACTCGTCATCACCAAGGTCCTCGATCAGCAGCCAGCCATAACCACGCAGAAAAGTCACGCAATCCCCGGGCTCCATCCCAAGCAGCCAAACCTTGGTTGCGACAAACCGCTTGTAGCCAACCTACCAGCCGTAAAGATTCTTGGCGGTCAGAAAGTTCTTGCGGACATAAGTGAAGGCAAGGCGGCTGCCCGGTGCAGCCATGGCGAGCCAATCGAAGGTCGCCCGCACGCCTTGCTCTGTCAGGTATTGCGTAACTGCTTCCCACACAAAGAATGTTCGTATGCCCGCAGGGTATCCTCGCGACGCCAATTTCGACCCAGGTCGTCGCAGTCGAAATCGCCGCGATGTTCTCGCGCTGATCGATTTCCCACACCGGCAGGCCCGTGAGCTCCGGGAGACGAAATGAGCGGGTGTCAAATCCCGCGCCCAGGCTCACCACGGCATCAATCTCATTCCGTGAGGCCGCAACCTTCTCGTCAATGTGGCGCTTCCTGCATAACAGTCCGCCCCAGATGCCGGGATTGCTCTTCTCGCTCAGGCCAATGAGCCAATCTCTGATCCGGCGCGGCCCCAAGAAGCGAAGGAACATCATCGCTCCAAACGGCAACATTCGAACCGCCAGGCCATCATCGATGATGCGCTGCGGTTCTGGAAAGGATTGCTCCACCGCCACAAGAACCATTGGCATGATTCCGGTATTTGCGGCCGCTCTCCACATGCGGGCAAATGATAATGGACGCTGCAGGAATGCGCTTCGTCCCAGTCGCAACGCCGTCACCTGCCTGGAATCACCAGATTGCGAAAAATCTTCCAGGTGCCGTCCGGCTGCTCTTGCCAGGCTGTAAGATACCGATCTACCAGTTTCCTCCCGCCTGGGAAGTGGGCCTCGGCCCGACCCCACTCGTAAATGAAGCGGCCCTGTTCAACCGAACCGATACTAGTGACAGAAGCCGCGTCGGCCTTACCAAACTCCGTAATCTCCTGCTTGACATGCTCCTCGATTGCAGGCCGACCCCGGATGCAGTCGCCCCCGGCGTTACAGTCGACAGCGTCCGGTGAATACGTAGCCGCAATCAGCCCGACGCTGCCTCGCTTCATGCCGTCGATCCATGCCTGGTTGCCCGCGTCGATCTGCCGGCGCGCGGCGGGTTCAATCGGTTTGCTCTGTGCAATGCAGGTTGAGCAAAGCAGCAATAAGAACATCACCGTCAACTTCTCCAGTCTTCTACCTCTCATCCGACTATTTCTCCTCTCATCAAATTGAATCCGACAGCCCTTGTTTGCTCTCTGTTCGGGATATCTTGGGCTCGCCGAAATTCCCTGGACTAGCCGTAGGGGTACCCATCAGAATGGCGGTTGGAATTCACAATTCCTTGTGTTTCTCGTAATACCGGCGTGCCTTGGCCCGGCTGCCGCAATCGTTCATGTCGCACCAGCGCCGCCGCTTGCCGCGACTCTCATCGAGGAACAGCCAGCCGCAAAGGCCGCCTTCGCAGATCCCGATGCGCACCGCTTGTGGCGAGCACAAAAGCGACAGCGCTTCACCTGCTAGGACTGCGGATAACTGCTCTGACGCGTGCCGCGGAGCAGGCTTCCACCGGACTGCGTGGTTGCGAGCCTCGATCTCGGGCCGGCGCGCATTGGCGTGATCCCGAAGCAGCGCAACATCACGCTCGGAGATACGGCGCTTGTCCGCGATCGCCAACCCGACACGGTAAATTGCATCACGAAGCCGAACGATTGGAACCACGGGCTCAGTGTGATGGAGCAGTTCGAAGTACGATTCCGGTCCAATCAGACCCACCTGAGTAGCCCAACGAAGAAACGACTCCCAGTCGCGGAGCGACTCGTCCGGCCGATCAGCCAGGTGTTCGCCAGCGGTATTACAGAAGTCGAGCGCCAGACGCCCTCCGACCTGGCGGGCGATCAGTTCACGCGGAATGAGAGTTTCAGCGACCCCTCGAGATTGAGGGCGTTTAGCGGCGGTGTTTACCGTCTTCGGCGCGGTCGTTTTCATCATCATTCATTACTGTACCATCTAACCGGTTAGATGGTTAGAGAGAGACAAAACCAGTCGCATTGGATTGGCGTGCACTGGCTGACGGCAACAGGCCGAGTCGTTCCCGCCCGTTAGCGCGGCTGAACTCACATCCCAGTCTCCAGCTTGCGAGGGAATCCCCCGATTCGCTGGTCATCGGATCCATCTGTAATTCTCAGTCGCGAAGGTTTGCGAGAAGAACTAGAATGGCTGCGTGGGTCGATCAATGATGGATATTCAGAAGCGCTTGTGGATCGGGATGGTGCTCCTTGGTGCGAGTGCGCCTGATTCCTCATCCGTGGAATTTTACTCCCATGATGGCGATTGGATTGTTTGCGGGATATCACGCTCGAAAGGCCAGCGCGGGTGCTTTGATGACTCTGCTTGCGCTCGCTCTGAGTGATGCCGTGATGGGTTTTTATCCAGGCTTCTGGTACATCTACGCGGCGTCGCTGATCCCGGTACTACTCGGCTGGCTCATTCGTAATCGAAGAGGCGCAGGTGCCGTTGCTGTCGCCTCACTCGCATCCAGTCTGTCGTTCTTCCTCATCACCAATTTCATGTTCTGGGCTTTCGGCCAATGGTATCCGCATACCGCAAGTGGTCTGACAGCCTGTTTTGTGGCAGGCATACCCTTCTACCGGAATCAGTTGATGGGCGACGCGTTGTATACCTTTGCGCTTTTCGGTGGCTACAGGATTCTCAGCCATTATTGCCAACCGGTGCAGCAGGCTGCTTAGAGCCTGACAACGCAATTCCACCCAGCCGAATGAGCAGGCCCTGACATGCGCGTAGTTTCTCTGCTGGCGAGCGCCACGGAAATCGTCTGTGCCCTGGGCGCGGGCGAAATGCTTGTCGGCCGGTCCCATGAGTGTGATAACCCGGACTGGGTGCGGGGGCTCCCCGCCTGCAGTGAACCCGCGTTTGACGCCTCAGTCTCGAGCAGGGAAATTGACACCGAGGTTCGGCGCCGGCTCCGGTCGGGGGAACCGCTCTATCACGTCAATGGAGAGCTGATTCGCGAGTTGCGTCCCGACTTGCTCATCACGCAAGCGCACTGCGAAGTGTGCGCCGTGACTCCCGGCGATGTCGAGCGAAGCGGTGCCTGTTCCCTCACGGCGCGGCAAATCTCGTTGTCCGCCTCCTCCCTGGATGAAATCTTTCAAAGCATTCGACAGATCGCGCAAGCGCTGAATTTGGAGGAGCGCGGCGAGTTGGTGGTCCGGCGCGAGCAACAGCGTTTGGACGCGGTCAGGGAGAAAGCTGCGCGATTTTCCCCGCCAACCGTGGTCATGCTCGAGTGGACGGATCCGGTATTTGCAATGGGAAACTGGGGCCCGGAATTGGTGGAGCTCGCCAACAGCAAGCTCCTGCTTGGACGAACGGGAGAATACTCGGTGGCCATTGCTGGTGAGCAGCTTCGTGATGCTGATCCGGAGCAGCTGATTGTCGCGCCCTGCGGGTACAACTTGGATCGCAGCCTGCGCGAACTCGCCGTATTGGAGCAATATCCGTGGTGGCGCGACCTTCAGGCGGTACGCAAAGGCAACGCCGCGTTTGCTGACGGGAATCTATTCTTCAACCGTTCCGGAATGACGATCTCTCAAACGGCAGAGATCATCGCTGAAATTATGCATGGAGTCGCCTTCGGCCCGGTCGCGGGAGCGCATTGGCAGCGTATCGAAGCTCAGGCGGCAGGCGATGTGCCGCCGATGACGGTGAGCCAGAATTGAGAAAAGTCCTCCTCTCGTGGAGCAGCGGTAAGGACAGCGCCTGGACGCTTCATCTCCTTCGGCAACAGCCGGGGATTGAGGTGGTCGCACTGTTCACGACATTTAATTCCGTCGCAGACCGCGTGGCGATGCATGCAGTCCGGCGTGTGTTGGTTGAAGCACAGGCCGAGCGAACCGGGCTCCCGCTTTGGGCGGTGGGTCTGCCATGGCCGTGTTCGAATCTGGATTATGAAGAGCGGATGCGAGCCGTATGCCAACGGGCAACTGAGGAGGGAATCACGGCGGTCGCATTCGGTGATCTTTTCCTCCAGGACATTCGCGACTACCGCGTAAAGCAACTTGAGGGGTCCGGGCTCGAACCGCTGTTTCCGGTCTGGAAGATCCCGACGGAAAAATTGGGTCGGGAGATGATCGCAGCGGGCGTGAAAGCCAAGATTACCTGCGTCGATCCTTCGAAGCTCGCGAAGTCCTTTGCCGGCCGTGATTACGACCTGTCCCTGCTGGATGCTTTGCCCGCTGAAATCGACCCGTGCGGCGAAAATGGGGAATTTCACACGTTTGTCTCTGACTCGCCTGTGTTCTCACGCCCCATCGCAGTGCGGTCTGGAGAGGTGGTCGAGCGTGATGGATTTGTATTTGCAGACGTCCTGCCGGAATGACCGGGTCGATTCTCTCATCGAGAGGCTCGCTATTCCCCTGTCCCTTCGTTTTTCCCCTCCAAAAATCTTGTCAAGCCCGCGACCTGTGGAAAACGCTGCAACCAGCACAAAAACAAAAAAGAAAATGAATTTTGAGAAGATGAATATCAAGCTAGCTCCGGCATAGCGATTCGTTGTCTGTAAGTGATGCTTTGAGCACGATGCAAGCGCGCAGGGGTCGGTTTATCAGGTCTGCTTCGATGGAGCGCCGGTTGAGCCTGTAGTTGAATTCGGCGACATAGGGGGGAGGTGTTTTGACTCCACCTTGTGATGGGTACCGAGCAGAAACCGCTTCAGGTTCGACAGAGTGATGTGAACCCAATGGAAGAGGCTGTGCGCCGGCTCGTCCTGGCTGGAGATAGGCGTCGCGGTGTGTTCAAACCCCTTTCTGCTTCAAGCTGCGATAACCACGCCAGCCATCGGAGAGAATATGGCTCCCTGCTCTGACCTTAATCGGTGAGGAATTTCTCCACGGTTGCGGCGGCAGCATCGGGAATCACCTCCAGAGCGGCAAAACCCGGAATCGGCTTTTGGCCCGCCTTGCCCGCGCCCGTGCCGCCTACGTCACCTCAGAGTCGGCTTACCACCAACGGGAAAGACGCCCTTCGCGCTTGCCTAGCGCCAGGGCGGGAAACTACGAACACCATCTCCGGCGAACCGGAGCCAACGAAAGAAGAGAGCGGAAAGAGCACACCAACATCAAGCTCGGAATTCCCGGCATTTGCCTCATGCTTTGCGCCCTTGCGTCGGCGTTCGCCGGCGTGGCTGCCGCGCAGGCCTTCGGCACCACGACCGTCCAGGGCACGGTCTATCTTGCCAACGGCGCTCCCGGTTTCCTCGGCGCTGTTTATCAATTTTCCGCTTGCGCGCTAGAAGACGCTTGCGGATTTGAATGAGTTGGAGTCTCTGCCAGTGCGCATGATGAATGAATTCGAGGCACAGGCGTAGAGCGATCTAAGCGTGCTGAAGAGGCAGATGAACGGGCTGATGGGCGACGAAAATGGCGGGCGAATGGCCGACCTGGAACGCCGCATGGAGAGGCACGAGCAAAACTGGCAGCGGGCGAAGGGGTTTCTGGCGGCGGTCAGCGTGCTGTTTGCGGCGATTGAGGTGGCGGTGGCGGCGGAGGCGTGGGCATCGGCATTGAATCTCAGTGAAAAGTGAGCAGTGAAGACTGGACCGACCCTGTTGTTGGCCCTCGTATAATTTGGGTATGAGCGAACGGCCGCTGGTCGGCGTGGTGATGGGCTCGAAGAGCGACTACGAAGCGATGTCGGCGGCTGTGGAGGTACTGCGCGAGCTGAGGATTGCGCACGAGGCTAAGGTGGTGAGCGCGCACCGCACGCCGGATTTGCTCTTCAAGTACGCGGAGACAGCGCGCGAGCGCGGGCTGCGCTGCATTATTGCAGGGGCGGGCGGTGCGGCGCATTTGCCAGGCATGCTGGCCGCGAAAACGCTGGTGCCGGTGCTGGGCGTGCCCGTGCCGGCGACGCAGTTGAACGGGCTGGACGCGCTGCTCTCGATTGTGCAGATGCCGAAGGGCGTGCCGGTGGGAACGCTGGCCATTGGCAAGACCGGTGCGGCGAATGCTGCGTTACTGGCCGCGGAGATGCTGGCAACGACGGACGATGCGCTGCATGAGCGGCTGGCGGCGTGGCGCGCTGCGCGGACCCAGGAAGTCCTCGATCAAAAGCTGGATGAGGGTCGGCCAGCTTGAAGGTCTCCGCCCCGTCAACTTCTTCGACGCGCGCCGTGGAACCAGGCGGGACACTGGCGATTCTTGGTGGAGGGCAGCTGGGACGGATGATGGCCATGGCTGCGCGCACCATGGGCTACCACGTGCGGGTCATGGATCCCGAGGCGCAGTGTCCGGCGAGCTATGTTGTCGACGAAACAATCGTGGGCACGTGGGCCGACGCCGCGGCGGCGCAGATGCTGGCTACGGGCGCCGATGCGGTGACGCTCGAGATCGAACAGATTGGCGTGGACGCGTTGACACGCGTGGCGGCGATTGCACCGCTGCGGCCGGGCGTGGAGCCGATTCGAATCATCCAGGACAAGACGCTGCAGAAGCCTTGGCTGGCGGAAAATGGCTTTCCTGTCGGAGCGTTCCGCGTGGTGCGAAGCGCGGCGGAGTTGCACGAGGTGGTGACGGCGCTGGATGGGGGCGTGTTTCTGAAAATTGGGCGTGGTGGTTATGACGGACGCGGGCAGGTGCGGATAGGGTCCGACGAGCAGGCGCGCGACCAGGCCCTGAGCTACGCGTGGAGCGTGCTGGGCGGCAGGCCGTGCGTGGCGGAGCAGGCGCTGGAACTGGACTTCGAGATCAGCGTGATGGCGGCGCGAAATCCTGCGGGTGAGGTGCGAAGTTTTCCGGCGGCACGCAATCATCATAAGAACCAGATCCTGGCGTGGAGCGTGCTGCCGGCCGACGTTTCACCGGAGTTGGAAGAGCGGGCGGAAGAACTGGCAGCGGAGATTATCGCCAAGCTTGGCATTGAAGGGTTGCTGTGTGTGGAGATGTTTGTAACCAAGCAGGGCGAGCTACTGGTGAACGAGTTGGCGCCGCGACCGCACAACAGCTATCACCAGAGCGAGCGCGGGTGCGTGACCAGCCAGTTTGAGCAGGCCGTGCGCGCGGTGATGAATCTGCCGCTGGGCGACACCTCGCTGATTGCGCCGTGCGCGATTGTGAATCTGCTAGGGGATGTGTGGATGGGCCGCGAGCCGGACTTTGCGGCGGCGCTGACGGTGCCGGGGGTGCGGCTGCACCTGTACGAGAAGCTCGAACCGCGCGCGGGGCGGAAAATGGGGCATCTGTCTTCGGTTGGGGCCACAGCGGAAGAGGCGCTGGAACGGGTGCTGGAGGCCAAGAAAAGGCTAGAGGGGTAGGGGTGGGGGTAAAAACGCCTTTGTACCCCTTCGCCAGCTTTGGCGCTAGCCGATCGACAAAGCTACGATCTGGCTATGCCTCGGCCTTTTCGTACTTCTTGGGCCGGCGATTCGCTTGCAGAATCTTCTTCCTCAGGCGAAGCGATTTCGGCGTGACTTCCACCATCTCGTCATCGGCGATGAACTCGATGGCCTGCTCCAGATTCAGCGCGCGGTAGGGAACCAGGCGTATGGCGTCGTCCGCGCTTGATGCGCGCATGTTGGTGAGCTTCTTTTCGCGGACCACGTTCACATCTAGGTCGTTGTCGCGGGAGTGCTCGCCGACAATCATGCCTTCATAGACTTCAACCCCCGCGCCCACAAGGAGGATGCCGCGCTCCTGCAAGCCGTTGAGCGAGTAGGTGGTGGTGAGGCCCTGGCGATCGGCGATGAGCGCGCCGGTGGGCCGCTGCGGAATTTCGCCCTGGTAGGGAATGTAGCCGTCGAAGAGCGCATTCATCACAATGGTGCCGCGCGTTTCGGTGAGCATTTCGCTGCGAAGGCCAATGAGGCCGCGGCTCGGCACGCGGAACTCCATGCGCACGCGGCCCGAGCCGTGATTGTGCATCTTGGTCATCTCGCCCTTGCGCGGGCCGAGCTTCTCAATCACCACGCCGGTGTGCTCTTCAGGCACGTCAATCGTCAGGTGCTCGACGGGTTCCATCTTCACGCCTTCAACCACCTTGGTAACGATCTCGGGGCGTCCGACGGTGAGCTCGAACCCTTCGCGGCGCATCATCTCAATGAGTATGGCGAGCTGCAGTTCGCCGCGACCCAGGACCTTGAATGTGTCGGGTGAGCCGGTCTCCTCCACGCGGATCGAGACGTTGGTGAGCAGTTCTTTCTCGAGCCGTTCGCGCAGATTGCGGCTGGTGACGTAATTGCCTTCGCGGCCCGCGAAGGGCGAGTTGTTCACACTGAACTGGATGGCGATAGTGGGCTCGTCGATGACGATGAGAGGCAGCGGCGCGGGGTTTTCGACACTTGTGATGGTTTCGCCGATGGTGATGCCTTCGACACCGGCGACGGCGACGATGTCGCCCATAGTGGTCTCGGTGGTCTCGGTGCGCTTGAGCCCGTTAAACGTGAACAGCTTGGTGATTCTGGTTTTTTCGAGCTGGCCACTGCGCTTGGAGATCAGCACGTCGTCGCCCGCGTGCAGAGTGCCTTGAAAGACGCGGCAAATGGCGATGCGACCGAAGTAGTCAGAGTAATCCAGGTTCGTGACCAGGATCTGCAGCGCGCCCCCGGAGTCGCCGGTCGCAGCGGGGATGGTCTTCACAATCGTTTCGAAGAGCGGCTGCAGGCTTTCGCCGGGCTTCGCGGGGTCGAGCGTAGCCGTGCCTGCCTTGGCTACTGCGTAAAGGACCGGGAAGTCGAGTTGATCTTCCTCGGCATCGAGATCGATGAAAAGATCGTAAATTTCGTCCAGCACTTCCTGGGGGCGCGCGTCGGGGCGGTCAATCTTGTTGATCACCACGATCGGCGGCAGCTTGGCCTCGAGCGCCTTGGCCAGCACGTAGCGCGTCTGCGGCAACGGACCTTCGGCTGCATCCACAAGCAGCATGACCCCGTCGACCATCTTGAGGGCGCGTTCCACTTCGCCGCCAAAGTCGGCGTGTCCGGGCGTATCGACAATGTTGATTTTGCCGCCGGCAAAATTGATGGCTGTGTTCTTGGCGAGGATGGTGATGCCGCGCTCGCGCTCCAGTTCGTTCGAGTCCATCACGCGCTCGGCCACCTGCTCGTTGGCACGAAATGTGCCGGATTGGCGCAGCATGGCGTCAACGAGCGTGGTCTTGCCATGGTCAACGTGGGCGATGATGGCGATATTGCGTATCGTCTGATTCACAGGAGCAGTTTTTCCTTCTTTTTGTTTCGGCCGGACATGCCGTAGAGTCGTCGATTCAGGCGCCGAAAGCCGTTAAATGCAGGCCGCCAGCTGCGAGGGAAGGTCCAATCCTAGAATTGCCGCGCAATTCGTCACAAATCCATTCTAACAGCCGCGCAACTCACTTAAATTCATGAGGAAGCGATGAGGCCCTCGCCACCTTTTTGGACCCGGTGAGCGCAAAGAACGAAACCGGAATCTGTTGCGTAAGGAAGAGACATGGTTCGTAGTTTGGCAATAGGGCCCCTCTTTCTTTCGGTGTTTGTGTTCCCGGCATTCCCACAGAGCAATAAACCCACCGTCGTTGCCGCGCAGCCGCCGAGAGAGCAGGTGCCGACCGACGTGAAGGTGCCGCTGCTCTCCGCCGCGATTCATCTGTCGGATTTCTCTCAGATGCAGCCGCGGCCGGAACTGCGCAACCAGCTTGTGGAGGTGCGAGACTTCATTCAGAACACGCCGCGAGACGGCCAGCCGGAGACCGAGAAGACCGAAGTATGGATGGGGCACACGAAGAGTACTCTTTACTTTGTCTTCGCCTGCTATGACCATCGACCGGGCGAGATTCGCGGGCACCTGGCGCGGCGCGAAAACATTCTTACCGACGACAATGTCTCGGTGCTGCTGGATCCGTTTCAGGACCGGCGCAAGGGGGTTCTTTTCACGGTGAACCCGGCCGGCGTGCAGGCCGACGCGGCGTGGAGTGAGAACAACAACCCGGATTACAGCTACGACCAGGTTTGGGATTCCGAGGGCCGGATAACCATCCAGGGCTGGGTGGCCCTAATTGCGATTCCGTTTCGCAGCGTGCGATTCCGTCCTACAGGCCCGGACTGGGGGGTGGTGTTTTCTCGCAATTTTCCCCGCAACAGCGAAGTGGACTATTGGCCGCGCGTGGCTGCGAACATCTCGGGCGTACTGCCGCAGGAGGGCACCCTTCACGGGATGGAGGGACTGGAAGGCTCGCACAATCTGCAACTGAATCCTTACCTGCTGGCGCAGAACGAGCGCACGCTGATCAACCTCGATCCGCTCAACCCCTACTTTAGTTCGCGCCACATGGAAGGGACGGCCGGCGGTGAAGCCAAGGCGATTCTGAAGGACAGCGTGGTGTTCGACGGGACCATCAATCCCGATTTCAGCACGGTTGAGTCGGACCAGCCGCAATTCACCGTGAATCAACGCTACCCCGTATATTTCCCCGAGTTGCGGCCGTTCTTTCTGGAGAACGCCAACTACTTCTCTACGCCGATTCAACTGGTGTACACCCGCAACATCATTCATCCCGAGTATGGGGCTCGGATGACCGGCAAGGTCAACCACACGAACATGGGGCTGTTCACAATTGACGATCGCGAACCGGGCGAGACCGTTGCGGCCGGCGATCAGCTTTACCACCGGCGGGCGCTGTTTGCGGTGGGGCGCGTGTCGCAGGACTTAGGCAAAGGATCCAGCATTGGCGCCATCTACACCGACGAAGAGTTCGGAGGTGGATGGAACCGCATCGGTGGTATCGACTTCACCGCGCGTATCAACGACAAGTGGACCGTGCTGGGACAGACAGTGGAAAGCTCGACGCGCGGAGCTGCCGATAGCCGGACTCCGGGAACGTATGCGGCTGGCCCTGCTACCGATATCCAGGTGCAGCGCAACGGGCACGCGTTCAACATGTTTGACGAGTACCAGGATTTCAGCACGGGGTTTCAGACACAATTGGGATTCATCCAGACCGCCGATATTCGCAGCGACCACCTGCACGCCAGCAATCAGTGGTTTCCAAAGCACAGTTTGATCCAGAGCTGGGGGTTGGAAATGAACCAGAACCTTGCTTTCGATCATCAAGGCAACCGCGTATATCACTACACCACAGGCGATCCCTTTTGGCTGTTGCCGCAGAACATCGTGCTCGCACCTCTTTTCGGCCAGAACTCCGATACGCTGGGGCCGCAGGACGGCACGCTGCTGACTCACAATGAGAATTTCACGGAGAACTTTGTCGGCATGGTTGCCAGAGGGGCGCCGTGGCCGCAATTGAACTTTAACCTCGTAACCATTCGCGGCGGCAACGTGAATTACAACCCCATCACCGGCGGGCTCCCTTTTCTGTTGAACCAGAAATTCGTCCAGTTCCTGTTTACGCTGCAGCCCCTGAAACAACTCACCGCAGACAATACCTACTTGCTGGACCGCGACTTCGCGGTGAGCAACAATGCGTTTGTGTATGAAAGCCAGACCTTCCGAACCAAGGTCAACTATCAGTTCACGCGCGCCCTCTCGGCCCGCGTGATCGTGGAATACGATTCCACCCTCGCCAATCCCGCAGAATCGTCGATCCTGCGCAAGAAGCAGGTGGGCACAGAGGCGTTGCTGACCTGGCTGCCGCACCCCGGCACGGCCGTCTATATCGGCTACAACAACGACCTCCAGAACCTCGACCGGAGGCTATGCAATCGGCTGCCGAGCGGCGACTGCGACCCCGACAACACGGTGGCGCCGCGTTCGCCGCAGTACCTGAATGACGGCCGCCAGGTGTTCGTCAAAGCTTCTTACCTGTTCCGCTTCTGAGCGGGCGAATGCCCGAGGACAGCCCGGTCGTTTACACTTCAGGGCAAATGCGAACCGCCGTCAAATCTCGCTTGCAACTCTCGCGCCACTCATTTGTTGTCTTCCTGCTGGCGGTCGCGAGCGCGCTGTTCTCACCATTGCAGCCGCAGGCCTCGGCGCAAGGTGGACCGTCCAGCGCCGGGCACCTGGTCATCTACTCAATTGACGTGGAAGGCGGCCAGGCCACGCTGCTGGTCTCGCCCAGCAAAGCGTCTCTGCTGGTGGATACCGGCTGGCCGGGCAACAACGGCCGCGATGCCGGCCGCATTCAGGCAGCGATGAAGGATGCCGGCATCACCAGGATCGATCACCTGCTGATCACGCACTTCCATGTGGACCACGTGGGCGGCGTGACTCAACTGGCGGCCAGGGTGCCCATCGGCGAGTTTCTCGATCACGGCCCTAACCGCGAAGATTCCGACATAACGCGACACGACTTTGCAGCTTACCAGAAGGTGACCGCGGGCAAGAAGCGCCGCACCGTTCACGCC
>Ga0210394_10006238_pt1 | contig 12975 bp, 10 predicted proteins | sample IncBWC12MmetaG_FD_160121 | JGI IMG/M metagenome (GOLD analysis project Ga0210394, IMG submission 160121) | Forest soil microbial communities from Barre Woods Harvard Forest LTER site, Petersham, Massachusetts, United States - Inc-BW-C-12-M | ecosystem: Environmental > Terrestrial > Soil >... | reverse complement strand
CGACTACGACGTCGCCGGTGAGGAGCATTTCTTCGCTGCCGGAACTGATATGCACCGACATGTGGCCTGGCGTGTGACCGGCGGTGTCGAAGGTGGTCACGCCCGGCGCCACCTCCGCTCCGGCCTTGATTAGGCGCAGGCGAGGGCTGGCCAATTTCAGATTCGCCTGGGTAACCAGCGGCTGCTGCTTGGCGGACACTTTGCCGGGCAGTTCGGGGTCGCTCCAGAAGGCGACCTCGGTCTCGCTAGCGACGAATTCGGCCGACGGGAACAGCAGCGACGCGTTCTTGCCGTCACTGATACCCCACAGGTGGTCGAAATGGAAGTGAGTGAACAGGATCATATCGACATCGCCCGGTGCGTAGCCCGCACTGGCGAGGTGGCCAAGCAACCTGCCGTTCGTGTTCTGGAACTTGTCGACGCCGCAGCCCGCGTCGATCAACACCAGCTTGTCGCCCGTGTTGACAAGGGTAGTGTTGATTTGCAGTTTCACCGGGCTAGACGGGTGGAAAGTGGAGACGTCGCGAAAGCAGATTGAGGCCGTACCGTCGCCGCAGCCAAAGCCGGCGCGGCCAAAGCCGCGGCAGCAGGCCCCAGGCCTGCTGCCCCTCTCGCGTGTGGCAATCCTGCAGCAGCACGTCGGCGAGGCGTTCAACATGCCCCGGTGCCTGCTGCCAGGACCGGACCGCGTGCCACCCAAGCTGCGGTGTATCTTTTGCAACCGCGAGCTTGGCGTGTCATTTTCATCAGATCGGCCGTGGCTTGATTCGAGAAGTACGGGAGCGGTCGAGCGCGGCAGCTCCCACTGATCTCGAAGTAGCCGCCGACGCCACCAACCGTCGCCCTTTATGCCAAACGCCGCACTTGCTGAAAGTCGCCGAGCTCCAAAGGAGATGAGCCTGTCGCCACATTTCGCAGTACATCGACTTATAAGGACCGTCTTCGGACTCAAAATTGAAGCGCTCAGGAATATCTTCGACGACAATGAAGCCTTGAACCATGGCTCCGGCGTTTGGACAACGGTACATGAACGATGTCATTGCTGTGTAACCTAACGCGAAACCGCCAGCTCTAATCCGCGAACCCAACGGGCACGGACGCGCGACATTGCCCCTCCGGCCTCCTTCATACCAATTGAACTTCACGACTCAAGCAGCGGCCAAATCAACTGCAATCTCGCGAGCCACTTCGGAGCAACGAAAACCTCTCAAATCGAGTGCGGGGTATACTGATCCGCAGTGGCGGCACGTCCGCAGCGAAGCGTCGACGGCAAAACGCGAGGAAACTTCGTCGTATTTCAGTTGCGACAATGACGAACAGCGAGATGAATGCAGTCAGCCCCTTGCGAGCCACGATAGCCTTCTCGCAAGCATGTGCATGAAAATTTGCCGGTTACGCCCGCGCCGAACCCTTGGTCTCGCCGTAGCGCGCGCGATAGTTCTCAATCGTGTCCATCGCGCCGCAGAACTCGACGTTGTTGTAGTCGGGATCGTAGAAATAGCATGCGACATTGCCGCCGGTCTCGCCATCACCCAGCGGCGGGTCGCCGTTGTGGCGGACCGGCCCGTAGTTGGGCACGAAGCCACCTTGCTTCGACTGCGCCGCAAATGCGAACACGTTTTCGAGACGGTTGCCCTCAAGCTCAAACGCGGTGTGAAAGAAACTCATCCCAGAGGGAACGGTGACTTTGCCTTCGGGATCGCGCTCCTCTATCAGCACAAGACATTCCTTATGATCGGCTGCGCTCATATAGCAGCACCGGATCGTCCAACCAGGCTTGAACGGATGCGGCTCCTGCTCACAGGTACGGCTGTGGCGCAAGCCGCCTAGCGTCTCGTACCACTGTCGCGAGCGCTCGATGTCCTGCACATAGATCGACAGTTGTCCTATCTGGGCGATCCGGGACGGCTTGAACACGCCGTAATCCTCGGTCTTGTTGGAGAAACGGCGGCGAGTAATCGTGGGTGGCGCAAGCACAAGCTCGCGAAACCATTTGCGCTTAAGCAATGACGCAAATTTTTGCAAAAGCGGCGGGAGAACATTGGGAGGAACGTAGGAAACTGCGGTCATGGGCGTTGCTCCTCGATGATTTCGATCCAGTGCTGGTCGGGGTCCTGGAGACAATAGCTGCGCTGGCCGGGCGAGGTCTTTGCCGAGGCGATGAGGCGGCCGTCGCGCACCGGAATTTCCATCGCAGCGGCGCTCTTGCGGATCGCGTCGAATGCATCGCGGTCGCGCGCCATCAGTGTGAAGTGAAGCATCGAATTGTTGTCCATCTTCAGCTTGTGATGCTTCACCAGGCAAATGTCGTGGTGATAGAAGCCAAAGCTAAAGAAATGCATTTCCTGATTGGATAAGCGCATCGCCGCGCTTGAATCGGGATGATTGAGCGCCGAGAACTGCAGGTCGAAAAGCTTCATGTAGAAGTCCTTCGATCTCTTTAGATCGCTGACGTAAATGACGTGGTGCTGCAGCTTCGCCGGGGCGATTTTCGGCTGTCCCACATGCGCATTCATGGCGCTTTCCTTCAGGTTATGCAGCTGATGCGGTGACGGACCGCGCAAACGCCGGCGTGCACGCCGCTTTGGCATCTCGAATGGCATCCCCGCGAGCGCGGGCCGCCATGCAGCAATCATTTCTTGAAGGTGCTTCTTGTGCGAGTTCGTTGAGTCTAGGTTGCGCACGCTCAGCCGGCGAGGTCTTTCGTGAACCCCTTCTTCGCGCGCTCGCAACGTGCGCCGCCCTTCGTACTTTCTGAAAGGCCATCGCCTCGATCTGTCGGACCCGCTCGCGGGAGATGCAACACTCGACGGCAAGTTCGTCGAGGGGAAGCGGCGGATCCACAAGCCGGCGCCCCTCGAAAATGCGACGTTCGCGGTCATTGAGAACCGTGAGCGCCTCGCTAAGCGCCCTTCTGCGGGTTTCCGACTCCTCGGTTTCGGCGAGACTCGTTTCCTGGCTGGCACCTTCCTCCACCAGCGTGTCTTGCCATTCGGCCGAATCGCCCTCTTGGTTCATCGGCACATTGAGGGAAACGTCACGGCTGATGCGCTGGTTCATCTCAACGACGTCCCGTTCGGCGACGCCAAGTTCATTGGCAATGATCGTTACCTGCTCCGGGTCCAAATCGCCTTGCTGAAGCGCGGATATTCGGCGCTTCGCCTTGGACAAATTGAAAAAGAGCTTCTTCTGATTGACGGTGGTTCCTATCTTCACGAGCGACCACGAGCGCATGATGTAATCTAAGTATCGATGCCTTGATCCACCAGACGGCATATGTCGAAAATCGAATACCCCTGTCGGGATCGAAGCGCTTCATGGCTTGGATAAGCCCAACATTGCCCTCCGAAATCAAATCGGAGGTCGGCCGGCCATACCTGCGGTAATCCACAGAAATCTTTGCGACGAGGCGCAAATGACTGGTCAAGAGCTGGAGCGCGGCGTTTTCGTCGCCGCACTCCCGCCACCGCGTGGCCAGCACGTGTTCCTCCTCGGCTTCGAGCATCGGAAAGCGCCGAATTTCCGCAAGATAGATCGATGCTCCTCTGGAAATCACGCTTTGCATCCTAGGCTCCCTTCTGCTGCAACCCCTAAAGCCCTCAGCGAGCCCGGCGATATTGAGTTGGAGTGAGTCCCGTCATTTTTCGGAACATTACTGAAAATGGACTCGTTTGGCTGAACCCAAGCGCCAAAGCGATTTCAGCTATCGAACACGCCGAGCTCGTGAGCAGTGCTTTGGCTCGCTCGATCCGTTTCTGAACGAGATAACGATGGGGCGGCAGTCCAAATGACCGCTTGAATGCACCGGAAAAGCCCTGTGAACTCAAATAGACAAAACGAGCCAGCGCGCGCACGGTTATAGGTTCGGCGAGGTGCTTCTCGATGTAAGCCGCGACGACCAATTGCTGCCAGGCGGCGAGCCCGGTCCTCGTTGAGCCAGCCGGCCTGGGGCGACAGGTTGTGTTCGCGCGTTCATGCAGGTTCGTTTCAGCGCTAAATGGTTCCGTGCACCGCGAGCCTGCCGCCGACCTCGAATATGCGAAGCTGTCGCGGGGGTCATAGCAAAGAAGTCTCATCCGCGTTCGAGTCAGGACGTGCAGAGTGACCGGTTTGGATCGATCGCACCGTCGATCTTGAGTCGGGCATCTGGGATTGTCGGCAAGTGATGATCGCGATCGATCTTGAACGTGGCCCATTCCTTCCATATCACCCTCCAATTGTGGCTTGCCGATACGCGGACTTTTGGAGCCCGCGGACAAAGTTGCGAGGGCTTAGCGTCGCGATTTAGGGCGCCGCTGTCCATTGCATGTCGGTAGTGCCAGCTTCGCTTGAGGATGGCAGCGATAAGCGATGGCTTAGAAACAGCGGCTAACAGACCTGGCGCAAACGTCGCAGCACGCCGTTCGTCCGGGTGGGGCGCTACCAAAGGACCGATGATCCCTTCGGATCGCCAATCCCTCGTTATCAGTTCAAGCGAATCGTACTTTGGTGCAAATGCCGTGGCGTCGCGGCAAACGATTTACCGCGTGTAACCGGAAGTTCTAAGCAGAAGCCGTCGACAAATTTCGCTCCGGAGGCGCGTATGAGAATTCGTTTTGGTATACGGCAGGGGGCCCCCACCTGCCTCTGCGGCCATTGAGAACTCGCGATGCAAGTTCTTTGCACAGCGTGCGACGGGTTCATGACTGGGCTCCCATACCGGACCGACGTGCGGCACGACGGCATCAAATCCGCGACTATTGTGACGGACCATTTGCCTTCGTAACCAACACGTTGTTGGGTGACGACCCTGAAGCCAACTCCAAACCGATCGTCTACTTAGGAACGTTGCGGCCTTTCTGGCGCCACTTTGAGGATATCAGCAATTCGGCTCAGCTCAGGAAGCGACCGGGCCTTCATCTTCCGCATCAGATTGGTGCGATGCACCTTCACCGTAGATTCGGCGATGCCGATATCGTTGGCAATTTGTTTGTTCAGCCGGCCGGCCGTGACCTGAGCCATGACTTCACGTTCGCGGGCACTGAGCGTTTCGAAACGCTCCCTGAGCGCACCCAAAGTCCTGTCGCTCTCCCGACGTGCACGATCGCGAGCGAGGCCGGTCTCGACGGCATCGAGAAGTTCCTGATCACGGAACGGCTTTGTGAGAAACTCTACGGCACCGCCCTTCATCGCCTGCACGGTCATCGGAATGTCGCCGTGCGCGGTGATGAAGATGATCGGAACTTGCTTGTTCGCAGCGGCAAGGTCGCGCTGAAGCTCAAGACCGCTTCGCCCCGGCATTCTAATGTCGAGTACCAGACAACTCGGACCATCCGAAGGCTCGGCACTCAAAAAATCAGAAACAGAAGAAAACTGCTGGGTGTGCAAACCGACCGACCGCAACAGACGCACTACCGAGTCGCGAAACTCGGCATCGTCATCAATGATAAAGACGCTGGGGCTGGCGTCACGCATCCCCGGATCCTGCGTCAAAGGGAGCGCTTTGTTCCCGCTGAACAGGTGTAATTTACTCACAATCCGTCCGCATGAACAGTCCCTGTCGCCTAAGCGGATAGCCTAGGCCCTAAGCCATCGCTTAGGGCCGCCGGCATTGCTTTGTCGCCAACCTCAGCCGACATTAACAGTTGCATACAGGCGCCAGGCAATTGGAAGGGCGCCGGTCTGAGCTAGCAAGTTGAAGCGCAATGGCAAAACATAAATTGATCTCGATCGTCGAGGATGATGAGCCCTTTCGCGAATCCATGAAAAAACTCATGAGGGTGCTGGGATATACGGTCGAAACGTTTCCCTCGGCGGCCGATTTCCTGGCGTCACCTCTCATCAGTGCCACCGCGTGCTTGGTAACTGACGTTCAGATGCCTGGAATGACCGGGCTCGAGCTTCATAGATATTTAGTTGATGTGGGACACCGGATCCCGACGATTCTTGTCACCGCCTATCCGGATGAGATTACTCGGGACCGTGCCTTGAAGGCTGGGGTGGTGTGTTATGTGTCTAAGCCCGTGGATGACGAACATCTCGAGCGCTGCCTTCGTTCGGCTCTCGAATCCGGCAAACCGCTTGAAGGGACCTCATGAATCTTCCAGGCCTGCCGGCAGAGTGAACTGAAATATTGCGCCCCGAGGCCAATTGGCCTCTGCCCACAACCGGCCGCCATGGGCGGCGATTATGGAGCGACAAATCGACAGTCCCATTCCGATACCACTCGTCTTTGTGGTGTAAAAGGGCGCAAAAATCCGATCTAGATGTTGCGGATCAATTCCTGGCCCTGAATCTTGCACAGCGACTATGGTATTGCTGGCCGGACCCTGGTGGGTGCTAATCGACAACTCTCGCGCGCTCTTCTCAACCGAGCTCATTGCTTCCACGGAGTTCAGGATCAAATTGAACACGACCTGTTGCAGTTGAACGCGATCGCCGCGAACGGAGTTCAACCCCTCCATGAGGCTGGTGCGGACTGAGACCCTGTTCTTCTCGATCGCGTTCCGCGCCATCCCAATCACCTCCTTGATCGCCTCATTGAGATCGAAAGACTCTCTTTGGGGCGGCGCCTTTTTAATGTGATCGCGCATCCGACCCACAATATCCTTCGCTCGGTCCGCATCCCTGACGATACAGGCGAGTGAATCCCGGACTTCCCCCAGATTTGGCGGATTCAGTTCCAAAAAGCGCATGCCCGCACGGGCGTTGTTGCGCGCGGTGGCGATCGGGTGAAGAATTTCGTGAGCTAGTGAGGCGGCCAACTCACCCATTATGCTTAAGCGGTTCACGTGCGCGAGGTCCGACTCCAGCTGGCGAAGTCTCTCATGCTGCGCTTGCGCATGTTTGCGTTCAGTCGCATCAATAAGGGTAGCAATCATCTGAGGTTCTTCATCCGCGGACAGCAAAGGATGGCCGGTGGATTCGAGATGTTTGACTGTCCCGTCAGGAAGAACGATTCTGAACTCGATTGCGTACTTTCTATTTTGGCGCAACGCCTCAAAGGTCTCCTGGGTTGCAATTTCGCGATCGTCTGGGTGTATCCGTTGGAGTACACTTTCGAGGTCGGGAAGACCCTGCAGGGGATCCAACTCCCAGATTCGGTAACTTTCCTCCGACCAGTAAACCGGCCCTGTCGCGTTAAAGACAATCGTGCCGGTGTGGCTAAGCCTCTGTGCGTCGGCCAGATAAGCTTCGCTGCGTCGGAGCGCCTCGTCTGTCCTCTTGCGGTCGGTGATGTGCCGCCCGACGCCGCGGTAGCCGATAAAACGTCCCGTTTTGTCAAAGAGGGGCAGGCCGGAGACGGACACATAGCGCTTGCCGCCGTCGGGCGCAGGTCGCGCGAGCTCGAAGTCTCGGAATGGCAGGTGGGCATCGAGGGTGTCGCGGTGCTTGCGCCAGGCCTCAGCGTCGGGCTCGAGGTAAGGCACTTCCCAGCGAGTCTTGCCGATTTCAAAGCCCGGTGTTGGGGCGTCCGCTAGGCTTTCGGCAAACTCCTGGCGTATAAAGCGGTGCTGCGCGTCGCTCTCCCAGTACACGTCGAAGGAGAATTGAACGAGGGTGCGAAAGCGTTCCTCGCTCACGCGCAGCTCATCCGCTGCCTGCTTACGCTCGGTGATGTCACGCACCAAGCACAAGAACCGGCGTCCGCTTTGTTCAAATTGGCTGACGCGAACCTCCACAGGGAATGAGGTACCATCCTTGCGGCGGTGGTGGGTTTCGAACGTGGTCGCCTCCCCGGCGACGATGCGCTGCTTGAGGTCCTGGATGGACGTCTCGTCGAGACCGACATCGAAATCGCTTCGATGTTTGCCGATCAGTTCTTCCCTGCTGTAGCCCAGACTCTCGCAGGCCTGGCGATTGACGTCCAGAACGGTCGAATCATCGTCAAGCAGAAAGAAAGCGTCAGTCGCGTGATCCACGAAGGTGCGGAAGCGAGCTTCGCTCGCGCCCAGCTCTTTCTCCGTTTGTCTCAGCTCCGTGATGTCCTGCAGAACGCCAAATTGGCGCAAAGGCCGTCCGGATTCGTCCCACGTGACGTCACCTTGGCTGTGAACAATTCGGACAGTGCCGTCGGGGCGGACCACACGGTATTCAACGTCGTAGCGGGCATCGCTGCGCCGCGCAGCCGCCGCGGCCTCGGCTGCTCTCTGCCGGTCGTCGGGGTGTATCAGCTTCAGCCAGCGCTCTTGCCACGCGGGTAATTCGAGAGGTTGCACCCCAAAAGTGCGGCAGACCTCGTCCGAAAGAACTACCTGACCAGTGGTGAAGTCTCGCTCCCACCAGCCGACATGCGCTATCCGCTGCGCCGCTTCCAACTTCGTTTGACTAGCACGTAATGCTTCCTCCGCCCGCTTGCGGTCTTCTATATCTGTTAAGACCTCATACCACTTCAATATTTCGCCAACCTCGCCGCATAGCGGCGCGGCGCGAGCGAGGAACCAGCGATATTCCCCGTCTGCACGGCGAAAGCGCGTCTCGACCTCGATCGGGTCGCCGCTCCTCAACGACTCACGCCACTTGCGCACGTATAGATCGAGATCGTCAGGATGAACGCAAGCCTTCCAGCCCGCGCCCTGTCCATCCTCCTCGGAGAGACCTGAATATTCGGAAAATCGCTTGCCAATGTAGCGGTTAGATCCGTCGGGCAGAACAGTGACGGTCATCGCGGGAATGGTCTCAAGAATTTCACGAAGTTCTCTTTCTCGCTGACCCAGTGATAGTTCTGCCTTCTTGCGTTCGGAGATATCGCGCGCAAGTGACAGGCGGAACTGATGTGCTCCGTGCTGGAACCGGCGAGCGCGAACCTCGACCGGGAACACGGTTCCATCCTGGCGCCGGTGACGCGTCTCGAAGGTGACCGTTTCCCCGGCCGTTATTTGCTCTCCGATCCGCACGATCGATGCCTTGTCCAGGGCGGCGTCGAAGTCGCCCAGATGCATTCCGATCATCTGCTCGCGGCTGTAACCCAAGCTTTCGCACGCCTGCCGGTTGACGTCGAGAAGGGTTTGATGCTCGTCGAACAGGAAGAACCCATCGGTCGCGTGATCGACGAAGCTGCGAAAGCGGGCCTCGCTTGCGCGCAGTTCGTCCTCTGCCCGCTTGCGCTCGGTAATGTCGCGCACCAGGCACAAAAATCGCCTTTTGCCCTGCTCAAATTGGCCAGCGCGGATCTCCACCGGGAAGGAGGTCCCGTCCTTGCGCTGGTGGCGAGTGTCGAAAGTGACCGTTTCCCCGGCAGCAATGCGCTGCCTTAGGTGCTGAATGGATGCCTCGTCCAAAGCGGAATCGAAATCGCGCGGGTGCATGCCAATCAGTTCTTCCCGGCTGTAGCCCAGACTGACGCAGGCTTGCCGATTGGCGTCGAGAACTATCAATTCATCACTTAACAGAAAAAAAGCGTCCGTGGCGTGGTCAACAAAAGCGCGGAAGCGCATCTCGCTTTTGCGCAGCTTGCCTATTAGAGCGGTGACGATCAGCGTCGTCGCCACGAAGGTCGCGAGCCGTACAATATCGTCCGGATCATTAACGCGGAATTCGAACAAAGGCGGCACAAAGAAGTAGTTTAGGCAGGCTACCGCGATAATCGATAAAACGACCGAGACGCTAAAGATTCCCAGCAGCGAAACCAAGGCGATCAAAATTAGATAGACAAAGGCCGTCCTCCCTATGCCAAAGCCAACCCAAAAACAGACGTAGGTGATCGCTGCCACCCCGGCGATCCCCAAAAGGAATTGCGCAGCAGGGATTTGTAGTCTTCGTTTGAGCTTGTCCTCCATGCCAAGCAAACCCCAAAAGATTCGAAGCTGGCGCGCGATGCAAGCAATCGACCACACCGGTCGAACATGCTCTTTCGTTCACGAGCGAAGCCGCCGCATGCCAGTATACGCGCGATGAGACCCAATTTGGCGACCCGCACGCTCGCCAGCCAAATACTAGCAGATTTCAAAAGCATGCGTGCGCCTGAGGGCCAGCGCCGAAACAACTCAGCGCTTAGACCGCATCGGGGTGGACGGCGAAATGCCTGGACATCGATCGGCAATAGGGACATTCCCTTGCGGCCCATACTACGGAACGGTTTCAGCCGGCGCGCGTAGCTTAGCGACATTATTGGCTTCGACCTTGGTTGCTTGCCAACTTACCTGCAAGTCGAGTTGGCGCGCCGCGTCGGCAGCTGCATACGCAAGATTTCCTGTGTAGGTCGGAAACGCGAGCGGAACCCGAGCCAAGTCATCCACCCGCATCCCCGCCGAAATAGCAACTGCCGCAACTTGGGCGATCTCCACTGCTCTTTCGCCAACAACGTGGCAGCCTAATATCTTCGCGGTCTTGCGGTCCACAATGAGCTTGCAAAACCCGGTTTTGCGCCCATCGATAATGGTACGGATGGTCGAGTCGAAATGGACGACCGCGGTCACAACATCGTGTCTCTCACGGGCTGTTGCTTCCGTCAGGCCTGCGCTCGCGTACTCCGGATGCGTAAAACCGGCACTCGTGTTCACTCCTCCTTCGAGCCGTGCCCGCGGCCCGAGAACAGCATTAGTCGCCGCCACGAAGCCCGCCTGTAAGGCAGGCGGAACGAGCATGAGGTGACCGGTCACGTCGCCCGCGGCGAAGATATGGGATGCCGACGTCGCGAGATGCTCATTCACCTTCACGAACCCTCGATTGTCGACTAGAACTCCGGCCGCGGCGAGATTGAGGCCCTGGGTATTCGCCACCCACCCCGCTGCCACAACAGCAAGTGCAGCCTCGGCGCTATACCGTTTGCCTTCCTTGGAGAAGTTCATCCGCGCTCCAGCCGAGGTCTTCTCGAAGGAGTCGACAGCGCCGAAGTTCTCATGCACGACGATGCCTGCCTTGCGGCAGCCCGCCGCGACCGCCGCAGCGACATCTTCATCCTCGGCCGCGAGGATGCGTGGCCCCGTCTCGAACAGTTCGACCCGACAGTCGAACGCGTTGAAAATCGAGGCGACCTGCATCCCGGTTGCACCGCCGCCTATGACCAGGATCGAACGAGGAACCTCGGTCAAAGCGAAGGCGCTGCTATGGGTATTCGTGAACTCAAAGCCCGGGATGGGAAGCCGCCGGCTGACACCGCCAACGCAGATGACGATCTTGTCGGCCTGAAGATCAAGCCCGGCCTCGGTGGTGATGGTGTGCTGGTCGGCGAAGCGCGCGTTGCCGGCATTCTCGTAAACAGTCACTCCGGCGGAATCGATCTGCTCGCGCAAGGAAGAGTGCGCAACCACTTCGCTGACGACCTCCCGCACGCGGCCAAGCAAGCCGGAGTAGTCCAGCGCCGGCTCGCCCACGGCGATGCCATATCGGCTCAATTTCCGAGCTTCGCGAATAAGCCCGGCGGCATGAGCTAGCGTCCGCACCGGGACCGGCCCGTCGTTAGCGGCCATGCCACCGAATGAGGAACTCGTGACCAACACGGTACGCGCACCCAGGTCTGCTGCGCGGAGTGCTGCAACCGCCCCCGCGGGTCCTGCGCCTATCACGAGGACGTCCGACGCTAGCGAAGGCGGGCGTGTCATATTGTGCCCCTTCATGCGGCATTCTCCTCAAACGCCAAAACTTGCTGCGCTTTGCGCAGCGCGTTGGTTAAAAGACGGAGTGAGCGGGGTGTGCTGCGAAGTTTCCAATTGGCCAAAGCCAGCTCCACAGCTCGCTCCGGTCGGTTGCCAACGCCCATGAAGAACGCTGCGGCATGATCGGCATAGGCTTCGGGCCGTCGTGCCAGCAATTGCTCATAGGCTACAGCGGCACGATCGGCTTGGACGGCAGCTTTGCTGTCGCGATACGCGGCCAGGATCTCGGCGTACGTCACTCGATATTCCGGGTCGTCAGAGATCTCGAGTAGGGGCGCGACTAGCTTCATTGCGAAGTCCAGCTTCCCGCGCGCGAGCGCCACTTCGGCGCGATGTCCCCGTCCCGGAACGTGGGCGGGTAGGATCGCCTCGAGTTCGACGAAGATCGCCTCTGCCCGATCCAGTTCGCCGCGGCGCATCGCGCTGACGCCCCATTCAAACAGCACTTGGCTGCACGGCAGCGGCGACACGCCATTGTCGGCATCGAGCGCGGCTGCATAGCTGGTCTCTGCCGCCACCCATTGACCCATTTCCGCGAGCAGCGACGCGAGCGCGCCAAGCGTATGGATTCCCGGGTCACCCTTTGCCAGTTTTTCGCGCAGAACCAGGGCGTCCTCGTATCGTCCGGTCGCTTGCAGCAGCGCCGCCCTTTCGATGTCGATTTCGTGCCGGGGATGACCGGCCGTGAGCGCTCGATCGAGAAGCGCCTCTGCTTCCTGGAAGCGATGAAAGCGCCCAGAGAGCCGTGCGTGGATGTAGAGTGCGCGTGCGGCACCGGACAACGCTATCGCCTCCTTGGCGACTTCCTCGGCCCGATCATGATCGACGATACGGCCGAACAGGTCACCGCGAAGAAACAGGACCTTCGACAACGCTTCAAGGTTTTCGAAAGTCGCACTTTCGGCGCGGCGAAGTTCCAAGCTCTCGATCAAGGCCGACAGATTGGCGACGGCGATTGGGCCGCTTGTATAGCGTCCGGCGTCAATCATGCTGCTTTTTTCAACCCCGTCAGCAGTGCCGGGTAGCCGCGTGTCAACGAACCCCCGTCGATCGCGATCGTGGCACCGTTGATCGATCGGGCGTGGTCGGACGCGAGAAACACGGCCGCGGCAGCAATTTCTTCCGCCGCAACAGGGCGCCTCATCGGGATGATACTAAGGAAGAGCTCGCGCATCGCGGGATCTTCCAGCTCCTTCCGCGTCAAGGGCGTCTCGACCAGCCCTGGCGCGATACCGACTACACGGATACCGCGACCGCCGAGCTCCAGCGCCCCGCAACGCGTGATCATGTCGACGCCGGCCTTCGCCGCACAGTAGGCCACCTGCCCCTCGCCCGGCTGCCGTGCGTTCACCGAGGAGATGTTGATGATGACCCCGGGTCTCCCCTGGTCAAGCATCTG
>Ga0210394_10006237_pt1 | contig 12976 bp, 10 predicted proteins | sample IncBWC12MmetaG_FD_160121 | JGI IMG/M metagenome (GOLD analysis project Ga0210394, IMG submission 160121) | Forest soil microbial communities from Barre Woods Harvard Forest LTER site, Petersham, Massachusetts, United States - Inc-BW-C-12-M | ecosystem: Environmental > Terrestrial > Soil >... | reverse complement strand
AGAATGCCCACGGCACGATTATCGAGCGGCACGCGAGAGAATTCGCGGCTTCTCATGCGCTCGAGCAGCGAATTCAAAGCCTGAATGCGCACACCGGAATTATCGTCATCGGAGAGCGCTCCAAGAATGGCGCTCTGCACGTCCGCCGCTGAACCCATATCACGAAGCGCCTCAATCGCCCTCAAGCGCACAGCCGGATTGGGATCATGCCGGAGAGCTTCGCTCATTGCTTCACGAACTTGAGGATCGTCAGCCGCAGGCCGTAGCGCATCGATGGACTGGAGCCGCACGCTATCGTCAAATTGCCCGCCGTGTCCGACCACGTAGGCCAGCACGCGCCGGATCTCTGCGTCGTCGGGAGTTCCCTGGACGACGCGCGGCTGCGGCGAGCGCACTTGCAGTTCCACTTTGGGGATAAGTGAACCGGTTTGCGGCTCCAGGCGAACACCGTCGCGACCAATTGTCTCAAGCTCCTGCTCGGTAATTGGCGCTGGTGCGGAGACCGTGATTACCGGGTTTCCAACCGGCAGAGCGACCTGACGGTACAATTCACGAGCCGCGGTACCAGCAAGGGCTCCGACCAGCAGCAGGGCGGCTGCACTCCAACCCGGACGAAACACAATTGTTTGGCGAAAAGCACCCAACCAGCGCCATGGAGCCAACGAAGTCCATGACCGCTTCGGCTGTGCGGCCGCGTCGTCCAGAGTCTCGAAAAGTTCGCTGCGGCAACGCGCCAGCAGCAGATCGGAGCGATCGAGCGTATCCGCAGGCTGCAGGCGCAGGGCAAGGGTCTTACGCAAACCAATTTCACGCGAAAGAATGGCCGCACAATTCGCGCACTTTTGGGCATGCGCCTCAACCGCGGCTGAATCCTCGTGGGTAAGTTCACCGGCCGCGTAGAGAATCGCGCGATCCTCGTAATTCGAGCAATTGAGCTCTGCAAGCATGACCGCTTACCTCAAGCCCTCGAGCTGCGTGCGCAGTTTGCGCGTGGCACGGAAGAGTGAATTCTTGGCGGTCTCTTCGGTTGTGCCCAGCGCCTCACCGATGTCACGCAGCTTCATACCCTGATAGTGCCTCATCTCAAAAACCATGCGCTCGCGTGGCGAAAGCGCCTTGAGCGCAGCTTCCACTTTGCGCCCGATTTCATGGCCCAAAACCTCGCGTTCCGGATCCGAATGGGTCCCCGTCCCTTGCTGGCGGTCAAAAAAATCGCTGTCGTGGCGTTCCTCAAACGAGACCGGCCGCAGAACCGGCGGCTGTTCTTCGGGATGACTGCGGCGGCGGCGCAAATGGTCGAGGCAAATATTCGTAACGATCCGATAGATCCAGGTGTAAAAGGCGCATTCGAAGCGGAAGCTATGCAGATTGCGGTAGATCTTCAGGAAGGCCTCTTGGTAGACGTCGCGGGCGTCTTCGGGGCTGCCCAGCACGTTTAGCGCGAGCCGTAAAACCTGCCGATCATAACGCTGCACCAACAGCTCGAAAGCGGAGCGGTCTCCCGCTTGGGCTCGCTCAATGAGCGTGCGGTCGTCCGCGGTCGAAAGTACGGGCGAAGCCGCGGGCGCCAGCGGCGCGACGGAAGCTGTCGCGGAATTCGTTAACGTTTCCAATTCCGATGATCCGAGCATCATTTCAGACTGCATAACTCGAAATCGACGCAAACCCTCGAGTTAGCGGCAAGCTCAACCGATGCCGCGAAAGAGCGTTCAATTTCAAACGCTATTCACTTAGACGCGGGAACCAGGCGAAACGTAAGCATGGGCTTATTATTGATTTTAAAGCGTTTATGGTGATTAGCGAGCATTGTGATATAACCCGAAACGTGACAGCCCTTTCCAGCTCCGCCACTCGCATGGGAATACCCTCGCGCAGTAGGCGCAAGCTGACCTTGCTGCCGCTTATCGCTGCCACCTATTTTATGGTAGCAGGCGGACCTTACGGCCTCGAGGACCTGATCGGCAAAGCCGGTTATCGGTCTGCACTTATCATTTTACTACTCACTCCTTTGTTATGGAGCATACCCACCGCCTTAATGGTCAGCGAGCTGGCCGCAGCGCTGCCTTGCGAAGGCGGCTTCTACGTCTGGGTGCGCCGAGGCATGGGGCGCTTCTGGGGATTTCAGGAAACCTGGCTCACGCTTGCGGGCAGCGTCTTTGAGATGGCACTTTATCCGACGCTTTTTGTCTCTTACTTCAGCCGTTTTGCGCCGGAGTTCGCCGGCGGCCATCGCGCTATTGCCATCGAATTGGCGCTTATCGCTTTTTGTGCGGGATGGAACATCTTGGGCGCACGTGCCGTCGGCGAAGGCTCGATTTGGCTGAACGTGTTGCTCTTTTCACCCTTCGTGGCGATTTTCGTTATCGGCTTGACCCGTAAACACGCCGTCGTGCCGTCCTCTCCGATCCAGCATCTGGATCTCGCGGGCGGTATCGTTATCGCCATGTGGAACTACATGGGCTGGGATAATCTTTCCACGATTGCGGACGAAGTGGAGCGTCCGCAAACCACGTACCCGCTTGTCATGCTGGGAGCGGTTATTCTGGTGATCGTAAGTTATTTGTTGCCGGTGATCGCTGTTGCGGCAGCGCAGCTTGACCCTAATTTATGGACGACCGGCAGTTGGGTGGATGCCGGGCAGACGCTTGGCGGGCCGATTCTGGCGCTGGCAGTGGCTGTCGCCGGAATGATCGGCGCATTGGGCACGTTCGGCAGCCTGATGCTTTCGTTCACCAGATTGCCCGCAGTCATGGCGGCAGACGGGTATCTTCCGCAAGCCTTTGCGCGGCGTAACCTAAAGACCGGTGCACCGTGGGTCGCTATCCTCGTCTGCGGAGTTGCATGGGCGGCTTGTTTGCCGCTGGGTTTCTTTCGCTTGCTGATCCTTGACGTCCTGCTGACCGGGCTGAGCATTCTGCTGGAATTTGCAGCTCTGATTGCGTTGCGGATTCGCGAACCGAACCTGGCGCGTCCTTACCGGATCCCAGGAGGGATTTTAGCCACGATTGGGATCACCGTGCCGCCAACCGCGCTGCTGGTTTTGAGTGTGGTTCGAAATCAAAGCGAGCAAGTGGGAACAACAAATGGGTTGATGATTGGGCTAGGCCTCATCCTTTTGGGGATAGTGCTTTACTTTGCCAGTCCGGGATCGCGCCGCAGGAATGAGGCTGACGAAATACAAGAGCGGCAGGTGGAGTAAATGCGCTAGACGCGCTGATTACCCGAGCTGCGCACTAAGCGGACAAGGCCATACAAAAAGACGCAGATCAGGAAATCCAGGGCCAGTCCCAAATCAACCTGGAACATGCGATGACGGAAGAGCGTGGGCAACTGCGGCTCAATAGCAAGATAGATGATGTTGCCGCCGAGCACAGCGAGCAGATACTCGGCCCAGCGACGTGCAGTGGAGACTCCGCCTGACATTTCCGAATCTGTTTCTTCCCGGCCTCGCATTTCCGCAATCCTCTTATGTAGCTACTACGATTTATGCAGGCACCACGAACCGATCCGCGACTCGATGGCGACGCGCTGCGGCACGCCACCAAACGAGCGGCAGAACCACCACAATTACGACGGCAGCGATCAGTATCGCTCCGTTAATCCGATAATACGCGTTGGGCTGTCGAATCAACCCGTCGATTGCAGGCGATAATGCCAACAGCGCTACCAGTAAAAAGTACGCCAGAAAGTTGAGTCGCGCCAGGAAGCGCGCCCCCCACCAGACTACCGCCAATTCCACAAAACCGAAGACCGAGCTTTGAACAAAATCGCCAGCGCTGCCCCATCGCTGCACGGAAAAGATGGCCAACGCGGCGAGCAAGGTGAATTGAATCCACGTCTGCCGGAGATAGCGGGCAGCGAATCCCAAGACGAGCGCGATCATACCCGTCGCCAAGAGGCTGTACGTTATCCCATTTGAGAGCGCGTTGAGGGCGGGCCAATTTGCATCCAAACCCTCCACCATACTCGGCGGGAACGCATAATGTGGAACCGGCCAGATCGCGGCGACGAAATCGCGCAGGCGGTGGAGGCCGACAAGCACGGCCCAGCCCGAGAGCATTACCAGAATTGCGTCTCTGTAATAGGTTCCGGGGAAGTTATGCGAGAAGGGCAGGTAGTCAGAGCCATAGCCACAGATTAGAAAAAAAGAACCCAATCCCAGAAGGAGTGAGGCCGCCCCGTAAAAAAGCACTGCGGTCAACGCCTGGCCGATCAGCAGGCTTCCGATGAACGTCGCAAAAGGCTGGTCTGTCCGGTAGGTGACAAGGTACAACGGTTCGAGGCTGACGAACCTGAGCAGCGCAGCAGCCAAAACCACCAGCGACCAACCTGCAATTCGTCTCCAGGGGACCGCCGCGATCTGAGGGCTTTTAAGATTTCGGAAAAAGATGATCAACACAGCTAAGCCGAAAGCGCCGGTGAGCGACAGGAAAAGCACCGACTGCGCCGTATTCGCGAGTGTGGTCTCGCTTTGCTTCCGGACCCAGTCTTCGGGAAGGTGGATGAAAAGTCGATAGCCGGAAACTTCGTCTCCTTGGACCACAAGTGACACTCGCACGTGCGCGGCTTCGGCTCCGGGTGGCGAGGGGTTTAAGGGTTGGGTTTCTTCCCAAACGAAGCTGTGGTCGGTGCGCGAAGGCTGTTTCTTCGATTCTGCATCCACGAGCTTCCATTGACTGAGATCGATTTTCTTTGAATCGCGCAGGAAGTTTTCGGCGCGGGCCTCAGCTTCTTCTTTTGTCAAATTCGGGCCGGACGCAGCTTCGGCGAGCGTGTGGTGCACGGAGTGCAGCGTTCCATCGGGCCGAAGCACAACGAAATATTCTTCTTTTTGGGAATCGCGAAAGTAACGCGCGGTCCAGAAGGCGGCGGGCACTTCGTCGCGATAGATTCGATTTACAGCCTCCAGGCCTATGGTGCGGCGAAGATATTCGTTTACCAATGGATCGAATGTGTACTGCGTCGTGACCACGCGATGATACGAGGCGGGGGTCTGACGCAGTTGTCGAAGCACGTCGTCCGATCGCAGCCCGGCTTCGCGGCTATTTAAAGGGAAACGAACGAAACTGCCGATCGCCTGCGGTTTAATGGCCAACAGCAGCGCGAATCCCAGCACGGCTCCGGCAGCCAGCAACGTGGCAGCGCGCAGATTCAAAGGCTGATAAGCGAGGGCGGGCTCGGCCGTCGCGCGCGGTTCTTCTGCGAAGGTTGTTGGCTCGGCTAGCGGCTGCGCACGATTCAGCAGGCCCGTTTCATCGGCGAACGCTCCTCGCCGGAGATAGAGAATCCCCGCTACGGCCACCGGGATTACGGCGCCGAAACCTACGAGGCCTCCAGAGATGCGCGTGTAAAGGCCGTGGGAACGCATCAGCGAAAGGCTGGTCAGGAACGCATCCACGGTGTAATGCCAGATCAATGTCGCGAGGATTCCCCAGCGCAGCATCACCAATCCGGCAACGATACCGATTGTTCCGACTTCGATCCCGCGGATATAGGGCGGCTCTTGCGGGTAATTGGAATGCAAGAAACCCCAGGCAAAAGCGGGCAGAACGATGGCCAGGATTCTCCAATTCGTGACGCGCATCAGAAAGCGAATCGAGAACATGCGGAACAAAAATTCCTCGCTGGCCGCCGCGTAGATGCCGATGGTAAGCGCGGAAATCCAAGGAAGGGCCGTGCTGAGCGTATCCGAATACTGCAGGTCTTGTGGCGCCCAAACGCCAAAGCGGCGCCCCACAACATAAAATGCCACAACGTATCCAATGTGTACGGCGGCCAGGCACAAGCCGACTACACCAGCACAGAAAAACTGGCGGGTGCGAAGACCGGCTAACGTGAACGCGCTGCCCAGGCGAAGGTGGTTGGGCTGGCCCGCTCGATAGAGCGGTTCACCCGGCGCCACCGCGATGACCACCAGCAACGCGAGCGAGAAGCTCTCCACGAGGGCCTTGACGATTACCGTCGCGACGAAACTGGCATAAGAATCATTCGTGTCGTAGCCAGCTCGAATGAGCGGCCATTCGTTCAACTGCATCGCGAAGTAAAGAGCGGTGATGAACAGGCCGATACCAATTGCCCATTTCCAGCGAATCAATCCGCGGCGGCCTAGAACGATCAGCACCGAAAGCGCCGCGCCAATCAGAATGGCGTAGGGAATCAAGGCAATCGTTTCGATGAAATTATTCGAAGAGCGCAGGCGCGCGTAGTTTCTCTGCCAAGCTTCCGGCACCTTCAGGAATTCGGCATAGCCGCCCGGTTTGTCACCCTCAATCGTGACCTGTAAGCGATACGGTGCGTCTTTGACGCGAAAGCCTTTGCGTTCCCAGGTGAAGCTCCAGTCGGTGCGGTTAGGCCGTGCGTTGGAGTTGGCTTCCTCGGGCAGGAACGCATAAGTGCCGAGATCGACATGCAGAGTTTGAGTAAGAAACTGCTCGGCGCGGGCGAATGCCTCATTCTGGTCCAAACGCGCGCCGGGCGCCGCCTCTTCGAGGACGTGTTCATAACCAACGATGCCGCCTTTCGGGTCGATCCGTACGCGAAGCTCTTCTTTTTGTCGCGGACGGAAGAAGCGCGTGTCCCAATACCAGACGCTGACTTCTGACGACATCAAGCGATTGGCTTGCTCGAGCCCGACCTCGCGTTCCAGAAAGGTCTTGGTGTCGTCATCGACATTAAAGACTATTGCGGACTGATAGCCCTGAAGAGAGAAGCCCTGTCCCGCGGCAAATGCTCGCGCGCGTTCAAGCGCGTCGGCCCGGGTTACCCTAAAATCCACAGAGGCTTCGGGAAAGGCGCTGAAAAAATAGCGGTAAGCCACAGATGCGCCCACAAAAGCGGCGAGCAGCCAGAGAAGGAGCACCCGCACGTCGCGCCGGCTAAGAACATTCGGGCTCGATTCTCGAGTTAAATCTGGGGACGACAAAGCATCTCCGAGTAAGGCGCGCAGACGGCCAGGCGGTTCACCCCGCAGCCAATCTATGCATAGCTTGGCATGAATGCAAGCGCGGACGGTCTACGGATGCGATGGTATATATAGAGCCGGAATGAATGTAACGTTCGCCACCGAAGTGAAATACCTTAAAGGCGTCGGTCCACAGCGTGCCGAAACATTGGCTTCTCGGGGGATTCTTACGGTTGTGGATTTGCTTCTTTACTTGCCCTTCCGATATGAGGACCGCATTCGCTTCAATCAGATTGCAGAGATCGCGCCAGGGGGCACCTACACGATTCATGGCACCGTAGCCGATGCCGGAATCGCACGGTTTACCCGGGGCAGAGGAGCGATCTTCCACCTCGTCCTCCAAGATTCGAGTGGAACCTTACCTTGCAGGTTTTTCCACGGCGGTTATATGCAAGGGCGGTTCAAGGTCGGACAGGAAATGGTCGTGCATGGCAAAGCGGATTTCGATCCGCGACGCCCCGGCCGAATCGAGATGATCAATCCGCAGTGCGAACTATTGGGAACGGAGACTGCGGATTCCACCGAAATGGGCCGCATCGTGCCGATCTATGAAGCGATCGGCAATGTCGGTTCGCGTATTCTCCGGCGTGTCATTTATGGCGCGCTGCAAAATCTGGCAGCGGTTCCGCCGGAAGCTTTGCCTGCGTCACTCCTCGCGCGCTATCAATTTCCGACTCGCGGCGACGCGCTTCGCTTCGTTCATTTTCCTCCCGCGGATGTACCGGTTGAGTTCCTCAACGAATTTCGGTCGCCCGCGCACCGCCGCCTGATATTCGAGGAGCTGTTCCTTTATCAACTGAGTCTTGCGTTGCGAAGAAAAGAAGCGGAGCAACGCCCCGGAATTTCCTTTCGCGTCCGCGAGACGCGCGTGCGCGATGCGCTAAAGCGCATTCTGCCGTTCAAGCCCACCGATGCCCAGAAACGAGTGCTCGCGGAGATTGCCACCGACTTGGAGAAGCCCACGTCCATGCATCGTTTATTGCAGGGCGATGTGGGCAGCGGCAAGACGATTGTCGCGCTGGAGGCGGCGACCATCGCCATCGAAAATGGTTATCAGGTCGCCCTGATGGCGCCCACGGAAATTCTGGCCGTGCAGCATTTTCTTTCCGCGCGGCGCATCTTTGCCGCCTCAGGTTACGAGGTGGAACTGCTGATCAGCGGCTTGAAGGGACAGGCGAAGCAAGAGGCGTTGGAGCGTATGCGCACGGGCAAAGCGAAATTTGTAGTGGGGACTCACGCTTTACTCGAAGACCCCGCCGAATTTGCGCGGCTGGGGCTGGTGATCGTCGATGAGCAACATCGGTTCGGCGTATTACAGCGCAAGCGTCTGATGGAAAAGGGCGCCACGCCGGACGTGCTCGTCATGACGGCGACGCCGATTCCGCGAACTCTGGCGCTGACGCTCTACGGCGATTTGGATGTCTCCGTAATCGATCAGCTGCCTCCCGGCAGGACGCCCATCGAAACACGCTGGTCCGCGCCGGAAGACCTGCCGGGCGTGTGGGATTTTGTCGGGCGAGAGGTTAAAAAGGGCCGGCAAGCCTATGTCGTCTATCCCGTGATCGAGCAATCCAAGTCCAACGAAGCTCAGCTCTCGCTCAAATCGGCGATGGCGGAATATGAGCGTCTGCAAAAATCCGTATTTCCTAAAATGCGTGTCGGTCTGCTGCATGGCCGAATGAAGAGCGAGGAAAAAGAGAAAGTGATGGAAGCCTTCCGGCGCGGCGATCTGCACATTCTTGTCTCTACAACTGTGATCGAGGTCGGCGTAGATGTGCAGAACGCTACCGTGATGGTGATCGAACATGCGGAGCGGTTTGGCTTGTCGCAACTTCACCAGTTGCGCGGGCGCATCGGCCGCGGCGGCGAAAAGAGCACGTGTCTTTTGATTGCGCCCAAAAGAGTTTCTGAAGACGCCCGCGAACGCCTGGAGACCATGGTGGCGACGAACGACGGCTTCGCTATTGCCGAAGCGGATCTAAGGCTGCGCGGTCCGGGCGAATTCTTCGGCACTCGGCAGCATGGATCGCTCGGCTTTCATATTGCGAACCCGCTGCGCGATCGCGAACTACTCGAACTGGCCCGGAGTGAAGCATTTTCGTTGCTCGAAAATCCTTCGGAAGAAAAGGAGCGGCTGCGCCTTTTTCAAACGCTCGATCCAGGCTGGCAGCGGCGATATCAGCTCGCTTCTGTGGGCTAGACGCGGCGCCAGAAGCCGCACAGGACACTTGGAGGCCAGTTGCGCGTTATCGCGGGACAATATCGCAGCCGCCGGCTGCAAACTTTGCGCGGAACAGCTTTGCGGCCTTCGAGCGACCGTCTGCGGGAAACGCTCTTCAACATTCTGGGCACGGCGGTCGAAGGCGCGGTCTTCGTCGATCTTTTTGCTGGGTCGGGCGCCGTGGGCATCGAAGCGCTAAGCCGCGGAGCGCGCGGAGCTATTTTCGTGGAGAATCACGCAGCTGGCGCCGCCCTGATCGCGCGAAATTTGGCGTCGCTTGGAATTCCGACGGCAGCGCAAGTTGCCAGTGGGAAGACGTTCGCGGGCAGCGCGGAAATATTGCGCATGGACGCTATGGATGCACTTGAACGGCTAGACAACGGCAGTGTGCATATCGATTTCGCGTACCTGGATCCTCCTTATGCAGACACTCGCGCTTACCAGGAGATTCTCAAGTTCTTAGGGGAATCGGAGCTGCTCGCGCGAGGCGGCTCGGTTATCGCGGAGCACCGGCGAAAGAACGATCTGCCCGCGATAGCCGGTCATCTGGAACGTACTCGGGTCGTCGAACAAGGCGACGCAGCGTTGACTTTCTACAAACCCGTATTCGCGGCGTGATTTCTCTTAGAAATGGTCCCGCAATCCTCGAAAACTGGAAACGATCAGAAGTTTGCCGGCTCCGCTGTGCAGTTCGGCGTCCTCTTTATTCCAAGAGGGGGCATGCGGAACATAGGCAGCATTTAGGCCGGCCTGCAAAGCCGGATTGATCTCCAGTTGGGCGCTACTGCCCACTAACCAGGCGTACGATTTGACCACGTGGTGCTTATCGACCAAATCGCCGTACACACGGATATTCTTGTCGGCCACGATTTCGATGGAATCGAAGAAACCTTGCAATCCGGAACGCTCTACCTTGGCTGCCTCTTCCGCCGGTTCGCCCTTGGTGAAGAGAATCATCCTGTGGCGACTGGAAAGATAGGCGAGCGTTTCCGGCACGCCGTCGAGTACGCGCGGCGGCGTATGCTCGAGCTCGGCGACCATGGAAGCGACTTCATCCAGTGCGCTGCGCTGCGCCAGCCCGCCCGCCAGTTTCATATAGCTTTGCTCGAGCGACCGGGCGAAGCTGCGAACTCCATATCCATGCTGCTGAATATTTTGGCGCTCGGTCTCGTTGAGGATGTGCCGTGCGTAGGCCCGGGCATAGCCGAAGGGCTCGACCAGGGAGAAGAAGCGCTCCAGAGTATTCTCAAAGAAGACGTTACTCTCCCAGAGCGTATTGTCGGCATTAACGAGTAGAGTCAACCGCCGCATTTGCGCACCCGTGACTCGCTAAATTTGTGCGGCGCCATCATGGCTCTCACGTGTTCTTAACTCTGAATTGCTGCAACGCGTTGCGGACCTTTCACCTGAAGTTGTTTTGATCTCGAGGGCATTTTCGAACAAGCATTGTACTGCGGTTCGCGGGAAACAAAGACGAGATGGTTAGGTCGAAGAGGGGAGAAATTCGTAACGTTCAATACGTGCGGCCACGCCGCGCGCCTTGCTCTGGGGTTCGACGCGAATGACACGGCCAAAACAATGGATATTGACGTCGCGCGTCATGGTGACTTCCTTCGGCAAAGTGAGCACGAATTCGATAGCACCACCGGTCTGTAACTCTTCTTTAGTCCAAAAATACAATCCGCGAAAACTAACGTCGCGAGTTTCTGCCTGTGTTTCGGCAGGCGCTGAAGGACCATGTGAGCGCAACGTGAGAGGAAGCGCCATGGTGAAACGCCGTGAGGTGCGGCGTTCGGTGGAATCGGCCATTTCTGCCTCGGGGATAGGGCGTGCGAGTTCCACGGAAAGCTAACATCCAAATAGGTAAAACAGCAATAGAACGACCGGCTAGTCTGGCTTTTCGTTATTCTGGGGAGAAAGCAAGCGTCTGCATGCGCGCAGAATGCGCCGATAGGGCCAGCCGGTCGGGCGAGGTTCCTCAAAGAAAATCTCGCCTTCGCGCGGGCTGCCGTAAAACCAGCGGGCCAGCAATGCCAGATGATCTTCCAATTGCTGAATTGCAGCTGGGTCAAGGGACGGGCGGTTGGGATTCGCTTCATCCGGTTGCGTCGCGGGGGGCTCGAGCAATTCGCGAATGATCTGTTCCGCGGATCGGGGCTGGCCGGCCAGTTGGTCAAATTGAAGAACGAAAGGATCCGCGATCTCTCCGCCACGGACGGTGAAGACTGCAATCGCGTTCTCCGCTGCCGCTCGCGTGAGTATTACCGCATCGATCTGGTCGATCGGGCGGGCAAGTTCGGGGAGAGACCGGCGCAGTTCCTGGACCTTCTCCAGCCGCTTGTGCAAGGCCGAAGCGTGCTCAAAATCGAGCTGCGTGCTCGCTGAGTCGCGTTCCTGGGTAAGCGAGTCCGCGAGCGACGCTCCACGGGAGTGCAAGAAGGCGGCGGCGCGGGTGACCTCACTGCCGTATTCCTCCGCTGTGCATCCCCCGAAACATGGCGCCAGGCACATCTTCATTTCCGAATAAATGCATCCGGGGAACTGGGGGTCGCGGCGGATCTTGATCTGGCAGCGCCGGATTCGAAACAGGTCAAGCCAAGGTTCCAGGAAGTTTTCGGCTGCGCGACGCGTTACAAACGGGCCCATATACAAACCCGACGGAGCCAAGCGCCGCGTGATATAAGCGCGCGGATAAGCATTCGTCAGGTTCAGCTTCACAAAAGCGGGTAAATGCAGCCGCAGGCGTTGGCGATAGTTCGTGGGCCATAGAATCCGGGCCTGCTGCCAATGCATCAGAGCCTGCTCGAATTTCGATGCGGTAACCCGAAAACGAATCGCCGCCGCGTATTGCCGCAGATTCAGGCGTTTCGAGTTCGGCTCTGGCTCAGAGAGTAAAAGGCGCATGCGCCGCCTCAAATCGGCGGTGCGCAGAAGCAGCGGACGAGCTCCTTTTAGCTCCTCGCGCGGTTTGATCACTACCACCGCTGGCCGCGCGGGTAAGCTTCCGAAGAATTCTTCCGCACCGCCGGGCTCGAATTGGATCTCGCGGTCCAGCTCCATCATGGATTCAGCATACACGCGCGGGCGGCGGCTCGGGGAGTATTGCGAAACGGATTGAAATCGGAGCACTGCGGCTTGGGAGTTGCAAGGCACGTGCACGCTTCCGGTCCCGGGTTGGCGGCGGATTTTCGTTCAGACGGCTGAGGGATTCAGGACGGCGCGCAACCGTTTATAAGTGGTCGTGAGTTCCTCGGGCTGAACTCGGGTTTCGCCGGTTGTAGTCATAAAGTTTGTATCGCCGATCCACCGCGGGAGCACGTGGAGATGAATGTGTCCGGCGATGCCAGCTCCTGCGGCACGTCCGATGTTCATTCCGAGGTTGTATCCATCGGGATGATATAGACCTTCCAGCGCCCCTTCGAGCCGCTTCGCTAGCGCCATCATCTCGGTCAGGGTTTCCGGATCCGAGGCCGTGAGTGTCGCCTGATGTGCGTAGGGAACCACCATGACGTGGCCCGAAGTATAGGGATAGCGGTTCAGGATGACGAAATTTTTGCGGCCGCGGAAGACAATCAGGGATTGCACATCGTCATGACTCTCCGCAGCGGCGCAAAAAATGCAACCGCTGTCCTTCACGCCCCCGGCGATATAGGAGTAGCGCCAGGGCGTCCAGAGATAATCCATAGTGGCGGAGATTATTGAGAGGGCGCTTGCGGAGGCACTGCAGCGGCGGCAGCCGCTGCGGCATCGCCGTTGACGAAATCCTTGAGTTCTTTGCTTGGCTTGAAAAAAGG
>Ga0210394_10006235_pt1 | contig 12979 bp, 5 predicted proteins | sample IncBWC12MmetaG_FD_160121 | JGI IMG/M metagenome (GOLD analysis project Ga0210394, IMG submission 160121) | Forest soil microbial communities from Barre Woods Harvard Forest LTER site, Petersham, Massachusetts, United States - Inc-BW-C-12-M | ecosystem: Environmental > Terrestrial > Soil >... | reverse complement strand
CCACGTCTGTGCAATTCGACCTTTCCCCCGACGGCCTGGTCGATCTGGCTTCGAACGGAGTGAAAGGGAAAATCGTGGCTGCCATGCGGGAGCGCGCCAAGCGCTCTTCCGCGCGCTAGTTTCGCGCAAACGCGCGCCTCATTTTTTGCGACAGGTCAGGACGAAGATGATGGAGCTGTGGCCGAAGTCTGCGAAGTGTTCCGTCACCAGGGCCCTTGCCCTGCTGGCAGCCGTTTCCTGCCTGGCTCCGGCGGCGCTGGCGCAGGGGGAACGCTGCGGCGCGGGAAAGGATTTCGAATTCCAGGCGCTCGAACAGATCAAGACCGGTGTGCAATCGGAAGTCGAAGACGGCCTGCAGCTTCTCAAGCACGCTACGGAAATTTGCCCCAGTTTCGGCGACGCCTGGTACTACCGTTCCCTGTTCGAACGCAAGCTGGGCCAGACGCCGCGCGCCAACTACTCGCTGGACAAAGCGAAGCTGTTCGGCTCGGAGGCCATGGATTCCGGCGCGAATCCCTTCGTGCTGTCCGCGCCGCCGCGGCCGGGCGAGACGAAGCTTCCGGCGCTGCGCAACAAGTGGGCGCTGGTGGTGGGCATTTCGCAGTTCAGCGACGCTCGGCTCAGCCTGCACTACACCACGAAAGACGCCAAGGATTTTGCCGCCGCGCTGGTCGATCCCAAGGTCGGGCGGTTCCCTGCCGCCAACGTCCACGTGCTGGGCGAAACGCAGGTATCCACGCGGCGATTGAAAGAGGAGCTGAACTGGCTGGCGCGCAGCGCGCAAGAAGAAGACCTGGTGGTGATTTTCGTGGCCACGCACGGCACCTCGCGCAAGGACGACACCGCCGACGTCAACTACATCGTGACGTCGGACACGGATGTGTCGTCGCCGGACAGCTTGTTCGGCAGCGCCCTGGGCATGGTAGAACTCTCGGACATTGTGCGCACGCGCATTAAGGCGCGGCGCACGGTTATTTTGCTGGACACCTGCCACAGCGCCGGAGCAACGGTCGCGCGCACGGAGCGCGCCACGGGCCTCGCCGACTCCGCGCCATCCGGCGCGGCGCTCGACCGCATCCGCCAGGGCGTCGGGCGCGCGATTCTCGCCTCCAGCCAGGAGGAGCAGTTTTCCTACGAGGGCGCGCCCTTTCAAAACGGCTACTTCACGCACTTCCTGCTCGAAGCGCTGCGCCAGAACAACGGCATGAACACGGTCCAACAGGATTACGACTACGTGAAGGAGCAACTGCCGAAGGCCGTGGCCGCGCACCTGCAAGGCTCGCGCGGGATACACCTGAAGGACGATTCCCCCGCGCCCCTCCCGCCGGCAGCAGCGACACAAATTCCGGTGCTGAGCAACAGCGAGCAGGGCGGCGAAATCGTTCTCGGCGCGTCCCCTGCAACCCCGTAAAGTAGCGCAGCCACGGATTTCTTATGCCTCGGGCCAAATGCGGAAGAAATGGCCTGCGTGTGGAAGATTTTCCCAGGTTCAGTACTCGACCCGGAGCCGCCACTTCCTAGCCATGCATACACTAATTTCCTAGGTTCCAATCACTTATGAGAGCCGTCGATTTACCGGTAAGCTGGTATTCCTCGTGCCCCCGTTCCTTAGAGTTAGGCGAGCGAAATTCAAAGGGGGGAATTCCATGGGCGTGATAAACCCAATGTTGCAGCACGATGAAAGTGAGTGGTCCACCGACAAGTCGACTCCCATTGATCGCGGACGTCGCGGTCATTCCAAGATGCTTTGGGCGCTGGTATTGATCCTGGGCGCCGCTCTGGGCGGGCTGGCCTACTACGGCTACCGCATGGCCAAGACTCAGGACGTGCAAATCGCCCAACTATTTGGAAGCCAGGGAACGCTGACCACGCTCGGGCAACGCGCCGACGCGGTAGAAAACAAACTGCAAGGCTTGGCCGGCGACTGGCAGGGCATGGCGCAGCGCATGACCAAGCTGGAAGGCCGCGTTACCGCAGACGCACAGCAGACTCGCAAATACGCCGAAACGCTGACGCAACAGTTGCACCAGCAAATCACGGCGGAGATCGATGCGCGCACTTCCCCGCTTGACGCGCGGCTGCGCCAGATGGAATCGGAAGAAGCGAATCAGCGGGCGCAGGTTGCGCAGCTGCAAGCGAACGATGCGAACCTGAAACAGGAAATTGCCGGCGTCCGAGACGACAACGGCCGCGCAATCTCCGGCATGCGCGCGCAGGAAGAGGACAATGCGCGCGACGTGGGCGCCCTTTCACAAAAGCTCGACCGGCAGCGAATTGATTTTGAGATGGCCAAGGGAGAGAGCAAGGAACTGGCTCCGGGCGTCGACCTCCGCATCCGCGGCATGAACCCTGCATACCAGCGCTACCACGGATCAATTTTCCTGCTGCAGGACCATCGCACGGTATGGCTGAAAGATCAAAGCGTGAATGAACCCGTGCGCATCTTTCACAAGGACGGCGGAGAGCCCTATGAATTGGTTGTCACGGACGTGACGAAGAAAGCCGTCGCTGGATATCTCCTTGCTCCAGTGAAGCCCGAAACCGCTACCGCGTCGGCTGCGCTGACCGGCAGGCAGGCCGCCGGCGTGACTTCCGTCACGCAATGAAAAAAACAGCGCATTCCCTTTCCGTTCCGCAGGCGCGGTCCACTGTCCATGTTGGACCGCGCCTGAGCCTGGAAGAAGCTCAGCTTTTCCCAGGACGTTCCCCAAGACGCCACACCAGCAAGCCGCCTAGCACCCCGATGACCGCCAGAAGTTGCCGCTGCGTGGAAGGTTCGAACGGATCCGACATGTCCCTGAGGTGAATGCGCAGGCGGGCAAGCCGAGAGGTTGCAACCAGGCGGTTGTATTCTGCCTCCTCCGAGTCGTGTGCCGTGACCGCGACCGGATCCTCGCCGTCCTCCAATGAAAATTGGCCGGGTTGCCGCGGGAGCGAGTTCGCTGGGTCCGCCAACCAGTTGAGCGACTTGATGGCCAAGCTGCGGCTCGCCTCACCAGGCCAAAACAGGACGATGACCGCGGCGAGCACACAGATCAGCCGCCATTGCATGGAATTCGGTCGCCACACGGCGCGATTCTACGCGACGCTCCGGATGGCGGGCAAGCGCGGCAGCGGGCAACAGCGGCGAACCGTGGCCATTTCAGCGCAACAAGCTTGATTTCCTACTGGGAAACCCTTAGGCTCAATAGCTTTAGGATGTAGTGTTAGCCATGGAATGCCCTCACTGCAAAGCCCGCAACCCTGCCGGTGCGGCAAGCTGCGCGGTATGCCTCGGGTCCTTAAGCTCAGCTTCCACCGCGGTCGCAGAACTAACCCCCGCAGAGCAAATTAGCGCCGCCACGATCGTAGGCGAGACGACCCAGGGCGAGACAACCCTTCCTCCCGGTGCAGCCGATGCGACCCTGATCGGGGCTTCAGGCCCCGCAGCGGCAGGTCCGTCCGTATGGTCTGTCACGGCCTCAGGGCAAAGCGCCTCGGTGGCGCAGGTCGTTCCTGCCTTCCTCCCATCCGGATCGCTGCTCGGCAATCGCTACGAAATCCTGGCCATGCTCGGCCAGGGAGGCATGGGCGCGGTGTACAAAGCCCGCGACATCGAGCTCGACCGCACCGTCGCGTTAAAAGTGATTCGGCCGGAATTTGCGGGACAGCCCGAAATCCTGCAGCGCTTCAAGCAGGAACTGATCCTGGCGCGAAAAGTCACGCACCGCAACGTGATCCGCATTTTCGATCTTGGTGAAGCGAGCGGCATCAAGTTCATCACCATGGATTTTATCGACGGGCATGATTTGAAATCCGTGCTCGTCCACGAAGGCAAGCTGCCCCCGGAGCGCGCGGTCGGCATCATCCTGCAGGTCTGCCTGGCCCTGGAGGCCGCTCACTCGGAAGGCGTGGTGCACCGCGATTTGAAGCCGCAGAACATCATGCTGGACAAGCAGGGGCGCGTGTCGGTGATGGACTTCGGCATCGCGCGCTCCCTCGAATTCGGGGGGATGACGCAGACCGGCGCGCTGATTGGCACGCCCGAATACATGTCGCCTGAACAAGTGAGGGGCGAGCACGTCGACGCGCGATCCGATCTCTTCACGCTGGGAATTATTATCCAGGAGCTTCTTGTCGGGAAATTGCCGTTCCAGGCTGCAACCGCAATGGCGTCGATGTACAAGCGCACCAGCGAGCGCGCCGTTTCGGTCCGGCAGCTCGACCCATCCGTGCCCGCCTACCTCAGCGAAATCGTCGCCAGGTGCCTGGAAATCGATCCGAATGCGCGGTTCCAGTCGGCGCGGGAATTGCACGACGCGCTGGAGTCCTGGCAAAAGGGCTCCGGCGCCACGGTGCGCCTGCGAACCGTTCGCTGGGTACGGCAAGGGCTGCGCGGCTGGCGCTGGGTTGCGGCAGGAGCGGCACTCGTGGCGCTTGGCGCCGCGGCGTTCGTGATGAGGAGCCGCTTGACGTTGAAGCCCGTAACGGGGCACGCGCCGGTGACGGTGCTCGTCGCGGATTTCACCAACCACACCGGTGACGCGGTATTCGACAACACCCTCGAACCGATGTTCAATGTGGCGCTGGAAGGCGCCAGCTTTATCAACGCGTACAACCGCGGCAGCGCCCGCAAACTCGCGGAGAAACTCCCGAATCCCACCGACAAACTCGATGAGCAGCCGGCGCGCCTGGTGGCGCTCAGCCAGGGCATCAGCACGGTCATCGCCGGCGAAATCAGCCGGCGCGGCGATAGCTACGATGTTTCGGCCATCGCCCTGGATGCGGCGACGGGCAACGTCATCGCCAAGGCCGACGCCACGGCTGCCAATAAAGATCAGGTTCTGGGCACTGTTCCGAAGCTGGTCGCCCCGATTCGTAAGGCGCTCGGCGACGCTACGCCGGAAGCGGCCCAGTTAGAGCGCGCCGGAGGAGCATTTACGGCAGCATCATTGGAGGTCGCGCACCAATACGGCGTGGCGATGGAAGAACAGTTCGCAGGGAAGAGCGAAGACGCATTGAAGTCCTTTGCGAAAGCGGCGGAACTCGATCCCAATTTTGCGCGCGCCTACTCGGGAATGGCGGCTGCGTCCGTAAGGCTGGATCGCCAAGCGGATGCTGGGAAATACATGGACCTGGCCATGCAGCATGTGGACCGCATGACCGATCGTGAGCGCTACCGGGTGCGGGGCCTGTATTACGCGACGTCGGAAGACTGGCAGAAATGCGCGGAGGAATACACCTCGCTGGTCCAGAGCTATCCGGGCGACAATATCGGGCACAACAATCTCGCCATCTGCCTGAGTGAGATGCGGAATTTGCCCCGAGCGATCGAAGAGGCGCGGCGCGACGTGGAAATAAACCCGAATGAGTTGGGATACACCGATCTGTCCGTGTTTACGTCCTATGCGGGGGATTTCCAAAACGGCGAGACGGTAGCACGCGAACTCCGGAAACGCTACCCGTCTTCGGAATACGGCTATCTGGCTCTGGCGTTCGCGCAAGCGGGCGAGGGGCAGTTGGTCGAGGCCGCGGACACCTACTCCCAACTCGCGAAGCTCGGCGATCACGGCGCTTCCACGTCGGCCGTGGGGCTCGCTGACTTGGCCGTGTACCAGGGCCGTTTTGCGGATTCAGTGCGCATCTTGGAGCAGGGCGCGGCCGCGGACCTGGCCGCAAAAAACAAGGATTCCGCGGCCGACAAGTTTACCGCGCTGGCCTACACACAATTGTGGATGCAGCGCAAAGCGCAAGCCGGCGCGGCGGCGGAGAAGGCCCTGGCCAACAGCCAGGCAATAAAGACCAGGTTCCTGGCGGCCAAGGTCTTCGCGGAGACGGGAGCGCCTGACAAGGCGCAAAAGCTCGCCACGGGACTGGCCGTAGAGGTGCAAACGGAGGCGCAGGCCGACGCCAAAATGATTGATGCCGCCCTGGCCCTGCAGCGCAAGGACACACAGCAAGCCATCAAAGCGCTGACCGATGCGAACACGCTGCTGAACACGTGGCTCGGGCACTTCGAGCTGGGACGCGCGTATTTGGAAGCCAATGCCTTTGCGGAGGCGGATTCCGAATTCGACCAGTGCCTCCGGCGAAGCGGCGAGGCCTTGTCGCTGTTTATGGATGAAGTGCCGACCTACGGATATCTTCCGCCGGTTTATTACTACCAGGGGCGCGTGCGTGAAGGTTTGAAGAGCCCCGGGTTCGCGGATTCTTATCGCACTTACGTGAGCATCCGCGGGCAGGCGGGAGAAGATCCGCTGCTGCCGGAAATTCGGAAGAAGGTGGGACAATAGGGAATTGCAGGACTGTGAGTTGTCTGGGGTTCCAGCTCGTCGAGTGTCAATCCGCTAATCTCACATCTCAAGAAAAGAAACAAATGCCCCGCGGAACGCCGGGCATTTTTTGTTTTGAGACACTGTTGTATCACGCGGAACTATCAAACGAACTCGGCAAGACCCCTGTTGCGCTCCCTCCAACGCCTTGCGCTACGGCTGCGGCGGAGTCGTGACCGCGAGCGGGGCATTGCCGCTGTCGCCGGAGTGCACCGCATCGGCCGGGTACGTGCCGGTGATGGTATGCGGGCTGGTGCCCACCTCCTGCGGGGTTACCGTTGTATTGCAACTCGAGAGGCCGCTACCGTTGATCATCAGGACGCATGCCGGACCGAATGCGTCCGAACCGTCCGAAGACATCAGCCCGACCGTCCCCAAGGGATCGAACGAGGGCGTATAAACTTCAGCATCGGCCGCGGGGGGTTCGGCTAAAGTTAACCCGGTGATCAGCACGTTGCCCTGATTCAGCAGCGTGGCCGTAAGGACGGGCTGATCTCCGGCCGCCACGGCCAAGTTGCCGGTGGCTTCGAATTGATCGCCGTCGGGATCGTACAGTTCCGCCGTATTCCCGCTGGCGCCGCCAACTAACAAGACCATGCCGCTCGGCAGCAGAATGGCTGAGTGGTTGAACCGCGCCGTGTTCAAACTGGACTTGCTAGGCGTAAATGCTCCAGCCGTGTAGAGTTCCGCAGAGCTCAGTGCGCCGCTGGAGTTCTCTCCGGCCGCGATCAGCACGTTCCCCGACAGCAGCAGCGTGGCCGTCGCGCCCGTGCGGGCGGTGTTCAGACTGCCTGTAGCGGTGAACGTACCAGCGTAGAGTTCGGCCGTGCTCAGCACTCCGCCACTGTTCTGACCACCCGCGATTAACACCGAGCCGTTGCCCAGTATTGCAGCCGCAGCGCCGTAGCGTGGGGTGCTGAGGCTGCCAGTGGCCGTGAAGGTGTCGGTCGCGGGATTATAGAGTTCCGCCGTCTGCAGTGAGCCGCTGGAGTTCTCTCCGCCCGCGATCAGCACCTGTCCATTCTGCAGCGGAGTGGCCGTATGCAGGAATCGCGCCGCGGCCATCTGGCCGCTTGATCCGCTGCCAGCCAAGGTGAACGCGCCCGTCAGCGGATTGAACAGTTCCGCCGTCTGCAGTGCGTTCGTCGCCGTTCCATCTGTCGAGCCGCCCGCGATTAGGATCTGGCCGTTGGGAAGCAGGGTGGCCGTCGCGGCGATGCGGGCGGTATTCAGGTTGCCTGTCGCCGTGAACGTTTTATTCGTAGCGTTATAGATGTAGGCGTTCGCCACGACCCCGCTTGGGCTCCTACCTCCAGCCAGCAACACCGCTCCGTCGGCGAACAGCGTTGCCGTCGCGCCGGACGCTCCTGCGCCCGGCGCGCCAGTCGCTGTCCAGGTGTCGGCCGTGCCCGACGGGTTGGTGAGCCCGTTGTCCGTTACGGTTACGGTTGTAGTGCTCGCGTTACCTGTTGCCACCGTGCTCGGTGACAACCCCACGCCAACGGTCGTCGCGCGCTGCGACACGGTCTCGGCGCCCGACTGTGTCAACGTGCTGCTACCAGTGCCCGTGGCTTTGAAGTTCGCGTCGCCTTCATAGCCAGCCGTAATCGTGTGAGGCGAAGCTGCATACGAGAGCAAGGAGGTCGTGAACGTCGCCTGGTCCGGTGCGCCCGCGTTCAGCGTCCCGGTCCCGATCGGCGTCCCGTTGTCGAAGAACGTCACTAGGCCGGTTGGCGTGCCCGTGCTCATGGGCGTGCTATCGCTCAGCGTCGCGGTCAGTGTCACCACATCACCCAGCGTTGTTGAATTCGACGATAGCGTCACCGCGGTCGCCGTGTCCGCCATGTTTACAGTTTGCGAGGTGGCGGTTAAGGTAGAGCTGCCAAGGAAATTGTTATCGCCTACATACATTGCGGTGATGTTGTGCGGTCCAGCCGTCAGAGCGGACGTGGTCAAAGTCGCCGTTACGCCGTTTATGGGGCTCGATCCGATTGGGCTGTTTTGGTTTCCATCAGCGTAGAAGTTGACCATTCCGGTTGGCGTACCCGCGCCTGGCGCAACGGGCATCACCGTAGCGGTGAAGGTCACAGACTGACCAAATATCGACGGGTTGAGACTCGAGCTCAGGGTCGTCGTGGTGCTCGCCTTGTTCACAATTTGCATCAAGGCGGGGTTGCCGGTAGCGCTGTTGTTGAAATTGCTGTCGCCGCTGTAGGTGGCGGTGATGGCGTGGCCAGCAGCCTGAGCAGCAGTGTCTACCGGCAGTGTGGTCGTGAACGTTACCGTACCACCAATGAGCGAACCCGAAGCGATCGAGACTCCGTCCGAAAACAACGTTACGTTTCCGTTCCCCGCCGGGATGCATGTGGAGAGAGGGCTAGAAAGAGTGGATACCGTAAGGTTAATAGACTGGCCATAAACCGCTGGGTTCGGAGCCAGATTCGAGACTACGCTCGTCGAGCTGCTGCCTTTGGCTATCGCCAGAGTGAGAGTTCCCGTTCCAGAGTTGTTCTTGGAGTCGGTCACCATTACACCGATATTGTTGTATGCGCCCGCCGTGCACACTGTGCCGGTAAGTGCAGCCGAACCCACCGGATAGTTCGCAATGCCAGCCGGAAGGCCGCTGAAACTCCACGTGAGTGGCGCCGTTCCACCATCTTCGGTGGGTGCTGCGGTGTAGTGGACTGCTACAGTTCCACCCGGGAGACTGGTGGTGGAAACGTGTGGGTTGTTCGTGTCGTTCACATCGATGCTGAGTTGCAGCGCGGATGAAGTCTCTGTTTGGCCACTGTCCAAAGTCAGCTGGAAGGTATAGGTTCCCGCCGGGAACGGGTCGGAGTTCCAATTGAAGGTGAACTGGTTATTGCTGATGCCAAACGTGCCGTCGCCTGCGGTTGGATTCCCCTTGGACAATAGCGTGGTCTGAGTACCGCCCGGCCCGATGGCGACGAGTGTATTCGCTTGGAGGTTCTGCGCCACAGTGCCCGTCGTGTAGAAGTCGTCCGTGAATGACCACGCGATGGGTACGACGGTCCCTTGAACGCCGCTGGACGCCACCGAGATGGCCCCCAGCGTATAGCAACCCGTCAGCGGGCTTTGGCTCGGCGGGATGCTCGCCACGACGTTCGAAGGAACGCTTTCCTGAGGCGGGTTCGAGTTTGCGAGCACTGCGGTGACGAAGTATTGATAGCCGTTTGAATTGCACGGGTCCATCTTGTCGACGTACGTGTATGTGCTCGCAGGCGGATTGGCGCTGACAGTGGCAATTACTCCGTATCCATTCGGGGTATTCGGGGCTGGTTTGCGGTAGATATTGTACGTGCCGATCTGGCTGAACGTGGGTGGATCCCAGGTCAGAGTAATCCAGCGCGGTGACGCACCCTCTGACGCCACAAGGCCGCTGGGAGGACGGGTGTAAGAGTTGGCGGTTTTCACATCGATTTCAACGCCGTCGCCGTAGGGTTGGCCGCCACCGCCGTAGGGCTGGCCGCCACCGCCGTAGGGTTGGCCGCCACCGCCATAAGGTTGCCCGCCACCACCGTAGGGTTGCCCGCCACCACCATAGGGTTGCCCGCCACCGAAAAAGTTGGATTGGGAAACGACAGTGCCGTCGCCGGTTTCGCCAATCTGTCGCAGGTCGATTCCAGTAGTTATTCCGTTGACCCCGGGCACCCAATCGCTATAGCCGCGCAAAACATCATAATCAGCCGGAACGCCGACGCCGTCGAAATCAACGTCCTGCGGCACACCGGGGTTGTTGACCCACGTCGGAATAGGATCCACGGGCTGATCCGCGACGAGCCACGTCTGGGGCGGGTCGCCTGCTGCAGTCGGCGTGCCATTGCAATGGAGCGTCTTTATTGTACCGGCGAGAGGCGGGATAGATGTGTAATAGCTGGTGTTGGGGTAGAGGGGCAGACCGCCGTGGAAGGTCACGCCGCTCGGCAGTTTCGCTTCATTGATCGAGTCCAACTGCTGCTCGGAGTAATCCGGGAACGGGCCGTTTGTGGGCCAGTCCACCTGGAGAAAGTAGTTCATCACGCTCTGGAAGTTGGGTTTGCAGTTCGGCTCGATGGTAGGGATATAAATACCGGTCAGTTGGGGGTCGTAGTCGTAGTAAAAGCCTCCGTGGGTCAGGCCCAGGGAGTGCCCGAGTTCGTGCATGAACGTACCAGCTATGGTGTTCTCTTGTTGCCCGTAGGATATCGGCTGTGGGGCCGTAACACCTTGCCCATCAAGCGTTGGATCCCCCCAGAGGCCCAACGTGATGAGTGAATCCGCGCCGCCGACATCGGAAACACCGGAGGCGCTGCCGGTTTGGCCGGGGGCGACGGACAAGCCGGGGTCGGTCAAAAGCGTGTAGTGCGCGTTTTCAGAAGGGCCGGGAACAAGGATCGTGAATGTATTCCCAGCGAAGCCACCGGGCAACGCATGGATGCAATAAGTCCCATTCAGGTTCGAATTGGTCGCCGCGAAGAAAATGCTCACCCGGCCATACGTCGGGCAACTCGGATCTAACAACGGATTCGAATGATTGTCATATCCAGCATCGTTGAAAGCGCTGAAGACGAGAGTGTTGAGGGGCGTTGAAGTAGTGAAGGTGACGGTGTTACCGGATTGCACCACGCTTGTGAGAGTGCCGTCCTGGATCCTCCATTCTGGCCGCCCCACCGCATGGGCAAACAGCGCATAGTGCCAGCTGTCCTTGCGGCCATGCTGGAAACGCGGCTGGCAGCCTGCGGGGGGAACCGCGGGGGGCGTGACTATGCAGTTGGCAACACTTTCGTTACCGGCGGGGCCGGGGCCAAAGCAATTTACACCGACGCAGTTAGTTTCAACGAGTTGGTTCTTGTAGTTGGCGTAACCAACCTTCCACGCAACCACACCCGCCTGCTTTGGGAATCCACAGAGCAGAGGCAGCGCGTCAAGGCAGGTTTGCTCTTGGATCGCGTGCACGGATTGGCTGGTACCCGGGGGATTGATGTGGACGTGGATGCCGTGACTATTGTTCAGGAATGCTTGGGTCACCAAGCCGACAGCGCCCGACGACCAGGCGACAGACCCCGGCGCCCGCGGGTCGAAGGAATAATTCGTGCCGTCTCCCGTCGTACAGGAGTCGATGCCCGTCGTCTGGCTGCACATGTAATCGACTTGAATGAAGAGATCTTTTTCGCCGTGCAAAGCTCCGGGGAGGGCCACCCAGCCAGGGTCGGTGGTACTACCCTCGGTACATTTGCCCCCATTGATGGACGCGTCGCAATATCCGGGAGGATTTGAGGTCTTCCACGCGTCCAGCAGACCGTCGTTGTCAGAGTTCTGAACCGTGGTGCTGAAAATGACTGCTCCCCAGGACAAGCACGCGGGGCCGTTCGCGGAGGGCACAACCTCCGCGGTCGCGGAAGCAGCGCCTGCGGGCACCGGATTTCCAATTTTCGGGGAATCTGCGTCGGGCAAGCTCCAGGTAGGATTATCCCAGAGGCCGTAGTAGCCGGGGAACGGAGGGAGATTACGTCCGGCATTGGAGGGAAGAGCGACGTTATCGAGGTAAACAGTTTCAAATTTATTGCTCTGGCCGTGAGCGGCGATGAGGGTCAGCTTAGATACCGGCTTAGTCGCAGCGTCATAGAAACCCTGGACGGTCTGCGTCATGTTTAAAGCAGATGTGGTTTGGCCAAAGGCGCCGTCGTAAATCACAATCGAATTCAACGGAACATTCGGCGAGAGCACGCGGTAAATGATGACGAGCGTCGCACCCAGAGTATAGGGCGTTTGTGGGCCGAGGCTGGGTAGGCGGATTTCGAATTCGCCGTTGGGCAAGACATTCCCCTTGGCATCTTGGGGTAAGGAGCCGAGAACGTTGGCGCGATAGGTTCGCGTGATCTTGCCCGCCTGAGGCGCCGCGCAGCCACCCTCACTCCAGGTGACCGCGTTGTTGCTGCCCAAGGGCACACCGGTTATGGGATAACCGGGGGCCGCCGGACCGCCGGCGATCAACGGTCTGAAGTATCCATTCTCGCCGGTGCCGGGCTGGCCGGGGGTGGTCCCGGCGTTCTCGACGGTTTGCCAGTAGAGGATCGCGGCCACCACCTCAGCGCCCGGGGGGACGAGCGTGTTGGCGTCAATGCCCGGGTTCGGGTCAGGAATGCTGAACGTACCAACCGCGTAGCCGTTGGAGAAGTGCGTCGTCATGCCATAGGCGCCCGCGACGACATAGTCGCCGGTCACGAAGGAATTATCGCCGAAGTTCAGTGGACCCTGAGCAAAACTCGCCGGCGCACAGACTGCTAAGCTCAGAAGACACACAAAGAAGCAGCCAATCAAGAACCTCGTCACACCGCGCATCTAGCATCCTCCGACCGTCGATTGTTCCTATACACGTATAAGCTCTTCGCGTAAGGCAGAACCTTACGTACATCCACCGGTTTTGCTATAAAAGGGCCGACTGCGTTTGGGGACAACCGCTTATTTTCGTCAACGGGGACGCTAGATTCTGACCTCGGGCCTGATTCATGTCAACAGAATACACATTAAAATCACTCGAACTCCGACAGGATGCGGTGCAAAACCCACCCGTTGAAGGGTAGCGAGCGTGCTTCCCGCTTGCTGGACTACGCAGTACTCACCGTCCTAGCACTCGGTTTGCGTTCGAGTCGCTCTGCGGTGCGGTT
>Ga0210394_10006234_pt1 | contig 12982 bp, 26 predicted proteins | sample IncBWC12MmetaG_FD_160121 | JGI IMG/M metagenome (GOLD analysis project Ga0210394, IMG submission 160121) | Forest soil microbial communities from Barre Woods Harvard Forest LTER site, Petersham, Massachusetts, United States - Inc-BW-C-12-M | ecosystem: Environmental > Terrestrial > Soil >... | reverse complement strand
GCTGAGCTTGCATGTGGTTCTCTCACTGCTTGTTGGGTGTTTTCAGCTAAAAAGGGAGCGCTGAGGCTCCCTTGAGTGGTACTAAAGTGGTGTTACATTACCCGTGTTTGGTGATTGCCATGATGGTTGTGCAGAAAACTACGATTGCAAACACAACCCACCAGGGCCAGCTGGCTTCGGATTTCACCAGCATAAACACAGCAATGAAGAGGGCTAGCATGATTAGCTCAGAGAGGTTACTGCATCCACCTGTGCGTAGATCACCTCCGGATCACGGTTGTCCGGACGATGGCCGACTTTGATCTTAGCCATACGGCCCGGCAGATGATTGAAGGCAAATTCAACCGACGGATCGTTGAGGCCCACAGCTGCCCGCAAACGGCCGAGAGCTACGTTCTTTCCTTCACCCATGTCAAGAGAGCCGTCCGGGGCCAGATCCAGCATGATGCCCTGACGGACTGCTACCACATCTCGATTGACTGCGGCTTTTGCACCGTCATCTTCCACGTTCCAGGTGACGTCGAGAGCTACACCGGTTTTCGTGCCGTCCGAGGATTGCCATTGGCGAGCGGCAAGCTTTTCGATAACGCCCGGATATTCACCAATGGGGCAGGGAACAACCTTGGTGGAGTTGGAACCGGTGACAACGGAGTCAAGGAATGCATTTGCGTCGAACATGATTTTGAGAATCCTTAGTAGATTTTGTAACGTGATCCGCATTCGTGCGGTGAGGAAACTATAGAGCAATTGTCATAAGAGAAAAAGCAAGTGTTTTGTGAGTGTTTTTGAGCCTCCGGCTGGGTGATGGGGTTTTCGGGTGAGATTACTAATTAGTAATCACGGTTCAAAACCAGGTTGAAGCTGATAATCGTTCTCTACTACTTTCCAATACCTGTCATGATCTTGCATCCACCCAACGTTAATGGCATCACAAACTTCTTGTGCATGCCTTTTCGTCATTTGAGGCAGATTTACAAATTTCTCCTTCGGGTAATCTCCGTTGAAATTGTCTGTCTCAACTATCCGCATCTTCTTCCTCCGGTGGGCTATTCACATCCCGTACAGTATCCACAAATTTCCCACCACGCGACAACCACGAAGTGAAAATAGGTTTGAAGTCAGGTGTGAGACCAGCACTGATAGCCAAGTTTCTAGTCTTCACATCTGCTTGTCCATTGGCAGTATCCCAACTGAATTTCGAGCCCTCTCTGACAGAAAGAATAACATCCGAAAACATGGCTGGAAGCTTCGGAGCCAACTTCGCCCCCAACGTACTCACCATCAGCTTAATCCCGCCCAACACTTCATCCTTTTCCCGCTCCACGTGAGCGATAAGGATGAAATGGCATTTGCAAGCGTCCGTCCAGAGGTTAATCACCTTCTCGATTTGATCCTGGGCAATACCCCAGTCCGACACATTCTTGACCGGCTTATTCCCAACGACAAGAGACATAGCCATTCGCGCCAGTCCTGCCATCCCATCAATAATGAGAATTCGATTGGGTCCCCACTCATCAACACATCCGAATTTCTTACCAGTCCGGTCGTCCGGAAAGTTGTTGAGGACTTCCAGGAGCTTAATGAATCTGTTGTGCTTGCTTCGGTTCGGGTCATTTGTCTTTGCTAGTGTCTCCAGTGACATCGTGTTGATACGCTTCGCACCATCCAGCAGATCGCTGAAGGATGCTTTAGCAGATTCCAATGAATGCCAATGGAGGTTTTTGGGGATGGGAAGCTTGCGGCGCTTGTAGTGTCCGAGGAGAGTTTCCAAGCCCGGTTCTAGTCCTAGATAAAACACTTCCACATCAGCGGAAATCTCCGCCAACGTCCCTAGCGAATCAGTTTTTCCTGTGCCCGCTGGGCCCATCAGCAAAATATTCACACCGGGGAGGTCAGAAACTTCTTCTGGGATCGGTGCGACTGCAGTTTCTGTTGTCATCAGTTGCTTCCCAAAAGTTTCTGCAAACCGTCAACAGCCGGACCTTCCAGACCTGAGAGGATTTGCGCGCGGAATGAACGGCGCAAATTCGCCTTGTAGGCTTCCTGTACTAGTCGTTCGATTTCCTGATTCCGTTCCATGTTGTGCTTGTAATCAGAGAAATCCAACTTCTGCACAACCCAGCGAAGAGCGAAGTTTGCCCCCGGTTCTACAACCACCTCTTCATCCACATCAATGACGGTAGCTGCTTTAAGTTGATTTGCAGCCTCTACTAACACGATGTCGAAGGATTTCACATCCAGATGCGTAACATAGGAGTAGAGTTTGAAATCCGTTTCTCCTGTGTTACGCACTCCCAGACTTTCCAACAAATCCATAGCTGGTGCGCGCTGTTCTTCATCGATTTTATGCCCATCGATTGATGAATTCTCGCGGAGCAGTGAGAAAGCCACTCGGATTGTTTTTGCGTCTTCACGCAGCAATGCTGCGATATTCTTTTCAGTTGCCATTTTGAGCCTCAGTGTTGTTAAGAGTTTGCATTTGCATCGATTTCAAGGGAAATTCCATTGAACAATTTCATCTGATCCAACACCTTCTCGGAGTAGTACCTTTCCCCATCAGTGAAGGAAAAGCGCTTCGGGTTGAGATTGAAAACCTGGTTATCCCATGTGATTGTTACGGGGAGATGCTGTAGTTCTTGAGGAAGGGCTTTCAAGTACTCCGCCAGCTCCCCAATGGACATGTTGTCCTCTTCATGATTCTTCCAGCTTTTTTCTACTTCCATTTGAGTCTCCGTGAAGGTTGTGTTTGATTACAATTCGAATCTCCACATGCTCTTCCATGGTTTGAAAATCGATTCCAGGACGAACTAGTTCTAGATGATGAACAGACCACCTGGGGTCTATTTGGTTGAGGACTGGTTGCAGAGCTTCTGCAAAAGCATCGAACACCGCTCGACTTTGAGTATCGCTATGTTCAGTCCACTTCGGCATCACCATTCCCCGAAATAAGTAATTTCTTCCATAACTGTGTCAAAACAGTCAGGATTACCAAAAATAAACAAAGGGATAAAAATTAACAGCAAGGCTAGAGCCATCGCAATTAGAGATAAGACTCTTTTAATCGGTCTGATCAAAATCAAACGAATAAGCTTATTGGGCATGTTCCCTATCCCACAGTCTCATATGAACTTCAAACTCCCTCCGGATGACTTCATCCGGGAGGATTGCAGTTAGCTCCGGCTCCCATTGCAGCATCAACGAGCCGTGGACTACATACCTCGACGGCCCGGGATGTTGCTCACAATAGCCTCCGATGATCCGCCATTCCCGATTGGAACCGTCTACGGGCATCCTCGCCCACATTTCCCCGCATGTGGGGCAGAACATTGCATAGGGCTGAGGCTGCTGGGCTTCGGCATGAACGAATCGCATGTGCTCAGTACCACTTCCTAAGAGACTCTCTACACCATACTGATCCTTCAGGTAGAAATGCCGGACGAAGCTCACGACATAAGTCCTCGAAGCTCATCCCCAAGAATCGCACCATCTCCGGATGACACGCCGGGCAGGCCGGGAGCCACAGGCGCTCCTTCAGGGCGGATAAATCCCCACTTGGCTTCGTAATCAGCCACTGAAATTTCAGTCCGTTCCAGAGGATCCCAGACCCTTTGAACGAAGTGTGCGGGCAACCATTCATCAGGTGTTGAGGACTTGCAGATCCGCTGGAATTGGCAACCTCCATATTCGGTACACGCTCCGTCGATGTCATAGTCCCAATACCCCTCTTCCCAGCAAGCGATCATCCTGCGGATATCTCTGAGAGTCTGCTTTTCCCAGAGGGCTATTTCGTGGGGGCTGCGGTAGGTAGCAACCTCCATCGTGTCGTACTTGGTCTTGAGGATGGAAACACCACGGACGATAGTGCCCTGGGGCTTGATGCCCTGCTGGAGCAGTGCCCAGTTGTAGCCGGTGAACTGGCTGCGCATCTCCCACTGGCGGGACCACGTAGCTCCTAACGCCGAAGTAGTCTTTTCATCATAGTTCCAAATGCCAGTACCGTGTCGATTAGCCACCATGTCACTACGACCAGTATATAGAATAGGCTGACCAGTAACAGGATGAGCGATTGCCAATGGCTCCGCGAAGGAGAATTCGATGCCCTTGCGGCCTGATGGGAGGGTGATTGGTTCGGCACCATCGCCTCCGAGGGGGTAGTTAAAGAGATAGAATTCGAAAGCTCCGAGCATGCGCTCAAGAGACTTTGCGGATTCTGGTGGACATTCGAAATCACCGTAGCTCTTGATGAGAGCTGCCATGCCGATTGCTTCAGCATTGCTGGGGGTGTCGCCGTTGACATAGAAGGCCTCGCGGGCAGCTTCGATTGCTGATGCAAATGCGCCTCCGGCTACGAGATGGACGGATTTGGCGACAGGCTTCCAGTGTTCTACATAGGAGAGGAAAAACTTCTGTGGACAGGCTCGGAAAGCTGCTAGGAGCGTGCTGTCGACAGTAGCTGGAAACATCGGACGGAATTTGGTTGTCATTACAGTCCCGCCTTTTTGGCCAACCATACACCGATTCGAATGGCGAGTGGGTTTTCTACTTCACCGTATTCTTGCTTAGTCTTTCGTTCGAGGGGGCAACCGATTGTATCCAGCAGAATGTGTGCTTGGTCCAATTCTGCCTGTGCTTTGTTTCTGGCCTCCTGATCCCACTTTCGATAATCTTGAGTATTTTTCAGACTGTTTTCCAGCGAGGTGATCTTTGCTTTAGCTTCATTCAATTCATACTGCAATGATGCCATCGTTACTCGTGCCATGTTGAGCCTCTGTAGTTGTCCTACCGTTTAAATTCCAAGTTCCTTCAGCAAATCATCCGAATTCACATCCTCAGGTTTTTGCTTCTTCGAACGGGTTGCTGTGCCTGCTGCAGCGCGCTTCTTCGGTTTTGGAGCTTCGAGTTGCGCACGCTCCTTGCGGATGGCTTCGATTGCTAGCTTCATTTCTTCAATCGAGAGCTGGCCTAGGGCGGCTCGGGCTCGCCAGTCTTGGATTTGCTCATTAATCACGTCAGATGCCATCGAAAATCTCCGGGTCGTAATCCGTCCACAACTCTTCAATCTCACGTGTTTCCGAATACCCATCATCGATATCGGACGCTATGTACTCAACTAGTTTGTCATGCAACTCTTCTGGGATGAGTACGAACTTCACCCCGTCGATGGTGGTTTCTTTTAGGTGGTGCATCAGGTTCTCCAAATGTGTTTTCAACCGGTATTAATCAATAGTAATATCGGAGAGAAACAATGTCACGCCAGATATAATTTCTTTTGAGCACGACTCGCAGCAACATAGAGACATTGAAAAGCTTCTCTCCTGTTGCGATTGTATAAGATATCTTGATAGTCTACGAATGCGTTTCGGTAGGTACTGCCCTGCGAACGGTGTGCCGTCAGCGCGTAGGCAAATCGGACATCATGAAACAGGTCTTTCAAGTCCCAGAATCTACGCCATAGCTTCGGGTTTGCTTGCGCCTCGTGAGCGAGCAATTGACAATCATTCTCATGCTGGGCTTTACTCGATGGATGAATCACCAACAACCGCACCAGCTGGTTATCTTCCCTTCGGCACTTCAACTCCATCGCGTGATACTTAGGTTCCAATGGATGTTTGCACTCAATCACTCCCTCTATAATTGCCTCATCATCGGTATGTAGAAGCAATTCATCATTGCGTTCGCATGGGCCTGCTGCTACCACGCGATCCCCAACCAAGAAGAACCCAGGCTGAGCTTCTGCCCCAAAAATAGCTGCTCTTGCGATCTGGTTATACTCGTCAACCTTAACATTTCTCCAGCTAATAACCTTCGTTGTTCTACCATCCGCGAATTCCCCCCGAGCCGCTGCCGCAAAGATCTGCTTTCGGAAGTCAATCTTCGACAATTTCCAGACACCCTCCTCACCGTCATTGTCCGATTTAATGCTGATCGAAGGTGCGGGTGAGAATACAACCTGGCGAATAGTGGAGACCAAAGAGAGGATCTGGTTGTCATGGCGCATGACCTTGGTGAGTTGAACGCCTACGTCGCCGGTGAGGGCGAGGGATTCGGATTCCTTCACGGGGGGTAGTTGGGCGGGATCGCCCATGAAGACTACCTTCAGATCGAACTTATCTGCAATGTCCTGCAGCAGACCAAATAGATGAGCATTCACCATGGAGGCCTCATCCACCACAATGACATCCAGGTCGGATAGGTCTACTGGCTTGCCGTGAGCTATTTGCTTGGTTTCGCCGTTTTTGTCAACACGGAGTCCCAGCAAGCTGTAGATGGTGGAAGCCTCACCGACAATTTCCCGAAGGACTTTAGCTGCTTTATTCGTCGGAGCTGTGTAGGCGAATCGGGTGTGGGAGGATTTAATCCGCTTAGCTACCTCCCGCATACAACTGGTCTTACCTGTCCCCGCATATCCCCGAAAGCAAAAACACCAGTTGAAGCTCGAAGTCTCTTGAATGAACAAGAGAAGTTCGTTGATTGCAGATTGCTGGTCGGGGTTAGGGATGAAGATAGGAGCGACATCATAGAGGGCTGAGTCTGCCCCAGAGAAAGAGATTTCATGGTCGTTCATTGTGAGCCTAAAAGGTTTATCTGTGCCAGCAAGCTGGCGTAAGTTAATCAACAAAACGAATCAATAAGTCTTCAAACATCTTTGCTTCTCTAGCATAAGGACTATTTCGAAACATAGTCTCTTTTTGAGCCTCACTGAGAATTCTTAGCAGTGAATCTAATTCAGCTCTAGTTTGTAGAGTTAAAACTACTGGAATATATTCGGGGCGGCCTTTGCGATATGCTGATGGCATCTACTTCTCCTCCAGTACTGGTGAATAATAAATCCCCAATCTCAGCATCTCCGCAATTCGATGCTCCCATTTAGCTCCTTTGCTGTTTTGCCAATCGGGTAGGAACAGGACAGCATCGCAGTCGGGGAGGGCGCGAACACAAAAGTGCATGTAGTAAGCCCAAAGTTCTTCATCCTTTAGTGGATCAATCGGCCCTTCAATGTGCATTGGATTGAACACAGAACAACCAGCAGAAAGTAGCATTCGTTCGGCTAATTGGAACTGAGGTCGGTTGAGCTTCGGGATGCCAGTCACTGGCCCTGAAATATACACCACCGTATTCGGCTGGGGCTTGTGCGCGGTCACTGGCCACAGTTCGCAGTGTTGGTAGTCGAGACCTCCATGTGGGGTCTTGCCGAGGTCGGATGGTTTAAGCCAGCAACCTACAGCAGCATCACGTCGTTCTAGTGGGATCATCAATCCTCCAATCCACATAGGTAATCAATCGAACAATCAAGAACCTGTGCCATCTTTATAACATTCCTCAGGCGAGGTTCCACGTCCCGGTTCTCTGCTCCTGTGATCTGCGATATGGAGCAATCTACAGCTACTGCAAATTCCCGCACACTCATCCCACGTCGAATGCGTTCTTTCTTCAGCCGGTCTCCGAAGAGAGTAGAACCGTCAGGTTTAGACTTCCATCCCATGACGTTCTCCCAGAGAACTTTCAATTTCGGAGAAGGTTCCGTCGAGCCTCTGGAAGAACTCTCGGACAAGTTGCTCGAAAAAAGCTGATTTCACTCCATGTGGGATTCGATTTTCCACCTCTGAGGTGAGATGGGAGTCGATTCTCTCCACCAAGGTCGCGGGCAGAGCAATCCCCACTCGAATTGGTGGGACAGTTTTCTTAGGACGGCCCATGGTTACTCCTTAATGAAATTTTGCTGGACTTTTTCTAAAGCTGGAAGAACATACTTCTCAAAAATTCTGCATTCTATTTCACAGGCTAAGAATTCTTTAATTTCAGTAATGTCTGGTTTTGTGGATAAAACCGCTCTTGCATAAGGGATTGGATTAATACCAGTGTCTATTCCTATCACTTCATCCCAAATAGCCCACAACTTTTCGTCTGTCATAATTACTCCGTAATGTTAAAAGTTGCAGCATCCCACCCTTGCGATTGATAGCAGGCTGGGCAGATATGGGAATATTGAGGCCGAACTTCAACCTCACGCGGGAGATTAGCCCAATCGAGAAGAGCTTTCGGCGCTATGTAATTCAATGCCCTCAGCCGTAGATGCTCTTTTTTGATGAAAACACCTTCGACTCGCTGATGCTCGGAGTGGCATGTAGTGCAGATTTGCGAGTGGATGAGCAGGACCGCAGCAATATCCTTCCACCCTTCCGCGCGTGCTTTGATCTTTTCGACGTCAGCATAGTGCTGAGCAACTTCCGGCCCGGTCATCCATGCGGCTGTTTTGGGGAGAACGGCACCTTTCTTGCCAGCTTTCTGGGAGGATTTCATCTCCCGCTGCTTTTTCTGAATGTCGATCGATTCCTCTAGGAGGTTGTCTAGATCGAATCCAGGTTCTGTGTCTATATCGATGGTCACTGTGAGCCTCAATCGAAAAAAGAACCCCCAGACATCGGGGGCTAACGAGGGACCACACCACGGAGGAGACTTCCTAGGTGTGAGACTAGTATCTCGCAACTAGAGACAGAGGGCAATACAGTTATTTAATTCGGGGAGAAACTAGAGAAAGGCTGACGGAGGGGGGTTTTTCACGACAATTACTAATTAGTAATAGCGGAGGGAAATAGAAAAGGCCCCTGACACGGGGGTGAAAGGGGCCTTGGAGCAGTAAGACACAACTTCGGAGGCTCAATTCGAAGTCTATTACTGCAGAATTCTGGCTCCCGAAGGTGGGATCGAACCACCGACACGATGATTAACAGTCATCTGCTCTACCACTGAGCTACACGGGACCTGCACTTCAAAATACCCTTATCGCGGGGTGGTACTCGGGTAATCACTCCCAACTACCTGTCACGTTGATTAGACGCAACCCCCTGGATAAGGGTACTTAGGAGGCTGCGGGGACCGGGTAACCTAAGTCCCCTCAAGACGTCCCGCAGCCTGTCTCCCGTCCTTTTGTGTGAGCTACGGGCCGCTCGCGCCCCTTGCGGGGATCTTACTCTTCACTCTCTGCCGAACCCAACTCACCCAGCAGCGCATCCGTATCCACTTCATCCTTCGGCTTTTGCTTCTTCGCAGCTTCCAGCTTTTCAATGATCGGCTTGATCGTTGGATTTGCGCGCAGAGCCAGTTTCTCCGCGTTAGTCTTACTCTTCAGGTAGCTCTTGACCTGCTCTGCAGTCTTGCCGGAGACCTGTACGAGAGCCTTAGCGAGCACCGAAAGGCCCGCCAGCGCATTCCCTTCACCACGTGCACGCTCTGCGCCCCATTCGCCACTTTCCAGACGGGCGATGAGTTCTTCTTCAGCAATGACCATGTCCTCGACATCTTCCAGCCCTGCAACTTCATCGCCCAGCTTTTGCAGCATGCCGTGCGCAGCAAACTTTGCGAACAACGGCTTGTTCGCAGCCATCTTCAGCGTACGCGTCTCGCCATTAACAAAATCCAGTCGAATCGACACATCGAAACCATCTTCGGAAATCTCTGCAGTCTTCAGCAACCGGCGCTTGCCTGCGAATTCCACTTCCCGACCGTCGGTCATGACGATGACCTTCACTTCCCGTTTTGCTTTTGCGGTTGCTGCCATGCCAACTTCGTTATCTGCTTCAGCCATTGCTTGTTACTCCAGGTTAGTTGTTCCGGGAGTCGGCCCGGTTGCCGGTAGTTCGTGTGATTCGATGAGGCTAGTGTAGAGCAGAGTGAATTGGATGTCAACCGGCTTGAATTAGTCCTTCGATTGGCGGATTTGCCGTAGTAGTTCCCGGTTGCTATCGAGGGTTGAGGGAGTGGCGATTGGTGCGGAGCGGTCCATTCCGAGGGCATCACGGAGGGCTGCAGCGTCCTTATCATCCCCACGCCGGTAGAAATGGAGCGTACAACCGACGACACGAACGGAGACATCCTCCGCCATTGACGTGAGGTCGAGCCGGTCCGTGGTGGATCGCAGAGCTTTGAAATACTTGAGAATTCGGAATCTCAGAGAATGCGCAATTTTCTGTTCAGAGAAGTTAATAGAAAATTCTGGCCTACCTTCACGCATTGCTTTATCGACTCGTCGGAGAAGTTCTTCAAACTCACTTCCAAAATCCTTCAATTGTGTGGAACGGGGCATGGCTGAAAACTCCCAAAAATGACGGTCGGTCCCGAGAATTCAATTGAGGTCCCGGTGAGTTTTCGAATGGTAGCAGATATGAGGAAGTTAATAGAACCCGCAAGTGAATCACGCCCTAGGAGCGGGCGTGTTTTGTGGTGGTGCGCGGATATCGGAATTGTCAACGCGGCGCAGGTTGCCCCGATTTGATGTACTCCAACACCACCGACATGCCTTCAGCAAACCCCATACGCCATAGGAAACGTTCCTGTTCCGAGAGGCCCTCCGGGGTGTTGGTGAGGGCTAGCTGGTAGCGGTCATTGCACATTTCCAGTAGGGATTTGTGGCGGGTTTCGTGTTCGGTGACGGTTTTGCAGAGTTGTTCGGTGATTGCGGGGGAAATATTACGATCAAACACTTGAACCTCCATTATTTACCGCTATTACTAATTAGTAATCTCGGAGAAAAATACCATTTAAAAACTAAAAATACCCGTGTTGTGACATCCAGACCAGCCCAGCAAAGAACATAACTAGTCCGAGGACAAATCGAATTAGGAACATGCTAGGCACTCGATCGCAAAAGAAAGACCCCAAAATCAACTAACCGATCCGCCATTGGAATATCCACATCAACAGGCTCTTTCAAATATCTATAAAACTCTGACAACACTCTAGCTACTAACTCTCGTTCGTATTCGTTCATATCAACCTCTCACCATGGCCTTTTGTCAGTCAACCCTTGCAACCACATCCATGCGGCATAACTAACAGGTTGAGTACACTCCCTAGCACAATGCTTTTTGTAGGTCACGTACCGAATGAAAACTACAACTCCCGCGCTCGCTGATTGATTATTCATCACCCCAATCTCCGGTAGCTAACCCATGACCATCAAACGATTCGACAGTGATCTTCCCAATGGTTTGTTGGTAGTGCGTCATTGCGCAAATGACGGCCATTGCAGCACTAGGTGCGCGAACCTGTGTAAACCATCTCGGATTGGTGTGTGATTCTCGTTCGAATACACACACTCGCCATAATGAAAACATGCCGTTGCTCCCTCGCCATTCGGCGATTAGATTTTAATGCCGCACGGATAGTCCCGCAATACAGAGCTATGAGTGCGGCATCATTGCTTAAGTGACCACAGCCCAGCCCAATTTTACAAGAATTGCATCAGCCCAGTACCATTCATCTGGGGAATCTCCTCTCATACGACTCCGATAGTTGCGTGCCACTAGTATTGCCAATATGACTGCTAGTGGCAATACTAGCAAACTCCACCAAGCCCTCTTTGGTAATAGGATAAGTTTCATTACTCGGATGCCGAGACGAGCTTCTTCTTAGAGGAGCGGGCTTTGGGCAGAGCAGGTTGTTCAACCGGTGTTTCACGTGAAACTTCCTGCGGGGCATCCACACCCAACTCGCTCAACAGGTCGTCTGTGTTGACTCCATTCACGACCGTAGCGGCCTGCAACTCCGCCATGATAGCTACCACACGGGGATTTTTCCGCAATGCCGCGCGTTGCTCTTTGGTTTTCGCTTCGAGCCAATCACGTGTGTATTGCTCGTCGTGACCAGTCATCCGCATAACTGCACGTACGAGGATGTTTTGCACTGTACCGGAGGATGAGCCATCGGCTGTAGCACGGCCTTCATTCCATTTGCCGTCCGGTGACGTGAGCCGATCCGCGATCTTTTTCACGGCCTCATATTTCTCATCCACTGTTGCGGATGCGCCTGTTTCCAAATTCCGGGAGATTGCGGCTGCGTCTACGAGCTTTTGCTTCAGCCCATGAAGGATGGCCATGTTGCGGATTTCATCCGAGAGCGAGTTCGCATCGATCACAACCTCTTTCCCATTTACGAACGTGAGGGTGAGTGTCATTTTCGGTACGAACATATCCGCCGTGATAGTGGATTTCTTGCTGGTGTTGATAATCGTTGCCATGATTTGAGCCCCTATGAATGACCGCATGTGCGGCCTAGTAACTACAGTATAAGAAAAGCTGCCGGACTGCAAGAGAAATTCACAACTATTTGCACATTGTCACTACGGCGAGAACGACCAGCCCAACACACAATGCATAGCATGCGGCGAGAGCACAGAATTCCTTCCATAGCGGGATGTCGTGACGATTGGCACGACGCCATCCGATGGAGTATTGATGGTGTTTCATAGCAGACACCATACCGTTTTAACAATCCACATGAGAACTATCAGCCAAACAATCTGACTAATCACCATCCATGCGGTTCCGATTCCAATGAGTATGTCCTTCATCTCAGTTCTCCTAGTGGATTTCCCACCGCTATTACTAATTAGTAATCTCTACGTAAAACCCTACCCGTCAGCACCACACTACATCATCGTAGCTCACCATCCGCACGATCTGCGAATTCCGGCATTGTTGATAGTGTGAAACAAACCGGAGGATGTAATTAGAGATGTGCGGACGGTAAACAGTCACTCCAAATTCAGCGTAGAACATTTCATTTCCCCAGCAATTCATTGAGTTCGTCATCATAGCGTTGAATGTCCGCTAGATCGTCAAACACTCGGTGCATGTGAGTGATTTGGCCCTGTAGCCACGCATTCGCATAACCCTCACCGTCCGTCTCACGTAGATGGCAATAGGTTTCATGAGTTAAGGCTGCTTCCTCTTCCGGCCACGTGTCCATCTCAATTCTCCTTAGAACACAACACATAATGCGCCATGTCGCAATCACCGGCATCGCCATTCCCACTCCCCGAGCCGCCGTTCCCTATACCGGAAAACCCATTCGATGGGCCGGAGTTATGGGCACCAGCCGCCGCTCCCAACGCGCCGCTATTTCCACCACCATGGTGACCGTGATTTGCGGAGGTGTTAGCCGCGTAGACATTGGCGACTCCGCACACCACCATGATAACAAC
>Ga0210394_10006233_pt1 | contig 12982 bp, 11 predicted proteins | sample IncBWC12MmetaG_FD_160121 | JGI IMG/M metagenome (GOLD analysis project Ga0210394, IMG submission 160121) | Forest soil microbial communities from Barre Woods Harvard Forest LTER site, Petersham, Massachusetts, United States - Inc-BW-C-12-M | ecosystem: Environmental > Terrestrial > Soil >... | reverse complement strand
GGGAAAGAGCTTCTGGAACTCCGGTAGGGAGCGCGGGAATGGGAGGTCGTCGGGGTCGAACACAGCGGGGGAATCCTTTCCCCACCATACTACCCGTTGTGGTCGTATGTGTCAACCGGATAAGCACGCGTCGAACCAAATAAACCTGCAACATAGTTCACCGCGCCGTAAAAATCGGAGGGCGCCGTCGCCAGCGTATTCGCGTCATAGGTTACATTAAGTTTCATCCGCAGGGCTCATTCTCGCGCCACGAGGAAGGGGCGCCGCCCCGCCCTACGGCCCGGAGCCTGCCGCGGGAGCGGCGCCGGCCATCAGTGCGCGCAACCGCTGGTGCCGGCACAAAACACGCTCGACCGCGGCGGCACCGCTGCAGTCTCGCGGCCCGCGATTCGAGCGGCTCAGGCCGCTTCCGGCAGGCCGCGTTCGAGGAGCGCGGCGAGGCGGCGAGCGAAGGCCGGCGGATCGGGCAGCTGCTCGCCTTCGACGATCCGCGCTTGATCGAGCAGGAGCCAGGCGAACTCGGAGAGCTGCTCGGAGGCACCGGTGTCGCCGACCGAGGCGGCCAGGCGTTCGATCAAGCGGTGGCGCGGATTGACTTCGAGGATCCGCTTTGCGGCGCTATCGAGCTGGCGGTGCTGCTTCAACAGCCGCTCGAGGTGCATGTCTATGTCACCCTCTTCGGCGACGAGGCACACCGCGCTGTCGGTCAGCCGCTCGGAGCTGCGCACGTCCTTCACCGCGTCGCCCAGCGCCAGCTTGAAGATGGCGATGAGGCTGGCGAGCTTGGCCGGGGGCTCGCGCTGCTCGGCGGCCGCTTTGGTGTCGTCGGCGGAATTGATCTTATCGAGATCGGCGCCGCCGCGGGTTGCCGATTTGAACGGCTTTTCCTTGTAGGTGCCCACCGACGACACCCAGAATTCGTCGATCGGATCGGTCAGCAGCAGGACCTCGACCCCGCGGGCGCGAAATCCCTCAAGCTGCGGGCTCTTCTTCAGTAGATCGAGGGTGTCGCCGGTGATCGTATAGATCGCCTCCTGCCCCGGCTTCATCGCCGCGACATAATCGTCGAGCGACACGAGGTCGTCGCGGGTCGTCGAGCGGAAACGGGCGAGCGGCAACAGGGTTTCGCGCTGCTCGCGGTCTTCGTAAAGTCCTTCCTTCAGTACGGCGCCGAAAGCGTCCCAGAACTTGGCGTATTCCTCGGGCGCCTCAGTCGCCTTCTTGGCCAATTCGCTCAGCACGCGGCGGGTCAATTGCTGGCGCATGCGCGCCACCATCGGGTTCGACTGCAGCATCTCGCGGCTGACGTTGAGCGGCAAATCCTCGCTGTCGACAATCCCTTTGACGAACCGCAGATAGGCCGGCAGCAGGTCGGTCCCCTCGTCGGTGATGAAGACCCGGCGGACATAGAGCTTGAGCCGCGGCTTCCTCTCGGGATCGAAGAGATCGAACGGCTTCTGCGACGGGACGAACAGGAGATAGGTGTATTCGAGGACGCCCTCGGCCCGCGCATGCACGGTCAGCCACGGCTCGTCGAAGCCGTGCCCGACATGATGGTAGAATTCCTTGTACTGCTCCGGGGTGATCTCGGAGCGCGGCCGGGTCCACAAGGCCGACGCGGTGTTGATCGTCTCTTCCTTGTTGCCGTCGGCGAGGACGATCGGGAGCGCGATGTGGTCGGAATACAGCTTCACGATCTGGCGCAGCCGATGGGCTTCGAGAAACTCGTCGTCGCCTTCGCGCATATGAAGCGTGATGCGGGCGCCGCGCGGCACATTTGCCGCGGGTTCGATCGTGAAGCTGCCCTGGCCGTCCGACGCCCAGCGCCAGCCCTCGTCCTCGCCCGCCTTGCGGCTCAGGACCTCGACCCTGTCGGCCACCATGAAGGCCGAATAAAAGCCGACGCCGAACTGCCCGATGAGGCTCATATCCGGCTTTGCGTCGCCCGCCAGGCCTTTCATGAACGCCGCGGTGCCGGAGCGCGCGATCGTGCCGAGGTTGTCGATGAGCTCGTCGTGGTTCATGCCCACCCCGTTATCGGCGACGGTCAGCGTGCGGGACGATTTGACCGGGGTCAGCACGACCCGGTAATTCGCCTCGCCCTCGGCGAGGGCGGGTTCGGTCAGCGCGGCATAACGCAATCGGTCGCAAGCATCCGAGGCGTTCGAAATCAATTCGCGCAGGAATATCTCCTTCTCGCTGTAGAGCGAGTGCGCGACGATATCGAGGAGACGGCTGACTTCGGCTTGGAAGGTTCTGGTTTCGGGCGCGGTTTGCTCGGTCATGGGCGGCTGATTGGTGCTGATTGGTATTGACGGGACCGCGCGAGATATGTGGACCGAGCGCCGCTGCCGCAAGACGCCGCGCGCGGTGTTGCGGCGAAGGCCGCGCGAACGCGCGCGGAGATCAGACATTGACGCGATGGGCAATGGGCGCAAAAAAAGCGCATTCGTCCGGTCTCGACGGCATTTTGTCGGCGGAAAGCCCGGCATTTTCGCGGGCAGGCGCAGCACAAATCCGCACCACCGGAAAATCACGGTCTGGAAAATCGAAGCTCTGTGTGCCACGTTGAGGCTGAAATAATCGGAGGTGTGCCATGAGCCCGCTCGATGTCGCCGACAACAAGGTCACCGAGAGAACCTGGTCGGCCTATGTGCCGCCGCTGCAGCGCACGGAAGGGCAGCCGCCGCCTATCGCGGCGCATGGCGGCCTCTCCTATATGTCGTTCGACCAGGAGGGCGACGCGGGAACCGCCAAGGCGCTGGAGGACGCACTCACCGAGATCGCCGAGGGCGAGGGCCGGCGCGTTATCGACATGATCGCCAAGGCGCCGCCGGGCCCGATCAAGACCAAATGGGGCGTCGGGTTCCGCGACTACGACGAGTGCCTGAAGTACATCCGCGAGTCGAACAGCATCAAAGCTCCGCCGGGCGGTGTGGCGCTGCCGCTGCCCTATACGATCTACGAGCGGCCGACCTATTCCGTCGTCCCGTCCAACGCTGTCTGGCGGGACCCGGCGCGCGCCGACATCGCACAGATTCTGCGCAATAACGAAAAGGGCAACCGGCGGCGGGACCTCTATTTCCCGCAGGTGCTGCGCGATGCGCGACGCATCGACGAGTACTACCCGGGCCTCTCGCCCGAGAGCCCGGAATGCATGGACCGGCTCGGCCTGTCCTTGGCGCACCTCGAATCCAAGTGCACGAACATCTACGATGCGGCGGAGGTGGAGCGTGTGTACTACCCGGAGATCGAGAAGCTGCTTTTAGATTTCTTCCCGGATGCGACCGATGCCCTGGTCTACAACCACGACGTCTTCGACAAGGACTACAAGGGCGACCGCACGGAAGACCAGGACAGCAACAACCCGGGGGTCAACGCCAATTACGCCAACCTGGTGCACAACGACCTCAACGACAACAGCGGCCGCGTGCGCTGCCGCGAGCTGCTCACCCGGAACCTGCGGAATTTCGGGCGCACGCAGCACTACACCGAGGAAGAAGCCGATGCGAAGATGTCGCGGCGGTTCATGTCGATCAACCTTGCGAAGCCCATAGAGACAGTCGAACAGTTCCCGTTCGTCTTGTGCGCGTGGCCCTCATTCGCCGACCAGCCCTACATCAACAACTACCGGATCTACGACGACCGGGTCGGCGAAACGACCCGCTTCACCTACCGTCCCGACCACGAGTGGTACTGGTTCCCCCGGCAGACCCCCACCGAGGTCTCGATGCTCAAATGCTACGACTCGGTGACCGACGGCTCGGTCTCGCGCTGGTCTTTCCACACCGCCTGCGTCGACCCGACCGTGTCGATCGACGCCCCATGCCGCAAGAACGTCGTCGTGCGGTCGTTTGTCTTTTTCTAGGAGGAGAGCACCAAATGTTCAGTCACATCATGATCGGAAGTAACGACGTCGCCCGGTCGAAGAAGTTCTACGATGCGCTGTTTACCGCGATCGGCGGGGAGCCCGGCGCCGAAGTGCGCGAGGGTCGAGTGGCCTATGCCCACAACGGCAGCCGCTTCATCGTGACCAAGCCGAACGACGGCAAGCCGGCGACTTCCGCCAACGGCGGCACGATCGGCTTCGCGGTTGGCGATCCCAAACTGGCCGAAGCCTGGCACAAGGCCGGAGTGGCAAACGGCGGCACGTCGATCGAGGACCCGCCGGGCGTGCGTCCCAATGGGGCGTATCTCGCCTATCTTCGCGATCCCGACGGCAACAAATTGGTCGCGGTGGCTCGCCCGGCCGCCTGAGTTTTATTGCCCAAAGCGACGAGGGCCGCCCCTTCCGGGACGGTCCTCGTCAAGAAATTTGCCCCGAGCCGGGCGACGCCTCGGCTTTGCGGTTTCGCCGGGCCGCCCTGTCCTGGACGATTGAGGGCGAGTCGGGCACCGGTCGGAGCCAGCAGGGGGCGAGGCGGCGCGAGCGGCGATGGCTGGCCGCCAGCGTCATCTTGACGCTTGCCCTGACGCGGCCGGTGCCGCACCTTTAAGGGCATGGCCATGCTGCGTCCCCCACCGCGCCTCGTCGCGGTCCTCGGGCCGACCAACACCGGCAAGACCCATCTCGCGATCGAGCGCATGCTCGATCACCAAAGCGGCATGATCGGCTTTCCGCTGCGCCTCCTGGCGCGGGAAAACTATGACCGTGTCGTCAAATTGCGCGGCGCGCGCGCGGTCGCCCTCATCACGGGCGAAGAAAAGATCCTGCCCCCGAACCCGTCCTATTTTATCTGCACCGTCGAATCGATGCCGCTCGACCGGCCGGTCGAGTTCCTCGCCATCGACGAAGTTCAGCTCTGCGCCGACCGCGAGCGCGGTCATGTGTTTACCGCCCGGCTCCTGCATGCCCGCGGCCTCCTGGAGACGATGTTTCTCGGCGCCGACACGATGAGGCCCTTGCTGCGCCGCCTCGTGCCGCGGGCCGAATACATCAGCCGGCCGCGCCTCTCGGTTCTGTCGCACACCGGCCACAAGAAGGTGACGCGCCTGCCACCGAGGAGCGCCGTCGTCGCCTTTGCCGTGGCGGACGTGTTCTCGCTCGCCGAACTCGTGCGGCGCCAGCGCGGCGGCACCGCGGTGGTGCTCGGCGCGCTCAGCCCCCGTGCGCGCAACGCCCAAGTCGGCATGTTCCAGGCCGGCGAAGTCGATTACCTCGTCGCCACCGATGCGATCGGCATGGGGCTCAACATGGATCTCGACCATGTCGCCTTCGCCCGCCTCGCCAAGTTCGACGGGTTCGGGCCGCGTCGTCTGTCGCCGGCCGAGATCGCCCAGATCGCCGGGCGCGCCGGCCGCCACATGAGCGACGGTACGTTCGGGACCACGGCCGAGGAGAGACCGCTCGATCCCGCCATCGTCGCCGCGGTCGAGGAACACCGGTTCGAGCCCTTGACCCAGCTTTCCTGGCGCAATACGCGGTTGCGCTTCCAATCGGTCGGGGCGCTGCTCGGCAGCCTCGACGAGCGGCCGCCTGCGCCGGGGCTCATACAGACGCGCGATGCCGACGACCATCGCGCGCTGCAGCTCCTGTCGCGCAACCCCGAGGTGATGGGGTTCGCCACCCATCCGGGCGCGGTTCGCCTGTTATGGGAGGTCTGCCAGATCCCCGACTTCAGGAAGCTGATGAGCGACAGCCACGCGCGTTTCCTTGCTCATTGCTTTCTGCACCTCGCCGGGCCGGCCGCGCGGCTGCCGGGCATGTGGGTCGGCGCCCAGATGGCGCAGCTCGATCGCCTCGACGGCGACATCGACACGCTGATGGCGCGCATCGCCCATATCCGCACCTGGACCTATATCACCCACCGCGGCGACTGGGTCGACGGCGCCGCCGATTGGCAGGACCGCGCGCGGCGCATCGAAGATCGGCTGTCGGACGCCCTGCACGACCGCATCACCCAGCGCTTTGTCGATCGCCGGTCCGCCTTTCTCGTCCGCCACCTCGCCGGCGACGGCGAATTTTTCGCATCGGTCGACAAGGCGGGCGAGGTGCGGGTCGAAGGCACCTATGTCGGCCGGCTCGACGGCTTCCGCTTCGTCCCCGACGCGTCGGAGGGGAACGAAATGCGCATGCTGATCACCGCGGCCAACCGCGTCCTGCGCGGCGAGGTGACGGCGCGGGCGAATGCGCTCGCGCGCGAGGGCGACGAGGCTTTTGCGCTCGACGCGCAGGGCGCGGTCTTGTGGCGCGGCAGCCCGGTCGGCCGGCTCGTCGCGGGCGAGTCGATCCTCGGGCCCCGGGTCGAGGTGCGGGCCGGCGACTTTCTCGACGGCGAGGCGCGGGAGCGCGTGCGCCAGCGTTTGGCAAGCTTTGTCAGGGGCGAGATCGAAGGCCGCCTCGCGCCGCTCTTCGCCGCTCAGGCGCTGCCGCTCGACGGCCCCGGGCGCGGCGTCGTGTTCCAGCTTGTCGACACGCTCGGCTGCCTCGCCGCCGCCGATGTCGGGGCCCCGCTCGAGGCGCTCGACATGCCGGGCCGGCGCGCGCTCGGCCGGCTCGGGATCCGCTTCGGGCGGGAGACCATCTATGTCGAGCCGCTGCTCGGGCCCGAGGCGGTGCGCTTGCGCGCCCTCCTCTGGGCGGTCCGCCACGGCCGCCCCGTCCCGCCCCTTCCCGGCGCCCGTCAACGCGGGAAGGCCATCCCCGTCGATCCGGATCTGCCGGCGTCGTTTTACGCCGCGATCGGCCGGCGCGTGCTCGGCGGGCTCGCGCTGCGCCCCGACCGGCTCGAGCGGCTTGCGGCAGCAGCCCGCGGCCGCGCGCGCCTCGGCCGCTTTCCGGGCGACCCCGAGCTGGCGGCGATCGCCGGGGTTGCTCCGGGCGAGTTGCGCGGCGTCCTCCTCGCGCTCGGCTATCGCGCGGTCATTGAAGCGGGTGCCGAGTTCTTCATCGCCAAGCCGCGCCGCCGCGGAGCCCCGGCGCGGGGCGGCTCGCGCCCCGGGACGCCGCGCGAGGGCCATCCGTTCGCCAAGCTGAAGGAGCTCAAATTCGCTTGACCGCCACCGCCCCGCCCGGCGCCCCTGGGCCGGAACGCGCCAAAATCCGCCTCGACCAGTGGTTGTGGTTCGCCCGCCTCGCCAAGAGCCGCTCGCTCGCCGCACGCCTCTGCGCCGCGGGCGCGATCAGGGTCAACGGCGCAACGGTGACAAAGCCGAACCAGACCGTCCGGGTCGGCGATTTTGTGGTGGTGCCGCAAGGCAGCGTTCAGCGCACGGTGCGGGTGATGGCGCTGGGGCAGCGGCGGGGGCCGGCCTCCGAGGCGCGCGGGCTCTGCGAGGAGACCGCCGCGTCGCGGCTGCGCGATTTGGCCCCGATCTGGGTACCGCTCCTCGAGGAGGACGATGCCGCAGGCCAGCCATTGTCGGCAGACCAGCGGCTTACACCGTGATCATGCCCTCGAGATAGGGCATGGCGCGGCCGGCGATTGTCACCCGGTCGCCGTCGAGGGCGCAAGATAAGGCGCCGCCGCGGCGGGACAGCTGACGCGCTTCGAGGCGGGTCTTGCCGAGGCGCGCCGCCCAGTAGGGAATGAGGGTGCAATGCGAGGAACCGGTCACCGGGTCTTCATCGACCCCGCGCGCCGGGGCGAAAAACCGCGACACGAAATCGACCCCGCCGGTCTCCCCGCCCCCCTCCGCCCCGGGCCCCGGCGCAGTGACGATGACGGCGAAGCGGTCGAGCGCGGCGAGCGCGGCGAAATCGGGCATGAGCCGGGCGATTTCGTCGGCGCTGTCGTATATTGCGAGATAATCGCGCGCGGCGAGGAGGGCGGCCGGGCGCTGCCCGAGCCCGGCAACCAGAGGCTCGGACATGGCGCAAGGCTCGGGCGGGCGCGACGGAAAATCAAGCGCCAGGAGGTCGCCGTCGCGGGCGACCGTCAGCGGACCGGCCGCTTCGGTCTGGAAGGTGATGCTGGTGCGCTCGGGGCGGAGCCAGCGGAAGACGACATAGGCCGCGGCCAGCGTCGCATGCCCGCACAGATCAATTTCGGTCGAGGGGGTGAACCAGCGCAGGCGATAGCATTCGCCCTCGGCAACGAAGAACGCGGTTTCCGACAGATTGTTCTCGGCCGCGATCGCCTGCATCACATCGTCGGGCAGCCACGCCTCGAGCGGGCACACCGCCGCCGGGTTGCCGGTGAGCGGGCGCTCGGCGAAGGCGTCGATCTGGTAGAGTGGGATGCGCATCGGGCCTGCTGCCTCAGATGGTTTCGAGGATCGTCTGCTTCATCTCGCGGATACTGGCTTCGTCGCGCTTGTAGAAGGTCCATTGCTTGATGCGCGTCGATCGGACCAAGCCCGCCTGCGCCAAGATCTTCAGGTGCTCGCTCGCGGTCGGCTGGCTGACGCCCAGCTTGTCGGCGATCAGCACCCCGCATACCCCGTCTTCCACCAGGTCGCCATCGACCTGCGGCGGAAAATGGGCGACCGGGTCCTTCAGCCATTCGAGGATTTGAAGCCGGCGTTGGCTCGCGAGTGCCCGCATCGCCTGTGAGATCGACATATTGCCAATTAGCCATTTCCCGAATTGCGCGATCGTTCAACCCCCAAGGAGCCGACGTGAACGTCCCCGACGAGCCGATAGCGAGCGACGAGATTGCCGCGACCGAGCGGCTGATCAGAACGCGGATCCGGCGAACCCCGGTCGTCGAAGCCGATGGCGGCGATTTCGGGTTGGGCATTTTCCGCCTGAGCTTCAAGATCGAACTCTTCCAGCACGCCGGCTCATTCAAGACCCGGGGCGCGTTTGCGAACCTCCTGATGCGGCAGATCCCGAAGGCCGGCGTGGTCGCCGCCTCGGGCGGCAATCACGGAGCAGCGGTCGCCTATGCCAGCATGAAACTCGGCATTCCGGCCAAAATCTTCGTGCCCAGCATCTCGTCGCCGGCGAAGATCCAGCGGATCGGCGACTACGGCGCCGACCTCGTCGTGGGCGGTGACCATTATGCCGACGCGCTCGCCCTGAGCGAGGCATGGGCGGCCCGGTCGGGGGCGCTCGCCATTCACGCCTTCGATCAACGAGAGACATTGCTCGGCCAGGGAACGATCGGCCTCGAGCTTGAGGAGCAGGCCCCCGACCTCGACACGCTCTTGGTGTCCGTCGGCGGCGGCGGGCTGATCGCCGGGATCGCGGCCTGGTACAGCGGGCGGGTCCGGATCATCGGGGTCGAGCCGGAAGCCTCCCCGACGCTGACCAAGGCGCTCCGGGCCGGGAGGCCGGTCGATGCCGAAGCCGGTGGGATCGCCGCCGACTCGCTGGCGCCGCGCCGCGTTGGCGACCAAGTCTTTCCGATCGTCAAGCGCCATGTGGAACAGGTCGTTCTGGTGTCCGACGATGCCATCCGACAGGCGCAGGGAGCCCTTTGGTCGACGCTGAGGGTGGTCGCCGAACCGGGCGGTGCCGCGGCGTTCGCCGCGCTATTGTCGGGCCGCTATCTGCCGCAGCCGGACGAGCACGTCGGCGTCCTCTTGAGCGGCGGCAACACGGTCGCGGTGAATTTCGGGGATTAGCCGGCCCGCAGCGGGTGGGCATGGTCGAGCGGCCCATGGCCGCTTCCGAGGCCGGGGGCGCTCAGAATCGCGCGCCGCACGTACTCGCGCGCCCGCTCGACCGCGGCGTCGACCCGAAGCCCTTGCGCCAGGCCGGCGGCGATGGCGGACGCCAGCGTGCAGCCGGTGCCGTGGGTATGGCGGCTGTCGATCCGCGGGCTCTCCCAGAGGCGCAAACCGGCAGCGGTCGCGAGGACGTCGTACACGGTTCCGCCGGCGAGGTGTCCACCTTTGAGGAGCGCCGCCCGGCAGCCGAGGCCGAGGAGTTCCTCCGCCGCGCCGCGCATCGCCGCTAGGCTGTCGATCGGGTGCCCCAAGAGGATCTCGGCCTCCGGCAGATTGGGGGTCAGTACCGCAGCCCGCGGCACCAGCAGATGCTTCAGCGCTTCGACCGCACCGGGCTCGATCAGCGGGGCCCCGCCTTTTGCCACCATCACCGGATCGACGACGAGCGGGATCGAGGAAGCCCGCTCGCCGAGCACCTCCGCCACCATTTCGATGACGCCCGCGTCGTGCAGCATGCCGGTCTTGACCGCATCGGCGCCGATGTCGTCGAGCACCACCAGGATCTGCTGGCGGATGAACTCGGGCGCGATCGCCACGACGCCAAAGACGCCCTCGGTGTTTTGCGCGGTGAGCGCGGTGACCGCGGTGGCGGCGAAGCCATCGAGCATCGTCACCGTTTTTATGTCTGCCTGGATGCCGGCGCCGCCGCCCGAATCAGAACCGGCGATAATCAGCACCCGGCCGTTCATCTCGTCATTCCGCCGCCTGGGCCGCCGACCCGGCCGGCATCTCGACCGCCTCGGGGCCGCGCGCAGCCGAGAGGATCGCGTCACATATCCCGTCGACGACGCTGGAGAGGAGCGCCCCGTCCTCGCCCTGCGCCATGACGCGGATGACGGGCTCGGTTCCGGAATTGCGGATCACCAGCCGCCCGGCCGGGCCGAGTTGGGCTTCGCCGGCGGCGATGGCGCGCTGTACGCGGCGCGATTCGAGCGGCCTGCCATCACCGAAGCGGACATTGCGCAACACTTGCGGCACCGGCTCGAAGACGCGGCACACTTCGCTCGCGCGCTTGCCGGTCTCGACAATAGCCGCCAGCACCTGGAGTGCTGCGATCAACCCGTCGCCGGTCGTCGCGTAATCGGAGAGGATGATGTGCCCGGATTGCTCGCCGCCGAGATTGCACCCGAGGCTGCGCATCTTTTCCACGACATAGCGGTCGCCGACCGCGGTCCGGTGCAGCCCGATCCCCTGCCCGGCCAGGCAGCGTTCGAGGCCGAGGTTGGACATGACCGTCGCCACCAGCGCGTCGCCGGCGAGACGCCCGCCGCGCGCCAGGCTCAGCGCAATGAGGGCCATCAGCTGGTCGCCGTCGAGAATCAGCCCACGCTCGTCGGCCATGATCAGCCGGTCGGCGTCGCCATCGAGCGCGATCCCGATATCGGCGCGCCGCGCCAGGACTTCCCGCCGCATCTGCTCGGGGGCCAGCGCCCCGCATTCGCGGTTGATGTTGAGCCCGTCGGGCATCACCGCGATCGGGAAGACTTCGGCTCCGAGTTCCCAGAACACGGTCGGCGCCACCTTGTAGGCGGCGCCGTGCGCGCAATCGACAACGACGCGCAACCCGTCGAGCCGCAGCCCCTTCGGAAAGCTCTGCTTGACGAACTCGATATAGCGGCCGGCCGCATCGTCGAGCCGTTTGGCGCGGCCGAGTTCGGTCGGGGCGGCGCGCCGCTTTGGCCCCTTGCCGATTGTGGCCTCGATCGTGCCCTCGAATTCATCGGAGAGCTTGTAGCCGTCCGGCCCAAAAAGCTTGATCCCGTTATCGGCGAACGGGTTGTGCGAGGCGGAAATGACGACGCCGATATCGGCGCGCAAGCTGCGCGTCAGCATGGCGATCGCCGGGGTCGGCAACGGGCCAACGAGGACAACATCCATCCCCATCGTGATGAAGCCGGCGGTCAGCGCCGGTTCGAGCATGTAGCCCGAAAGCCGTGTGTCCTTGCCAATGACGACGAGGTGCTTGTGGGTCCCGTTGTGCAGGCATTCGCCGACCGCCATCGCCACCTTGAGCGCCGTCTCCGGCGTCATCGGCTCGAGATTGGCGGTGCCGCGGATGCCGTCCGTTCCAAAGAGCTTGCGCGTCATTCTGCCTTCCCGTCCCCTACAAAGGCGCCGCGGCCGTTGCCGTCGACGCGATCGGCCGCCGACGTGCCTCGGTGACCCTTCCCCCTGAACCAACCCCGTCATGACCGGGTTTGTCCCGGTCATCCACGAGGAATTCTCGACGCAAGACGCGGATGCCCCCGGAACAAGTCCGCGGGCTGAAGGCCCACGGGTCAAGCCCCGCCATGACGGCTTTTTATTCGCGAGGTCGGCAGGCCCACAGCCGCATTTCCATCGCGGCGCTTGTTTACAACAATCACTAGCCCCCCGGCTGCGGCTCCGGTTCCGGCCCGATGCCGCTCGGCCGGCCGGTGGGCGGCACTGAACTGCGCCGGCCGGGCGTGCGCGGTTCTTCGGTTGCCGGGCCGCTCGAGGCGGTGTCGCGGACGATCCGCTCGCCATTGATGATCCGGCGGATTTCGTCGGCCGACAGCGTCTCGTATTCGAGGAGCCCCTTGGCCAATAAGTGCAGTTCCCCGAGATGCGCGGTCAGGATCTCGCGCGCCGAGCGCTCGCCCTCGTCGACGATGCGGCGGATCTCGTCGTCGATCACCTTAGCCGTCGCGTCCGACACGTTCTTGCGCTGGGTGACCGAGTGGCCGAGGAAGACCTCCTCCTCGTTCTCGGCGTAGCGCAATGGCCCGAGCTTGTCGCTGAACCCGAACTCGGTGACCATGCGGCGCGCGAGGCCCGTCGCGCGGCGGATGTCGTCGGCCGCCCCGGTGGTGACCTTGTCTTCCCCGAAGATCAGCTCCTCGGCGACGCGGCCGCCGAAAAGGCTGGTCATCATCGCCTTGATCTCCTGCTTCGACTGGCTGTACTTGTCGCGCTCGGGCAGGAACATCGTCACGCCCAAGGCGCGGCCGCGCGGGATGATCGTCACCTTGTGCAACGGCTCGTGCGCCTCGGCAAAGAGCATGCACATCGCGTGCCCGGCCTCGTGATAGGCGGTCAGCTTTTTTTCGTCCTCGGTCATCACCATCGAGCGCCGCTCGGCGCCCATCATGACCTTGTCCTTGGCGTGCTCGAACTCGCTCATCGCCACCGAGCGCTTGCCCCGGCGCGCCGCCATCAGCGCCGCCTCGTTGACCAGATTGGCGAGGTCGGCGCCGGAAAAGCCGGGCGTGCCGCGCGCGATGATCCGCGGATCGACGTCGGAAGCGAGCGGCACCTTGCGCATATGCACTTTGAGGATCTTCTCGCGCCCGACGACATCGGGGTTGGGCACCACCACCTGGCGATCGAAGCGGCCGGGCCGCAA
>Ga0210394_10006232_pt1 | contig 12986 bp, 11 predicted proteins | sample IncBWC12MmetaG_FD_160121 | JGI IMG/M metagenome (GOLD analysis project Ga0210394, IMG submission 160121) | Forest soil microbial communities from Barre Woods Harvard Forest LTER site, Petersham, Massachusetts, United States - Inc-BW-C-12-M | ecosystem: Environmental > Terrestrial > Soil >... | reverse complement strand
GGACTCGGATCGTTCTGGCAGGGTGTTGCCCCGGCGGTGCTATTCCAGCGAGGTCAGCCCATGCTGGATCGCGAACTTGACGAGTCCCGCGATGTTCTTGATTTGCAGTTTCTGCATCAGCCGGCTGCGGTAGGTATCGACGGTTGCAGGCGAAACGCGGAGTGTCGACGCGATTTGGGCGCTCGAACGGCCTTCCGCCACCAGTTGCAGGGTCTCGCGCTCGCGCCTGCTTAATCGGTCGAGCGGGCTCGTGCCGGGGCGGCGCGTGACCTGCTCGGCGACGATTTCCATGACCTTGGGGCTGAGAAAACGCCGCCCGGAATGCACGGTCCGCACGGCGTCGATGACGTCGCTGCCCGCGGACTCCTTCAGGATATAGCCGCGCACGCCCGCTTCGAGCGCGTGAAATACATGCATGGGCGTCGAGTGCATCGACAGGATCAACACGCGGGTGTCAGGGGCTCGCTCGCGGATCTGGCGTGTGGCTTCGATGCCGTTCATGTCGGGCATCGAGATGTCCATGATCACCACGCGCGGATTGAGTTGCAGCACCTGCTTCACCGTATCGCCGCCATTGTCGGCCGCGCCGATGACCTTGAAATCGGCCTGGGATTCAAGCAGCCGCGCAAGACCCTCGCGCATGACGGCATGGTCGTCAGCCAGAAATACGGTGATCGGCATGGTGCAGTCTTCGGCGCACGTGGGCGCGGCTACGCGGCCTTCGGCACATCGATGGTGACTTGGGTGCCCTTGCCGCGCGAGGACTGGACGCTAAGACGCGCCCCGATCGCTTCGGCTCGCTCGCGCATGGTAGTCATGCCAAGACCCGCCGTTCGGGCACGTCGCGTGCTGGTGTCGAATCCCGCGCCATCGTCCATGACGGTGAGTATTACCCTTCCGTTTGCGGGGCGCAGCGCCAAAGCGATGCGGGTCGCCTGGGCATGTTTGATGACATTGTTAAGCGCCTCTTGCGCGATGCGAAACAGTGCGATCTCGACGATGGGCGAAAGACGCGGAGTCGGGTCGCTGCCTGACACCTCGTACACGAGATTTGCGCGGCTCGCAACCAGACACACGTGTTGATCAAGCGCTGCTAACAGCCCCAGCTCGTCCAGCTCCGGCGGCCGCAGATCGGCCATCACGTCGCGCACCTGCTGCACGGTCTCCTTGAGCAACGTTTCAGAGTCGGAGAGCCGTGCGCCGATTGCCTCGGCGCTGCTACGCGACAGTGCGTTCCTGACCATGCCAAGGTTGAGAGTCAGCGCGCTCAAGTTTGGCCCAATGCGGTCGTGCAACTCACGCGCGAGTTGACGGCGTTCCTGCTCCTCGAGTTCCATCAGCCGGCGCGTCAACTGCCGTAGGCGATCGGCATGCTCGCGCAGGGCTTCATCCGCCTGCTTGCGCTCGGTGATGTCTCTGACGAAGGCAACCATTTGCCCTCCGTCCGATTCCTTGTATTGGGCGCTCACCTCCACGGGAAAGATGCTCCCGTCCTTGCGGCGATGCCTGCTCTCAAAGCGATCCTCGCCCCGCCCCATAATGCTCCGAATGTGGGCGACGACCTCAGAGGGTATTTCCTGGGCCTCCACGTCGGAAATGCTCATGGCCAGCAGTTCCTGTTCGCTGTATGCGCTCATCCGGCAATAGGCCTCATTGACTTCCAGAAAGCGGCCTTGCACGTCCGCCCGCCAGAATCCGTCCATGGCCGTCCGGAGGATGGTCCGGAGCCGGTGCTCGCTCTGCCGCAGCGCCTCCTCGGCCTCGATGCGTTCGGTGATGTCAACGCCGGCTCCGCCCACCAGCGCGACGGCGCCGGTCTTGTCGAAAATGGGGAATTTGCTCCCCACCATACAGCGCTGTTTCCCTCCATGCCGATAATGCTCAACAGTATGGAGCGGCTTTCTCGCGGCGATCACCTGCTGATCGTGCGCTTGATACTCGGCTGCGAGATCAGCCGGCCAAATCTCGGCATCCGTTTTTCCGAGGGACGCATATCCGGACAACCCTCTGACCATCTGATTGATATACACATAGCGGCCTTGGAGATCCTTCATCCATGCATAGCCGGGCAGATTGTCCATGAACGCCGCGAAGCGTTCCTCGCTTTGCCGCAGCGCCTCCTCGGCCTCCCTTCGGTCTTCAATATCGATACTGGATCCAAGCCATTTGACGATGCTCCCATGCTCGTCGCGTAGCGGCACGCTGCGAACCAGGAACCAGCGATATTCCCCGTCGGCGCGCCGCAAACGCATTTCATCTTCGCTCGATTCCCCAGCCGCCATGGCCGCACGCCAGTTCTTCCAGACTCTTGGAATGTCGTCGGGATGGACCGGGCCTGTCGGGTCTCGAACATACTGCTCCAAGCTAAGGCCGGCATAGTCCGTCCAACGCTTATTGAGGAAATCAACCACGCCGTCAGGCCGAAGACTCCACGCCATAGCGGGAATCGTGTCGATGACGAGTCGAAGGTGATCCTGCGCCCCCTTGCGCTCAGTGATGTCGTCGTGCACCACGATGACGTGTTCCTTCCACGGACAATACGCGGAGATGGAAAGCCACCTCTTCAAGGGAGTGGAGTAGGTTTCAAACCGCTCCGATCGGCCAGTCACAGCCACCCTGCTGACCCGCTCGAAGGGTTCTGGACGCATCTCGCGGAAGCCCGGAACGACTTCGGACATCTTCCGGCCGACGACATTCTTCAATCCGGACATTTTTTCCCACGCTGGATTCACTTCGAGATAGATGGCGTCCCGTGGCTCGCCGTTCTCGAACAGCACCCGCAGATACACGACACCTTCCGCCATGTGCTCGAAGAGCGAACGATAGCGCTGTTGGCTTTCACGCAGCGCCTTCGTTGCACTCCTTTGCGCGGCGCTCAGAAATACGATCAAAAGGGACGTGCCCGCCGCAAGGAGCAGGCGCGGCATTTCCGTTTGCATACTCGAAGGATAGATGGGCAGGAGGAAGAAATAATGGAAAGCAAGAAGGGAGAGCGCGACCGCGGCCAAGCCCGGCTTGATTCCTCCAAACCACCCGCTGAATAGCATGGCGCAGATAAACAGGACAAGAGGCTCAAAGTGGAACTGGATCTGCAACAACCGTGCGATCGATAGCGCAACGGCTACCGACAGAACCACTGCCCCATAGTTCAGAAACACCCGCTGTTTGAACCACCGCAGAGAATCTGGCGTCGACATATTCCTTCTCCCTGGCGAGGGGTCGGGTGATCGCCTTTCGGAAGTTCCAAGTAGGGTCGCGATCCGCGTGCGGCTACGGCCGCATCACGCCGTACGACGTCTGGTGGAATTCTTAGCAGGCAGTTTGCGCTACCCTGAGTAGACGGGCCGCTGCTGTCGCGAATGCGACGACGCTTGGTCATCATCTCGGAGCCGTCGCCGGGATCGGCCGTAGCCAGGCGCATGCGGGAGTATTGCGGGAGTCAGTCGTGCTCTGTCGTGCTTGGTAGTGCCATTTGCGACAGGCGTCCCTCGGCAAGTGATTGAAATTACGACCGGTTTCTTTGACCGACCGCCTCATAATGCCGGGGTCGAGGGTTCGACTCCCTCCCTTTCCACCACAATTCATGGGCACGCTTGCGACGTCAGCCCATTTCCTGTTTGGTTCGGGCTGTGATCCTCGTCAGTGGCCGGTTCGCGGGACGGCACGCCGGCGCAGCTGACACCGGCCGCCGCGTGCGATGTTCTCGGCCAACGCGCTGCAGAACTGCGCAATAGACCGCAGTGACGCGAGGTCTAGGCTTTCTTCAAGAGCCGGGTGATCCACACAAGGATCACCGCACCGATGAAGGCGACGATGATCGAGCCGACCATTCCTCCGCCGGGCCAGATGCCCAACATTCCGAAAACCCAGCCTCCGACGATGCCGCCCAGGATTCCCAGGATGATGTCAACCAAGACGCCGTAGCCGCCGCCCTTCATAACCTGGCCTGCAAGCCATCCGGCAATGAGTCCCACGATAATCCAGTACACCAAACCCATAAGTCGTCCCTCCGTTTTTGTCTTTTTGTAGAGCTAGACGGCGTTGCAGTTCCCAGCCCCAGTACCGCGCTGCTTTGTGATTAGGGTTGGACGGAACGCCGACGGTCACGGATTATACACAAACACTGCAGCTCACCGCGGGTGTGCCCGACGCAGGTGGATTCGACCACCTGTATTTGGTTCCCCAATCACGAGCCCGACGCGTCGGCAAATTCCGGCGCGGCGCATTCAGTCATTCAGCGCGAGTTCAGCGGCGTGCACGCACTGTCGTGTAACCGGCGATGTGCCCGGTGAATGGTAGCAACCAAGGAGTGGGTATGAAGCACGCTTTAGTCGTCACACTCGCGCTGGCCGGTGTCGTGCTGCTCGGCAGCCATCAGGCGATGGCACAGGACGAGCGCGCGGATCTCGGCTGCAAGCTGAGCTTCTCGCTGAGGGGCTGGTCGGCCCTGTACTCGCACGCCGAGGGCAAGGGGTTGGTCAGCTGCAAGGACGGCAGCTCGATGCCGGTACTGATCGTGGTCAAGGGCGGCGGACTGACCGCCGGCCGAAGCCAGGTGGATCACGGAACCGGGGAGTTCACCCACGTGCACGCGATGAGTGAAGTGCTCGGCCGCTACGCCCAGGGCGAGGCGCATGCCGGCGTGATGAAGTCCGGAACCGCGCAGTTGCTGACCAAGGGCACCGTGTCTCTGGCGCTGGCGGGCACCGGGCAGGGCATCGACCTCGGTGTCGATGTAGGCGAGTTCATCCTGAAGCAGGCCAAATAGCCCGGCGGTCATGGTCCGCAGGGACGCGGGGACGCGTCCCGCTGCGGCTTGTGCGGCACGGCCGGCACGCGCCCCGGACAGCAATCCCGGGATGCGCTGGCCGCGCCTCGCGTTGCTCGCAGTCGGGGCGCTGCTCGGCGGCTGCGCCACGTTGCGCAGCGACTACGTCAGGACTCCCTCGAGCGCCGTGCCTCCCGAGTTCGACACCGACTCCGGGCGCTACGTGCGGGCCGAGCTCGATCGTCATCCGGGCAAGTGCGGCTTTCGGCTGCTGGTAAGTAGCACCGACGCGCTGATGAGCCGGGTGTGGCTCATCGATCACGCGCGCCACTCGATCGATCTGCAGTACTTCGTCTTCGACAACGATGCCACCGGACGCCTGATGGCGCAGCGGCTGCTCGCGGCTGCCGATCGTGGGGTGCGGGTGCGGCTGCTGCTGGACGACGTCGCGCTCAAGAACGAAGACCGGCTGCTTGGCGCGCTCGACGCCCACCCGCAGATCGAGGTGCGGGTCTTCAACCCGTTCCGCACCCGCGAGCCCTCGCTCCCCTCGAAGCTCGTGCAGTTCATCCTCGAGGGCCGGCGGCTCAATCGCCGCATGCACAACAAGTCGATGATCGTCGACGGTTTCGTCGCCGTCCTCGGCGGACGCAATATCGGCGATCCTTACTTCGATGCCGGCGAGGACAGCAACTTCCGCGACCTGGACGTCATCACTATCGGGCCGGTGGTTGGGCTGACGGCGCGGGCCTTCGATGAGTACTGGAACAGCAACGCGGCGTACCCGGTGGAGGCCTATCGTACGACCCGCAACAGCAGAGCGGATCTCTCGGCACTGCGCCCGGAGTTGAGCGGCGCGGTACGCGCCTTCGCGCAGTCGGACTACGCACAGGCGGTGTTGGAGGAGCTTCCCAACGGCGCCACCGGCGATCGCCCCGGCCGCTGGCTGTGGGGAGACGGGACGCTGCTGGTCGATCAGCCGCAAAAAATCGAGACTGATCATGACGTGCCGGCAATGCGCATCGGGCCGAAGGTGAAGCAGGCGATCGACCGCGCCCAGCGTGAGCTGCTGCTGATCTCGCCTTACCTGGTGCCGAGCCGCCGCGGAACGCGCTACCTGACCGGGCTCACACGCCGCGGCGTGGCGATCAGGGTGCTCACCAACTCCCTCGCCTCGACCGACGAGCCGGCCGCGGAGGCGGGCTACGCGCGCGCGCGGCGCTCACTGCTCGAGGGAGGAGTGCAGTTGTACGAGCTGCAGCCGTCACCCGACGAGCGCCAGCGGCTGACAGCGGCGGGCGGCTCGTCCGGGGTCAGCCTGCACGCCAAGGCCATCGTCGTCGACCGGCGCTTCGTGTTCATCGGCTCGATGAACCTCGATCCGCGCTCGAAGCTCCTCAACACCGAGATGGGTGTGCTGGTCGACTGCCCGGCGCTCGCCGAGGAGGTGGCGCGCTTCTTCGAGAGGGCGGCCGACCCGCGCAGCTCCTTTCACGTTCAGCTTGGAAAGACCGGCGGTCTCACCTGGTCGTGGGACGATCACGGCAATCTCATAACCTCGGGCCGCGATCCGCAGGTTCGCCCCTCGCGCAAGCTCGAGTTCGAGGTGCTGCGGCTGCTGCCGATTCAGGGGCTGCTGTAGATGCCGCCGCCCGGTAGGGCACGAACCTCCCGAGCTTGCATGTGCACATGGTGGCTGCAGGTGACCACCCGTGGACGGCCACCGATAAGGTTAACCTGTTCCGCTCTCTCTTCCGGGGGCTTGAGGTGCCCGGGGCCGCAGACGAGCTCGCGCCGCCCACCAGGTTTGCGTCCACCCAAAACAAGACCGCCGCCCTTGGTGGCGGCGGTCCGGGTAAGGTCGGCAGGGACGATTCAAGGGGCGCCAAACATCTCATTCATCACCAGCGACGTCGCGTCGCAGGCGTGGTTCAGGCACTGCAGACCGAAAGCCGCCTCGAGCGTGCGCAGCAGCGAGAAGTGATCATATGGCACGCTGCTCGTGCGACCGTTCTCCGCGTAGTTGGTCTCGACCAGCATGACGACGTTGTTCGCAGACACGGAATAGTCGTTCTCGTCCCATACCACGACGATCGCATTGCGTCCGCCGTACTTCCATACACGCGAGGCCTTGATCCCATGTACGATCCTGGCGAGCGCCGCATCGCCCGCGGCGATCAGCAGGTTCGTCTCCGCAGCCGCATTCGTCCCCGACGTGCTGCAGATCGGTGGGCCGCCGGAGACGAACCCGTGCATGTCGTGGCACTGGTTGGGGACTATGAATAACAGGTTCGGCGCATTGACGAGCTGGCTGAGATCCGCCCACAGCCCGCGCGGTCCGTCGAAATCGACGACCTGCTGCAGACTCAGGTCGCCATCGACACCGAGCTCGATATCCTGGAAATAGGCGAACGGGTTGTGTTTCACCGCGTAGAGCTTCTGTACCGCACCGAGCGCGAAGGGCGAGGTGGCGCCCGCACTGGCGGGCGGGCTCAGGTTCGAGAACGCACCGTCGGAGAAGTTGATACCGAACGCGCCGGGTGCCGTATAGGAAGTTCCGGTTACGGCCGCCTGCACGGTCGGCAGGCTCTCCTGGTAGGTTTTCCAGCTCTTGCCTGCCATCACCAGCTGATGCGCGATCGACCTCGGGGTGAATGGTGCTGCTGGATAGTTGCGCAGTGCGCAATCGTTCGGGACGGGGTTAGTGGCAGAGATCTGGCCGTTGCAATCCCCCGAGTTGACGGCCGTGGCCACAACGGCGTTGTCGACCCCGGGTTCGCTGATCGGTGTGAAGGCGTTACTGCAGCCGCCGCCGCCGGAGTTGTCGGTACATCCGGCGTCGGTCCAGTTCGGCCAGTAGTCGTTCGGCAGGCCAAAGTTCGAGCCGCCGACGATCTCCAGGTAATTTGGCGCGCTCGGATGGCCGACGGCGAAGTACCGCGTCGCCTGATTGGCGATCGTCGCGTACGAATTGATGAACGGCGCGTATGTATTGCCGATGAGGACCGAGCGCGGCTGATTCTCCATCACGACCAGGAATACGTGGTCGACTTCGCCGAATTTGCTCTGCGGATAGTTCTGCCCGCTCGATTCAGCGACGGCTACCCCGGCGGCGCTCGCAGCGGCTGCGGCCAGAGTAAGGCAAGCTAGGGTACGCATGATATGAACTCCTTCCGGCGATGGACAACCGGTGGTACTTATAGGGACATCCTGTGAATCTGCGGTGACAGCCAACTAGCGGGCTCATAATGCCCAGTCTGTGGTCCGAACGGCGTCGGGAACGCACTAACAACGCGGGAGCAGGTCGCTATGGGTCTCATCGACGCAATGGTGGACCGCTCGTTCCGGGACACACAGTCCGGGCGGGTCGTCGTCTTCTCCGGCGACCCGCGCAAACGAGGCTACCTCGTGAGATCTCTTGCCGAGGAACAGAAGATCAGGTCGTTCCTCAAGATGTTTTATTTCGCGCACCTGTACATTCTGGCGTTCGGGACCATGCTCGCGCAGGGCTGGGCCTTATGGTTCACCCATGGAGCGTTCGACCGACCGGCGCACCATCTGCTTGGCGGCGTGTCGATCTTCCTCGCGATCTACTGCCTCGTGGTGGGACTGCCGTACGTGCTCCTGTGGCGAGCCTACAAGCGAGCGCTCACGACTTTCAGCGTCCCTGCGGATGAGGTTCCGCTGACTGGGGCCAACGCACAGGGCCGTCAATGGATTCTGCCGGCGGTTGTCGGCTTCGCGCTGCTGATCCTGGCTGTGATCCTGGTGCTGGCGGTGCGGCCCAGGGTCCCGTAGCACGCTGTTGAAGCCGGTTAGCGCAAAGTAACCGCCGGATCGCCTGGCCTCGCGCTTCGTCGCCCCCGCTTGACAATAGATGTATATGCATATATGGTAGCGCCAGGAATAGATTTATGAAACTGCAATCACTTCCTTGCTACTGCGCGACGCTGCGCCAGGTTGCGCGAGCCGTGACCGTTCTCTATGAGGAAGTGCTCGCCGACAGCGATCTGCACGCCACGCAGTACACGGCGCTGCAGGTACTCGAGTCGGTCCCGAACTTGACCACGACGGAGCTGGCGGATGCAATCGGCATTGACCAGACGACGGCGACACGAACTCTGGCGCTGATTCGCAAGGGTGGTCTTGCGATCGATACTGTCGGAGCTGACCGCCGGCAGCGGCGCTGGGCCTTGACCGCCAAAGGGCAGACGCAGCTGCGAAAGCTGAGACCGGCCTGGGAGGCCGCGCAGCAAGCCTTTGAGAAGCGTCTCGGGCGCGCGGAAGCCGTGGCGCTGAAGAGCGCAGCGTATTCTGCCGCCAGCAGGCTGGCGGCGAGTTGAGCTGGTTCGAGGCTCGCCACAGATGAGGAAGTCGCTGACGCGAAATTTCGTTTCGGATTGTTTCGACCATACACATGTATATACATGTACAATCGTCCAACGTGACACCAGGAGATCACCATCATGTCACTGCACATCGTGAAGTTTCTCAGTCCGACATTGGCGCTCATTTCGGCAGCACTTCTCATTCATGTCGGCGGCGCCGTGGCGGCGGATTCCGCGGGCGATGCTCAGCAGCAGGCGAGGGAATTGCTCGCTGGGAGAATCGCAACCCAGTCGGCACCATCCGAGCGGCGCGCTGAGAGGGCAGTGAGGCCCACCGCTGATGTGCAGGAGCTCGCAAGGCGAGTACTGCTGGGTGTGACCGACTCCGGTGTCCAAGGCACTAAGCCGATAACACGGCCCGATAATGCGGTGGCGCGAGTCGAGTTCACCGTCCAAAAAAGCGTGCACGCCCGTGGTGACGCGCAGTCGATGGCGCGGCGGTTGCTCCTGGGCCAGGCGAATGCGGCTGGGTCGTGACGATCACACACCGTTTGCGGGTTCACCGTCCTCGGTGAGCCGGCCGGGCATTCAGCCTTCGAGCATTTTCTTCAGGTTGTCAAGACCGCCGCGGTACACACCCTTGACGAGTTTGATTGTGCCCGCGTCACTTTCCGCCTCCGGCGGATTGTCGGAAGTGTTCTTACGCTGGTAAGTTCCGCTCCAGGTCACTTCGGTCATCCCCGCGTGCCCGGGCCGCACGGTGATCGTCGATGAATAGTGTGCGAGCGGCAGTGGGGATTTGACGATGCGGTAGCGATAGGCATGGTGGGCATCGTCGAAGGCGATCAGCCGCTCGATCAGTATCGGGCCGTCCTTGATGGTCAGCTTCCTGACCGAGCCAACCTTGCCGTTGCTTCCTGAGACCAGCTCGTCGCCGCTGAAGGCCGGGTGCCACTTGCTCAGACCGTCGAAGTCCTTGACGGTTGACCATACCTTGTCGAGCGGCGCCTTGATTTCGACGGTTTCAACAACTCGAAGGGTCTTTGGCGGATCGCCGGAGGCCGTTGCTGCCGCGAGTGTGCCGAGTGTGAGAAGAACTAACGATAGTTTCATTATGGGCGCCCCTGCGACTGGGAGAGCAGTAAGCTTAACTCCGAAAGGGCGCGCCCAGATAGAGCCAGGGTGCGGACATCATTGCGGAACCGGACGTCCCGCCAACGACCTCACATTCAACAGCGCGACACCAGACTGCGACTCCGACTGCTTCGGTCGTGGCGACATGAACGTCGATCCTGGGCCAATCGACCGCAGGGTAGAGCCTGGCAATTAACAACGAATTGTCGGTCGCTCACAGAGACAAGTCGTACAACGGTCTCGATGTGATCGGCAACATCGGCGTTGCAGTGGGATTAGCCCTACCTCGAGCGTGCTGGGAACGCACACCATCGCCGAGATAACATTACACCCGCACACGATCGATTGCGGTTGCAATATCGCGCGCGTACGATCCGCCCGCTGACGGTTGACCAACAGACCTCACGTAACCACAAAAAGACCCGGCGCAGGGAGGCTCCGAGTGCGCTTCCTGCTCCGCTTACGCTCGCAGAGGAGGAAACGACATGACACCGCGCATGGCAGGACGGATTCTGGTCACAATGTTGCTGCTCTCGCCGCTCGCGGCGCGAGCCCAATCGGACGACGGATTTCCTTTTCTTGAAGCCACCGTGGCGCAGCTACAGGCTGAGATGGCCTCCGGCCATCTGACATCGGAGCAGCTGACGCGCGCCTACATCCATCGCATCCACGAGCTCGACTCGAACGGTCCGGGCGTCAACTCCATCATGGAGCTGAATCCGGACGCCATCGCCCTGGCGCGCCACGCCGACGCGCTGCGCCGCCAGGGCACCGTGCTCGGCCCGCTGCACGGCATTCCGGTACTGCTGAAAGACAACGTCGACACCGGTGACAAGATGCAGACCAGCGCCGGATCCTTTGCGCTGGTGGGCACGCCGGCAGTGCGCGACTCAACCGTCGCCGCCAACCTGCGCGCCGGCGGGGCGGTGATCCTCGGCAAGACCACGCTCTCCGAATGGGCCAACTTCCGCTCCTTCGAATCGATCAGCGGCTGGTCGGGCCGCGGGGGTCAGGCGCACAACCCCTACGGCATCGACCGCAATCCCTGCGGCTCGAGCTCGGGCTCGGGCGCGGCGGCCTCCTCCAACTTCGCCACCGTGTCGTTCGGCTCGGAGACCGACGGCAGCATCGTCTGCCCGGGCAACGCCAACGGCGTCGTGGCCATCAAGCCGACCGTCGGACTCGTGAGCCGCGCCGGCGTCGTGCCGATCTCGCACACCCAGGACACGGTCGGCCCGCACGCCCGCACCGTGGCGGACGCGGCGGCCGCACTCAGCGTCATCCAGAGCCGCACCTATGACGGGCGCGACGCGGCGACCGGTAGCGTGCCGCTCGGCTGGCGCGGGCGCTTCACCCGCCCGACCAACATTCCGAGCGACTACACGCAGTTCCTGAACCCGAACGGCCTGCAGGGCGCGCGCATCGGCATCACGCGCGTCGGCCTCGCCGGTTTCACCAATGTCACGACCCCGGCGGCCGTGACCGCGGCCCAGGAAGCGGCCTTCACGGCGCTGAGCACTGCGGGTGCGACGGTCATCGATCTGGACAAGGCCGGGTTCGTGTTCACACCCGCGAACGGCGAGACCGGTGTCCTGCTCTATGACTTCAAGAACGACCTGGCGGCGTACTTCGCCACGCGCGTCGGGGTGCCGGTGGCCGGCGGCACGCTGCAGACGGCCATCGACTTCAACAACGCGCACGCCGATGTCGAGATGCCGTTCTTCAACCAGGACATATTCACCACGGCGAACGCGCTCAACACCACCGATCCGAACGCGCCGCAGGATCCGGGCTTCTTCGGCGCCAATGCCGCCGGGCAGTCCTCCTACAACATCTCCCTCGACCTCGACCAGGCGGCCGGCGTCAGCATGGACAACGCGATCAGCATGTTCAACCTGGACGCGGTGGTGACCATGACGGACAACCCGGCGTGGTCGACCGACCTGGTCTTTGGCGATCACTTCATCTACGGCACCTCGAGCCTCGCGGCGGGGCCGGGCTATCCCATCGTGCAGGTGCCCGCGGGTCTCGTCTTCGGCGTGCCGCTCGGCATCAGCTTCTTCGGCACGGCCTTCAGCGAGCCCACCCTGATCAAGCTGGCCTCCGGCTACGAGGCGCAGACCCAGGTGCGCGCCCACAACCTGCCGACGTTCGCGGCGACGGTGCCTTTCGACCATATCAAAGGTCCGCTGCAGCAGGCCGCCGCAGGCAGCGATCAGACGCAGTCAGGGACGTCTGCCGTGTCGTCCCCTGTTCAGGGGGCGGCCGCTGTTGCGGGGGCAGCCGCTGCAGCCACGCCCAACCAGGCCACGAGTGCGAAGACCAAGAAGGCGCTGCACCACCTGTAGTGCGAGTATCGAGCGACTGCGAATTCGTGAACACGGGGTGGATATCGGGCCGGCGCGGGTGACTGCGCCGGCCCTGTTCGCCAGCGGGTGCGCGTCAAGAGACCATCAGGGGCTGGGATACTCGGTCGCGGTGCGGCTGTTCGCGCCGTTCGTCGCGCAGATCTCAAAATGAACGCGAGCTAAGGCACTCCGGGTTGCACACGGTGCTCCAAAGAACGCCACGCCGATCGCGGGCATCAGCTCATTTTTGTATTTATACTAGGCACTCTATGCAATGAGCAAGCCAGTGCGGCCCGAATCAGCGCAATCACCCAACACCGTCGAACGGAGCCCATGACGCGCCGAGCGCCGAACAGTTCCGCACACGACTTGACGCGTCCAGGGCAGGCTCCAAGTCAAACTTGATAT
>Ga0210394_10006231_pt1 | contig 12987 bp, 9 predicted proteins | sample IncBWC12MmetaG_FD_160121 | JGI IMG/M metagenome (GOLD analysis project Ga0210394, IMG submission 160121) | Forest soil microbial communities from Barre Woods Harvard Forest LTER site, Petersham, Massachusetts, United States - Inc-BW-C-12-M | ecosystem: Environmental > Terrestrial > Soil >... | reverse complement strand
CAGAGCGGTTCGCTACTCCTTTCTCCGTATGACTCTTTCATTCACTTCTCGACGCCGGTTTTCACCAGCGCACCAGGCGAAACCGCCTGTCCCACCACGCGACATCAGCGGCTTCGAAGCTTGGTGGGACAGGCTTTCAGCCTGTCTGGACTCTTGCCACGGGCTGCCAGAGTGTCCACCGCGAAACACATTCAACCGGTGTTATCGGCTTTTGCATGCATTTTCCGATCATGTTATGCTTGCGCCGAAGGGGAAGTAGCGAATGCGAAAACGGCGAAATCGATTTTTCAGCGCGATCCTGACGGCGGCGCTGATGTCGTCCGCCGGCGCCCAAGAACCGAAGCGCCCGGAAACGATCGCGGGCCATCCCAACTTTAACGGGATTTGGCAGGCAATGAACACGGCCTACTGGAACCTGGAAGCGCATCCAGCGGAGGCTCTCGACGACTTCTGGGGACTTGGTGCGATCGCGGCGATTCCGGCTGGGAAGAGCGTCATTACCGGCGATGGAAAGATCCCCTACCTGCCTGCGGCGCTGGAACAGCGCAACAAGAATCGCTTGCTTTGGCCCGCGGCCGACCCCGAGGCCAAGTGCTTCATGCTGGGTGTTCCGCGCGTTACCTACCACAACATGCCGTTCCAGATCTTCCAGGGTACCGGAGACGTGTTGATGGTTTACCCGTTTGCAGCCACGAATCGGGTGATCTCCATGACTGACAAATCCGAACCGCCGGTGGATACATGGATGGGCAAATCCATGGGAGCCTGTGAAGGGATCGTTTGTGTAGTAACAACCATTGGCCAGAACGAGAAGACCTGGCTGGATCGGGCCGGCAACTTTCACAGCGCCGACCTGAAGGTAACCGAGCGTTTCGCTCTTCTCGATTCCGACCACATCCGCTATCAAGCCACGCTCGAAGACCCGAAGACGTACTCGCGGCCCTGGACGATCGAGATGCCGCTGTATCGCCTGATCGATCAGAACGTGGAATTGCTGGAACACAAATGCGTGCCGTTTGCGGATAAGCTTCTTTACAGCGATCTTATGCACCTGGAGCCGCAGCAGAAGAATGCTCCGGATCCGAAAAAAGCTAGGGAGTAAATACTCATGACCAAATCGATGACGATCTTGGGAGCCGCCGGTTTGTTGATCGCGGCGGCTTTCCCCGTTTCCGCCCACCACTCCTTCTCAGCCGAGTTTGACGTGGACAAGCCGGTCAAAATCGAAGGCACGGTGGTAAAGATGGACTGGGTTAACCCGCATACTTGGCTGTATATCGACGTCAAGAAGCCGGACGGTACGGTCGAGCACTGGCAGGTGGAAGGCGGAGCGCCGGGCGTCCTACTGAGGAACGGCTGGACCAAGAACACGCTTGCCGAAGGAACCAGGGTCATCGTCAACGGACACCAGGCCAAGGACGGCGCGTTCCGCGCGAACTCCAGCAACATTGAGTTCCCGGACGGCCGCAAGCTGGATACGGGCAGCAGCTATAAAGATAAAGATAAATAGCCGGCCGGCAGCAACATTGGATACATGCCGCTCCGGCCGCAAGGAGCTCATAGGATCATGCGCAAACTAATGTTGCCGGCCGCCGCCCTGGCTTTCCTGCCGCTGGGGGCGTTTTCGCAGAACGCGCCGGCGGGGTGGAACGATGCGTTCCCGCCGCATCGCATCATGGACAACATGTACTACGTGGGAACCAAGGAGCTGGCTTCGTTCCTGTTCGTCACACCCGCCGGCAACATCCTGATGAACAGCGACTACGAGTCGTCGGTGCCGGTGATAAAAGCGAGCGTGGAGAAACTGGGGTTCAAGTTCAGCGACATCAAGATCCTGATCGCCGGTCACGCGCACCCGGACCACGTGGGCGGAGACAATCTGGTCAAGGATTTGACCGGCGCCCAGGTGGTGGTGGGGCGCGTGGACGCTGCCAAGACCAGGGATTTTCACCCGGCAGGCAAGGAGCACCCGATCGACCGGCTCATCGACGAGGGCGAAACGGTCACGCTGGGCGGAACCACGCTAACGGCACACCTGATGCCCGGTCATACCAGGGGATGCCTCGCCTGGACCACGGATCTTAAGGAAGACGGCAAAACGTACCACGCGTTTATCGAGTGCAGCCTGAACGGCCAGTTCCTCCAGTCCCTCGATAACTACCCGGGAATCATGGACGACTTCAGGGCTACCTACAAGAAGGCCCGCACCTTCCAGGTGGACCTGTGGGTCAGCTCTCACGCGTCGTTCTATGGCATGGCAGAGAAGTACGCCAAGCTACAGAAGCGGGGCCCCGGAGATCCGAATCCGTTTGTCGATCCCGAGGGCTACAAGGCTCACGTGGATCAGTACGAGAAGAGCTTCGAAGCCGCGCTGGCCCAGCGGGAAGCCCAGGCCGCCGGCAAAGGCAAGTAAGAACCGGGAAGACCGGATTCGGCGGTCGGAAAGGCGCATCCAGTCGCGAACCCCCGGCACAACGGAGCCCGTTTCGGCCGGATTGCCGCTGGTTTCTGGGCTGAGGAGGGCCGCCGGGGCACCGTGCCGCTACGGCGATCCTAGCAGCCCGTGGCAGAGGGGCCGGCAGGTCGGAGGCCTGCCCCAGGGCCGCAAATCGTTGATGGGCGGTGGTGGGGCAGGTCTCCGACCTGCCGTTTTCGGGCTGAACGACTTTCACCAGGGCGGCTAGAGCGGTCCGGGCAATCCGTATCCCAGGGGAAACCAGTTCACTCTTTTCGAAGAGGAAGTTCAACGCAATTGATTAGGGCAATTCCACCGCCGATGCTACGCTAACCGTTTTGGGTAATTTTGGAAATTCAGCATACGAAGAGGCGGTGAACCATTTATGAGTCAGCAGAGCTTGGAAGCGCTGTTACAGCAGACCGGGCCTGTAAAGCTATTGCGAAATTCGCAGATGGGGGCTCATGTATACCCGGTGGTGCCGAGCGAGTACACGAACTGGAGGGATGAGCAGCACGCCTGGCAAAAGAGCTGCGTCCTGTTCAACCAGTCGTACCACATGACCGACATGTACGTGGAAGGGCCCGATGCGCTCAAGCTGCTTAGCGATTTGGGCATCAACACCTTCAAAAACTTCGGTCCCAACAAGGCGAAACAGTTCGTGCCCTGCAATCCCGAAGGCTATGTGATCGGCGATGTAATTCTCTTCGGCCTGGAGGAGAATCTGGTCAACCTGGTCGGTCGTCCCTCGGTTCACAACTGGGTCAAATACAACGCTGAGACCGGCGGTTACAACGTCAAGCTCACATGGGACGAACGTTCCTCGGCGCAGTACAGTCCGGTCTTGCGGAAGGCGTATCGATACCAGGTGCAGGGCCCGAACGCGACCAAGGTGATGGAGAAAGTAACCGGTCAACCGGTGCCTGAGGTCAAGTTTTTCCATATGCACGCCTTCACGATCGCGTGCAAACGGGTCCGCGCTTTGCGGCACGGCATGGTCGGCCAGCCCGGCTTTGAGTTGTTCGGCCCTTGGGCTGAAGGCGAAGCGGTGAAGGAGGCGATCGTCAAGGCAGGCGAGGAGTTCGGCCTTCGGCTGGTCGGTGCCCGTGCGTATTCTTCCAATACGTTGGAGTCGGGATGGATCCCCTCGCCTCTGCCCGCCATCTACACGAGCCCCGGAATGAAGGCGTACCGCGAGTGGCTTCCCGCCAACACCTGGGAAGGCGTCGCCTCCCTGGGCGGGAGTTTCTACTCGGACAACATCGAGGATTATTACCTGACCCCGTACGATCTCGGCTACGGGTCAATGGTTAAGTTCGACCATGACTTTGTCGGCCGGGAGGCGCTCGAGGAAATCTCCAAGAACCCGAAGCGGACGAAAGTTACTCTGGCGCTAAACACAGCCGACGTTATGAACGCGATGGGAACGATGTTCGAAAAGGGCGAGCGAGCCAAGTACTTCGACTTCCCCTCGGCGGTTTACGCCACATGGCCCTACGACCAGGTGATGAAGAACGGGAAGACCATCGGCATCTCCACCTGGGTCGGCTATAGCTCCAACGAAGGCAAGATGCTGACCTTGGCGATTCTGGATAATGAGCATGCCCACAACGGAAACGAAGTTACCTTCGTGTGGGGGGAGCAGCCGGGCACCGGGTCAAGACCGACTGTCGAAAGCCACGTCCAGGTAGAGATTCGCGCCACCGTTGCTCCGGTGCCTTACGCCGAGGTGGCGCGGGAAGCATATCGTAGCAAGTAAACTGGCCAACCACTCTCTTTGGTCGCGGCTCGGAAACCGTTCAGAGCCGCGACCAAAGGGAGTGGTTACACGCGCAAACGCCTTCCGAACCGCGCGCGTTAGCAAGCGGTTTTCCTGCGCCTTTTGTCAAAAGAGCTCTTTGCTCGCCAGGGCAGCGCCTTCCACCAGAGCTTCGAGCTTAGCCCACATTACAGATGCCGGCACACGTTCAATCACGTCGAGTTGCGCGAATCCACAATCCGTCCCCGCGATCACATTCTCCGGACCGACGATTTTCGCGTAGCGAACGATCCGGTCGGCGACAACCCTCGGATGCTCAACGGTGACGGTGTGATGTGTGATGACTCCCGGAATCAGGATCTTGCCCGATGGCAATCGGCCGCTTTGCCAGACGCGCCATTCGTGTTCATGCCTGGGGTTGGCGGCCTCAATCGAATAGGCTCCGGCACGAACCTGGGTTATGAACCCAACGACTTCTTCGAGCGGCGCATCCGCCACATGCGGAACATGCCAGCTTCCGAAGCACACGTGATAGCGCACACGATCCTCGGGAATGCCGCGAAGGGCGTGATTCACGGCATCGACTCGCAATTGCGCCCATTCGCGGTAGCGTTCGGGACTCTGCTGAATTAAGTGATCGTACATGTTGGCGAGCACGGCGTCGTCCACTTGAAGAAGCAGGCCAGACCCATAAATCTCGAGATATTCCTGACGCAGCGCCTCTGCCAGCGCGAAAATATATTCTTTTTCCGTGTCGTAATATTCGTTTATGCCGTCGTAGGCCGTGCTCGCCGGGGCAACCGCGGTGAGAAATGCTTCTTCGACCTTCACCTCGGGTAGAGCCGACTGAAAATTGTCAATCGCGCGGCGAATGGCGGTTCGATCGCGATATTCAACAGGACCGATACAGGCTTCGGTTGGCCGGCCCGTAAGAGCGCTCGGCATCTCCCGTCCGATCGCGTCCCGGAAACGCTCCAGATCCCGCCCGAGCCACTCGACTGGGCGCAGTTGGAGAGGCCGCACTTCGAATCCCGTCATTCGTCTCAAAACGTAGTCGGACCAACTGGATTTTCCGTATTCGCCGTCGCTGACAATGTCAAGGCCGACGGCGGCCTGCTTCTTTACGACCTCGGCCGTCGCCCGCCTTACCGTCTCAAGGTCGCGCTCGTCCAGGAGTTCCTGGGCGCGGCTAATTCTCGACTGGGCCAGCGCCTTCAGCTCAGGAGTGCGCACGAGACTTCCTACGTGCGTAGTGAGTATTCGCTTTTCGCTTCGTTTCATAAGGGCACTATTTTCGCCAGGCCGAAGCATATCACGGGCAAAGCAGGGTGGGCTTCGGCTGTATCAATTCTGTTGATTCGGTGACGCTGCGGTCGTTGACGAAGCAAAGCCGCTCGAAAGCGCGTTCGGTTGCTCGCGGAAGGAGCGTCGGGTCCAGCTCGGCCGGACCGGCGAATCACGTGAAGTGCGGTCTCGTGGCGTGAATGCTAGTCGCAACCACTCAACCGGCCGGCGCTAAGGACCGATCTTACTGTTGGTCTGAGTTTGCACCTGAACCAACCGTGTGCTATTGGTGAATACGGTTTGCTCAGGAGGCTGAGATGGAAATGAATCGAACCCGTCTGCCGCGTCCCGCGCTGGTGCTGGCGGCTGCGCTTCTAAATATACCGGTATTCGCCCAGGTCGATCTGTCCGGCAGCTGGCAGCCGGCTCCCGCCGAAGAATCCCTGGGGAACCCCGACCTGGTGGATTATACGGGGATTCCCATCAACGACGAAGGCCGGCAGTGGGCGCTGAGCTGGGACCCCGACCGCCTGGGGCTGCAAGAGCACCAATGCCAGGTGCATACCGCCGCCTACATCTACGGCGGTCCCCATCGGCTCCGGATTTGGGAGGAGAGAGATCCTCAAACGCAGGACCTGGTCGCCCTCCACAACTACATCAGCACCTATGAGCAGAACCGGACCATCTGGATGGACGGGCGCGCGCATCCGCCCGACTACGCGGCGCACACCTGGATGGGGTTCTCCACCGGCAAATGGGAGGGCAACGTCCTCACCGTTTACACCACTCATATCAAACAGGGCTGGGACCGGCGCAACGGGGTTCCTTCGAGCGACAGCGTCACGCTCACCGAGCACTTCATTCGTCACGGCAACGTTCTCATGCACGTCAGCGTCGTCACCGACCCGATTTATCTGACCGAGCCGCTGGTCAAGACCCAGAGCTACACATTATCCGATAACTCAGGCGGAAACTGGCTGTGGCCCTGCGAGTACGTGGATGAGCTGCCGGGAACGCCGCAAGGCGTGGTTCCCAGCTACATGCCCGGCCAGAATCCCTTCGTAACGGAATTTGCCGCCAAGTACCAGATCCCCGTAGAGGGGGCACTCGGCGGACCGGAGACCATGTATCCGGAGTTTCGAGAGAAGATGAAGAAGCTGAAACCGCCGCCGAAGAATGTGCAGACCGCAGGGTCACGATGAGCGCAGGGTCGGCGCGTTTCGAACATAACCTGTCCAGACAGGCTGAAAGCCTGTCCCACCAAGCTCGCAGGGTGATGTCGCGTGGTGGGACAGGCGGTTTCGCCTGTCGTTCCAAATGCGTCCTGTCAATCCCGATGATTCGCTGCATCAGGCCCATTGATCGCAGATAAGTGATAGAATCTCGGCAGGAAACATGACTGTACGAGATGTGCTGATGGTCGCCCTGGCCGGGGCGGTTTCTCTCGTTGCTCAATCAACTGCCGCCCAGCCGGCCGCGGCGGTTCAAAAGGCCACGCCACGCGCAACGGTGGACAAATACTGCGCCACCTGCCACAGCAGCGAGTTGCGCACGGCCGACCTGTCTCTTCAGGATCTGGATCTGAACAAAACTCCCGAAGCCGCCGAGACGTGGGAAAAGGTGATTCGCAAGCTTCGAGTTGGCGCCATGCCCCCGCAAGGGGCACCCCGGCCCGACAAAGCCACGGCCGACGGCCTCGCATCCTATTTGGAAACAGCCCTCGATCGTGCCTATGCAGCCAATCCGAATCCGGGCCGCGCCACCATGCATCGGCTGAATCGTGCGGAGTACGCCAATGCGATCCGCGACTTGCTCGCACTGAACATTGATGCGACGGCGCTGCTGCCTCCCGACGACGAAAGCAGCGGTTTCGACAATATTGCCGACGTGTTACGAGTATCGCCTTCGCTGATGGAGCGCTATCTTTCGGCATCCTGGAACGTTAGCCGTGAAGCCGTCGGCGATAAACGGATTGCCGCCACCACCGCGACGTATCGCGTCCGGCCCGACCTTTCGCAGGATCAGCATATCGACGGCCTGCCGCTGGGAACGCGCGGCGGAATCCTGGTCCCGCACACGTTTCCTCTCGATGGCGAATACGTGATCAAGGTTCGCCTGTGGCGCAATACTTTCGATTTGATGCGCGGGATGGAAGACGCTCACGAGATCGAACTCAATCTCGACGGCGTCAGAATTGCTTCAGTGACAATCGGGGGCCGGCCCGATTTCCTGAAGATGGCCGCAAATCCCGGGGAGTTCGGCGCGGATCTGGATCAGAAGCTGACCGCTCGCGTGCATGTGACGGCGGGGGTTCACACGGTTTCGGCGGACACGGTTCTGCGCAGTCATGCGATCAAAGACGATCTGGTAAAGCCGTTTCTCCGGACCACGGTGGATGGCCTGGACATCACCGGCGATCCTTCTGTCGACCGGCTCACGGTGGAAGGGCCGTTCAGCGCGACCGGCGCTGGCGATACTGCGTCGCGGCGGCGCATTTTTGTGTGCCGGCCCGCAAACGCGAGCGAGGAGCTTCCCTGCGCGCGGAAGATCCTTTCGGCTTTGGCGCGGAGCGCTTTTCGGCGGCCGGTTACAGACACGGATCTGGAAACGCTGCTCAGCTTTTATCAGCGGGGGCGTAACCAGAACGCGACCTTTGACGCGGGCATCGAATCCGCGCTTCAGTTTGTTTTGGCCAGCCCCGAATTCCTTTTCCGTATCGAAGCCGATCCCGCCGGCGTCGCAGCGGACGCGAAGTATCGCGTGGACGATCTGGCGCTGGCATCCCGTTTGTCGTTCTTCCTGTGGAGTAGTATTCCCGACGAGCAGCTTCTGAATCTGGCCTCGCAGAAGAAACTGCACGAGCCCGCCGTGCTGGAGCAGCAGGTAAAACGGATGCTGGCCGATCCGAAAGCGGATGCCCTGATCGCCAACTTCGCCGAGCAGTGGTTGTTCCTGCGCAACCTGAAGAGTTCCGCTCCGAATCTGGATGCCTTTCCGGATTTCGACGACAATCTTCGGGAGGCAATGAAGCAGGAAACGGAGCTATTCTTCGGCAGCATCATGCGCGAGGATCGCAGCGTAATGGATCTGCTGACCGCGGATTACACATTTCTGAATGAGCGGCTGGCGCGGCACTACGGGATTTCAGGCGTCTACGGCAGCCAGTTTCGCCGCGTCCATGTCGACGATGAAAACCGGCGAGGATTGTTGAGCCAGGCGAGCATCCTCACGGTCACTTCCTATGCGGCGCGGACGTCGCCGGTGCAGCGGGGCAAGTGGATCCTGACCAATATTCTGGGCGTGCCGCCGACCCCGCCTCCGCCCAACGTGCCGGAGCTGAAAGACAACGGCGACGATGGCAAGCCGCTTTCCTTGCGCGAGCGCATGGAGCGGCATCGCAGCGACGTGGTGTGCGCAGGCTGTCACAAGGTGATGGACCCGATTGGATTCGCGCTTGAAAACTTCGATGGCATCGGGCATTGGCGAACCAAGGATGACGGAGCGGCCATCGATCCCTCCGGAACACTGTTCGAGGGCACTCGCGTCAATGGACCCGTGGCTCTGCGCGGGATGCTGGCCTCGCGGCCCGAAACGTTCGTTGGCGTGATGACGGAGAAGCTGATGACCTACGCGCTGGGCCGGGGACTGGAGTACTACGACATGCCCGCTATCAGGAAGATCGTCGCGGATTCCAAGGGGCACGGATTCCGGTTTTCCGATCTCGTCAGTGGAGTGGTCGACAGTCCCGCGTTTCAGATGAAGAAGGCCGTGGCGAAAGAGGGCACGGCCGTCGCCGCTCTGAAATAGACCGCTGTGAAATAGATGAAGAGGAGGTTTCCATGATGAGGCTGATCACCAAGAAACACATTCCGCGGCGCACGTTTCTCCGCGGAGTGGGCGTGACTCTGTCGCTGCCGCTTCTTGATTCCATGATTCCGGCGCAGACTCCGGTGGCCAAAACCGCGGCCAAGCCCCAGTTCCGTATGGGACTCTGCTTCATGCCGCACGGCGCGGTGATGAACAACTGGACCCCGGCGGCTGAGGGCTCCAATTTCGAAATCTCGCGGACCCTGAAGCCTCTGGAGCCGTTCCAGAACCATCTGGTGGTGATCAGCAACCTGGCGCACAAGAACGCGGCGCCGGCTGGACCCGGCGACAATGGCGGCGATCATACCCGGTCTCCCGCCGTGTTCTTGAACGGAGTGCATCCGAGGCGCACCGACGGCGCCGACATTCGCGCCGGCGTCACCATCGATCAGCTCGCCGCTGAGAAGATCGGGCAGGGAACCAGGCTGCCTTCGCTGGAGCTGGCGATCGAAGATTATAGCGGCTTGGTGGGCTCTTGCGATGTCGGATTCAGCTGCGCGTACATGAACACGATCTCCTGGCGCACACCCACGACGCCGATGCCCATGGAAATCAACCCGCGTGTAGTGTTCGACCGGCTGTTCGGCGACGGCGCCACCGCTGAGGAGCGCCTGGAGCGGATCGAGCAGGAGCGCAGCATCCTCGATGCGGTCACGGGACAGATTCGCCGTCTCCAAGGGAATCTGGGAGCCACCGACCGCAATCGCGTGGCTGAATACCTGGACACGGTTCGCGAAATTGAGCGCCGCATTGTGCTGGCGGAGAAGGAAAGCGCTCTTTCCGGGATCAATGTGCCGGCAACGCCGAGCGGCGTGCCCGACGATCACGAGACGCATACCAAGCTGATGTTCGATCTGATGGCCATCGCTTTCCAGGCCGACATCACCCGCATCTCGACGTTTATGATGGCTCGCGAGGTGAGCTACCGGACCTTCCCCATGCTGGGGATCTCCGAGGCGTTTCATCCGGCGTCGCATCATCAAAACAATCCCACGCGCCTGGAGCAGCTCACCAAGATCAACACGTACCACGTGGGCTTGTGGGCATACATGCTGGAGAAGCTGCGGTCGATTCCGGATGGCGAAGGCACTCTTCTCGATCACACGCTGATGCTCTACGGAAGCGGAATGAGCAATAGCAACGTCCACAATCACTCGCCGTTACCGATTCTTCTCGCCGGCGGCGCCGCGGGAAATCTCAAGGGCGGCCGGCACGTCAAGTATCCCGAGGGAACTCCGATGGCGAACCTGCTGCTTACGATCCTGCACAAAGCCGGCGTGGAACAGCAAGACATCGGCGACAGCACGGGTCCATTAACGGAGGTTTAGCCGATGAAATCCATCTTGATCCTGACAGGTTTCAGCTTGGCCGGCCTGATTGGCTCCGCGTTCGGAGCCCCCAGCGAGGCTGCGGACGCGGCTCAGCGGCGAGACTGGCAAAGCGTACGCGCGCTCGCCGAACGGAAGGCCGACGTGAATGCGGCGCAGCCGGATGGGACCACGGCACTGCAATGGGCGGCTCATTGGAACGACCTTGACGCCGTGAAGGCGCTGTTGAGCTCCGGAGCGAATCCGAAGCTCGCGAACCGCTACGGCGTAACGCCGATTTCCGAGGCTGCGGCGGTGGGGAACGCCCCCATGATTGAGGCGCTCCTATCGGCGGGCGCGGATCCGAACACCTTGACGACGGCGGATGGGGAAACAGCGCTGATGACCGCGGCTCGCAGCGGCAGCCCGGACGCGGTGAAGATTCTGCTGGCTCACGGCGCTGAAGTCAACGCCAAGGAAAACTATCGTGGGCAGACGGCGCTGATGTGGGCCGCCGCCGAGCATCATGCCGATGTTGTGAAGATTCTGCTCGATCACGCTGCGGATTGGAAGGTGCTGTCGCTGGCGCGGGACACCAACATACCCAAACTGAGCGCGGCTTCATCGGTGACGCCGATGGCGCGCGGAGGGCTTACGGCCTTCCACTTTGCCGCTCGCGAAGGCGATATCGAGACCGGCCGCGTGATGCTTGACGCCGGGGTGGATATCAACCAGGTGGATGCGGATAATACGAGTCCGCTGGTGGTTTCCATCCTCAATAAGCAATATGGCTTCGCCAAATTCCTCCTGGACCGCGGCGCGGATCCGAACATCGCGGATGCGCGCGGGCGTGCGCCCTTGTATGCGGCCATCGACATGCGGAACGAAGATTACTCCGCGCTCCCCAATCACAAGGAGAGCGATCCCCTGCCAAGCCTCGATCTGATTCAGGCGCTGCTCGATCGCGGCGCGAATCCGAACGCGCCGTTGACCAGGGCGATTGCGGGCAGAAGTGGAATGGACGCGGGTGACACGACGTTGGGCGCAGGCACCACTCCTTTTATGCGCGCCGCTCGGGCCGGCGATGCTCCCGCCATGCGAGCCCTGCTTCGGAAAGGCGCCGATCCGAACCTGACCACCAAGGACGGCAATAATGCTTTGCAGTTCGCGGCGGGTGTCGGGTATCGCGATAAGAACACGAAGGGCACGGAAAGCGAGGCGCTCGAGGCGCTGAAACTCACGGTGAGTCTCGGGATGGATGTGAATCGCGAAAACAACAAGGGAGAGACCGCACTCCATGGAGCAGCGTCGCGCGGAGCGGACACGATCGTCCGGTACCTGGTGGAGCAATCCGCCAAACTCGACGCAAAGTCGAAGACAGGCTTGACGCCGCTCGATTATGCGATGGGTAAGAACGTGGTCTCTCAATTGCCGGTTCCTCACGACAGCACCGTGGATCTTATTCGCAAACTCGGTGGACCGGAAGGAAAAGACGCGAAGCAAGAGCTTGTCGCGAGATAACCCGTCAACCGCTTCCTTCGCCCGCGGCTCAGAAACCGTTACAGAGCCGTGACCAAAGGGAGCGGAGTTATATCGAGACAAGATAGTCGATAATAATCGTGATAAAGATCAAGTTGCTGCGCTGTGCGCTTGCGTATTTTGCTAACCCCAAGTGATACGCAGAACTGGCAATATAAAATAAAGTTGAGGTTTGCGGCATGATCTCTGTACTGTTCCCAAGGCGTCTGGTCCTGTTGGCCGCGACTGCGCTCGGATTTGTGGCCATGGCGCAGCGTCCGCGCCAGGTGGATGATGCTCTTCTGAAGTCCGGCAGCAAAACCGGCGAAGAATGGGTGAGTTATGGGGTCAACTGGTCCGAACAGCGCTATAGCCCGCTTGACCAGATTAACGCCTCGAATATCAACCGCCTCGGCCTGGCCTGGACTTACGACATTCCCGTGGCGCCGGGAAATTTCCAAGCTCACCAGGAAGCGACCCCGCTGATATTCAATGGCATTCTATACAGCATCACGCCATGGAGCGTCGTCTACGCCGTGGACCTTCATACGGGCAAGGAGCTATGGCGCTCCGACCCTGAGGTCAATCAGCAGGTGTGGCAGTCGCGCATCTGTTGCGGCGTAGTCAATCGCGGGGTCGCGTTGTATCAAGGCAAAGTGATCGCGCCGGCTGTCGATGGAAGGCTGCGGGCACTGGATCAGGCGACCGGCAAGATCCTGTGGGAAACCCGAGTCTCGCCGGAGAACATGCCGTATACAGTCACGATGGCGCCGCGTGTGATTAAGGGCGGCAAGGTA
>Ga0210394_10006230_pt1 | contig 12989 bp, 12 predicted proteins | sample IncBWC12MmetaG_FD_160121 | JGI IMG/M metagenome (GOLD analysis project Ga0210394, IMG submission 160121) | Forest soil microbial communities from Barre Woods Harvard Forest LTER site, Petersham, Massachusetts, United States - Inc-BW-C-12-M | ecosystem: Environmental > Terrestrial > Soil >... | reverse complement strand
CGCGGACCTCGTTCGAGCCCGATGACTTTCATCCCAGCTTTGCCGAGTTCGGCGGCGAGTATTCCGCCCACTGCTCCTACGCCCACGATGACGACATCTGTTCTCTCGGTGGCCATGGCTTACTCCGTTCGTCCGGACGTTTTGACCTGAGCTTGCAATCCGGCTTGCGCTTGCAGGCCAGTCGCGGGGGCACGTGTGAAGATTTGTTTGTTTTGCAAATCCACCGGTGTGAAATTGCCTTGAGCGCCGGGGAAGCCGACCAGGCGCCAACCCGAGAAGTCGCGGTTACCACCATAAATGGGGTCCGCGAACATGCCTTCCATGGTGTGCGTCCGAACGACGTTGAAGAACTCCTGCGCCGTGGGCCAACTAAAGCCGGACGCTTTACCCTGTTCGAGCGACGCAATGACTTCGTCTTGCTGGGTAGCTTCGAGTTGGACGAACGGCTTTTTGTAAGTAGTGCGGCTATACGCATCGAGCTGAGCAAGCCCGCGCCTGTAGAGATCCTGCAGATCGGCGTACGCGCCGGCCAGGGCCAGGTCAATGTAGTTGAGCACCCCCGCGTCGCGCGCTCCAGGCTTGCCGGGCGCACCGGGCATGAGACGTTCGGTGAAGGCGGCAATCATCGTGGCCTGATCGTAATTGAAGAACGCGCCATGCTGAACCGAGGTGGGATGCGGCTGTCCGGGGGTAGCTACCTCGTTTTTATGCTCGTCGAGCGTCTGGGTGTAGACGTCCAACACGAGGCCCGAGCCTGCTACGGCTCCGGCGCCTACGGCGGCACGCGCCAGAAATGAACGGCGGGTGGAATCGTGTTTGCTCATCCTTAGTCTCCAGGCTGCTGTGGGATACTGTTTTGAGGCAAAACATACGCCCGTGATTCTCTTGAGTCAATCCGAAAGGCCGAACGCTTACGGCAGGGCGCGTTTGACCTTATGCGGCGCGGGTGTTATAAAAATTCATCATTCCCGGTGGGGCCGTGGCGCAGTTGGAAGCGCGCCTCGATGGCATCGAGGAGGTCGAGGGTTCGAATCCCTTCGGCTCCACCAAAGTTTTATTGAGTTCTCGATCAACCAGGATACCGGCGAGCCCTCCCTGATCCAGAACGTCGATACAAGAGGGATTCACACGCGCACCTTCGCCCTCGATTCGAGCGGCAAAATTCTGGTTGCGGCCAACAGGATGGAGCTTCCTGTGCGCGAGGCTAAAGGTGTCAGGACGGTTCCGGCGGGCCTTGCTGGATTCCGTGTGCGCGACGACGGAAAACTCGATTCCGCGCGCAAATACGACGTCGCCGTTGGCGGCAGAAACATGTTCTGTATGGGGATTACCGCGCTGCCCCGAATGGTGGATTCATCGTGCTGGCGGATCAGCACCTCCGCTAGCGTGCTTTGCAGACGAAGTTTGCAGCATCATCGGTACTGCCCGTTCCCTTGTAGGCGGCAACCTGCGGGTACGGACAAAGCGGGCGGGTGCGATCCACAGTTCCATTCGTGAGATGTGACGCGAGGATTTGCTTCGGCGCAGTGCCACTCACGACCCATTGCTCGATGGCCGCCATCTTATTGAACGAGTCGGTTCCGGGACCGCCTCCGCAATGATTCATGCCGGGCACCATGTACAACTCGATGGATTGGCCGATTACGCCCGAACCGAGTTTTCTGACCACATCGTTGAAATAGTTGACGCTGTTCATCGGTGTAACTTGGGGGTCGGCCCAGCCGTGATACATCAACAACTTGCCGCCGCGATCGAAAAAGGGTTTCAGATTGGGGTCGGTGAACTCGAGCAAGCCATCGTCGGCCTTAAGCGCCAAATCGATATCGGTGGCGGCGTTGAAACGGTGCCAATCCCACTTCGGATCCTTGAATACGAGGTATTGAAACGTCTCGGTGGAATATCTGATCGGCTCAGGCCCTGCCAAAATTGCCCATCCCAACTCTGATCCTGGTTGGAGCAACGGTGGCATAACTTCAGCGCCAGTTTTCGGATTTGTTATCGGAGAATACAGTGCTCTGGCTGTCTCCACCTGTGCCGGAGTTAGGCAGTTTGGACCATCTGCATCTTTGCAAACGAGTACCTTCGGGTCGAAGTGACAGACGCTGGGATTTTCTATGACTCCGTCCTTCACCCCATCGAGCGCATCGCACGTTTTCAGCACGGCTTCGTGAATCAATGCATATTTATCAGGCGGGATGTAACTGTCCTCGCTCCGGTGGGCGACCGCGTTGATGACCATTCGGGCGACAAGGAGACGCATCCAGTTAATCCCAGAGGCTCCGGCCACTATCCCGTCGAAGTCAGATGGGTATTTCGCCGCCTCCGTGATGGCTTGCCGTCCGCCCTGGGAGCAGCCGTTCCAAAACGAAAGGCTTGGGGCGCTGCCGTAATACGCGTTCACGATTGCCTTCGCCTGCACAGTCATGTCGTGAACGGCGCGATCAGCGAAGTCGATGACTTTCTCTGGGTGACCAAGTGCAAATGCCGCAGTGTTTCCTTGATGGCCGGTATCGGTGCTCGCGGTTGCGTAGCCGTCCCTCACGGCGGCCGCCAATGCGGAATAACTGATAACTCCGGCAAAGCCACCGTTGCCGACTGCTTGAAACTTCCCGTTCCAGCCTGAGACGGGTAACCAGACTTCAATCTTGATGTCAGAGTCGCTTGAAGGTGTGAGCGTAGCCGCCACACGGCAGAAAGCTGGCAAAGTCGAAAATTGCGAAGCAGCGGCGGGTAGGCCAGGTGTTGGGGCCTTGAAAGCGCCAGCCGCGACCGTATTCGCGGATGTGATCGTGGTCTCCGGCAGTTTGAGTGCGGCGAGACTTTCGCACGTACTCGCGAGAACCGACGACGCCGCGATGCAAAACATCGCGAACGTCACAAACATTAGAATCTTTTTAGCAACCACGATTGCTCCTCCTATGCTGATATCTCATGTCGCCTACTTCTTGAACGGAAACTAGACGCCGAAAGCCTTCAGAAAATCGCCAGCGGATTTAGCGGTGATCCTGTTCCCTTATCGATCCGCAGCGGCGCAGCCATGAACAGAAACTCGTAACGATTCAGCCGCCTCGCCTGCTCGACGGCTCTTTCGAAATCCAGATTGTCAAAAATGTCCACGCCCATCGCGACGAGCGCCAGTCGATGCAGTGGGTTTGTGACTGTCGGTGGAAGGCCCGTAGGCGAGACGTCGTTGGGTCCATCACCTCCGATGAAGGAAACACCGCGTTCCTTTAGGAAGTAAGCGACGTCGGCATGATAACCAGCGAACCCAGCGGTATTCGGCCAGGGGCCCAGTGCGGCGCGCCGCTTCCAACGGCCTGTATAGAGAAGTATGACGTCGCCTGGTGACACTTTCACGCGCTCCAACTTTTCCAGGGCCTCAAGATCTTCCCGGTGGATGGCCGTTCCCGGATCGACCCATCCCTGAGGAGTGGCCTTTCCCGGCAGGCGCGTCGCATCGAAAAGGATCGCGCGCGTGACAACACCGTCCTTCAATGCATTGATGCTGCCTTTCGGGCAGCCGCCTTGGGCATTGATATCTTCCATCGAAACGCCGTTGTATCCCTTGCCGTCCACCATCATGTGACAATCCACGGAATCCAAATGGCTGTGAGCCACGCCATGGTACGTGCCCGTATATTGATACGTGTCGGTGGTGCCTGTCGGAGCGACGTTGCCGAGAGTGCGCTGGAGGACGTTCGGCGCATCCACAGCTTTTTCCTGAACGACATCGTGGGCCAGTGAAATCGTCACGCCCTCCTTGGCCAAGGCCAGGGCCTGCTTTCGTTTCGCAGGCGTAATGAGATTGGCTGCGCCAAGTTCGTCGTCATTTCCCCATCGCCCCCAGTTCGAGAGTTCCTTCAATGCGCGGCGGAAGTCCGCTTCGCTGGTAATAATCGGGCGTGGATTGCTAGGGCTCTGTGCATAAAGGAAGGAAACCCCAACAACCAACACAATACTGCTCAATCCAGTGACTAGAGCAATGACTAGAGTTCTCATCGTTACTCCTCGCAGTAAACGGGGCCGTTCGGCAGAGAGTATAGCCCTGGAAGGAGACGCGCAGGTGGCGCACCGCAGAAATGTGGCAGTGAGTCAGAGGGTGCGGACCAGGCTTGTCGGATAGCTGGAACGGTCAAAGAAAACAGGCGGCAGCAGGGCCCTTCAAAAATCCCCAGGGAATCGGCGGCAAGCATTCCCGCCGTCTCGACAGGAACTGGCGATTCATTTTTCCTTTACCTCGTTATACACCTCGGTGATGAACCGGGTTTTGCTCGCTGGCGTGTCGCCCTTCGTCGTCGCGTCATACGGAGCGGTCAGGTTCGCAGCTAAAATATCGTCCAGCGATTTGCCCTGATCGGCCAACTTCTTCGTCTTTTCCAGGATATCCACGACCATCGCGCGATAGGGGAGCAGGTCGGCCTTCTTGACTAGCGTGCCGTGACCCGTGATGAGCGTCGTGTCGGGCCCGGCAGTCTTCCCGATCATGTCGATCGCGGTGATCATGCCCCTGATCGAGCCGCCATTGGCCTGATCGGCAAAGGGATAACCGAAATTCCGGTAGAAATCGCCGATATAGATCGCGTTTGCATGCTGGAACCGGATGACCGTGTCGCCTCCGGTATGAGATGCCGGAACCGGAATTAAATCGACCACTTCTCCATCCAGATGGATGGTTACAGCGGGAGCACCCGGCGTGCCCAACGGATAGGTCACCACGGGAACGCCGGCCGGATCGGGCGCGGGAGCCGGGGCGCCGTTGCCCTGGCGGGGCGGGTGCAGCATTTCCTCGCGCAGTTCCTCGCGCGAGTAGATCAAGGCGCCCTGCTTCGCGAAAAAGGGATTGCCGCCCGTGTGGTCGGAATGGATGTGCGAGTTGACCAGGATGCGAATGGGCGCGGAGCTGAACGTTCTGATCGTCTTCAGAACCTTTTCGTGCAACTCCTCGTCCTGAGAGTCGACCATCAGGATGCCGTCGGGGCCGAAGAGCACGGCCACCCTGCCGCCCGCCGCATCGGGGTGGTTCGTGTCGAGATCGGGCGAACCTTGCAGAATGTAAAGGTTCGGCGCCAGTTTGGCCGTCACCGAAATCTGGATCTTGTCCCATTGTGCAAACGAGCGCCCCTGTGCCGGCGTCTGCGGCGCCGGTGCCGGTCCCTGTGCCCAGACGATCGCGGGGATAACCGCCATCGCGGCCAACCCTCCCAAGAACAGCCATTGAGGTTTCATTGGTCTTATCCTTTCCGTCTGATGTTCTGGTTGACGTTTCTCCGCGATCAGATGTTCGAGCGAAACATCAGTTGCCCAACGGTCCTAGAAGATTACCTGTACCACAAACCATCTTCACTCGTTTTAGTTGTTTTTCTATGCTCAGCTCATGCGAAACCCTTGCATGCGGGCTCGGCGTTTTGATGCTCACGGATTTTTCTACCTCGTAAAACTCTATGCCATCGAAATCGCGGCCACGATCATTTTCCTGTCGTGGTTGGCAAGAGCCGTGTGGCATGAACTTAGGTGAAGTGTGAGGACCGTGATAGCTTATTCGCCGCACGGCCGTGGGCGAAGCGCGAAAGCACCACTACGTACCAGTCTTCTATCAAGCTCATTTCGCCAACTCGAAAGGGCTTTTATGGGTCTATGACCGCCGCCTAAAGACATACAAGGAGCTGCATCCCAGGGTAATTTGCTTCCAGAGCGACCTATACACTCTCAAACGGAAGGACGGCCCTTCAGAGCGGCGTATCGAATCTCAGCTCTTGAGCTTTATCGACGGCCTCGGCAGCTCCGCCATCCGCAATATCCTCTCAGGAAATCGAACAAGGGAAGCGGTTCACGCACTCGCGTACTTTATCGGCATTCAAATCCACCGAATTCCTTCGTTCGCTAGGCAGATTTCGGAGATGTACGTCAGCAGCGCAGAAGAAATGATGCGGTTAATGTCTGTCGACGTAGGGAGAATGCAGTCAGTGCTAGAACGGGTTCAAGGAGCCGGTAAATCCATCGACGTTTCAGCCGAATCGATGGTCGAAGCCATCCGAGGAAAGCAAATCGAGGTGGCAGCAACTGAGGTACCTTTTTTGAGCCATATTTTTGGCCAAGCCGAGAGCATTAGCGATGTTCTCGCAGGGGTCGACTGGCAAATCCTCGTCGCTCCAAACATAACGGGTTTTATCATCTGTGACGATCCAGTCGTTGTCGTACCGCCAGCGGGGAGCCGCTTCGTAGGATTCCTCGTGCCTGGGACCGTCAGCTATTTCCCATTAACGCGTAAATTCTGCCTCCGGCTTTGCAGCACCAAATCATCCATTTACCGAAAAATTAGCAAGGAGACTGTTCAGACCGTCAACTACAATATCGCTGCTCATTCAGAGCGATTTGTCATGGGGCCAGATAAAGCGCAACTGATGAGCACTGTTTTGAATAGTAGCAGCAGCGAAGAGGATTCCGCGCCGAGGTACACGATTGAAATGCTGAATCAGGATGACCATGGTTCTTTCCAGAAACTAACCATCCATCCCCGCCGTTACTTCTATTTGAAGGGCAGTGCACCATAGCCTAACGATGAGATCAGCACAGCAGCACCGTCTTCGGCGAAGGTGCGTCAGGTGAGGGTGGGTGCGGTAGGTGAATAGAGCTACACAAGTGATTATCCGTACTGACCCTCAAGGGAAGAACCTGTCCGGATGAATAGTTCGCCCGATTAAAGCTCCGAATCCGTTCTGAGAGAATTAAGGTATGGGTGTACGGCGCGGAGCGCCTAACCTGTCCGCTGGTCCTGAAACATCTCGCCTGCCACGTCCTTTCCAGCGTGGTGACTCCTACATACCAAGCTTACGATATAGCTTCGTTCGTGCCCGACAGCTTGAGGGTACCTTTCCGGGCGACAAGCAAACCGGCACTTGGCCAATCACCTCACACCGAATTTGTTACGGGTGGGGGTTGCCACCCGAGCAAGCTTACCCCCCGGAGGGATCGGATTGGCCGCCAATCGAACCACCTCGTATCGACCTTATCGCCAAAGGCCATCGTCAGGGACCCTATAGGCGTCTTCGAACTATGGCTGAGTGCATACAAAGTGTTTCCACTGGAAACGGTGCGTTGGTCAGTCTCGACATAACTGACAAGTGGGCCAGTCCTCCTGGAGGGCGAATTTCCGCGCCTTCTTCCAACGACGTTGTACTCCCGACCCATCACGTGAGCTTGGATGAGTACGACGCTACAAACCATGAATTCAGATTCTGGAATTCCTGGGGAGAGGCGTGGGGGGACCACGGTTGCGGGTATATCAACGCCGACGTGCTGGAAGGAATCTGGTGGGAAGGTTGGAAGCTGTTTCCTCCTACGGTGATTACCCCGACATCCGGAGTCCTACCACAGCCAAGGAGTTGGGCGTTTAAGGAAACAGACGGCTCGATATTGCATTGGCTTGATCTCGTAGACGCAACGGGTGAGCGTCTGGGGTGGGTATCAGCCCTTCAGCGTGGGTCAAGTCTAGAAATCGAGGAGCTTTTTGTGCGCCCCCGATATCGACGCGCCGGGCTCGGCAAGAAGTTGTTCACGATGATACATAGGATGGCGACAGATCATGGCTTTTGTTTCCGGACGTGGATTTCGTTCGCCGATACCGCGCCGGAGAATATGGCGATCATTGAGAGAGTGGTGAGGCCCGCTGGGCTTAGCATTCAAGCGAGTGGAGTGCGCTGGGCACCGCTTGTCGCAGCGCCTGTTTGGGGTCGCAGGATGACGCCTGTTCCCAGCTTTGCCTACCCAGAAAAGCCTCCATCGAGCCCAGCCGCCCTTGTAAAGTTGGTGAGCGAATTTCTAGTCGGGGCAGGCTCTGGCGCAGCAGGAATGTTTATTTACGATGCTATTCGCAGTTGGGTAGGTCGGAAGAACGGCGGAAGAATCAGGGCAAGGATTGGCGATGTCGAGGTCGAGACGACGGAGCTATCCCTCGAAGAATTCCGTAAACTCCTGACGGTCGTTCACGACCTAAAAGTCGAGGATGAAATTAGGTCGAAGCTTCTCGAAGCGGGAATCACAATCACGATTGTCGAGCGGCGTAAGTAAGCATCACAGCAGTAAACCAATGAAAAGAAATGCCTTCTAATCCACGCTAAGCCCTTGCCGCCTGCTTCGGGACCAGGGGGTCGGAGGTTCAAATCCTCTCGCCCGACAATTTTTCTCCTCAGCTATCAAGCGTTCACGGCCCACCGCAAATCAATCACTTGCCGCTGAGGTGCCTATTTTTTGGCACGACCCGTTGAAACCAAGTTTGAGGAGGCGGTTAAAGTTGCTGTTCGCAACTGATTCGAGCTTTGATAAAACAGGCCCCTTCAGAATGAAGTTGGCACAACAATTGGAGCTGGCTGCGAGTGAGGTATCTCGGGAGTGATTGCTGTGGTCTTGGTAATCCTTTTGGTCTTGTACGCACTCCTGCATTTCGCTGAACTTTGAAACGGAGGCCAAACCAACCAGCAAGTGAGACAATTGAGCTTATGCGGCTGTGTTCTCGCGTAGCCAGATCGGGACGCCAGGAGCTCGTCGTCTTGGCTTTCTGATCCATGGGTATGTTTTCAACGACTACTCTTAGGCCGTCGAGTACCTGATGAATCGGAACACGAACGTTTGCCTTCCGGCTAGTAACCGGGGAGCGTGGCATGCAGCAGCGAACTGACTTCCCGTTACCCTCTGATCTGCCTCGACCGGTTGACGACGGTGCGGCGGATCATCTGCTGAACATGACTATGCCCAAGGTCCGTCTTCACTCAACGGCGGGAAGGATGGTCGATCTTTCGGATTTGAGTGCGCCAAGAACGGTGATTTACTGCTATCCAATGACTGGGGTGCCAGGAAAACCGCTGCCCGAAGGATGGGACGCAATCCCAGGTGCGCGCGGGTGCACTCCCCAGACGTGCAGCTTCCGCGATCATCATCAGGACCTGTCGCGGCTCAGGGCCGACGTGTTCGGCATTAGCACTCAGACGACTGAATATCAGCGTGAGATGTCCAACCGCCTCCAGCTTCCATTCGAAATCCTCAGCGACGATAAATTCGAGTTATGCGATGCGTTACGCCTACCGACATTTGAAGTGGACGGGAAGCGACTCGTGAAACGCGTAACATTGATCGTCCGAGGTGGGCAAATAGAGTACGTCTTTTATCCAGTGTTTCCACCAGACGAGAGCGCCGATCAAGTCATACGTTGGCTTCAGGACCATCCAATTCCAAACTGACCTCGCAGGCAAACGACTTGAACGCCCCGAAGTTAGGGGTTATAAGAGCGGCGCCATATGACTTCTGCACAAGAGGATGCTCATGGGCACAAAACGAAGTTTGGCAACGAAAAAGGCTGCTCGGACGCGGAAATTGAGGTCGGCTGACAAGAAGGCAGCCTCCATGACAGAAGCCGATCTATCCAGACTCTGGGAAGAACACACAAACCATGAGTTCGTGACACGTGACCCCGAGGCTACGCTGGCCACCATGGTAGAGGACGCCTACGTAAACCATGTGCCGGTGATGACCGGAGGGTTTGGGAAACGCGCCCTGCGGGCTTTCTATTCGCGTGACTTTATTCCTGGTATGCCGCCCGACACTACACTTACACCTGTTTCACGCACCGTCGGCGGGAACCAGCTTGTTGATGAGATGATCTTCTCTTTCACGCACACACAAGAGATTCCCTGGATGCTGCCCGGCATTCCTCCCACCAATCGCCGCGTTGAAGTTCCGCTGGTTGCCATCGTGCGATTCCGAGAGGGCAAGCTCGCGCACGAGCACATCTATTGGGACCAGGCTTCGGTTCTCAAGCAAATCGGGCTCCTCACAGACCCAGTGTTGCCGGTTTTTGGGGCAGAAACCGCCCGCAAAGTGGTCGATCCGCAGTTCGACTACAGAAGGTGATCGTTCAACAGCTTTCTGACCTCGTCCCGCAAATCACCACTGTGCGGGCGACCAACAAGATCGAGCCAGCTTCTTTCCTCCATCCGCGAGGTCTCGACCACGAGCGTGTGATCATCCGCCCATTTCAAACGGACGGACGGTCTGGCTCTGACATGACGCCGACATAGCCAAAGGCCGCAAGGTGAAGGCCAGGCTCCCCGCTCACAGCATTTGCCCCTAGCGGAGGAAGAGCGCGTTGGTGATCGTCAAGCCGGAGACCCTTATCGGCTGGCATCGCAGAGGTTTCAAGCTGTTCTGGAAGTGGAAGTCGCGGGTTGGCCGGCCGCGCCTGCCTGAAAAATTCCGCAAGCTCATCACCCGGATGGCGCTGGAGAATCCGGCCTGGGGGCAGGCTCGCGTGGCGGCCGAGCTGTCGTTGAAGCTCGGTATCTATGTTTCCCCGCGCACCGTGCGGGCCTATTGGCCTCCCGAATCCGGCCCACGAGGACCACACAGAACCTCCTCGCAGCATTGGAAGATGTTTGTCCGCAATCATGCTCAGTCCATCGTCGCTTGCGATTTTTTGGTCGTGATTACTGCTCGATTCCGAACTCTGTACGTGTCCCTCGCCAAATCTCTATCCGAGCTCGAAAGTGTTCGATCTCATTGTGTTTGTGGGCTGACCTATTCTCTTGGTGAGATCAAATTGGAATCCGGCCGCGCCGGAGGGGGAATCCTCAAGTGCGCGTACACACGTCTCCTGAGTTCGCGTCTGACTCAAACTACAGGTTTAAGCAGCGCGTTCGTAGCGATGATGCAAACCGCCGAGGCGTGGGAACTGCGCGGATGCCGCGAGTACAACTATCAGAGCAATCGATAAGCTAGGTGTCCTCATGTTTTATAGAGGATTGTATCCTTAAATTGGGATTCCCTGGCGAAGTGGGCGGTTCGGTGCATCTTACTTCTGCTGACGTTCCTGGATCGGTCGGTGACGCTTTGCGCTTCAAGTCACCGCGGACTTCAGCCAAGGGTGTGTTAAAGGGTGCAAGAGTCGAGTCATTGATAACATGACGAAGGCCTATGTTGGGATCGCAAGGCTTGTTCAGTGGTGTGTGAGCTCCAAACACAGTGCACGATGAAAATGCAACGTTACGTCACGACTCGCCGTTCCTCTAACCGTTTCTAAGTCCTTTGAAAACGGCTTTAGAGTTTTCGAAACGCAACAGAACACCCATTCTGTCGTAAAGACTGTTTTTTCTAGACCTGGGGAGGGGTGAGCTACACGTCCAGCGCAGGTACGCCGCGCTTGTTGGTGTCGGCGTTTGCCTCTTGCTTAAGCGCGACGGTAACCTTTAAAGCCGTTTGTGTTAGGAATTAGTAGATATTTGACGCAGCCACGTGTTAGCCGCGGTCAAAAACTACGCATGCTACCGATGGCTACCTCGATTCTTGTTGACACGTCATTGGGGCGATGGTAAACGACCATAAACGATAATCTTAAGGCTGGTCGAGAAGATCGATAGTACACTTCTCGAACGAGGCTTCTATGACAACTCGTAATGTTAGCTGGGGCGCGACTGTGATTTTCACCTTCCTCTTGTTCGCAACCCCCTTATCCGCGCATCACGCGTTCACGGCGGAATACGATGGAACCAATTGCGCCACGGTCACCGGTACGCTAACTAAAATTGAGTGGGAAAATCCGCATGCCTATTTTCACGTGGATGCCAAGGAAACCGGCGGCAGCGTCGCGTCATGGGCTTTTGAGACGGTCTCGATTGGCTGGCTGAAAAGAGTGGGAACCGCCAGACACGATTTTGAAGATAACATCGGCAAAAACGTTACGGTAAGAGCTTGCATGGCTAAGAATGGCGTAAAAAATAGAGGCGCCGCTGAGACCGTCAAGCTCGAGGATGGCCGGACCCTGACAGTCGGTACGGATTATGAACATCCCGGCAAGGCCGGCGAAGAACGTAACATTAACTAAGGTTTCATTTCTCCTGATTCGGAACACGAGATACTCCAAATGAAAAGCGGCGGCACCTATCTTCGGATCACGCTTGCGGCGGCTATTCTGGCGTGGATGCTTTCCATCCCCGCTTCCGCTCAGGATCAGGGCGGGAAGGCCGCTGGACAAACCGCTTCTGAGCGGAAAGGCACGCCAAACTCGCAGCCACTCCCTCCTGGCGGGCCCCCACCACGGCTGCCCGATGGACACATCGACCTATCCGGCGTTTGGTACCCGGGTACGACGGGAACCTTTGATTTCATCAATAGCCCACCGGCACAGAGACAATTCGACCCTAAAGCGACACCGGAGGCACCGCCTTCTTTCCAACCTTGGGCCTTGGCAAAAATCAAAGCCATGAGCCAAACCGACCTCGAGCTTGGAAAAGCCTCAGTGAACTGCACACCGCGCGGCGTCCCGGGCATACTCCTTAACAATCCCTACCCAATACAGTTGGTCGAGACCCCAGGACAAATAGTTCAGCTCGTCGAATTGCTCAACAATTTTCGCGTGGTACCTACCGATGGGCGCGCTCATGATCCAGATCCTGATTCCACGTTCAACGGCGATGGGGTTGGTCATTGGGAAGGTGATACTCTGGTCATCGACGTGATCGCCATCGATGAGAGGACGTGGAATAATATGACCGGTTGGTTCCATAGCGATCAGGAGCACGTAATCGAGCGCCTCAGCCGTCCGTCCATGAACTACCTCGTCTATCAGGTAACGATTGAGGATCCCAAGGTGCTCACGAAGCCCTGGACGTCTGTGCAACGCAAGTGGTCGCTTAACCATGGAAAATTGGACGAGTACTACTGCACGCATAATGAGGAAGTACAGCAGTATCAGTTGCTGAAAAAGGAAGAAGACGGCAAGAAATCCCAATAGGATTGTTTAGACACTCCTGCGTCCGAAAGCCGAGGGCCTGTATGGTTCAGAGGAAATTTCTACTGCCGGCTGCGTTGGGTTTGTTGTTGGCGACGCCTGTGCTCGCGCATCATTCCATCACCTCTGAATTCGATCCGAATAAGACGTTCGTCCTTAAGGGAACGATCACAAAGACAGAGTGGGTGAATCCGCACGTGTACCTTCACGTGGA
>Ga0210394_10006229_pt1 | contig 12990 bp, 8 predicted proteins | sample IncBWC12MmetaG_FD_160121 | JGI IMG/M metagenome (GOLD analysis project Ga0210394, IMG submission 160121) | Forest soil microbial communities from Barre Woods Harvard Forest LTER site, Petersham, Massachusetts, United States - Inc-BW-C-12-M | ecosystem: Environmental > Terrestrial > Soil >... | reverse complement strand
GATTGGTGCCCTTTGCTGTCCGAAATTGGACAGCTGTCCCGGAATCGAACAGGGGAGTCGTCGCCCGGAAAGGACCGTATGCACCGCTCTTTCAAGCAAATCAGTAGCATGCGAGACCCGCACTTGTCATGCGTTATGGTCCGGCAAGTGCTCCGTACCTCCCCGTCAACTTCAATTTACGGAGGCTCCCATGGCGTATTTCGAACGGATGCGCGATCAGATTTCAGGGGTGTTCAGCCCCGAGATCATGCAGCAGCGGACGGCAGCTGGATGGCAGATGGTCGCAATTGAATGGCGGAGGGAACTACCCGACTCCGAAGCCCCCACCGATGTCGCCGCCGAGGAGATCCCCTACGGCCTCCGCATCTCCGACGACTGCAAGCGCCTCGAAGTCGACCCCGCCGAGAACAAGGTCCTGCTCCTCATGATGGACCTGCTCGCCCAGGACTTCTCCTACTCCAGCATCGTCAGCGACCTCAATGAAAAGGGCTACCGCACCCGCCTGGGCAAGCCATGGAGCCGCATAGCCGTCTTCAACATGATGCCGAGGCTCATCGAAGTGGGCCCGCGCATATTCTCGAGCGAAGAATGGGAGCAACGCCGCTTGAGGTTCGCGGCCCGCCAACACCCGGAAAAGTAACGCCGCAGTCCAGCGGGGCGTCCGAGCCTTCGTGTTCAACCCCTACTGCTTCGCAATCGGCCCCAGCGATCCGGGGTTGTCGCCCAATTGCGGATCAATCCGGAAATCCCACACCGTCTCGCTGATGTCCGACGGCGACAGTATCTCCACCAGCGCGTACTCGCCAATCAGCAGCGGCTTGCCCGGCGTCAGTTTCAGCCAGTGCTTCCCCGGTACCACCGCCACCTTGGTCGGAATCACATCCTCATCCTGCGAGATGGTCCCGTCGCGCCCAATCCGGATTGACCCCACCACCCGCACAGCCTTCCGCTCGTCCACTTTCACAATCGCAAATCCTGACTGATCCGAGTGTGCCCCGTGCTTGTGATTCACCGCTTCCTTCGCCCCCCCCGTGTTCACCGTCGTAGCGTGCGAAAGCACGTGCTCCGCCTGGTCCGTAACATTCAGCGACAAGTAAATCGAAGGATCGTTCACGTGCAGATGCACCTTGGCATGCGCGCCCGGCAGCTCGATCGAGGCCCGCGCCCCGGCCATCGGATTCAGCGAGCTCAGCCCGTGATGCGTCTTCGCGTCCATCGCCAGGTCGTTCGGCGGAAGCTCCACCAGCTCCGGCGTCCCCTGGTAGGTGTCCAGCGCGAACACGCTGTCCTCATCCGGCAACTCCAGCCCCTTTGCCACCTCCGGCATGCGCGCCGCCTGCTCGCCCCGTTCCGCGGCTTCTTCCTTGTCGATCGACTCCGCCTCTTTCATCGCCTCCGACGTATCTTCCGCCGCCGGCTGCGTGTGGTCGCGCTCCCACTTCCGCGTTGCCTCCCAGTCCACCAGGTCGTTAGGCAGCTCCTCCCACTCCCCGCTGCGCTCCACTGAGATGTACCGCACCCGGTCCCCCACCACCTCGTACTTGCGCACAATCTGGTAGGTTCCGTCCTTTAGAATCAGCCGGTGGTTCGTCTGCGCCCCCGGAATCACCGGCTTCAGCGGCAGGGGCTTCGAGTTCGGGTTCTGGTTTGGGTTCTGCTGCCCATCCAGCCCTCCGGCCAGCGGAAAACACCCCAGCAGCAAGATCGCCCCCCAGCGCGCACATCGCCTCGTCCGTCGCCGCCCAGAAAACAAATCCATCATCGTATCCCCGTTGAGCCCTCACATTTTAGACGTGCGACGGTCAAACCCGTTGGGCACCACCATGGAAGCCTGTCGGGCCCCAGCCAAAGTTGTGGCCCGAAGGTCGTATCCCGAATCGGCTCTTTTGCATCGAATTCAATGTATTCTTAAGCGGCGGGGCAATTTCTGCGTAGGTTCAAGCCAGCTCGAAGCCAGTCCCTCTTCCCCAGGCCCTATGTGCTCGTGGCGGCGACGGCGCTGTGCCTCATCCTGCTGGCCCTGGTCGCGGTCGTCCAGGTCGCGCACGTCCACCCGCTGCAGACCGATGCCGACCACTGCCCGCTCTGCATCGTCTTCCACTCCGTCGCACCGGTCACCGTTACCGCCGCCCTCATCATTCTGGTTCAAGTGGGCGCGCCCACCCCGGCCTGCGAAGAACGCCCTGCCATCCGTCACTGGCACCCCACTCTCTTTACCCGCCCGCCTCCCTGCGCCTGCTGAAGCGCGCCTCCCGTTCCTAATTCGGCTTTAAACCTTCCCGCTGGTCCCAGAAGACTGGCGGGCACCGGCGCATACATAGCAGCCACATCCTCATAAGCCGAATGCCGATTCGAGAACGCGTCCGTCGCTCCACGCGGTCCCGCGTCTGCAGGACCTATCTGCGCAGCCGCGCAGCAGCACATTCAGCCATTTCCGGAGTCGAATCCAATGCCATTCCATCGCGGCACAATTTCCCGCATTCTTTCTCTCTTTGCCCTGGCTCTGCTGCCCATCGCCGCAGTAGCCCAAAGCGGCAACGCCGGCACCATTCACGGCACCGTCACTGACCCGTCGGGCGCCGTCATCCAGGGAGCCACCGTGCACCTCACTAACTCCGTCAGCGGCCTCGATCGCACCGCCACCACTGATCCCACCGGCCAGTTCTCCATTCCCAACGTTTCCTTCAATCCCTACAAGCTCTCGGTCACCGCCAACGGCTTTGCTGAACTCGATCAGAATGTCGAAATACGGTCTGTGGTGGGCACCAACCTCAAGCTCGTCGTTCAAATCTCCGCCGCCGCCTCCACTGTCACCGTCGAGGCCACAACCGGCGACCTGGTCGAAAACGACTCCACCTTCCACACCGATGTCGACCGCGATATGTTCGAAAAGGTGCCCATGGAGAGCCAGTCTTCCACCCTCAGCTCCCTCGTCACTGCCACCACCCCCGGCGTCTCTTCTGACTCCAACGGGCTGTTCCACGGCCTCGGCGACCACGCCGAAAACTCCTTCTCTGTCGACGGCCAATCCATTACCGACCAGCAGAGCAAAGTCTTCTCCAACCAGATTCCCTCCAACTCCATCCAGTCCATTGAAGTAATCTCCGGCGCACCGCCAGCGGAGTACGGCGGCAAAACCAGCCTCGTCATCGTCGCCACCACCCGCTCAGGCCAGGGCGTCGCAAAGCCCACGGGCAGCATCACCAGTTCTTACGGTTCCTTCGGCTCCTCGAATGCCAGCTTTGACCTCGCCTACGGCGGCAAAAATTGGGGCAACTTCGTTGAAGTTGACGGCCTCAACTCCGGCCGCTTCCTCGATCCGCCCGAGTTCGCCGTCTTCCACGACAAGGGCAACGAAGAAAATGCCTTCGACCGCGTCGACTTCACCTTCTCCTCGTCCGATTCCATGCACCTGGACTTCGGCTACAGCCGCTCCTGGTTCCAGAATCCCAACGCCTTCGACAACCTGGGCGTGCAAAACGTGATCGGCAACATTACTGGCGCCAACCCCACCTTCGGCGGAGTGGGCAACACCGATCAGCGCTCCCAGATCGGCACTTTCAACATTGCGCCCACCTACACCCACGTCATCAACAACAACGCGGTCTTCAACCTCACCAGCTACGTTCGCCGCGACCAGTATCACTACTACCCCAGCGACAACCCCCTCGCCGACCTCGGGCCGCCCACGCTGCAAACGTCGTCCATCGCCCAATACCGCACCCTCACCAACGCCGGCGCGCAATCCAACGTCTCCTACGTCCACAAGGCCCACACCATCAAGGCGGGAGCCGAATACGACAGCACCTTCCTCCGCGAAAACGACAGCATCGGCCTCGTCGACCCCGCCTACCCGCTCAGCGCTCCATGCATCGACGCAACCAGCGGCAACCCGCTGCCCGGCTATTCCGACCCCGCGCAGTGCACCGGCGCCGTAATCGCCAATCCGAACTACCAGGCCGTCCTCGCACCTTACGACATTACTCGTGGCGGCGCTTACTACCACTACGCCGGCCAGACAGACGTGAAAATCCTCGGCCTCTTCGTACAAGACCAGATCAAGCTCGGCAACTGGACCGCCAACCTCGGCATTCGTGGCGACCTCTACAACGGCCTCACCATCGCCCGCCAGGCTGAGCCGCGCGTCGGATTCTCTTACAGCATCAAGCCAAGCGGCACTGTCCTCGGCATCTCTTACGCGCGCTCTCTCGAGACCCCATTCAACGAAAACCTCGTCCTCGCCAGCAATGGGTGCGGCAGCTCCGTCCTGGCTCCGCTGCTCAACTGCTCGACCGGCGTCTCCACCACTGAGGTCCCCGGTTACCGCAACGAGTTCCACGCCAGCGTGCAGCAGGCCTTCGGCAAACACCTCGTCACCAGCGGTGAGTACATCTGGAAGTATACCCACAACGCCTTCGACTTCAGCGTCCTCGGCAACACGCCCATCACCTTCCCCATTGACTGGCACAACTCCAAGATCCCCGGCCTTGCACTCCACATCAATGTTCCGGATTACCACGGCTTCAGCGCCTACTCGGTCATGTCTTCCGTCGCCGCCCGCTTCTTCCCGCCCCAGGTAGCCGGAGCCGGTGCCACCGTGGGCCAAACCGGCCTGCCCTTCCGCATCGACCACGACGAAAGGTTCAACCAGACGGCCCACGTCCAATACACGCTGAACCACGCAAGGTTCATCAGCGGCCTCTGGGGTGGATTCAACTGGCGCTTCGATTCGGGCCAGGTGGCCGGCTCCGCTCCCTGCTACGGCGTCACCGATCCGAACACGCCCTGCGGCAACAGCTCCGTCACCTTGCCCGATGGAACCCCAGGCGTCGCCATGGTCGACACCAACATTCCTCCCGTCATCAACCCCGTCACCGGTGCCAGTGTCGCTCTTCCCCTCACTGCCGATCAGGAGTTCCAGGCCGGCTTTGCCTGCAACGGCGCCCGTGCCACCCCCACCCATCTCTTGCCCACGGTCTGCCCGGCATCAGAGTTCACCTCCAACCTGATCGACATCCCCTCACCCAACAACGGTGACAACGACCGCAACCCCCAACGCATCGCCCCCCGCAGCCTCTTTGACGTCACCATGGGCAAGAACAACATCTTCCACACCGACTACTTCAAGACCGACCTCGATCTCACCGCCGTCAACGTCACTGACAAGTACGCCCTTTACAATTTCCTCTCCACCTTCAGCGGCACGCACTACGTAACACCCCGCGCCATCACCGCAAGGGTCACCGTCAACTTCTAACCCAGCCACGAACAATGGGTATCCCAGAGGTCTCGATTTCTGAGACCATGGGATATCAGATCTGCATTCTCGGAATACCCGCATTCGACACAAGTAAAGACCGCCTGAAGTACCCAAGCATCCGAAAGAAGCTTTGGGGTGGGGCATTGTGGTCGCCAAGCTACTTCGCTGGAAGTTACGGCGGTGCCCCCATTTCCATCATTCGTCAGTACATCGAGCAGCAACAGACGCCGAGTTGTGTTAAGGCGAGCTTCGCTCGCCGCGCTCTGCATCCCCGCCCTGAAGGACGGAGTTTTCCGCGCAATAAGGATAAACCCACCAATCCTCACATTTACCTTTACAACCATTCGGCACCTACCCGACCATGCGCTCAGAGGGCAAATCCCATGTCCATCCTGAGATCCATCGCCCCCATTGCGTTTGGTCTGTTGTTCCTGTCTCCACCGGGCTTGACCGCCCAAGACCTGCCCGACAAGTTCACCAATCTCCAAACCCTCCCAAAAAACATCTCCAGGCAAGACCTGGTGGCCGCCATGCGCGGATACGCCCTGAGCCTTGGCGTGCGCTGCCCCTTCTGCCATGCCGCCGGACCTACACCCGGAAGCATGGACTTCGCCTCCGATGACAAGGCCCCCAAGCGAACCGCGCGCATCATGCTTCGCATGACCGACGACATCAATCGCAATTACATTGCCGGGGTTGCCCAGCCGCCGCCTACCGTCGAGTGCGTCACCTGCCACCGGGGCTCCGCCAATCCCAGAACCCTCGAGGCAATCCTCTCCGAGACACTGGAGCAGAGCGGGCTGGCCGCCACAGTCGCGCAGTACCGGCAATTGCGCAAAGAGAGCTACGGCAACGGGAAGTACGACTTCAGCGAAGCGACCATCAACCTGATGTCGGAATCGCTCCTCAAAAAGAGCAAGGCCAAAGAAGCCGTGGGGATGATGGAATTGAACGCCGAGGTCAACCCCCTTACAAGATGGGGTTACGGAGTCCTCGCCATGGCGCACCAGGCAAATCAGGAAAGCGAGAAAGCCGAGCTCGATTTTGAGAAGATCCTCGAGCTTGATCCCCACGATGCCTGGGCTTCGGGTCAACTGAAGTCCATTCGCGCTGCCCGCGAGCCCAAATAGGTTCGCGTGGACCTGGGGTGCACGGACCTGGGGTGCCCCGTCCTAACTTCGTTAGGGCGGGAGACCAAGAACGTACCCCGCCATCCTTACCTGAGGAAGATCTCCGTGCCCCATCCTTTGTGCATTCTCATCGCGCAAGGGGCGGGAAACCTCGAACCTCAACATCAACCTCGCCCCTTTATTGATCCGCCGTTCCGTCCGACCATCGTCGCACCGGAACCAGGAACGTGGTCAGATGCCCCCAGTCATCGGTGAAAGCGAGGACGGGAGCGCCTTCCAGATTTGCGCCCCACGTTTCAGGCTCTGCCTGCGAAACAAAAAACATCAGGTGCGGATGCCAGTGTCCGTCGCGAGAGTTCAGGTATCCCTGCTTCGACAGCATGTAGCACATCGCGCCGGGTTCCATCGGCGGCAGTTCCTTGCTGTCGATTGCCGCTGTCATGGCCTCAACCATCTGGGCCTTGGTGCGTCCAGCCAGTATAAGATCCGTCCGCTTGATCGTGCGCTTAAGGTACGACCGAGCCGATGCCGCATTTACGCAGAGCGGGGCGCGCAACTTGGGGTTCCAAAAGTCCGGGTCATCAGTGGGAGACATCCAGGACCGTTCCACGAAGCATACAAACCCGCTCGTTCCTTGAATTGCAGTTTCGTATCCGTGACGTCCTAAAACCAGCACCTCCGCATCGCGCGAGATGGACTCCGGAGCGGCACTCCGCGCGAGCGCAATTTCCACATTTCGATCGGCAATCAGGTATTGGTCAACCGGAGCCATGTTCGGGTAAAGCGTCTTGGCATCCTGCGCCATCGAGTGCAACCCGGCCCCAAACAAAACAACCAGCGCGACACGCTTCATCGCGATTGTCCCGGACTTCTTCCTCTGCATGGCTTCTCCTCCTTACAAAGATGCGTTGATATCAACGCAACGCAATTCAGTTTGCCACACTTTGGTGCGAATTGTTCACTATTTCCATCATCAAGTGGATTAGCGAGGGCACGAAACGGATTAAATCGTAGCGCCGGTCACCACCGGCTGTCGTGCGGGCTTCCAAGGCTTCCAAGCCCGCACCTCTCACCCCTGCCCGTCTTACGTTACGATTTCCCTATCCATGAAACGGCAACTTCTCTCGGCCGCTCTCCTCATCGCATCTTTCGCGCCGCCCATTCACGGCGCCTCCGCTCCCCAGGCTCAGCAGATCCTGGCCGCCGCCGAGCAGCAGGCTCACATCTTTGCCGATCAGGGCGCTCCCCTTCAGCTTGAAGTCGACTTCATCGCCCCGTTCGATGCTTCCTCCCATGGCCATCTCTCCCTCCGCTGGCAGTCCAAAGACCGCTGGTGGAGCCGCGTCGTCATCGGCGACTTCCGCCAAACCTCGCTGCAGAATGGTGAGCGGGTCTACATAGCTCAGAATCGCCCCGCCCCCATTCGAATCCGCGAGCTCACACGTCTGCTCCACTTCGCGCACGCTACGCAGCAACTCAATGTGAAGAAAGTGAAAAAGGGCGTTGAGAATGGCATTACCGTGTCCTGCACGCAACTTGAATGGGAGCAGGTCAAAGGCGAGAGCCATGAGATTTGCGTGAATCCAGCCTCGAACGAGATCGTCAGCGAAGCGTGGCAGGCTGCGCCTCCCGATGAACAGAACCGGGAATTGTTCTCCGAATACACTCAATTCCAGGGGCATCGTTACCCGCGCAAACTTCAACTCGAAGTGAACGGGCGCACCGTCATTGCCGCGATTGTAGACAGCCTCAAGTCGGCGCCCTTCGATGAGAAGCTGCTTGTTCCTCCCAAGGGGGCGGTGGAACGCCGCCAGTGCGCGGGCATGAATCACGCCGTGGCGTTAAAAATGCCAGACCCGGCTATTCCGGTTTCCCCCGGCAAAGATCGACCGAAGGGCTCAACAATAGTGTCCTTGACGGTCCTCACCGATGGTTCCGTCAGCGAGGTTCAACTGGTCGGCGGCGGAACCTTCGACCTGGCTGAGGGAACTCGCGCGGACCTGAAGAAGTGGAAGTTCAAGCCAGCCATGTGCGGCAAAGAGCCCGTAGTCTCCGATGTCGAGGTAGTGGTCACTTCCAGGTAGAACCGCGCCAACCTGCCGCCGGGCGACTGCTCTGTGACTACCACCGAAAGTCACAGATTATTCAATCCGGCGCCAGCAGGTGGCGCCGCTATTCTCAGGAACTGGTCTTCCTGCGAGATTGAGTTGCTGACCGACAGGGAAGATCAATCCAACATGGGACCTGGGCCAGCCGCCATCATTGAATTGAGAGCCTTTCAGCCGACAAGTACGTCTGAGCGGCCAATGAAACGGGATCACGCGCAAAGTGGCGCTGCATTGCCCGATCGTTAAGGGCATTGTCGAGCGCCGCCATGATCATGGATTGGGTGAGGACCAGGTAGCGATGTCCAATCGACCCCGTGGCCGGATTGACCGCGTTGAAAAACCCATACTCACCGTAGATCCTGGGGTATCGCGATTGAAGCGACTGGATATTGTCGAATGCCTGCTGTGGAAGCACATCCAGCGCCAGGAAGGATGCATGGGGGGTGACCACATCCTCAGTTGCGCAAGCCCAACACTGCGACAAACCGTCGTTGGGAGTCGTGGTATCTGCACCGAGCCCGAAGTAGGGAAACAGCAATCCTTCCACGCCATAGCCGGCGTAGTTGCCGGTATCATCTGCGGTGCTGGATGGCGAAAGACCCCAGACCGGGTAGTGAAGCGTGTCTGTCGCGTATTTGATCTGCACTTGTGCAGTTCGCAGATCGTTGAGCCCGAAGCTTCTTCTCCCCCACGACGTTTCGGGCACAACCTCATTGGCCATCAGCCCCTCAAAGATTCCGCCCGCCCACGTAGGCACGAACATGAGATCGGTGCCGGGGTACGTGTAGTGCCCTTCCCAAACATGGAAGATTTGGTGCGATTGAGGATCGGCGTAATCCTGCCAATGGCCACCCATAGGCCATTGCCCTTGCCACGAAAAGTCTGGGTCGGTGGCCGCGCAGTTGTCGTATGGGGCCGGCGGCGGTAGAGCTCGCCAGCTTCGCCACCAGACGTTGCCCGGCATCTGGCCCAGGCCCATACCGATGTAGACCGCGATGCGCGGATCGCTGTAAAAGGCCCCGTTGTGATAGCCTGCCGGTCCAATGCCAACGTAGTAGCCGCCGAACATCTGCCCCGTGGGTTGTCCCATGGCGTTCACGTTGCACGCGGTTTCTACGCCGTTGTCGTAGAAGATGCTGAAATTCATCTGCCCCATCAAACTGTTCACCAGGGAAGCAAGTTCCGGCATCGCCTGACGCACAACAATCAGCCCCGACGCAAACCAACCGTTGTCAACCGCGGAAACGAAAAAACAGTTATCGGTCGTGGGAGTCGTTTCCACCGAGCAATTGATGTCTCCCGGGTTCCTGATCGTCGTGCCTGTAGTGGTGTCGTACCACTGGTAGAGGAAGCCGTCGAATCGTTTCATGCCTTGCACTTCAGTTAGCGTCGCCTCAATGAGGGAACGCGCCTGCGGCCTGCTAACCAGGCCGAGATCGTTTGCCGCCACCACGGCCCACAGATAGACACCAATGTTAGCGGCTGACGTGTATTGCCCTAGGCCATTGGCGCCGAAATTGTCCATTGGCAGGTGCGTGCCCGGATCAACGTCTGCGGCATAGAAGCGCCAGGTATCCCGCGCGATCCGCATCAGCTCGGCGCGTTGAGCCTCCGGAATCGGAGGGTAGGAGAGGATCGGCTCAGTTGCGCCCCGATTCGACTGGCCGAATGATGGCGCCGAGAAAACCATTATGATCGTGACAATGGCGATCCAATGCCAATGGTGGACAGCCGGACGGTGTATCAAGACGTGCCGAATAACATCAGCCTGTTCTTTGCTTTGGGTGGCGTTGCGAAGACGCTTCATTGAGACCTCCTGAAGAAGGGCAAGGTACTTCCCGCGGCCGGCGCATACGGTCTGAATGCGCCGCCTTGCTGCTTCCTAAATGCAAGACTTACTCGATGAGAATGGGAGCTCCCGCGCGGTGAATGGCTGGTCACCTGCAAGGAAGCGACTCTGGGCCCGCGAATGTGAGGACTTCAGATAGTCGAAAAAGAATTGTCATTACCGCACCGGCTGCAAAAGCCAGCGAAGATGACACGACGAAATTTGATGGCTTTCGGATGAGGTGAGTTGTATCGGTCTCGCCGCTCATCAGGTTGGGAACGCTTGAGAGAGGGCGGATTGCGCATGCCGAGTTCGAAAGCCCTTCGGAAAAGCCAAATCCCGCTGAGCTTTCTCGAATTTCGCGCAACTGCGAGTAGCACAGCCAAGTGGGAACTAGGCGGACCGCGGGCGAAAAATCGTCAAAGGTCAGAGTTGCCCACGACGCACCAGTGGCGACAAGGAGGGGCGAACAAACGGCGCGACTCCAGGGCTCAAGGGCTGCAGAAAGGACCACGATGAATCGCGAGCAGGTGGAAACCTATCATCCGGTGAGGCAACGCTCATCGCCGTGATGGAAAGACTTCAAATCGAGTCGATGACAACCATCCCAAGCCTCGAATCAGCAAGAGCCGAGCTCGAGCAAGCGGCGGGCCCTGATGTTCATCAGTGGATGTGAATGTCACCTGAGCCGGTCTGCACCCGGACCAAGGGGCCACCGCCATTCAGATTTCCGGTGATGTGATGCTGATCGAGGGAGCCTTTTACCAGCATTTCGTGGTCGGTGGTCACCGAGCCTGATCCCGTAGAGCCGTCGAGCGTGAGTGGAGCACTGCCAGACCAGATCTCGACGTTTCCGGAGCCGGTCTCGAGAGTCCAGGGCGAAGAGGGCGTACCGGTCGCCTTGATGTCACCCGAGCCAGTCTCGGCGTGGAAACTGCCGTGGATGTCTTTGATCTCGATATTTCCCGAACCAGTTTCGGCCTTTACATCTCCTTCACCCGCCTGTTCTGCGGTGATGTCTCCGGAACCGGTCTTTATAACGAAAGGCCCCTCGAGGCCGTTCGCGCGGATATCGCCCGAGCCTGTTTCGAGCTTCGCATTCTGTCCAACGCCTTCGTCAACGATGTCGCCCGATCCCGACATCGCTCCGAGAAGAGTTCCGGCCGGGGCCTCGATCTCGTAGTCGATGCTGATTCCATGCCAATGCTCTTCGTGTTGCTGTCCAACGCGAATAACATTGCCGTTCTGTTCGATGGGAGGATTCGCCGCGATCTGACGAGCCTGTTCTTCGCTGCCATCGTCGTTCACATGGACCATGCCGTGTATGCGGATCTGGGAGCCGGAACCACGCTTGAGATGGATATTGCCTGAGCCAGTGTTGACCGTCAATTGCGTCTCACCGCTGACGGGGAGCGTGCGATCAAAGGACATGGAGCCGTCCGACTCCGATTGGGAATCGATGGCAGGATCTATCGCCGTGACCGGGGTTGCGGCCGGATGAGCGGCGGCAATCTCAGCACTCGCGCTTGAGGGCGTCGCTACTGTTTGGGATGAATCAGCGTTGGCCAGAAAGGCCAGTCTGCCCGGAGGGCGGACTGAAGCAGCCTGCACGCGTACCACCTCAGTTGCAGCGAATAGCGCCACGGGCACAAGCACAACAGCGACGAGCGCGCGTCGACCGTTGGCAAAAGACTGGCGAAATGCGTGGTCATTGAGTAAGCGCTCGATGCGACGGGCGAGACTGCCGGTACGTGCCATTGCGACTCCTAACGCGGTTGGGCGCGGCGCGGCCGCGAATTCAAGAAGTATTTGTGCGTAAGAGGTGTGGCTTCGGGCTTCTTTGATTCCAGCATGATCGCTGATGGCCTCGGCCAGATCTGCGAGTTCTCTCTTCAACCACCAGCCCAACGGGCTGAACCAGACCAGGGCGGCGTAAAGGCCGGCAAGCAGTTGAAGGTAAAAGTCGCCTTGACGAATATGGGAGCGCTCGTGAGCAAGCACAATGCGAAGCTTTTCTTTGTCCCATGTTTCGTAATCAGCGGGGAGCAGAATGGCAGAACCAATGGTTAATGGGGAGGAGACTCTGGTGCTCGCTCGCAGACGAAGCCTCCCCGGGACTCCAGACACTTCGTGCGCGGGAACCGGCATGGCCGTAAGCCATAGACGAAGTGCCATCGTCAGTCCAAGTACAAGTCTCAGCAGCAGCGCTGTGGCTATGGCGAGGTAGATCGACAAAGCCACATCCGAGGGCGAGAAAGCTGCGTGATGAGGCCGGGGCGCCGGCTGCGTTTCCTCGCCTGCTCGGGCACTGTCAGTGACCGGCTCTGCTGGCAAAAGAGTGCGTTGAATGTTCCTCGGACCGGACTCGTTGGCGTCAGGAGCGGGTGCAGTATCGAGGGCCGCGCCGGAGGAGTCTGCCGTTCGCGGGGGGTTGCTAGTTGGGGTGGGTGCGGCGATGGGGTTCGATCCATTCCCGGAGCTACCCCTTGATCCGCTCTTGGCCAGGATTCTTGCCTGCAATTCCTCCAGGAGGGTCAGGGGACGTGAAGGGAGCACGATGCTTGCTTCTGCGGGCAGAAGTTCGAACCGCTGGGCGACGGCCATCAGCAAGGGCATTGCCAGCGCGCCCACCAGCACCAGTCCCAACGCCCCCATTTGCGCGAA
>Ga0210394_10006228_pt1 | contig 12994 bp, 7 predicted proteins | sample IncBWC12MmetaG_FD_160121 | JGI IMG/M metagenome (GOLD analysis project Ga0210394, IMG submission 160121) | Forest soil microbial communities from Barre Woods Harvard Forest LTER site, Petersham, Massachusetts, United States - Inc-BW-C-12-M | ecosystem: Environmental > Terrestrial > Soil >... | reverse complement strand
TCGCGCTCAAGCTATTCCCGGAGTCGAATCCGCCGCCATCGGCGGCGGCCTGCCGTTGGTTGGGACTCGCTCAAGATCGGGTACGTGGTTCGAAGGCCGGCCCGATCCTCCGCTAGGCGGCCGGCCTTCGATTCCAGCTATGGAAGCAAGCCCCGCCTATTTTCATGCGATGGGAATTCCGATTCTCCACGGGCGAGCCTTCAGTGAATCCGACGACGGGAGTGCGCCGGTCGCGATCGTCAATCAGGCGTTCGCGGAGCGCTTCTTCCCGGGCGAGAACGCCGTAGGCAAGCGCATTCAGGTGGCTTCGCGAACGGTCTGGCGCGAAATCGTGGGAATTGCGGGAAACGTGCAGCAGGAAGGGCGTGGCCCTCTCGACCCGTTCCTGGTCTATGAGCCGCTGAGCCAGTTCTCCGAATCCGAATCGCTTTTGATTCTCAAGAGTTCCGGTATCTCGCCCGAGCAGCTCGTCACCTCCGCCACCGCCGTGGTTCGCCAGATCGACCCCGATCAACCCGTCTTCGACATCGCGACCATGGAGGAGCGCCTCGGCGTCAGCCGCGTCGCGCAGCGTGCGAACATGACTCTGATGAGCGTCTTTGCGGCCTTGGCAGTGAGTCTCGCCGCGATCGGCATCTTTGCCGTTACTGCTTATTTCGTCAGCCAGCGAACGCACGAGCTTGGAATACGCTTCGCCCTGGGCGCGACCCGAAGCGTGGTTCTCAAGATGATCCTCGGGCGAGGAATGCGTCTGACAGCGGCGGGCTTAATTCTGGGAATCGTAGGCGCGCTCGCTGCAACTCGCGCCATCCGCTCGCTACTCGAAGGCATTCAGCCCAACGATCCGGTCGCTTTTTCGGCCGCGGCCTTACTCTTCGGAATGGTCGCGGCAGTGGCCTGCCTCATTCCTGCCGTGCGAGCCTCACACGTCGATCCGATGGTCGCTCTGCGGCACGACTGATCGGCACCGCACCCGGGCAGGACCAAAACTCGACAGGCATTGCCGCGGTCACGGAAAAATAGCATCATTCGCCGCTCGCCATCGCTGGTGCGCTACGTGGGGCGGCAAGCCCCCCAGGCCACCAGTTCCAATCGCCTGCAATACGAAGAAGCGCAGGGCCGATCACAATGCGAACCAGTGTCGCGTCGATAAACACGGCTACCGCCAGCGTAAATCCGAGCATCTTCACCACCAGGAAGTTTCCGAAGGTAAATGCCGCGAATACCACAATCATGATCGCGGCGGCGCTCGTAATCAGACCCGCGGTTCTGGCCAGCCCCTCGGGGATTGCTTCCATTTCCGTCAGCCCGGTCCTCCTCGCTTCGAGGACTCGAGCGACCAAGAACACCTCGTAATCCATGCTTAGTCCGAAGACGATGGCAAAGGCTACGATAGGCACAATGGGAAACACGCTGCCCGTTCCCTCTGGAACTCCCAGAAAACGACTTCCGTATCCATCCTGAAAGACTAAGACCAATGCGCCGAAGGAGGCCGCAACCGAGAGCAAGTTCAAAGCGATGGCTTTCACGGCGGCGAAAAGCGATCGGAACCCGCACAGAAGCGCCAGGAGCGTCCCTCCTACTACCAGCGCCATTACCGAAGCGAAGCGGTCCCCGACAATCGTCTGATAGTCGGCATTTAGAGCCGGGATGCCTCCAATGCGCAACGTGGCGCCGGGTATTCCCGTGAGCGCTGCCGCGCCGGTCTTCCGCAGCTCCCGAACCCAGTCGACCTGATCGCGCAGGGAAACGGAAGCCGCGGGTAACACTTCCAGTAGCGCCGCCCGCCCGTCGCGGCTCAGGAAGGTTCGACGCGTCTCCCGCGAGAGGTCGCCGAGGGAAGCCCGGTTGCTTTCCGCCATCGTGGTGATCGAGATCACGCGGCCGGCACGAGGGTCGCTCTCGATCCGCTTGGTGAAACGATCGAGGGCATTCCACCCTGAGTCCGTTTGCGCGATGGAATCCGTTGGAAGTTCGATGATCACGCGCAACGAGTAGACAATACCGGCCCGGTCCATTTGTTCCAGGGCGTGAAGCGCGTGAACCGATTCCGCCGCTGGCGGGAGCCAATCCCCTTTGGGGACGCTGGTGTTGAGCCGCGCGGCCTGCGAGGCGAGCAGGAGCAAGGGGGCGCCCGCCAGAAGAATGGCCGGCCACGGATGGGCGACGATCACCTTTCCCCACAGCCTCCAGCGGGTTCCCGTGCGCGCGGCCCGATGCGCATCCAACCTTGCCGCAAAGGGCAAGCAGCCGGTATTAATTCGCCGACCGAGAACCGCTAACACTGCCGGAACGACAGTATTTGACAGCAACACGCTCAATCCCGCCACCAGGAAGCCCGCCACACCAATGGAACGGACTTCGCTGATGGGGACCGTCAAGAGAGCTAGAAATCCGATGCCTACTGTCGAGGCTGAAATCAGGAGCGTACGACCTGCCTGACGTGCCGCGATGACCGAGGCGCTGAGTCCGTTGTGCCCTGCTGAAATCGCTTCCCGGAAGCGGCTGACCATCAACAGCGCGTAGTCGATGCCCAAGCCTAGCCCGAGCATCGTGGCCAAATTCTGAACCAGAATGGACAGATGCCAACGCCGGGCCAGGAATCCTGCAATCGCCAGACTGGTCGCGATGGCAAGCTGGCCAACGGCTACTGGAATCACGGCCGCCACCAGGCTTCCGAAAGCCACCAGCAGAAGTGCGAGCGTCGCGGGAATCACCAGAGTTTCAGCGTGTTGCACGTCATCGGCGCTGGCTTTCCGAATGTCGAAATTAAGCGGCGTCTCGCCCGTCAGTTCGAGCCTCACCGCCGGATAACGGCCCCGCAATTGGTTTTGAAGAGAGTTCGCCCGCTCGTGAAGCTTAGGGACGAGCGATTCGACAGGGCCATCGGTCGACGCGAGCCCCACTAGAACAAACGTCCCTCCTCCCCTGCCCACGAAAATCGGATCGCGAAAATCGAGATGGGAAACGACTCCGGACACGCCCGGCTCCTCTTTCAGTCCCTCTTCAATTGTCGCTAACGCTTGCTCGCCGTCCTCCGAATCCGCAGGCGGGAGTCCCTGAATCACCAGGACCACGCGATCGACGAATGGCGAATGAAAACGGCTGTCCAACTCCTGCGTGACGCTTTCCGCTTCGCTACCTTCGATGCGGGTTGCTGTCTCCAGATGGCGCTCGGCGTGAAAGGAAAATGGAAGAAGCGCAAGGACGGCGGCGAGAACTACCCCGGCCAGCCAGAAATGGCGCACATGCACGAGATTCATGATGTCATGCGAAATCGTCACCAGTCAAGAATACTCACGTATCCCCCTACCGAATCTGCGAAAATTGGTTGAAGAGCCGTCGGCTTAAGGAGGACCAATGCATAGACTCGCGTTGCTCGGGCTGGTTGCCGCGATTCAACTTGGCGCCGCGGACCCACGCATTGGCTCCTGGACGCTCACCTCCGCGCAGTCTGCCCTGGATCCCCCCAACAAGCTCTCCATCACGCCTCTACACGATGCGGTGCACGTAGTGATGTCGGGCGACACCCACGTCGATTTCACGGCGAAGTGGGACGGACATGAAACGTCCGTACCAGGCAATCTTGCGTTTAATCAAATCGAGCTGCGAAGGATCGATAAGCATCAAGCCGAGGTCAAAGAGAAGAAGGACGGAGCCGTAGTGGCGACGGTTCGTGACAAACTTTCGAGTGACGGTAACGAGTTAACAAGCTCGACTTCGGAGAAAGGCCGTGCCGACCGGATCACCGTGTGGACGCGGAGCGGAGGCACGAAGGCCGCCGACAACCTATTCGCCGGCGAGTGGACTCAGGATATGAATAAGACTCGTTTGCGGCAAGGGGTGACGCTCAAGATCGAGGCGGACGGAAAGGACGGAGTCCGTTTTTCGGGCGAGTTCAGTTACACCGCCCGTTTTGACGGCAAGGAATACGATCTGAAAAACTCCAGCAACGATACCGTGACGCTCGAGCTTGTCGACGCTCACACGGTCGATTCGATTTACCGGCGGGACGATCAAATTGCTCAAAAGGACCGGTGGGCGGTTTCCGCCGACGGACAGCAGATGACGTTAACCACGACAGGCACGTTGGAAACCGGTCAGAAGGTCAAGGAGAGCCTGGTATTTCGGAAGCAGTGACGGGTAAGGCGCCTACGGGCAGGCGGCCACGGTTATGAAATCCCGAGTCGCAACCGAGATGATTCCCTTTCGCTGCATGAATCTCAGGATGCCATTCACCGTGTCTTCAAGAGACGGATCCGCCTTGCCCCATGCGGAAGCGTTGCGAGCCGCTTGATAGGAGGAACTGTCATAGCGTTTGAATTCCATCGCCGAGATATTGTCGACGGAACCCACCAGAAAGTCCAGCAGCGGAAAGAGCAGATCTTCCTTCCTGCATCTCCTGATCAGCTCCGGAACGAAATCGGGAAGGCTAAACACCTCGAATTGCCGCCCGGTCGCCTTTGTAATCAGTCCGGTAATATCCAGCATATTCGCGTAATCGTCTCTCGTAACATGAAAAGTCTTATTAGCCGTGCCGGGAGTCGTGGAAATCGCAACGATATTATTAGCCGTGATGTCCGCCGGAACGAAGCTAACCTGGTTCAAGGCGTCGACTCCAATGCCGTGATTCACCATGAACGCAACTAAACGAACGGCTATGTCGAAGTTATTGCCTCCGCCCGTAACGGAGGGGCTCACCAGAGCGGGCCGGAAAATTCGCGTAGTGAGTCCCCGCCGGCTCGCGTCCATCACCACTTGTTCCGATACCCATTTGGACTGGCTGTATCCGAAATCGAGAAGCTCCATATTTTTGTTCAAGTCGGTCTCATACAGAACCTTCTTAACCGCCCAGCCGAACACGAAGGTGGTTGAGACATAATTGAAGCTCTTGGGCCTTCCGTCGAACGCAAGCCTTAAGACCTCGTTCGTTCCCAGCACGTTCGCGTCACGCATCCGGTCGTAGTTGAACAAATAGTTTACGGTTGCGCCGTTATGGAACACGGTATCGATTTCATTTGCGAGGAAATCCCAGACTTCCTGGGTCAGACCCAGCTTCTCCTGCCCGAGATCGCCGCACACCGGAATCACGCGAGCCTCGAAGGTCTGCATCAGCGCGGCCGAGCAAGGTCCCATCGATTCCATCGCCGCCGTAAGTCGTTGCTTGCCCTGATCCTCGTCGGAGGACCTGACGAGAACATAGATTTTCGCCCGCGTTTGCTCCAGCAGACTTTTCACGAGGAACGGTCCAATGAAACCGGTGCCGCCCGTGAGCAGAACGCGATTCAGGATTGGTGTATCGGGCAATAACGAAGGCATCGGAGGTTCGAAGATGAGCTTCCTGTCGTTGCTCATCATCAGCTCTTCCGCCGCCCGCTGCTCTTCACGGAAAGCCGCCAGGGAGTGCCGAAGCAGAACCAGCGCTTCCTCGGGAGCACTCTCCAACTGTTCGGCCAGCCCAAATAGCTCGGCTACACTGACGCGCTGAATGAGACCGATATCTACCTGCCTCGCCAGCATATCGGCGCCTTTATCTTTTAATAGTTCCTTGATCTCGTGCATGAAGACGACAAGATCCAGGGAATCCAGCCCGGCTTCGATGAGGTTGTACGATTCCGCGCCCGTCAGGTTGTACCGGGCCTTCAACACGTCGAAAGGCGACTGGCCTTCAGAATCGGACGGTCCGGCGCCTTTTTCCCGCGAAAACTCCGAGAGAACGGTAAATTGCCCTTCCAGCCACATGTGTTTGGTTTTGTGGCGCATGATCTTGCCCGAACTGGTTCTCGGTATCGCACGGGGCGCTATGAAGGAAATGGTCGCCACTTCCACGTTGAGGTAATTCCGAACCGCAGCGGCAATCTTAAGCGCCTCCGGAACCGCTCTTGGATTCTTCACCTCGGCGACGATCGCCAGGGCTGGCTCGCTGTCTTCGTGAATCTGGAACGCGGCGACGCAATTTGTCCGGATCAGGCCGGATGCTTTCTCGACCACGGCCTCGATGTCCTGCGGATAATAGTTTTGCCCGCGCAGAATAATCATGTCCTTGATGCGGCCGCAAACGAAGAGTTCGCCGTCGTGGAAGAAGCCCATGTCGCCGGTTCGAAGGTAGCCATCGTCATAGGGGCTGTCGTCCACCAGCCGGGCGTGAAACAGCTTAAGCGTGAGTTCCGGATTATTCCAGCAGCCCAGGCACTTACTGCCTCCGGCGATCCAAATCTCGCCGATACGGCCCGGTTCCAGAGCGATGTGCTTCTCCGGATCCACGATCTTTACCGTGAGGCCCGCCAGGGGAGTTCCGCAACTGACAATCTGAGTGGCCGCGCCGATTTCGGAAACCTCCGTGGTCATGCGGGCCTTCCCCAGCGCGATGGCGTTCTTATTGACTGAGATAATATTGCGCCCGCCGATCGAAACTGCCAGGGTATTCTCGGCCAGCCCGTACGCAACATGAAAGCTCTCCGGCCTAAGTCCATGGGGCTGAAAGGCCTGCAAGAACCGTGTGTACGTGTCGGGTTTGACGGGCTCCGCCGCAACCATCAGTATTCGGAGCGAGCTGAGATCGCAAGTTTCCAGACTTTCCTTCGAAAGCCGCCCGGCGCGCAGGCAATAGTCATACGCGAAGTTGGGCGCCGCCGAGGCGGTGGCGCGGTAAGTCTTGATCGCGTCGAACCACAGGGTGGGGCGCTGAATGAAGTCCGTGGGAGCGAAGCCGTATGTCGTGCCGCCGGTTAGCGCGGGATACAGGTAGCACCCGATAAGTCCCATATCGTGATACTGCGGAAGCCAGGATACGACTACCGGCGCGGGATGGTCGATCACCAGCGGGCAGTTATGCAGGATGTTTTCGTGCGTGACCATCACGCCTTTGGGATCTCTCGTCGAACCCGACGTGTACTGGAGAAATAGAATCTTCGAGGCCCCGGCGAACGTTTCATCCCACATCGTATCGGCGAAGTCTTCGGTTACGATCCAACGAAGACCGGAAATGTAGTCGACGTCGACTCCGGATGCCGAGACGCCGCTTCTGGCGAGATTTGTCTTCAAGGATCCGAGGTAGTCTTTACTCGTTAAAACGCCGGCCGCCTGGCAGTCCTTTGCGATGTGGACCATTTTGTACAGGGCGCCTTGGAAGCCATGAGAACTGGGGGGATAGACGGGGACGGGGATTAATCCCGCGCGCACGCAGCCGAAAAACGCGCAAATCATCTCGAGCCCCGGCGGGTAGGCGAGCAGAAGCCGGTCCTGCGCCGCGAAACGATGCTCCTTCCGCAAATGTCCGGCGATCACCTTCGTCCGGCGGAGAAACGACTCGTATGAGTAGCCTTCGATCTGATTACCGTTCAGGTCAATGTACGAATAGAGAAGTCTGTGCGGGTGCTGATCCCCTAAACTATCCAGCTGGTCCAAAATCGACGCTATCATAGATGGGCTCTGTACTCATGGCGGTGGCACCGCCATTCGCTAACCTCCAGGGTTGAATGAGAAAACTTTGTATAAGATAACACTGTATAAGAAACAAGAGTCTCGCTGCTCCCCGTGCACAGGGGGCAGACCCACTTTGAGAACAGGGGCACAACCATTCTAAACCTATGCGTCCCTCGGTCCGGTCAAGACTTCGAGGGCGAGCCTCAGCGCAGGCTTAACGACGTACAGCCGGAAGGGTGCCGGGTCCCCCACGGGTGGGCTAAATCGTCTGCGGGCCTAAATCGCTGGAGTTGCTATCCGCGACAACGCCGGCGGGCCCCGACCGCTGGGCTCCGACGTCGAAAGAGGCCGCAGTTGCTCAAGAGCCATATAGGGCAAGTCCCGCCGAAAGCGAGACGAGAACATCCTGCACGGCCCCGCCGGGCGTCTGATCGCCCGATTCAAAACGTCTTCGTTCCATACCACTGATCGGTTCATGGTAACAGAGATTTGCAGATGCCGGGAAGCACGCCACCCCCCTCGTAACTTCCGGGAACATGCGCCCCACGCCAGTTGCGCCTAATCCGAATTCCCTTGATCTTCCTTAAGTTTTCGAGCTAACATGAACTTCTGACGCCTGCCAGCCGCGGTGTCTAGCCAACGAAATCCGCTGCTGGCCTTGGCGGCCCGCCGCAACGGGGCCGGGACCGATCCGGCCAAATGGCCATCATTGCGGGGGTGCCGGTGACGTCCGAGACAGAGGCGGTTATCAATCTGAAGCCGGACATGGACGATCTTGTACCATCGGAGGCCTCGCCACGGCACTCCGTTGGCGATCCCGCAAGCGTGTCTTCATTCCCGAAAGTCCTACGCCGCCGCCTCGACAATTTCTTTTCCGACGGAAACGTTTCTCCCAAGGCCGACCGCGCGATGTGGGTCAAAGTCGCCGTGGGCCTGGCGGTGCTGGCGGGAAGCTGGATTGCCCTCTATGCGCTCAAGCCGGATTCATGGAGGTTTATAGCCATCTATCTTTTGAATGGCCTTGCCCAGACATTCCTTTTGCTGAACATCGCGCACGACAGCAACCACAATGCCATCTCGCCGGTGCGGTCTGTAAACAAGCTCCTGAACTATGTTTTCGATGTTTGTGGAATCAACTCGTACATGTGGCGGATCCTCCATCATCGAGGCCACCACTCCTGTGTCAATCTCCATGGTGAGGACGACGCCCTTACGGGACGCCGCATCTTTCGGTTTACGCCCCACGAACCCCGCTCGCGCCTGCATCGGTTCCAGCACATCTACGGATTGTTTTTTTACGCGCTTTTTTCTCTCGACTATGTTTTCGTAAGAGACTTTGAGTGCTTTTTCTTTCCGTCGCACGGATATCTGAAGCTCACCAGGCATCCGCTGAGGGAATACGCCATTCTCTTTGCGGGCAAAGGATTCTACCTCACCTACATGCTTATTTTGCCGGTCGTGTTACTGGGGAAATCGCCGATGCTGGTCGCTTTGGCGTTCGTGCTGGTGCATACGATCGTGGGGTTGACAGTGTCGCTGGTTTTTCAGACCACACACACGGTCGACAGCACTTACTTTCCCTCGAACCGGGGCGAGTTTGACAACGGCGTGTATCACATCTTCGCGACGACGGCCGACTATGCCACAAGTCACCCGCTCGTAGGTTGGCTCACGGGCGGGCTCAACCACCACATCGTCCATCATCTGTGTCCTTTTGTGTGCCACACTCATTATGCTCCGCTGACCCGGATTGTGAAGGAGACCGCGGAAGAGTTTGGCGTTCCCTACCGGCAACATCCCACCATGAGGCAGGCAATCAAACATCATTTGATGCTTTTGAAACAATTGGGAAACGAGGACTCATTTTCGAGTAACCTGATTTTACCCATGGCTAAGCTTTCTATTCAGGCAGACCACATAGAACTGCCCACGGTTCTGCGTAAGCAGCTGGACAGCGAGTGCCCCTGACCGTGCCCAGTGTCTCCCGATTCCGCTCATTCATGGATTCGCGCGCGATGGCGCACAATCCCGTACAGGTTCTCTCAAAGTACACCGGACTCCATGGCGACACATTCCGGTTCCATTTTGGCGGCGTCAAAGAGGCTATCGTAACCACCAATCCCGCCGTCATTCAGCACGTGCTGAAGACCAATGCGGAAAATTACCACAAATCCGAAATTCAAGTGAAGCGGATGGGCCATTTCCTGGGCAAGGGTCTCCTCACCACGCACGGGGAAGCCTGGCGCACGCAGCGGCGTCTCATCCAGAAGGGTTTCGATCGAAAGCAACTGGACGTTCTGTCCTCGATCATGCAGGATTCCCTCGCGGACTCGCTGCGGGATTTCGACCAGCAGGCCCGGATCGGTCCTGTCGATATCTACCCCCACCTGATGAAAATTACCTTCGGGATGGTCGGCAGATCGTTGTTTGGCGCCCGGTTGAAAGAGGAAGACATCGACCTTATCAGCCTGACCATCTCGACCGTCCAGGAATTCATGGTTCGTCAAACCATTCAGCCCTACCTGAATCCCTGGTTTTCGCTCTCCGGCGAGCTGCGCAGACACGAGGAAATGCGAGCCCGCGCCGATGGCATTCTGCTCGACTACATCACGAGGCGCCGCCAGGAGGCGCCGGGCCACGATTTACTGCAAATCTTGATGGATGCTCGCTACAGCGATGGCGAAGGCATGAGCGATGAACTGGTCCTAAGCGAAAGTATGCAACTGCTGGTGGCCGGGCATGAAACATCGTCGAATGCTTTGTCGTGGCTTCTCTATCTGCTAAGCTCGCGCCCGGATTGTCTCGACAGGGTACGGCAGGAGTTCGATTCCGTGCTGGGCGGAAGGCCTCTCAGTTACTCCGAAGTTCCGAAGTTCGAGTTTGCAACCCAGGTCATTCAGGAGGCGCTGCGCCTTTATCCGCCGTTTTGGATGGTCGACCGAATGGCCCTCGCCGACGATCGTGTGGGAGATCTCGCCATACCCCGAGGATCGACGATCGTGGTGTTCATTTACGGCGCGCACCATTCGCCTCAGTATTGGGAGAACCCGGAGAGTTTCGACCCGGAGCGCTTCACCAAAGCGAATGAGAAGCTGCACAGGCCCTTCACTTACCTGCCCTTCGGAGCCGGGCCGCGAGGCTGTATCGGCGGCAACTACGCCATGCTGCAAATCCTCATGATTCTGAGCGTTCTGCTCAGGAAATACGATCTCCGGCTGGTTCCGGGCCAGACCATCGCAGCGCGCCCGATGGTGATCCTGCGGCCGGAGCACGGAATCCGCATGACCTTCACCGAGGCAATCCCGCGCGACGTCGGAAGAATGTCCGGCTGTTTACCCTAACCCGAGAAGTTTGCCGGCCCGCTGCCCGCGTCGCGGTGCTATCTATACCGCCACGCCCGCCATGCGGGCAATCGCGAGAGCGTTGGAGTGGGTGCTGACCCCCGGCTTTAGGACGTAGTCGAACGCGAACGGATCGGAAGGATCGCGGCTCTCCATGTGGACGTTCGATCCTCCCAACTCCCGATCCTCGGCGATTTCGGCCAACGCCAGGTCGTGGGTGGAGAGCGCCCCGATTGCCCCGGTGCTAATCAGGGCCCGGAGGAACGATTCGGCCGCGACGCGCCGGTCGCGCGAATTGGTACCGCTCAAAATCTCATCGATCACGAATAGCACAGGCTTCGGCCCGGAAGCGGCGGCGCGCAAGGTTTCGCGCAGGCGGTCGACCTCCGCCATGAACTTGGACTTGCCTTCGCCCAGAGAATCGACGATCGAAACCGAAGCGCACACGGCGAAGGAGGATTGGCTGGCGTGACGCGCGCGCACGGGCGCTCCGGCCGACCCGAGAACCGCGTTGATGCCGATCGTGCGCAGGAAGGTGCTCTTACCCGCCATGTTGGAACCGCTCACAAGGTAGAACCTGCGAGCGGAGCCAAGGTGCACGGCGCATAAGTGCACGTCGTTGCGCACACACGCGCTCTCCGGTAGCAGCGGGTGGCCCAGGCCGACGGCCTCGAACTCCGCCACGCCTTCCAGCATCTCCGGAAAAACGTCGCCGGGATGCTCATGCGCGTAGCAGGCCAGCGCGTTCAGGGCCTCGAACTCGGCCCAGGCGTCCAGCCAGTCTCGAAGATCCTCGCCGTGCCGTTCTTTCCATCGCTCGATCGCCAGCGCAAGCTGAGTATCAATCAGCAGCATGCGCGAGGGAGCGTAGAACCAATCCTTGTTGCATTGATCCACCGCTTGAATCAGCCGGTCCAGCTTACGAACCGCGCCGCTCGCGCCTTTTGCGCGCGCGGCCAGCCCCTTCAGCTTGGCGGAACGAAAAGATTGCGCCTCCAGGAGTGCCAGCCCCTGCCAGAAGAGCGTGATCTCGTGTCCGATGCTGCGGTTCCGATCCAGCACGGGGCGAACACCCTTGCGCGCAACAGGAACGCGAGCCCGATTTGCACCGCCGCTAGCGAAAATATAAACGGAGCGACCCGGGTCCACAAACCCGCGCCGGGCGGCGCCAGCCACGGGATTAGCACCATCGCCGCGAGCGCACCGCTGATGGCCGGAAGAATCCACGGAATCGCGGGAGGCACTCCAACCGGAGGCGAATCCAGCCATTCGCGAAACGGCTCCCAGTCGCAGCTTTGAAAACTGTATTCTCCGAGCAGGCACATTTGTTCGCGCAGATCGGATCGAGTTTGAAGCTCCTTCACGGCTTCCTGCCGCGCCAGGGTTTCGTCCCTATCGGGCAGATCCAGCAGATAAGATGCAAGACGCCGCTGACCCACTTGCGAGCGAGTGGTGCAGAGCAACTCAAACAGGGAACCTGCACCGAAGAGATTCAGATCCCGTTCGTAAAGATGATCCGTTCGACTGAACTCGTCGCCGGAAGCGCCCTTGCCGGCCCAGTTTCCGGTCAGCCGGTCCACGCCGGATTGATAGAATCGGCGCAAGCGCAGAGCCTTCAGAGCCTCGCGGCGGCTTTGCAGAAAATTTCGCCAAGCTACCGCCGCCACAGGCAAGACCAGTGGAGGAAGCCAGATCGGCGCGGCCCGCCTGGACGAATACGCCGCGATGCACAGCAGCAGAAAAACCGCCAGCACAAACGCCAGCAGCGCGAGCGCTCCGGATTGTTTCGCGTGAGCCTGAGCAAGACCCGCGTGCAGGCTTTGCAACCTGTCCTGATATTCCAGCAGCGTACTCTCGAAGTTCGGCATCGCCCCATCGTACTTCAGGTCATAGTATTAAGAGGATGAAGAACGTCCTGCTTTCTTGGAGCAGCGGCAAGGACAGCACGTGGGCGCTGCACCTTCTATCGCAGCGGAGCGACGTGCGAATCGCCGGGCTGCTCACCACGTTCAACAACGCCGCCGATCGCGTGGCCATGCATGCCGTCCGCCGGTCGCTGGTCATGGCGCAGGCGGAACGAATCGGCGCGCCGCTGTGGCCGGTGGAACTGCCCTGGCCGTGCTCCAACGCGGCGTACGAAGAGATCATGCGGAAGGTTACGGAGCGCGCCGTGGCGGAAGGGATTGAGGCCGTCGCATTCGGCGATTTGTACCTCGAAGATGTTCGCG
>Ga0210394_10006227_pt1 | contig 12994 bp, 16 predicted proteins | sample IncBWC12MmetaG_FD_160121 | JGI IMG/M metagenome (GOLD analysis project Ga0210394, IMG submission 160121) | Forest soil microbial communities from Barre Woods Harvard Forest LTER site, Petersham, Massachusetts, United States - Inc-BW-C-12-M | ecosystem: Environmental > Terrestrial > Soil >... | reverse complement strand
TGTCGAAGCAACGGAGAAGATCGTGACGAAGTTGAGAACGGTCGAGATGTCACGAAACTCACAGTTGTCGATGGCGAAGTCTGGAGTCATCGACGTGACGGAGCCGGAGGCGAAGGTGAGAGATTGACTCAGCGTGTAGACGCCGGCTCCGCCCACCGTGCCGCTTACTTGATTGAGGATCATGATTCCAGGTAGGATACCTGTGCCAGCAATCGTGGCTCCGGAATTGATCGTGCCGATCACCGAGCTGGTGGTCATTAAGTTGCCAGCGATAACGGCGGTGAAGCTCGCGTTCGCTGCGGTGAACACCGAAGCGATCCCAGCGAAATTCGCCAGGAATAGGCAATTCTGTATCGACATTCCCGCAGCAAGCACGTTGATGGTTGCTGTGGTTGCGGTGCTGAGGACGAATGTCGGCCGGAGCAGACCAGCACCGAGGCCAATAATCGCCACTCCAGCTTGGTTGAGGCTCAAAGCCGTGGCGGAGGTAATCGTCTCTCGGTGACCGGGGAGAATGAAGATGATGTCACCCCTACCATCCTGAATGCCCTGGTTGGAAGAGAGGTTACCCGATCCGCTGGAAGCGGAGTTGAGCGCGCCCTGCAGCGTTGCATATGGGCTAAGGAATGTTCCCCTGTTCCCATCGCTACCTCCCCGAGCGCCTTGGATAAGAGCTGGGCCGTTGCCCAGATAGAATACCTGACCTGGCTGCATCTGCATAAGGGGCATTCCCCTCACGCTGAGACCGTTGGCAAAGCCGCCAGGGAAGTTTGAAAAGGTAGGACTTGCGCCTGTACTCATTCCTCGAATCTCCAGTCGAGACGCCCCAGCGGGATTGCTGGAAGCGGAGTAAAATTACTGGTGTTCCAAAATGGAACACAAGTTACACACGAGCTTTATAAACCTCCTGAAGAAGCTTATCAAACCTTTCAAGATATGCAACTAATCGACGAGCATGTTCTAAGCTATCTCCAAGTTGCCCAAGAGCCCTATTACAGCCATTACAGAGTAATCCTCGAATAGCTCCAGTCTCGTGATCGTGATCTACAGATAGTTGCTTTCTACGTTTTCCATCGTGTATATCTGTTCCACTGAGCTTATCACAAATAGCACAGCGATGATTTTGACTAATTAATAGAGCTTTGTAATCTCGCAGCGTGATTCCAAAGTGATATCTAAGCTGATAGTTCTTTGCAACTAACTTTTCCCCCTCTGTCCTCCCAGATCGCCGTTTACGCTGGTAAGCAGCGATCTGGGGATTGCGCTGAACACGAAGAGCTTTCATACAATCTTTACACCATGATTGTAGATCACCTCTCGGCCTAGTATAGAATCCTGTCTCAGGCTTTTCAACGCTACATTTAGGGCAGAGTTTCATAACTATTCCTAATTAAGGACCATTACTTCCATATGCCCCTCTGGGATCAGTAATTCCCACAGAAAGCCTAAAGTAGCATAGGGCCTTAGCATTCTTAGTGTCGAAATCATTATCTACTTTCAACTCTGGTCTTTCCCGCCAGAACGCCGTCATCCCGTTCGGCACATTCGTCCTCACGAACCAAGCACCGGGATTGGTAAAGTAATGATTGAGCTTGATGCCCTTTGGAAACGCATTGGTAGCGTGCAACACGTTGATATCGTTGTTGCTGCCACCAGGTTGTAACACGCTCTTTAGGATGCGGTTGGCGTTGAACCAGTTATTGCGATGGATGTGCAGCGATTCGGGCATAGCGCTAAAGAATAGTCCGCGATCCGTTTGCACTCCCATGATTTGGATGCTGATATCCTCGAGCGAGGTTTCGGCCAGGTCGGCCGCCGGACTCAAGGCGTTCGAGAACGTTCCACCAGTTACCTGAGTGTGACCTGTGCTAAACAACGCTTGGTTATCGCCAGCAACGAAGTAGGTCGTGACGAACCCGTTGTTATAGAGGAATGCACAGATGTTCTCAATAGTCTGATTGATCGAGAAGGCATTTGCTTTTGCCCTTCGATTGGCCACCGCGTCGTACAGGTTGTCCTTCAACTCCTCATGTGTAACGATGTAGCCCAGCGAATAGGGCGTTGGCACGTAGCGAGTGAGGATACCCTGTAGTTCGGAATCATAGGTTCCAGCCTCTCCCTCAGGTTTCACCGAAGCGAGACCAAAACCACTGACTTGTAAATCTTCTTCATAGGCTTGCTCTGAGTCATCCCAATCGTAGAGGTCAGTATACTCTGGTTTATGTTCAGCGTAAACTTGACCCCACGTAGCGTGCACTCCAGGCCACAAGAGCTTAGGGTGCGAGCCGGTATTAATAGGTCCACCAGGCATCGTAGGCTCCCGTTACGGCGAAGTTGTGCCGCCAGAGTACTCGTGGTTATTGATCGTTACGATCCACTTATTGTACTGAGCAAATGGCGTAACATCCGGGCGCTGTACAACTTGGATAAGCTTCAAGTTGAGGGTGCTAGTCGTGCTTACCGTGTTGTTATCTAGATAGGCAGGGCTGATAGTTAGCGTTGATGTTCTGGTACCTAGATTGTAGTTAGCGTTACGATTCGCGCTCGCTGACGTGAGCACCGTTCCCGCACCAGCTTCTTGGATTTCGAAGAACACATCGGGATCATCTATCACCATCGCATACCAGTTTCCGGCCTGCGCTCCCGAGGGGCGTGTGGGCAGGATGTTGAGGTTGTTAGGGTTGATATAAGGACCATTACGAAGGGTTCCTAAACCAACGATCACACCTCGCGTAGCTGTACCAGCTACTCCCAGCGTTACCGCGGGGACTCCGAAAGTGTCGGCACCAGCGTTCCCGATTGTGGTAACGGGATCGCCTATCCAATACTGGTTAGTATCCGCCGCGAGGATACAATACTGCTTTGCACCCCCATTCCACGGGTTACCATTCTTGTATCGGACCGGAGCCAACCCACTCGGTTGGTTTAAGTTAGCTATTTTAGCCTCCGTGCGTTAAGATTTGCGGTGAAACAGCGTTTTCTTCTTTCCTACTTCGTCGGACTGATATCGGTGGGAAAAGTCCTGTCCACGTCCAGCTTTTGCATCCTTTGGAGAGGAGACAAACGCTTGGCGTTCGCCGCGCAGAGCGGCCGCAATGTTCTCATTCACAACGTCAAGTGATTCTTGATGTTTCTCCCACAGCCATTGGGGAATCTTCATTAGATAGAGCCGCTGTGGTTGCATGGTACCCTCGTACAAGCCACCGGCAATTGTGCTAACACGAGTTCCCAAATCTGTTCCTTCAATTGGTCGGCCGTCGCCGGCAAGATCGAAGTTTGACAATGCTACTTCTTGCTGATCTACCCAAGCGTAGCCTGCTTGCATAGCCTGTTGAATTCGATCAGGCATACCGACAAACCAGTGGGTGTGGTATCCTGGGATTTCGGGCGCAGCTAAGCGTTGCCTGGGAACCGACATCGAGATGTAGCCCTCCTCAGCACCTTCCACATACATCACTGGTGGAGCTGCAGGGCTTCTTGTAGCCTCCACGTTGATCTTTTCCTGAATAGCATTAGGCATAATAGCTCCTTAACACTGTTGTTCCAATTTGGAACACAAGTTATTCGTTCTCCCAGTAAACTTTAGAGAAATAATCACGCCATTTCTCGAGAGTTTTGAACTGTTCACTTTTGCCCACGAACTTTTTAGAATCTTTTTCGCATTGAGCTTTCGCGTCGGGAGGCAGTTGGTTGTAGCCTTTTCCTCGTGGAGCGGCATTACCAGCACCGTTAGTTCCAGCGCCTCCGCCGCTTTCGGTTTTGTCCACACGAGCGGCAGTTGAGCGCTGAGCAAACCACGCATCAGTTTCACGAGCTACTTCATCAAAGAATGCACGGCCCTGAAGATGATCGTATCGTGGGTCTACACGCATTTCCTCCGCCATTCCAATGCAGACACCCCGCCACTTCTTATCGGTGTGAAACTTAGGGTTATCGGCTTCCCAAGCTTTCCACTCGGGTGTTGGGCCAACAGTGGAAGTGGTAGATGTTGCTGGTTTCTTGGCTGGCTCCTCGGCTTTAGCTTGAGTTAGAGCATCGATGATTTCCACTTCTGCATCGGCATCTCCAGCAGCTCGAGCAGCTTTCAGCTCACCCAGCAGCTTTTCCCGAGCTTCTTCGACTTTACGCTTGGTATCGGTGGAGTGGAATTCTTTGAGTGCGTCGATCGACTCTTGCAAACCGGTCATCGCTGTTTCTTGCGCCTTGAGACGCCGTAGCAGTTCTTGGTTTGTCTCTGTTAAGCGCTTATTAGCATAACGAGCCATAGGCAGCTGGGATTCGGCCATTTGCAGAAACTCTCGAGCCGGTTTCCATTTCGCTTTATCACCAGGAAACTCAGTCTCTGGCTGCCATCCAACTAAGCGAGCGTCAGCTTCGGCTTGTGCATCGGTGCGTTCTAGCACCTGCGATTGATCGTTAGGCATTTTGCTCTCCTCCTCTTTCAGCCTTGTCTGTACGAGCCGCTGAGGACTGCGCAAACCACGCGTCGGTTTGACGAGCTACTTCGTCAAAGAAGGCACGACCACGCAAGTGATCATAGGTAGAATCTGCTCGCATTTCTTCTGCTATTCCAACACAGACACCATGCCACTTTTTGTCAGTGTAGAACTTAGGATTATCGGCTGTCCAAGCTCTCCAGAGCTCAGCGTCCTCTTCAGCTTGTGTATTAGGCATTATCGTCTCCTAATAGTGGGTGATCTTGGTCCACTCGGCCATAGATATCTCGGTGGTTCACGAAACGATAGATCGCTCCATCCTTCCCATCACGCATAGATCCCGACATAGCAGCTACAATCACCGGATCACCCACAGCACAGCGAACACCGCCCTCATCTTTATAGCATTCCGATCCCATCTCCACCACCCACCCCACGGTGTCAAGGATCATCTGACGTTGTTTAACGTTGTCGGGAAGTTGAATCTTAGTCGTCTTCAGCCCCGTTTCCAGAGGCCACAGAAGGACCGCCCGGCCCAGGGGGTGCAGACCTGAATCGTTTCTGCCCCGTTGGTATCGCAAAGCGGGTTCCGCGAGGGTAAGCGTCTCGTTGCTCTCCGGGTTTGCCTGGTCCACTAATTGTACTGTCATCTTCTTCCTCACCGAACAAGTCGTTGTAGCTAATACCGATCACATAATCGAGCGTTTGACAAACACCTATACCGTTAGAGTTGTCCTGCAGCGTGGTTGAGCCATCCTCACATGTGAACTGCCCCATTGCCCATAGCTCCATTACCTCCACCCGCTTCTCTCGGAGGTGTTGGCGAAGCGCCTTCGTCACCGGATCCTCCAGCCACCTTTCGAACTCCGCTTGACTCACCACCTCCTTCATCACTCTCCCCTTGTTTCATCTGCTGCATCATCAAGTCGAATTGTTTGCCGATTAGTTCTTGTCGGCCCTTCGCTAGTTCAATCACACCCTTCATAGCTTCGATACTCTTAGCAGCTTCGATGCCTCCCGCCTCGGCAACAAACTTTGCTGCTTGAGCTTCGAGTTGCAAGATTTTTGCATCGTTCAAGCGTTTTTCTTCAAGTAGCCCAAAGGCGAACTCCATTTGTTGTTGCTTGAGCTTGAGCTGTTCACGCTTGGTTTTGGCTTCTTCCAACATCATCTTGGGATTTGGAAGCGGCGGAACATTCTTCGGACCTTTGTAGAATGTTTGCCAGTTGGGCACTCTCAAGGCTTTGAGATAATAGGTCTCAACGGCTTCGAGATCGTAACCAGGAGCGGTGTAGGCAGCTTGGCGGAGGGCTATAGCTTTGGTAACACGTTGAATTTCCGACAGCACTGTGGGATCGGCCGATGGAGAGATCCTCGAGGGATCGCCTTTGTAGTCCTCGAGCGATGCGAACCCAGGGAGTGGTCTACCAGAGTTCGTGTAGATAGAGTTCAACAGATAGAGTTTTTTGAACTCTTCTTTCATGCAGCGCCATGCCCTAGTGAAGATCGATGCAAAGATCTTCATTCCCTGCTCTACCATCGCAGCAGAGGTTTGTGCGGGAGTGTTTTGCCCAGGATTCTCACCCGCAAGCATCTCCGTGGAAGAGCAGATGCGGTTAGAGTAGTCGATCAGCAATCCTAAGAGCTTAAAGAGAACATCAGAAGGTTCTCCAGCGGGAAGTGGGATCATGCTGTCCTTGAGGGTACCTCCGCTAACATCTACGTTAATCCACTCGAAGGGAGAGAACGTATATTTACCGCCGCGAAGTTTAGCGTTACGAGCGAGGAAACCGCCCTTAGTGTTGTTAACAGTTCCGGAATCCAATAGCTGGTTGACCAACGTCGAGACGCTCTCATTCAGTGGTCCAACCAACAAGCCCCAGCCCAATCCGTAGACTCCACCGTCTGGTGAGGGAATAAACTCGTAACGAGTGAACTGCTCTTCAGGGATGATTTTGACAACTTGTTTAGCGTTGTTTCGAATGATGTCTTCTTCACGATCGAACCGATAGACCACGCGCACTACATTCTTCGAGTTGAGCTCAAACGTGATAACCACTGGCTCGGCATAGCCATCATTGTCGAAGTCGATGTAGGTATGTTGCTCACCAAACCAGAAGGGTGTAAGATCGTCTGGAGGAGGCATCTCAAGTCCAGCACGTTTATCTTTTCGAGATTCTCGTTCTTGTTGTTTTTGATCTGGCTCACCGCCGGATTTGTACCACGGCTCATCGAGCACGTCCTTCCAGATCCCCTTTCGTACGCGTTCAACGATTTCATTGCGAGAGAGTGGGATCAAGTGGGTTTTCCTACCACATGATTCCACCGACTTAGCCCAGTAGTCCATCACTAAATAGCGTGCTGGAACGAAGTCAGTTTTGTTCTTGTTTTCGGCTGTCTCCCTACGCGTTTTGGTGAACGCTGAGCCCACCACAGAGTAGTTTATCATCAACTTGTCGTGCACGTCCTGCCAGCCCTCATCCTCCTTCAAGCATTGGTAGGACATGTGAGAGCCAATTCGAGCAGCCCTAGCGGCTTCTTTGCCCTCTGGATCGTCTCCCCAGACCTCATATTGCACCAAGTCCTTACCGGGAACCAGCTCTGGGTATGCTCGAGAATGAAATTGGAGGGTGGCAATCGTTACTAATGGGAATGCCACATTAGCACAACCTGGCCAAGGAAAGCTTTTCTCTTGAACTAACTGCATCGCGAGATCCATTCCGGCCTCGTTACGGCGGAACCAGTTAGCTCGCGATTGAACGTCAGCGTCGTAGCCAGTCCAACACCACTCGCCGAGATTCTCTAGATCGTTTTCGTCCAGCGATCCAACGAGGTTGGGAGAACGAATCGACTTGAGATCGAGTGTTAGATGTTTGGCTAGCTCGAGAATCATTTAGTAACCTGTTACCATAGAGCGGCCGCTAGCTTTGGCACGCCGAGCTTGTTCAGAGAAATATTCCCGTTCCTCATCGGAGTAAAAATCTTCTTCTTCCTCCTCTGCAAAGCTATCAAGACCCCAGGAGAGGAGAGAGGCACTATCAAATTGGTCGTCCAACAGGGCCTCAGCTTCCTCTGTGAAGTGCATCAACTCTTCTTCAAACCCAACGTACCATTCAGCACGCTTATCGAACTTGCAACCTCCCCCACGCATACGTTTTTGGAGAGATCGGCCCCTTGTAGCCTTGTCCTTTGCAGGGTTAATAGGAACAAAGTTGATCCATATGTGACGTTTTAGCATCTCGGCATCGATGAAGCCGCTAACAGCAGACCAAATCGGTCCCTTTTCGACGAAAAACGCTTTTGGATCCCAAGCTTTTTGCACGAGGAACATTTCTTCGAGCCACTCGGTCGGCTTCCATCGACCAACACGCTGGTCACGGAACAGCAAGAAGCCCTTCAAATCTTTGCCACCCACAACTATCGAGGTTCGATTCGCTCGATCGCGCACCGAAGCCGCCAGATCAGCAGCAGCATAGAAGCTTTGGTGAGAGGAATAGTCTTCTTCCTCCATTTTGAGGAAATCACCCTTGCGAAGATAAGAGTCATGGTGATCGAAGGGGTTGTTTAGATACTCTTGAGCGTAACCAGCAGCATCGAATTGAGCAAGCAGCGAGGCGCGAATCATTCGCAAGCGCACCTCAGAGAACTTTTCAGGCCACAAGATGTTAGAAAAGTCATCGAAGGACTCGTGAGCTTTGTAAAAGAGTGTTGCCCAGGTATTATCCTTCATTAGTCTAGCGAGAAGAGAGTCCTCGTGAAGAATGGTTCCGTGCATTCGTAACCGTCCTCCATCGCGCAGCGAAGGCTTGAGGGCACGGAAGAACCAGCGACGAAACTTGGTACGGCGCTCCAGGGACTCAACCTGTTCGTCGTCCTCGAGGTCATCACATACGATGAGCCCAGGACGTTTCCCCATCCACTTGCGACCACGCATCTTTTGCCCGCTACCGCGGGCGATGATCCGGAATTGGTAACCATCAGCCATTTCCACAATAGCATCAGTTTTAGCATCGCTCACCAACCGCGCAATACCAAATTCAGATTTCAAGTCCTCGTTGTCGCGGAGCTCTTTCGAGATATCAGTGAGGTGCTCAATAGCCATTTCCTCGTTACTCGACACAATAATGACGTATTGTTCGACGCGAAAGAGGACGTTTGCGAGGATAAAATCGTGGGTGAAAGCTGTGGATTTGGCGTGTTCGCGGGGAGCAGCGATAGCTGCTTGGGGAGCCGTTGAACAGTAGAGTTCCCAACCCTCGCGATGAAAGTCGGGTGTGGGCTTTGGATCATCATACAGAGGACTCAAGAATATTCCGGCAAATGCCTCGAGCAATTCGGAGTTAAGCTTGAGCTTGGTATCCATCAGCCAGGTTGTGTAGCTACTACTGCGAGATATCCCGCTTTGGGAAGAACTTGACCAAGGCTAGTTGTGGCCAACACACGTACAAAATAGATTACTCCAGCTAATCCACCAGTGAATAGCTGCTTAACCAACGCTCCAGAAGTTGTTGCCGACCCAGAGATTAGACTTGCTGGTGTGGGATCAGTTCCAGACCACACGCTACAGCTGACCACCGTACTCGAAATGGTCTCTCCAGAGGTTAGATCAGAGCTATAGTCAAACACTAACAACGCCGTTGCATCAGGCGTTTTAGAGGGGAAATCTTGCCGAGCGGTCATCCGAGGTGCGGCCGATAGTGCAACATACTCGTACCAATACCAAGGAAAGAGAGTAGCGCGAGGACGATAACAACGACGAAGGCGATGGTAAGAGCTTTTTTACCTGCTGGAGGCATTGGAACCTGCGTGGTGAGTGCCCACCACACAACACCTAGGATAGCAACGAGAACGATTAGTTGTAGGAGGTCCACAGAGATTAGCTCCTCAATCCAAGACGCAGGAGCAGATCTTGTAGCAACGCTTCCACCTCACGTTCTCGTAGGCGACCTGTTGCAACAAGGTTAGTGAAGGTATCTACGAACCATGCTTTGATAGTGATCTCTGCGTGAGGAGGCATCGCAGCTAGCGTTGGAGAGGCCGAGGGAGCCAGATCCTCTAAAGGAGGAAGGGGAGGGAGAGGAGCTTCGTCGCTAATCGTCAAAGCGACAGGCTCCGACTCGGCCAAAGGTTCGGCGATTACATCTTCGAGGAGCGTTGGCTCAGGGAGAGGTTCGTCAGCTATTGGTGGCCCAGAGAGTTCTTGTAGGGCTTCCTCGTGGGCGATATCGATTTGAGTGCTAGGTTGCATTACACTCTCCTAGGTTTAACCTGAGCAAGAGCTTGGATCTGACGTTGAGCTTCCCTACAGGCCTCATCACAGCGACGTTTGTCTTTCTTGATTTCATGGGCCGCTTGGAGAGTCCTAATATCATCCCTAGCTTGGTAGCGTTTCTCCTCCGCTGAGAGCCGTGGTTTGGACACTCTAGCGGCCCGTAAAGGAGGGTGGACTTTAGGGTGTTTCATTAGTAATGAGAACGCTCGAATGAGTTACCGCCCTACTCACACCGTTCCGAAGCTCTGAGACACTCTGGAAGTGCATGAGGCCAGGGACTTAGTGGAGAGGGCGGTAGAGAGATCATTTGTGGTAGGGTAAACACATCTGGTGATGCAACCGCACAGGGTTTGCATCGGTGGGAGCCATTTGTTCTTTAGGTTGGTGCGCCGTTTCGGGCACCGACATCCAGCAGCCAGGCCCACTAGTGTAAGTTGTGTGAGCGCTAAAAGGATCTGGGCCGTGGATAGTGAAACCAGTGTGGCCACTGTTGTGCTTGTGGCTGGTGTGTTTAGAGCGCTTATGATAGCTCAATTTAGTCTCCTATAAATCACGGGTGGGGATGCCACCAGACCTCGATCCTAGGCAGAGCCCCTGTGAGCCGATGTTTATGCGCCTGGTGTGCGGGCGGCCGGCAGCGAGATTGTGGTCTCGAAGCCGGCTGGGTGTTGCTTGGCTTTTGTTGTTTTTGTCCGTGGTAGCGGGATGGAGATACGAGAATGTTTAGTCCTCGTGAAGTGTTCCATTCAACAGAGAGCCCTTCGTCCAGCGATCGAACACAGCTCTTTAGCGGCCCTACGGGCCGACGAGATGGCCGAAGCCACAAAGTGGTGTTCCAAATTGGAACGCCAGTTATCATTGCGGGGCCTCTACGGCCGCTCGCGGCTCAACATCCACAACGTCGGCCGCCAACTCGTTGGAAACCGCCCGTTGACCCCGCAACAAACCGACCAAGCGATCGGCAAGTTGTTGGAGGCGATCTGGGGAAGCCGGTTGGTGGTTGGCAAGAGCGCCGATTCCCACCCTTCCCGTTGCCTCGAGTTGCAATTTGGCAGCTTTGAGCCGATCGTCGTTAGCTCCGTTTTTCATCACGTCAGCGATAACGTCAACGCTTTCCTCGGTCATTGCCTGCAGCCGATAGTCAACGACCGCCATCATCTCGCCGAGATATTGCTGGCACACCTCTTGTCTAACAAGCCAAGAAATGTATTCTGGCTCGTAGCCGACAATGGCGCCGACCTCGGATCGGCCGAGCCCCTGGGCAACCAACGCTAGAACCTCTTTATGTCTCGGCCCCAGCTTCGACAACCGCACTATCGGCGTCGTCGATTGCTGTGAGCTTGGATCGGCATCGCTCAAAGAAACGCTCCTCTACTCTCGTGGACTCGATGCGGCCGCGATCGGCGAGCTCTTGGCTGACGCGCACAAGGGCCGATCGCTGCTCCGGTGTTAACCGCTCGAGGAAACCGTACACCTTGGACCTGTCCCCACAAAACGGCGGCCGCAGGGCCGCAAACTCGGGAGATGCTGCGCTCTTTCCATTGGATTGTCAAGCTCACTACGCAAATGGACCTCGGGAGCCTTCACAAGCGAAGCTTGTGGCCACGAAGTGACCAATGGTACTATGAGAGTTTAGGGTAGCGTAAAAATAGATTTGAGCGTTAAGCCCGCTCGCGAGTGCGAAAACTTTGCCTCTCCCCGGCCTAACGCTTACCGCCAGTACAGTACGCGTAACCACGCTATCGAGGGACATAGCTATAGTGCAATGCACTAGCACCAAAGCGGTGCATGGTAGTGCACTGCACTATGTATGTGGGTGCCTACATCGCAACCGCAGTGATATACCGTACCTCACATACCACATAGTGTATGTCACGAACGCTGCTGGGTTTGTAGGCACCTACACCCAAGAGCGGAGCGACCCTGTCCCCCACAAATCGGTCTGTCCCCACTTCTGTAAGATGAAGGTTTCTAGAATTCCAAAATTCCAGAAGGACTAATTGCGGCACAGCACAAAAGTGGTACACAAACAACACTTCGTTGCGTTTGCGCTGAAATGTGTAACCAAATGTAAAAGTCCTTGCATGGTGCAATGCAACAAGATACCATGTGGATTCGCTGACCACATGGCCAGCGCGACAAACCGACAAGGGGTAACAAATGGCAACGTACAACGTTAACACGAAGCAGGACAAGGACTCCCACGCGGTCAGGACCGCGCTAACCATCGACTTCACCGGAGCAACCCCAGAGATCCTCCAGGAGATCGCCACCTCAGCCATTGTCATCAAATGGCAGGGGCAAGTCCGCAAGAACGGCATTCCCGCCCAAGCCGCGATCAAAGCCGTGGACTATCGCCCGGGCACCCGACTCACCCCGCAGCCCCTCACGTTCGACCAACTCGCGGACCGCATCACCACGATGAGCCAGGAGCAACAAGCGGAGATCCTTCGCCGCTTGCTCGACAGCAAAACCGGGGCCGAGTTGAACAAGATGCTGGCTGATGGTTCCCAGGTCGAAAGCGAGACCGAAACTGAAGCCACGGAGTAACCAGGCCGAAACAGCCCGCAAGGGCTGTCCACGAGTACCACTCGTGCTGAAGAGGCCATCACAAGGAGTTACAATGGTCCAACTCAACAAGGACTGCGTATTCTGCGCTGAGTGGCTACATGACGCAGCAGAAGACGTGAAGTTCGCTGCTAACGCAATTCTGCAAGGAGAAGGAACTCTAAGAGAATTGCAAGTAGCCATCTCTGCAATGGAAGACGGGATCAATCGCTTTCGTCATCTAGAGAGCAATTGGGGCTAAACATCATCACAAGGAGTTACAATGGAGTTTCATCTCAACTACGCTCAGCTCAAGGTCGTTCGTGCCGCTCTAGCTCTAGCCATGAATACGTGGGAGCAAGAGGGCAAAGCAACAAGTCGTCAAGAGCTAGTAGACGATGCCAACGCAGCGGCAAAACTCTATGATCTGTTCGTCAAAGAACAGAACAGGTCAGATGAAAGGGAAGATGGATATCCACGCTAGTTTCACAACTCTCCCTCCAACGCTAGGGCGCTTCGGCGCCCTTTTGCGCTCTTCGAGCGCGTTTTTCACGTTCACAGTTAGAGATTAGAGAACAGGGCCCAGTTTTCTAAGAACTGTGTTTATGTTTATGGTTAGCGTTAGGTTCTCAAGTCCCCATATGGGGCTGGTAAACGTGATACATATAACACGATAGAGAGAGAGAGAGAGAGAGAGAGAGAGAGAGAGAGAGAGAGAGAGAGAGAGAGAGATATATAT
>Ga0210394_10006226_pt1 | contig 12995 bp, 11 predicted proteins | sample IncBWC12MmetaG_FD_160121 | JGI IMG/M metagenome (GOLD analysis project Ga0210394, IMG submission 160121) | Forest soil microbial communities from Barre Woods Harvard Forest LTER site, Petersham, Massachusetts, United States - Inc-BW-C-12-M | ecosystem: Environmental > Terrestrial > Soil >... | reverse complement strand
GAATTTGAAGACCATCTGCACGGGAAATGCGCGCACAAGCCCGCGGAGATGATTCTGGGAGCTCACTAGGAAACGCATGGCGGAACAAAAGCAAGTCACGTTCAGTCTCAACGGGCAGCAGGTCGTCACGCCGGCCGGTACGCTGGTGATCGAAGCAGCCAAGAAACAGGGCGTCGAGGTCCCTTCCTTCTGCTATTACCCGGGCCTTTCATTGCAGGCCGCTTGCCGTATGTGTCTGGTCGAAGTGGAAAAAATGCCCAAGCTGCAGACCGCCTGTACTCTGGTTGCCACCGAAGGTATGGTCGTCAAATCCGACACCGAGCAAGTGCATAAAGCGCGCAAGGACATGATCGAGTTTCTCCTTTCCAATCATCCGCTCGATTGCCCGGTGTGCGATAAGGGCGGCGAGTGCGAACTGCAGGACATGACCTTTCGTTACGGCCTGGACCACAGCCGCTTCACCGAAGAAAAGCTGCACTATCCGGAAGAGAAATGGTCGCCGCTGGTGTATTACGATGCTCCGCGCTGCATCATGTGCTTCCGTTGCGTGCGCGTGTGCGATGAAGGCATGGACGTAAAGGCGCTGGGCGTCGGCGCGCGCGGCGTGCATTCCGTGATCATTCCCAACGAGCCGGGCCAGCTGGCCTGCGAAGAATGCGGCATGTGCATTGATATTTGCCCTGTCGGCGCGCTTACCAGCGGCACGTATCGTTATCAGACGCGGCCGTGGGAAATGCAATACGTTCCCAATCCCTGCACGCACTGCTCCAATGGCTGCAAGACCACGCTCAGCGTGCGCAACAACGAAATCCTGCGCGCCAACAATCGCGATTCATCCGGCGTGAACGGTGAATTCCTCTGCGGCAAGGGCCGTTTCGGTTTCGACTTCACCAGCCACGCCGAGCGCGTGCGCCAGCCGCTGGTTCGCCGCGACGGCAAGCTCGAGCCGGCTAGCTGGGAAGATGCGCTCGAAGAAGTCGCGCGGCGCCTGAAGCAGGTTCGCGATAAGCATGGCGCGAATGCGATCGGCGTGATCGGCTCGAATCACACCACCAACGAAGAAAACTACCTGCTCAATCGTTTCGCGCGCGCAACGCTGGGCACTAACAATATTGACCACCACCGCACCGCGGATTATGCAGGTCTCGCCGCTGCGCTCGGCCCGGACGCCAAAGGCGCCCTCGCCACGCTGGCGGACGTCTACACCGCGCCGGCAGTCCTGCTGATCGGAAACGATGTGACGCAGCAGAATCCGCTGGTCGCCTGGCAGATTCGCACCGGCGTGCGCCATCACAAGACCCGCCTCTACGTCATCAACGGCGTCGCAAGCAAAATCCACCGCCAGGCCACGCATCTGGTACAAACCGCCAAGGGCGGCGAGCGCGCCGCAGTGCGCTGGCTTGCGCATGGGGAGGGTACATTCGACGAGCCGACGACCGAAGCGCTCGGCAAGCTAAAAGGTGCGCTCGAAGCCGAACAGGACGTCGTCATTCTCTTCGGCGCGGAAATTCAAGGCCCGGCGCTGCGTGATCTGGTCACGTTCGCAGCGCGGATCGGTGGCCAGACCAAAATCATGGCGCTCGGCGACTACGCGAACTCGCGCGGTGCCGCAGACATGGGCTTGCTGCCCGATCGCCTGCCCGGTTATGCATCGCTGCACGATTCCGGCGAGCGCACGCGCTTCGGCAAAATCTGGGGCGCTGAGATTCCGTCCGCGCCAGGCATGACCGCCCGCGCGATGATGGATGCCTCCGTCGCTGGAAAATTGAAAGCGCTCTACGTCGTTGGCGCAAATCCCGTGAAAACTTTCAGCGTGGCGCAAGCCGACAAGCTCGGCAGGCTGGAATTGCTCGTGGTCCACGAAATGTTCTTGACCGAGACCGCGCAGCGCGCAGATATTGTGTTCCCCGCCGCATCCTCCTACGAAAAGGACGGCACGCTGACCAACACCGCCGGCGAAGTCCAAATGACGCATCGCGCGATTGACCCGCAGGGCCCGCGCAGCGATTTCGACCTGATCCGCATTCTTTCGCATCAGCTGGGCATGCTCGGAGTCGGCGCGCCCATCCGCCTGCGCACGCCCGAGGCTGCTTTTGACGAAATTCGCCAGAACGTCACCGGCTACGATTTACCGGTTTCCACCCTGCTCGGCGGCGGCGCGCCGCATTCGGCCGCCACCTGCAAGGCTTCCGAGCCTACTTACGACGTGCCCGTGGGAAATATTTTTTCGGCCAACGATTTTCTCTTTACCAGCGGCTCCCTGGGCCGTTACTGTTCCAAGCTCACTTCTACCAAAGAGGCCAAAGATACGCCGTGGATTTCATCACCCAGCATCCAGTCCTGGTGGTATCGCTAGCTAAAATCGTCGCTCTGATGTTTTTGTTGATGACGACGCTGGCGTACCTGTCCTGGTTTGAACGCAAGGTCATCGCGCACATCCAATCGCGCTGGGGCCCGTACTACGTCGGCGCGCATGGATTGCTGCAGCCGCTTGCCGACGGCGTGAAATTTCTATTCAAGGAAGATCTCACGCCTCCGGGCGCGGACCGCTTCGTGTACATCCTCGCGCCGGTGCTGGCGCTTACCCTGGCGTTGACCACTCTCGCCCTGATCCCCTTCGGGCCGCCCAGCGTGCAATGGCTCGGGGAATCCACGCTCATCGTTGCCAACAGCAGCATCGGCCTGATGTTCGTCTTCGCCATCACCTCCATGGGCGTGTACGGCGTCGCGCTCGCCGGCTGGTCTTCCAACAGCAAGTATCCGCTGCTCGGCGGCTTGCGCAGCTCCGCGCAGATGATCAGCTACGAAGTTTCACTTACGCTTGCCGTCGTAGGCGTGGTGCTGCTCTCGGGGACGCTGAACTTCAACGAGATGATCGCGCGTCAGAGTGGAGCCTTCTGGCACTGGAACATTTTTTATGCGGGGCACGGCTCGTTTCCCCAGATCATCGGCTTCCTGTGCTATTTCATGTCCGCCGTCGCTGAAACCAATCGCGCCCCGTTCGATCTTCCGGAAGGCGAAACCGAACTGGTCGGCGGTTTCCACACCGAATACTCCAGCTTCAAATTCGCCATGTTTTTTATGGCGGAATACGCCAACATGATCACGGTATCCTGCCTCGCGACCATTCTTTTCTTCGGCGGCTGGCTCTCGCCCTTCCCGGAATCCTGGACATTCCTGCGTTACCTTCCGCCCGCGGGCTTGCTGGCGCTGGCAGTCTACCTTGCCTACGACACGGTCGTCCTGGCGCGCGGCATCGCTCGCATCCAGCTGATCGTCGTCACCACGGGCGCCTTGGTGGTTGGCCTCGCCTGCCTGCATCCCGTTGCACTCGCCGTCATACAAGGGCCCTTTTGGTTCTTGCTGAAAGTCGGCTTGATCATGTTCTTCTACGTGTGGACGCGTGCTACGTTGCCGCGCCTGCGTTACGACCAGCTGATGTCCTTCGGCTGGAAATTTCTGCTCCCGGTGTCGCTCGCAAACCTGGTGATCACGGCGCTGGTAAAAGTCTGGCCGCTGCTGGTGAACCACGGATGAGCCTGCCCTTCATCGTTTTCTTCCTTTGCGCGTTCCTCGCCGTCGTCGGCGCGCTTACGCTGATCCTGGCGCGCGAGCCGATTCACAGCGCGCTGGCGCTCGTGCTGGTCATGGTCTCGCTAGCCGTGCTCTATCTCCTGCTCGGCGCGGAATTCATCGCCGCAGTGCAGATCATCGTCTATGCCGGCGCGATCATGGTGTTGTTCGTCTTCGTGATCATGCTGCTCAACGCGGGTGTCGAAGAACGCACGGACTACAGCAAGCTCGCGAGATATGCGGGTCTGCCGCTCGGCATGTTCCTACTGCTCGCGCTCGCGCATTGGATGTGGAATTCCTTCATCGGCAAGCAAATTGCCAATGGCGTAGGCGGCAGCAATGCATCGGTTTCCACGCGCGAACTTTCCGCGCAGCTCTTTCAGAAGTATCTGTTCCCGTTTGAAGCCACTTCCATCTTGATTTTGATCGCCATTCTCGGCGCGCTGGTTCTGGCGAAGAAGGACGAATGAGCACAGTTCCCATTTCTTATTACCTGGTCCTGAGCGCCATCCTTTTCGGCCTCGGAATCGTCGCGTTCGTTTTTAAACGCAACATCATCACCATCTTCATGGCCATCGAGCTGATGCTCAACGCCGTGAATCTGGCGTTCGTGGCCTTCGCGCGCGCGCATAACCAGCTTGATGGCCTGGTGTTCGTCTTTTTCGTGATTGTGGTGGCGGCCGCCGAAGCCGCGGTGGGACTGGCGATCGTCATCACCGTGTATCAGAATCGCCAAACCCTGAACATCGAACGCATCAACCTGCTCAAATTCTAATGTTCATACTCGACCATCTCTGGATCATCCTCGCGCTGCCCCTGCTCGGCGCGGCCATCAACGGCCTATGCGGCAAGAAGTTTTCCAAGACCATCGTGAATTCCATTGGCATCGGCTCGGTTGCGCTCGCGTTCGTATCCGTCGCCGAAGGCGTCCGTGAATTCTCCCAGCTGTCCGCCGACCAAATTCCCTGGATGAAAAGCTATTTCACATGGATTACCGCAGGCCAGTTCAAGGTAGATTTCGCGCTGCAAGTGGACCAACTCACCATCGTCATGCTCGGCGTCGTCACCTTCGTCAGCCTGCTCGTGCACATTTATTCCACCGGCTACATGGCGCACGAAGAAGGTTACTACCGCTTCTTTTCCTACCTGAATCTGTTCGTCTTCTTCATGCTCACTCTGGTGCTCGCCGCGAACGTTGTGCTCATGTTCGTCGGCTGGGAAGGCGTGGGCCTGTGCAGCTACTTGCTCATCGGATTCTGGTTCCTGAAGCAGTCCGCAATCAGCGCGGGCAAAAAAGCGTTCATCACCACGCGCATCGGCGACTTCGGCTTCACCATCGGCATCCTGCTGCTTTTCTGGACCTTCCGGTCCGTGGACTTCGGTACCATTTTCAAACAGCTCGTCAGCGCCCCGCCGGACGCCGCCGTCCCAACCGGCGTATTAACGACCATCTGCCTGCTGCTCTTCACCGGTGCGATCGGCAAGTCAGCGCAGCTACCTCTCTACGTCTGGCTGCCGGACGCGATGGAAGGCCCTACGCCGGTCAGCGCCCTGATCCACGCCGCCACCATGGTTACCGCCGGCGTGTACATGGTCGCGCGCATGAATCCGCTTTTCTCGCGTGCGCCTGTGGCGCTGTTCGTCGTGGCTGTGGTCGGCGCACTCACCGCGTTCTTTGCCGCCACCATCGGCCTGGTGCAGACGGACATCAAAAAAGTTCTCGCCTACTCCACTGTCTCGCAACTCGGCTACATGTTCCTCGGCCTCGGCGTTAAAGCCTACGCCTCCGGCGTGTTCCATCTCATGACGCACGCGTTCTTCAAAGGCTTGCTGTTCCTCGCAGCCGGCAGCGTGATTCACGCCATGGGCGGCGACCAGGAAATGCCGCACATGGGCGGCCTGCGCAGCAAAATCCCGATCACGTTCTGGACCATGTTTATCGCCACCTTCGCAATCGCCGGCATCCCGGGATTCGCGGGCTTTTTCAGCAAGGACGAAATCCTCGACGCCGCGCGCTCGGTCGATATCTGGCTCTGGCTTCTGGGCCTGATCGGCGCAGGCCTCACTTCGTTCTACATGTTCCGCCTGATTTTCCTTACGTTCTTCGGCAAACCGCGCTATGACGAGCACCAAGTCCACGTCCACGAATCGCCGCGCAGCATGACTGTGCCGTTGATCATTCTCGCGATCCTCTCGACGGTCGGCGGATGGGTCGCCGCACCGCATCTGGTCGGCGGTACGGATTACTTCGAGAAATTCCTGCATCCGGTATTCGCCATCTACGCGCCGCCAATCGCCGAGGGCCCTGCCGAGGCTTTCGAAAGCCCTGGCATGACTCTGCTGCACGCGCTCGCCGGATGGCCCGTGCTCATCGCGCTCGCGGGATTGCTGGTGGCCTGGTGGTTCTACATCAAGAGCCCGCAAACGCCGAAAAAACTGGCCGACAGCCTGCGCGCGCCTTACACGCTGGTGCTGCACAAATATTATGTGGATGAGATCTACAACGCCGCGATCGTCCAGCCGCTGCTCTGGATTTCGACAAACGTGCTCTGGCACGTAGTGGATGAAAGCGTGATCGACGGGACGGTGAACGGTGTCGCGCGCCTCGCCCGAGAATCCGGCAGCGAACTGCGCGAAATTCAATCCGGCAATGCGCGCAGCTACGCCACCTGGGTGGTGATTGGCGCGGTCGGCGTCACGGTGCTGATGATCGGACTCTGGGGGATGGTGCGCTAGCGTGGAAATGCAATCTCATTTGCTCTCGGTGATCATCTTCCTGCCGCTGCTGGGCCTGCCGGCGCTGCTGATGCTGCGTTCGGACGATCACACCTGGATCCGGCGCATTGCCCTGGCCGTCTCGCTCGCGGAATTCGCGATTTCGCTCGCGTTTCTGCTCCCTACTTTCGACTCCGCGAATCCCGGTTACCAGTTCGTTGAAAATCACCGCTGGATTGGCGATGCCATTCAATACCACATCGGCGTGGACGGCATCAGCCTGTTCCTCGTGCTGCTGACCACGTTTCTGACGCCGCTCGCGATTTTGTGCTCCTGGAATTCGATTCACGAGTATGTGAAGGGCTTCTTCGTCGCGCTGCTGGTAATCGAAACGGCCATGATCGGCGTGTTCGTCTCGCTCGACCTGTTCCTCTTCTTCGTGTTCTGGGAAATGACGCTGATTCCTATGTATTTCCTGGTCGGCATCTGGGGCCACACCCGGCGCATTTACGCCGCCGTGAAATTCATTCTCTACACCATGTTTGGTTCCATCCTGATGCTGGTCGCGATTCTGTGGCTCTACAATCTGAGCGGCGGAGCTCAGGGCCTCGTGCGCACCTTCGATTTGCCCGAACTCGCCGCGCGCCTGCAGAAAGGCTACATCCTGATTCCGCCGCACGCCGAGCTCTGGCTCTTCGGTGCATTCTTTCTGGCTTTCGCCATCAAAGTGCCGCTCTTCCCGCTGCACACCTGGCTGCCGGACGCACACACCGAAGCTCCCACCGCCGGCTCGGTGATCCTGGCCGGCGTGATGCTGAAGCTCGGCACCTACGGCATGATGCGCTTCTGCCTGCCTTTGTTTCCCGACGCCGCACACCGCATGGCTCCGTTGATCGGCGTGCTGGCAATTATCGGTATCGTTTACGGTGCGCTGGTCGCCACCATTCAGCCCAATTTCAAGCGGCTGATCGCCTATACCTCGGTAAGCCACTTGGGATTTGTAGTCCTGGGAATATTTTCCTTCACCACCATTTCATTCCAAGGCGCGATTTTTCAGATGATCAGTCACGGCGTTTCGACCGGCGCGCTCTTCCTCGGCCTGGGCATGATTTACGACCGTCGCCACACGTATGAAATCAAGGAATTCGGCGGTCTGGTGAATCCCATGCCGGTGCTGATGTCCCTCTTCCTTTTCGTTTGCCTCTCGTCGCTGGCGCTGCCGCCGCTCAACGGCTTCATTGGTGAGTTCCTCATCCTGATCGGCGTCTTTCAATATCACCACGCCTGGGCCTCCTGGGCGGCCAGCGGCTCAGTGCTTTCGGCGATTTATTTGCTGTGGTCTTACCAACGCGTCGCGCTCGGAGAAGTCACGAACGACAAAAATCGCACGCTGCCCGATGCCTCTGGCCGCGAGCGCCTGATTCTCGTCACCGTGGCCCTGGCGATTGTGTTCATGGGCGTCGCTTCGCCGCTCTTCACTCATCGCATGCAGGCGGCCACCGATGCCCTGGTCCAGCAGACCAAGGGTCTCCCGCGCAACGACGCCGCGCGACCTCAGCCACAGCCTCCCGCGCTCGCCGGCGGACAAAAGCTGCTCTTCGCGCCGCCTGACCGCTCGCTCGCCGCCGTTGCACCCCGGACGGTGCAGCCGTGATCCAGTTCCCCGCTGAGCAGCTTGCAAATCTGCACCGGCTCGCGCCCGAAATTGTGCTGTGCTTCTTCGGCATCCTGATTATGGTCGCGGATCCGTTCCTCGGCCCCGCGAAGCAGCGCGTCTTAGGATGGCTGGCATTTGTCGGCACGCTCGTCGCGCTCGCCGCGGTGCGCCTCATGGCGCTCAATCCTGGCATGGCCTATAACAATTTGATCAGTGCCGACGCGTTCAGCATTTTCGTGCACGTGGTGGTAATCGGCTCCGCGGCGCTCGCCATTCTGGGCTCCATGCACTATCTCGACCAGGAAGGCATCCAGCGCGGCGAGTATTATTCGCTGGTGCTGTTCGCCTCGGCCGGCATGGGCATTCTCGCAGGCGCAAACGAACTGGTCACCGCGTTCATCGGCCTGGAGATGAGTTCAATCTCCACCTACATCCTCGCCGGATTCCGGCGCCGCGCCGTAAAATCCAATGAAGCCGGACTGAAATATTTCATCCTCGGCTCCTTCGCCACCGCATTCTTTCTTTACGGCATCGCCATGGTCTATGGCTCGACCGGCACCACGCGCATTGACCTGGTGCAAACCGCGCTTGAAAAATTAATGGCCGCGCAAGGCCGCCTGGATTCGCTCGCGATCGTCGGCCTCGCGCTGATCTTCGTCGGCCTGGGCTTCAAAGTCGTCGCCGCGCCCTTCCAGATTTACGGCCCGGACGTTTATGAAGGCGCGCCCACGCCCGTCACCGCGCTGCTAGCCTCCGGGCCCAAAGCCGCCACCTTCGCGCTGATGCTGCGGATTTTCTACGTTTCCTTCGGCACCGCGGACAACCTGTGGTTCTGGGCCATCTGGATTTCCGCAGTCCTCACCATGTGCATCGGCAACTTCGCCGCGCTCGTCCAGACCAACGTCAAGCGCATGCTGGCCTATTCCTCCATCGCGCATGCCGGATACATTCTGGTCGCCTTCGCCGCTGCCAGCGTTTACGGCGCCGCCGCCGTGCTTTTTTATCTAGCGGCCTACGCGCTCATGAAAGTCGGCGCGTTCCTGGTGATCGCGCACCTGGGCCAGCGCGACGAACAACGTCTGGAAATCACCGACTACGCCGGGCTCGGCACCAAGCAGCCCGTGCTCGCCGCGTGCTTCACACTGTTCCTGTTTTCCTTGCTCGGTTTGCCCGCCACCGGCGGCTTCCTCGGAAAATTTTTCGCGTTTCAAGCCGCGCTTGATTCGCGCATCGTCTGGCTGGTGGTAATCGCCGCCATCAATAGCGTTATCGGCGCCTACTACTACCTGCGAGTCATCATCGCCATGTATTTCTGGGAGCCATCGAAGGACTACACACCGGCAAAAGTCGCCCCCGCGCTCGTCCTAGCGCTAAGCATCGCCGCAATCGGAACGCTCTACCTAGGCATCCTCCCCAGCCACGTCCTCGACTACGCCAAAGCCGCCGCCGACTCCCTCTCGTTGCATTAGGCAGAGCGGGACACGCCCCTATTGCTCTCCTAGGGACGGGTCTTGAGACCCGCCCGCGCGCCCATGCGCCCGCGGGCAGCGCCGCCTGCCATTTGGGCGGGCGCAGTTGACTTTGCCGTAGGCGCTATCGCAAGCGCCGCGGACGTGCGCAAGAAAAAATTCGCGAATCCCCCCAAAAAAGCAAAAAGCCCGGAAGCTCGCCAGCAGCGAACTTCCGGGCCTGAATTCCTCGCCGAATCGTTACTTTACTTTCAAAAATACGATCGCAAACGTGTACAGCGCCATCGATTCGATCAGCACCAGCGCCAAAATCAACGCGAAACGGATCGCCGCTGCCGCTCCGGGGTTGCGCGCCAGTCCTTCGCAAGCCGCCGCTGTAGCTTTCGCCTGCGCGTAACCGCCCGCAGCCGACGCAATCGCCATCGCGAATCCGGAAGTAATCGCGACCCAGTTCGTCGCCGCGGCTTCCCCCGCCGTGCCCTGCGCAAACGCCGCCGGAGCAAACATGATCACCGCGATCACCCCCAGCAGAAACAACGCGTACCTCTTCATGGTGTTCTCCTCGTTATGAATTTGCCGCCAGGCGGTGGCTCCCGTCATCCTCAAGCAGCCGGGATCACACTGACAGCGAGAATGCCCATCACCTATAAATCCGGGCCGCTTATTAGTGCTCTTCGCCCACCGCTCCCGCCACATAAATCACGGGGAGAATCGTAAAAACGAAAGCCTGCAATACAGCCACAAATATATGCAGCAAAATAAACGGCACAGGACCCAGCAACGGAATAATCGCGCCCACATAGCCAATTTTCCCAAGATGCCCTAGAAACAAATACATCTCGAGCATCAGCCCGAGAAACAGGACGTAAAGGATCTCGCTAACCAGGATATTGACCCAGAGACGTACAGTGAGTGACAGCAATCTTGCGAGATTGCTCACAGTCTCGATGAGCAACATAAGCAGAGCGATGATCCAACTGATGGGAGGCGGCATCTGCATATCGGGCCCCAAAAAGTGCTTTCCGTGCCCGAGCAGCCCGTGCTTTGCGATGCCCACCCAGTTGTAATAGATGAAAACGACGATCGCGCAACCCAGCGGCACCGACACCGTCTGGGTGGGCGACATGAAGGTGGGAATCAACCCAACCAGGTTGCAGATCAAAACGAAGAAGCCGATGCTGCCGATCATCGCCACGTACTTCTGCCCATCGTGACCGACGTTGTCGTCGAGCAGATCCCGGATTCCCACGCCCATCGAATTCGTCAGCAGCGCTTCCATGCACTGCTGCGTGCCTCCGGGACGGTCCACGGAGATTCGGGTTCGCAGCCACAAAAAGAAAATCGCGGCCAGCGCAAAAACCACAATCTCGAAAGCTACATGGTTGGGAATCGGATACTCAGGATTTGCCGGATGGATGTGCAGAGCCTCGAGCAACGCGCCGACCGGCTTGCCTAGCAAGCGGTTGAGCGCAATCGTAACCCACAGTAATCCCTCTCCCATTTCCACCCTTTCAGGAACTCGCGTCTGGAGGCGGGCTGCGACGGAAAAGCTGCCCCACCATTTCCACCAGAACCGCGGCAACCACGGAAAAAAAACCGGCCAGCAGGCTCGCTACCGGAGGTCTAAAGGCCCGCAGAATAGCATACGCAGCGACGATCAGCAAAGCGTAGCGGCCCAGGAATTTCAGATACACACTGGCAGGCACCTGCGCGCGCTGCGTGCCAGCCTGAGCCGTGGAAAGCCGCGCCAGCGTATCCACTCCCTGCTTCATCCAGCGATAATTTACCCAGGAGAGGATCGCTCCCGCGGCCAATCCCGCTGCGGTCCTGCCGCCCCAAACGAACCAAGTCGCGGCTGTTGCGACTGCGCCGATGCCCGCAATCAACCACTCGATGCGGCGCTCCGCAGCGCTGTAGAATTCCTCATCCTTCGCCATTGGCGCCGCCGTCCGTCTTCTCAGCGCGCGAGAGCCGGCGAAGCACTTCCCACACGCCCGCGCCAAAGCCAAGAAACCCGAGAATGAGCGTAAGCAGGGGCGAAGTGTGCCACCAGCGATCCAGCAAAAATCCCGCGCCGCCGGCAATCACAATGCTGAAGATCAGAATCACGGGCAGTTCCATGGCCATCGCCACTTGCGTAGCGCCGCTGCTCGGCCGCTTGCGAGGATCTGGATTCCCCGCAGCCATTATCTGCCCGCGCTCGATGCAACTCGAGTGGCTCGATTGGCACTGTGCGCAAGGATCAGGTCTAGGGCAACGTCAGCATCGCACCCGATCCTTCCAGATCGCGCCGCACCAGTGCCGCAGGCGCGGCACAAGCGAGCCCAGTCCGGAAGGGCTGGAAAACGATGCCGAGATGATCCCGAGCGCCGTCGGCGCGACACTTCGGTTGGTTGCGATGCGCCCAGACGAATGTTTGTCGGCAATTTGTTTCCTGTCAAAAACGGAGGATGTTAACTACACCAGCTAGCCTCGATCGACCCGCACTCATTGGCCAAACGGAGTCAAAATTGAATACGTCGCCAAACGCAGGAACTGCTCCGGAAACATTCCGGCGGCAAGCGTCACGACCACCATCGCCCCCAGCGCAAACTTCTGCGCCCAGGAAATCACCGGCTGCACCGTGTCGCTCGACTCGCGCACCCACATCGCGGCAACCATCCGGAAATAGTAATACACCGCGGGAAGGATATAGAGCACTCCCAGAACCGCCAGCACCGCGTGATGCGTTTCGATGAGCGCCCAAAAAATCAGAAGTTTCGCGACGAATCCCGCTGTTGGCGGTATTCCCGCCAGCGACAGCAGAAAAATCAGCATCAGCACCGCTGCGCCCGGACTGCGCTCGATCAATCCGTTCAAATCATCAATCTCGTCGCCAATAATCCCCTTGCGCCGCAACAAAATCACTACCGCGAACGCGCCGGTATTGAAGAAAACGTACACAAACAAATAAAACGCCATCGCCTGCAAACCGCGCTCATGCAAAGTTCCGTCCGGATTCACCGCCGCCACGAATCCCAGCAAGATGTACCCAACCTGCGCGATCGAAGAATACGCCAGCAGCCGCTTGATATTTGTCTGCGTGATCGCCGCCAGCGTGCCCACCGTCAGCGACAGTACTCCCACCGCCTCCATGATCCGCACCCAATCCAGATTCACGGGCCAGAAAACCGTCAGGAACAAGCGCAGCAGCAGCGCAAAGCTCGCGGCCTTCGAAGCGCCGCTGACGAACGCCGTAATCGCCGTCGGCGCTCCCTCGTAAACGTCCGGCGCCCACTGATGAAACGGCACCCCGGCGATCTTGAAAAATATTCCCGCAGCCACTGTGCCCAGCGCGAGGAACGTCAGCAGATCAGTCCCCGGAAATTGCACGTGCCGCCGCTGAATCGCTTCCTCGATCAGCAGCAGATTCGTAGAACCGGCCAGGCCATACAGGATCGAAAATCCATAAGCCAGAATAGCCGAGCTGAATGCGCCCATCAGCATGTACTTCATCGCAGCTTCGTTCGATCGCCGATCGCGCCGCAAAAACCCGCTGAGCACGTAAAAACTCAGCGCCATCGTCTCCAGGCCGAGGAATA
>Ga0210394_10006225_pt1 | contig 12996 bp, 12 predicted proteins | sample IncBWC12MmetaG_FD_160121 | JGI IMG/M metagenome (GOLD analysis project Ga0210394, IMG submission 160121) | Forest soil microbial communities from Barre Woods Harvard Forest LTER site, Petersham, Massachusetts, United States - Inc-BW-C-12-M | ecosystem: Environmental > Terrestrial > Soil >... | reverse complement strand
TGCCGCAAAGTGACGCGATGGGCCATAAGCGACAAGGTGCAGCGCAGCAAAATGTTCTACTCGATAGCTCGTCGGCGGTGGCAAGCAGGGTGTCGGGCACTTTTAGGCCGAGCGTGTCGCCGTCTTCCAATTGATCTCTAGCTCGAATTTCGTCGGCTGCAACACTGGCAGGTCTGTCGGCTTCTCGCCTTTGAGGATACGCACCGCGTAAAGTCCGACCTGTCGGTAGGCCTCGGCCAGGCTCGGGCCGTAACTGGCGAGGCCGCCGGCATCGACAAAGCCCGCTCGTCATAGATCGCGGGTCAACGGGGAACAAACTGAAGCCACAAAGTAGCCCGCCTGTTGCCTCACTTCGAGGATGATTTCCTATCGATCAGCTAGTCGCCAGTGAGTCGTATTATGCCCTCGCGACTTCGCCTATTTATCACACTCCTTGGCTTCGCGGTGCTCGGCGCATCCTTCTATTTTTGGGTGCATTATATTGAGGATGAATACGAATGGGTTCGCTCGGACTCTTCGCGCGCGCCAGCCGCCGAAACTGACGAGATATGGCAGGTGTCTGCAACTTGCCAACTGCCGTATCTTGTCGGGGCAGTTTTGCGCGCAAAAGCAAAGCTCAAATTTTACACCGATGCAGCCCCTGCCGAGATTCGCGAGTGGCGCAACAGCTTGGCTTACCGCTCGATCCCTCCAGGTGCAGACAAAACAGACTTACGCGATTTATCTAAGCGTGACCGCGAGAAGATCATCACAGCGATGGATTACGACGCGAAACTACACGCCAGATATACTGAATGGTATGTACTCGTCTCCAAGCTTGAGGAGGAAATTAAGCAATGGGAGTGGCGATTAAGCAATGTCACGGACAAAAAAATAACGTACAGCGACGCCCATCGTTTGAGCTTTCGTGCACTTCAGTTGTTGGGGCTCGGAGGCTTTCCCGATGTCCAAGAGCAACGCATCAAAGAAGCTTGCGTAAAGATCATTCCGGTAAAAAAGATCGTTGCGAATACCAACCACTTCACCGAAATCTGGCGCTGGCCAGTCGATAACGTTGCCGCGTTCTGGTTCGGACTAGAGCTTGTGTTCGTCGGCATATTCTTCAGCCCTATCGCAGTATGGATCAGAACTGGCAATTCGCCTTCGATCTGCTTCCCCGCCCTCGCAGCATGGACTCACTCGGCAACCAGAACGGGCCATCTAGTAATAACCCGATTGTGGCACGGGTCCATGTGGCCTGCCTGCGCGTACGAGACCCCGCGGTCTCTGATCAACCGCGCAGCCTCAAGCTTGGAAAACCTGCGTCTCTCTATGATCCACCTCCGGTTCCATAAAAACAACTAACTCAGTGTCTTCGGAACGCCGTTGCCGACGAGGCGGTGGATCAACTCTGAGAGCACGGCGACCCGTGGCGGCTGGGCGGCGTGGCAGAAAGGCTCTCGACAGCGGACTCGCAGTCGCGCAACCATCGTGGCCGAGAAGGGCCACTAGGGGACTCATGCGCCGCAAAATACCCTCCTCTCATTGCCGGGTGGGCGTGGAGAATGAAAGTGCCGCTGACATACTATTCGCCTTCGGGCCGGAACTGGAATTAAAAGAGGGAGTTGAATATGATCGTATGCCTCTTCCTTCCCTTGAGTTGTAGCACGAACGACCTTTGCTTGGCCCACTCGGTACAAACGTAGCGTATGTCAATTTCATCCGAGTGCATTTTGTTGGGCGATATCGGCGCTACAAACGCACGGTTCGCACTTTTTGCGAATGGCGTATTGGGAGCCGTCACTAGTTTCGAGGTCGCCAAGTTTGCGCGTTTTGCCGATGTCATTGCAATATTTCTAAAGGATCGCTGCCGGGAGTTTCGGGTAAAGCGTGCTCTGCTTGCCATTGCAGGTCCCGTTAAAGGCGAGCGAAGCGTTCTCACGAATAGCTCCTGGGTAATTGACACCCCTGAACTGCGAGCGATCTTCAAATTGGAAGCGCGGATCTTCAATGACTTCGAAGCAGTGGCTCTGTCATTACCTTGGCTTACGCCAACAGATTTGGCCCCAATAGGAGGCGGTAATCCAGCGGCGGGAGCACCAAAGGCTGTAGTCGGACCTGGGAGCGGGTTGGGCGTGGCCTGCCTCATACCTCGTTCCGAGAAGCCGGTGGTGATTTCAAGCGAAGGAGGTCATGCGACACTGGCAGCCACATGCGAACGAGAGGATCGTATCATTGGGCAATTGCGACAACGCTTTGGGCACGTCTCTGCCGAACGAGCGGTTTCGGGGATGGGCCTGGAAAACATTTACCAGGCGATTGCCGCATTGGATGGAGTAGACATTCCATCTCGAAGCGCAGCCGAAATCACGAAAAGTGCTCTTCGAAGTGAATCTCAGGTTGCTCGCGAAGCGCTTCATGTATTCTGCGCCTTCTTGGGATCGTTTGCCGGAAACGTTGCACTGACTTTTGGGGCGCGAGGCGGAGTCTATGTTGCCGGAGGAATTTCGCCGCGAATTTTGGACTTTCTGGTTCGATCTCAATTTCGAAATCGGTTTGAGGCAAAAGGTAGATTTCAGTCTTACCTGGAAACTCTGCCGTCATACGTCATTACGCATCCTGCGGCCGCTTTCGTCGGTTTGAAATCTCTTGCAGATTGCTGCTCGAACTATTGAGAATCCATCCAGCGAGATGGATTCCGCAACCAACGGCGGTCTTTAATTTGCGCCGACCGGTTGAACTCACCCCTCAATAGCGACCGCATCGGCAAACGGCCGAATGGTGTGCCCACAAACTACTCCGCGGCAGCTTGCAGCGAGGGCATTTTTTTCAGGGTCGGCGATCGCGAACTGTGCCTCTGTCTCGACAATGAGGCGGCGCATAATCGTAGCGACTGGTAAAATTTCACTGATGCCGCCGGCGGTTTGGCCTGCCCAGGGGTCACGACCGCATGCAGCTCCGTTGTGCAAAACCGCGCGACAGTCACTATACCGATCGCGCGGTGTACGACTACGCGGCGCGCGCGTGGCTCAGTGTCGCAGGCCTCACCGGCATTCCCTAACTTGTCAGCCATTCCGGAAGGCGGCATAAGCCGTTCCCGGGGGGCTACACCGACAATGCACTCACATGATCTGCCGGGCGCCGGCGGCCTTGCGCTGCCTACGGCCACGCCGCCGTTGCACCGCTTTCTGATCGACTGCCATGGGCAATTTCGCGACGACAACAGCGGAGCCGTCGCCGACTACATTCCGCACCTGAAGAAGGTCGATCCGCGCTATTTCGGCGTCAGCCTCGCCACCATCGACGGTCACGTCTACGAGGTCGGCGACAGCGCCGTGCCCTTCACCATCCAGTCGATCTCGAAAGCCTTCGTCTTTGCGCTGGCGCTGGAAATGTTCGGCGCCGAGCGGGTGGAGGCGGTGATCGGGGTCGAGCCGAGCGGCGACGCCTTCAACTCGATCCGGCTGCGCCCCGACAACCGGCCGTATAATCCGATGGTCAATTCCGGCGCCATCGCCTGCTCCGGTCTGATCCACAAAGCCAAGGGCGCCGAAGCGTTCGAATTCATCCGCGCCGCGCTCGGCCGCTTTGCCGGCCGCGAGCTCGGCGTCGACGAGCAAGTCTTTCTCTCCGAGCGCGAGACCGGCGACCGCAATCGGGCCATCGCCTATCTGTTGCGCAACTATGCGGTGGTCGAGGGCGACGTCAACGCGGTGCTCGACGTCTATTTCCGGCAGTGCTCGGTGCTGGTGACGGCGCGCGATCTTGCCGTCATGGCGGCGACGCTCGCCAATAACGGCGTCAATCCGGTCACCGGCGAAGCGGTGATGAAGCCTTATACGGTGTCACGCACGCTGTCGATCATGACCAGTTCGGGCATGTACGACTATGCCGGCGAGTGGGTTTATCGCGTCGGCATGCCGGCCAAGAGCGGCGTCGGCGGCGGCATCGTCGCGGCGCTGCCGGCGCAGCTCGGGCTCGGCACCTTCTCACCGCCGCTCGACGATCACGGCAACAGCGTGCGCGGACTGAAAGTCTGCGAGATTCTGTCGACCCATTTCGGCCTGCACATGCTCAATCGTTCGGGGGATGTGCGCACCTCGATCATCGCCGATTACGACATCGGCGGCATCGCCTCGCGGCGAAGCCGGCAGCCGCGCGATCAGCAGATCTTGGAAGAGCGTCACGACGACGTCCGCGTCATCGAGCTTGTCGGCGCGCTCACCTTCGCGACCATCGACTACGTGTCGCGCAAGCTCGCAGAACAGCCGACGCCGCTTCTCATTGTGGACTTTCGCCGAGTCGCCTCGATCACCAACGCCGGCGGGTTGTTGCTCGCCGATATCCTGCGCAGCCTGACTGCCGGCACGGCCAAAGCGATCCTCACCGGCATCGAGCCGAGTTCGCAGATCTGGGCCGTCATCCAGCCGCTCATCGCTGAGATTGCCGGCGTGCGCAGCTTTCCCGTGCTCGACGAAGCGCTAGAATGGGCGGAAGACCAGATCATCTTCCGCTACGGCGGCTATATCGCGCTCAAGGACAGCACGCATCTGAAGGAGCAAGCGCTGCTGGCGAGCCTAACCGATGCCGAGATTGCCGGGATTGCAGCGCTCGGTACCGTGCGCCGCTATGCCGCCGGCCAGCGCATCGTCGCCGCCGAGGAGCCAGCGTCGTCGCTGTTCTTTTTGCAGAGCGGCATGGTCAGCGTGAAGTTGCCGAGCGGCGTGCGGCTCGCGAGCCTCGACCAAGGCATGGAATTCGGCGAAATGGCGCTGCTTGAAGACCGGCGCTCGGCCGATGTCTGGGCCGACACCGCAGTGCAATGCCTGGAATTGCCGATCGAAGAGTTCAATAAATTCCGCGTAGAAAACCCCCACGCCGCCGAGCGCATCGCGCGCAACCTCGCCGGTATCCTGTCCAAGCGCCTCATCCTGGCCAATGCCAAGATCGACCTGCTGAGCGCTTATTAGATTCTGATCCTATAGTCCGTCGGCGAGCTGCACGCTTAATGGCGGAACCGAAAGCGAGATTGGCACAGGCTTCGTGGCGCTGGCTCAGCTTTCCAACGCTAAACCCTGTTTTCGACAACCGTCCCACTAACAAGGCGGTCGAGTAACGTTTCGCACTGCGGTAATTAGTGGTGCCGAAGTGTCGCTTTGGGTCAGGAACGACCGATTTGCTATAGTCGCGCCGTGTCCGCTTCTCCCCCGAAAGCGACCGAATACTGCGCTGCCGCGAAATGACGCGATGGGCCAGGAACTGCCTCACGCAGTGCACAAAAACAGCGAGATTTTTCTCCGTCGGACCACTGTGAAGCCGGTCACAGACCTGCCGGTCGGGGCGTGATATTCTTTATCTACATAGGTGGACGGCTCCAAGTAAGGGGGGCTAGTGGCCATGCCGGCGATTTCGACAGAGATAACCGAATGGTTGCGCAAACTGGGGCTCGAACAATATGCCCCCGCATTCCGCGACAACGCGATTGACGCCAGTGTTCTGCCAATTCTGACAGCCGAGGATTTGAAGGATCTCGGTGTCACTTTGGTTGGACATCGCCGACGATTGCTCGACGCCATCGCGGCAATAGGCGCCGACGGCGGAGTGACGACGTCGCCCGACATGTCAACACCGGCCGAAGCCGAACGTCGGCAGCTGACGGTGATGTTCTGCGACCTCGTCGGCTCTACTGCGCTTTCGACGAAGTTTGACCCGGAGGATCTGCGTGAGCTGATCGGCGCGTACCACCGCGCGGTTACCGAGGTCATCGCCGGGCTGGATGGCTTTGTCGCCAAGTATATGGGCGACGGCGTGCTGGTCTATTTCGGTTACCCGCGTGCCCATGAGGATGATGCCGAGCGGGCCGTCCGCGCTGGATTGGCCGCGATTGAAGCCGTCAGCCGCCTCGATGCCGGTCCCCTCAAACTCCAAGCCCGCGTCGGCATTGCGACCGGGCTGGCAATCGTCGGCGATCTGATCGGCGAGGGCTCGGCGCAAGAGCAATCGGTTGTCGGCGAGACGCCAAATCTTGCGGCGCGGCTACAAGCGTTCGCGTCGCCGGCCGGTCTGGTGATTGCCGCCAGCACACGACAGCAAATCGGCGAACTGTTCGATCTTGAGGACCTCGGACCGCAACACCTTGCAGGCTTCGGGGAGCCGCAACGTGTTTGGCGGGTTTTGGGCGAAAGCGGTGAGGTCAGCCGGTTCGAGGCATTGCGCGCCGGGACGACACCACTCGTCGGACGCGACGAGGAAGTCGATGTGCTGTTGCGCCGCTGGGGGCGGGCGAAGTCGGGTGAAGGGCGGGTAGTGCTGATCTCCGGCGAGCCCGGTATCGGCAAGTCACGGCTTACGGCCGCGCTTTCCGAGGAGATCAGAGCCGAGCCATATACGCGCCTTCGCTATTTCTGCTCGCCCCACCACCAGGACAGCGCGTTTTATCCATTCATCGTCCAGCTCGAACGGGCCGCCGGATTTGCTCGCGAAGACACTGTCGAAGCCAAGCTGGGCAAACTCCAAGCACTGCTTACGCCGGGAACGCGGGGTGACAATGATTTCGCGCTGTTGAGCGAGCTGCTGTCGTTGCCGAGCCCCGCCGCAGATCTCAACATCAGTCCGCAGCTCAAACGCGAGAAGGTGTTCGAGGCGCTCTTGAACCAGCTTGAAGTCGAAGCACAGCGCCGGCCAGTTCTGGTGGTATTTGAGGACGCACACTGGATCGATCCGACCTCCCGCGAGCTATTGGATCTGACGGTCGACCGGGTCCGACGGCTACCGGTGCTGCTAGCGATTACCTTTCGGCCCGAATTTCAACCGCCCTGGAGTGGTCGCTCCCACGTTACCAGTCTGGCGCTGAATCGGCTCGACGAAGGCGACGGCGCGGCGCTGGTCAAGGAGCTGGCCGGCAATGCCCCGCTCACCGCAAGTATCGTTGCAGAAATCGTCGCACACACCGACGGTGTCCCCCTGTTTGTCGAGGAGCTGACCAAGGCGGTGCTGGAAAGCGCCGGACAGAGAGACCGGATTGCAGCGGTGCTGGCGACCACATCGCTCGACGCGCTGTCGGTGCCAGCGACGTTATATGCGTCATTGATGGCTCGCTTAGACCGGCTCGGGCCGGCAGCCAAGGAGGTTGCCCAAATCGGCGCCGTGCTCGGCCGCGAATTTGCTTACGAGCTGATCGAGCCGGTGGCGCAACGTGATGAGGGTGAGCTGCAAGCCGCGCTTGGCCAGCTCAACGATGCGGGATTGCTGTTTTGCCGCGGCACTGCTCCGCATTCCTCATACCTCTTCAAGCATGCGCTGGTGCAGGACACCGCATATGGCACGCTGCTGCGCGGCAAGCGGCAGGAATTGCACGCCGGGGTCGCGGCGGTGCTGGAGCGGAACTTCGCCGATCTCGTCGAGCGACGGCCCGAACTGCTCGCGCACCATCTGACCGCCGCTGGCGAGACCGACCGTGCGATCGATCAGTGGCTGAAGGCCGGCCAATACGCCACGGCGCGCCTGGCGCATCTCGAAGCAATTCGCCATTTCGATCGCGGTCTCGCGGCCATAGCAGCATTGCCCGAAGGGCGGGCCCGCGACGAACGGGAGCTCGAGCTGCAATTGGCCCGAGGCCTGTCACTATTTACCGCCGAGGGGTTCGGCGCAGCTGAAGCACTGCAGGCCTACACGCGCGCCCGCGAGTTGGCCGACCAGCGGGGCGACGCCCGCAAGCAGTTCATGGCGGTCTACGGCCTTTGGCAATCGGCCAACGGCGCGGGCGACATCGTCGACTGTCGCAGATTATCGAACCGGCTGGAGCACCTGACCGCAGACAAAGCCGACGACGAATTACGGCTCCAAGCACACCACAGCGCCTGGGCAACCTTTTTGTTCTCCGGCGATCCGGTGGCCGCGCGCGAGCACAGCGAGGCGGGACGCCGGCTCTATGATCCAGAGCGCCACCGCCTCCACCGTCACCTTTATGGCGGGCACGACCCAGGCACGTGTGCCCATTACATAGGTGCGCAGGCCCATTGGATGCTCGGGTATCCCGACAGGGGCTCGTTGGCCGGCAGGGAAGCACTGGCTTTGGCCGAGCGGATCGCTCACCCGTTCAGTTTCGCATTAGTCTTGCAGTACGCCTCGATGCTTCACCTCGATCGGGGCGAGTCGGAACTTGCACTGCAACAGATCGATGCGGTCGAAGCGCTCGCCGCCGAGCAACGAATTGGTTTTGCGATGGAGCCAAAGCTTCTGCGCGGTGCCGCCCTGATTGCGCAGGGAGCGTTCGAGGAGGCTGTCGCTTTTTTGCGCGAGGGGCTTGCAGGCCCGGCCGCCGCACGGGTGCGATGCTACGGCATAGCTAGGTTGGCTGACGCCTTGACGCGCCATGGGAAGCACGGCGCAGCTCTTGCGGCAGCGAGAGACGGGTTGGCTGTCGTGGAGAGGACGGGCCACCGCCAGTGGGAGGCAGAACTTCATCGCCTCAAAGGCATCGCGTTGTCCGGTCTCAACAAGCGTGTAGACGGTCAAAACGCTTTCGAAGAAGCGATGCGGATCGCGAGAGGGCAACGGGCAAAATCCTATGAGCTGCGCGGCGCGACTAGCCTTGCACGGCTGTGGGGCGAACAGGGCCGGCGGGCGGAAGCAAGCGATCTTCTAGCGCCGATATACGGCTGGTTCACTGAAGGGTTCGAAACCGCTGATTTGAAAGAGGCGAAGGCGCTGCTCTACGATCTGGCGTGACGTGATCGAATAGCCCTTTCGCAGTGCGTCAATTTGCGGAGGCGAAGTGACGCTAAGGGTCACGAGCGACGTTTTGGACCTACTCAGACCATGTCAGCTCTTACCCCAATAACGACCAAATCGGCGACCCGCCTCCGAAAGAGCGCGGTAAATTCAAGCCCTTAATAGGCAAGTCATCCTTCCGCCCCTATTCTCTGATCTAATCTTGCAAGTTGGGAGTGGGGTTCGAAAATGTCTTCGATCGGCTCGTCGAGTGGGCGAATATGGACGCCTCGAAGCCGATATTTCATCCCAATTTCTGTGCAGCACGTCGCCGGACGACTTGCTGTCTTTGTATCATTGGCGGTCCTTGCTGCCTGCGCTCAGTCCCCCACTGTTACTAGCAAATCAGAAATGCATTCGATGGGGCGCCAAGCTTCGCGCGAAAGACCCGTCGTAGGGAACAATCAGGTGGCTCTTGGAGCGACGTCATATGGTCTCGCCAGCTATTATGAGGACGGAACACAGACGGCGAACGGAGAGAATTTCGACCCGCAAGCTTTGACAGCAGCTCATCCCGACTTGCCGTTTGGAACTAAGTTGCGGGTGACAAATGTCGCGACTGGTAAATCGGTGATCGTTCGGGTCAACGACCGTGGTCCCTTTGTACCCGGACGGATCGTGGACGTCTCACATTCTGCGGCCGCAGCATTGGGCATTATTGAGCAGGGTACTGCCAAGGTCAAAGTTGACGTTGTTCAATAACCGAGCGATTGCTGCCTTCTCCGTTACGGGCCAATAAGCGACATTGGCCTCGCGCGCGCCCACACCCGTTCACTGCAGCCCTGGAGCCCGGGCTAACGCCGCTTCGGTCTGATCGACCAGTTGCCGCATGATCTCCGCGACCGTGAGGATCTCTCGCACGCCGCCGGCAGTCTGGCCCGCCCACACCAGTGTTTCTCGACGCTGTCCCCGCCGAAGTCTCTCGCCGATTTCCGCCCAAAGACGTGCGCCATTACGACGAGCTTCATCTCGTTTCATTCCCCATTCATCCAGAAACGGTGTGCGCAGGGTTCTGCCGACGGTGCCGTATCCAACAGTGCCCGGCACGGGAATGATGTCGTTGATGACCTCCGCTTTCACGGCGTCCTCGGAGCGCGCCTCGATGATCGCCTGCTTCCAATCGTCGTCGACCGGCGACTCTTGAGAGGCAAGGAAGCGGGTTCCCATGTTGACGCCGACGGCTCCCAGCATCAGGGCCGCAGCAATACCCCGCCCATCATAGATACCACCCGCAGCAACAACCGGAACCGGCGACACCGCATCCACCACCTGCGGCACGAGCGCCATCGTGCTGATGGTGCCGCCATAACCGCCGGCTTCGGTTCCTTGCGCGATAATTACATCCACCCCGCGTTCGGCGGCCTGGATGGCCTGGGCGACCGTTGTGACCTGCAGCATGACGCGAGACCCCGCGTCATGGGCCTGGCGGATCAAATCGCCTGGATCGTCCAATGCGAAGGAAATGACAGCTGGGCGAGCTCGCAAGGTGTGTCGAAAGCTCTCAACATCCAAGGTTTGCGGAATGTGATTGATCGCGAAGTTGCGGTTCGTCAGGGTGGGTAATAGGTCAATGTCCCGCTTGACCACGTCGGCGGAGCGAAAAAGTGACCCAACGCTCCCAAGCCCGCCTTCATTCGAGACCGCTGCGGCGAACTCAGCCGACGTGGCGCCCGCCCCCATCCCTGCTAGTATAATTGGTACATCGATGCCGAGGAGATCGCAGAGCCGTGTCCTGAGCATGGTTCTCATCCTCAAGGTTTAACGCGTTATGAGGAACGATGAATTATTAGCACATCGCCGGATGCGATCATCAAGGGCAAGAATCGCCAATAGCGTACCGGAAATGGCCTCATCGCGGTGCAGCAAGACCGATCATTTCGGTGTCGAAATGGGTCATAAGCGACCGATTTGCGATGGTCGCGTGATGTCCGCTTCTCTCCCGTAAGCGACCGCAATAGCGACTTGCCGCGCAGTCGCTAAGGGTCGGAGCGACCGAGTAGCGGTTGTCGCGCGATGTCCGCTTTAACCCCGGAAACGACCGAATTGCTGCGTCGCATTAACTGAGGCAACCGCGGTTGAGCGTGCTAAAGCTTAGCTTCCCGACGTCCTGACGTTGAGCGCGCCGGGTTGGCGACGTGTGGACACTGATGTCGAGCAATGCGCCGGTTGCCACAAAGCCTGGTCCGACCATGACACCGGAAGATCTGGCAGCGCTGCGAACAGCCGTTCGATTGCTTGAGCATCCGGGTCTCGCCGCGCGCCTCACCAATCTAGTGGGCAAGCCTATCGATCTCATCAGCAATGCGCTTCCCGCTGCCGCTTCGCGCGCGATTGCGACCGCCACCGCCAAAGGTCTTGAGGCAGCCCTCAAGGTCGCGCTTCGGACGATGCAACGCTCCCCTCACGCCGGATCGCAACTCCTGCACAAGGCTTTGGCCACGGCATCCGGCGCCGCCGGTGGCGCCTTTGGCGTGGCGACACTTCCCATAGAGCTTCCTGTGTCGACGATCATCATGCTGAGATCGATCGCGGATATTGCACGAAGCGAGGGAGAAGATATTTCCGAACCGGAACCGGCACTATCATGCGTTCAGGTCTTTGCATTGGGCGGACGTGCCGGCTCGGCCAATCCGACCGAAAGCGGTTATTTTGCCGCGCGAGCTATGCTCGCGAAGAGTGTTACTGACGCCGCACGCTTCATCGCGGAGCGCGGTGTTATCGAGGAAGGGGCCCCGGTTCTGGTCCGTTTCATTGCGCAAGTGGCGTCCCGCTTTGGCGTCGTGGTGACGCAGAAGGTCGCGGCGCAGACTGTCCCGGTTGTAGGTGCGCTAGGCGGTGCGGCCGTCAATTACGCCTTCATCGAGCATTTTCAGGAAGTGGCTCGAGGTCATTTCACCGTTCGCCGGCTCGAACGAGTCTACGGCAAGACCATTATCCAAACGGAATATGAGCGCCTTGCGCAACACCACTGATGGCCAATTTTCCGAAATGAACTAAACGGTGTTCCGAGCTCATTAGGGCCCTCGGGCGCACGATCAAGCCGCTGCCGATGCATGCAGCAACCCTCCGATTGCTAGCCGCGTGACCAGCTCGGTCAGTTCATCCGTGAATGGCTCGTCAGGGGTAATGCTGAACGGCTCATGCGCGAACAGCTCGCGGTTCCGCACGAAGATGCTGCATTGACCCATGAGCCAGATGGCCACGCATAGGGCGGCCCGTTTCTGTGTGTCTGGAGGTAGGAATCGGCGCACGATATCGACCGCAGTGGTCAGATAGGAGCCCGTATTCGTCGCCATGAACTTGAGAAAGATCTTGCTGGGATGGGCGCTCTCCCAGGCGAACAGGCGAATGTAGCGGCTCATCTCGTCGCGAAATAGGAGCGGCCGCAATTGCTGGTACACGAAGCTTCGCAGGGCCTCCTCGCGGGAAAGCGACTTGAGCTTCTCCGGGTCAGATCCCGCATGTTCTGTCAGCTTATCGAGCGCAGTTTTGAGGACTTCGAGGTACAGCCCATCTTTGCCTTTGAAATGATAATTGATGGCTGCCTGATTGACCCGAGCCTTGACGACGATGTCCCGCACGCTCGCGCCCTGGAAGCCTTTTTCCGCAAAAAGGTAGACGGCGGCCTTGATAATGGAACCGCGAGTGTATTCTGCCGGACGGGACATAGGCTTCCAATTCAAACGGTCGTTTGAACTTAATGCATTGTCCGCCAGAAGGCAAACAGTCGTAGCGAAACGTCATCTTTTGGCCTCAAACGACTGTTTGAATTTCGATCGAACGTATGATATATGCGTTTGAACATTAGGAGCTGGATATGCACGATATTCGGGGATCTTCCATGCTGAAGCGAACATCATGGTTTGTCTTGGAGGTGTTGCCATACCTGCTATCCGCGCTGATTGCGGCGGTCGTTGTGCCCGGGTTCCTCTACTCACAGGCTCACGAAGCGAAGGCCGCGGTCGCGGCAAACGGCCCCCGTCTCGAAATGATCCACTGGGACTCTGCCGTGCTTGCGGCCGATTCCGCCAGAACGGCCGAAGATAAGTTGGCATATCGCTAAGGTCAGGAGTTCGAGCGCTCACGCGCTAACCAGTTACAAAGCAGAGGAGTCCTGCCATGTCACGCCATTGGCGAGCGGTTTCCAAGACTATGCAAAAACTCGCAACCGGCCTGCATGAGGTCAAGAGCGAAGGAATGTCCCCTTACGAGACCTACTATGTCCTCGCGACCGATAAAGAGCTC
>Ga0210394_10006224_pt1 | contig 12998 bp, 10 predicted proteins | sample IncBWC12MmetaG_FD_160121 | JGI IMG/M metagenome (GOLD analysis project Ga0210394, IMG submission 160121) | Forest soil microbial communities from Barre Woods Harvard Forest LTER site, Petersham, Massachusetts, United States - Inc-BW-C-12-M | ecosystem: Environmental > Terrestrial > Soil >... | reverse complement strand
GAGCGAAGGACTGCGCTTCTCTCGGCCGAAGGCTACACTGAGATTTGCGCAATGAAAATGCTTCCAGCGAACACGCCTGCCGAACACGTCATTCTACCTCCGCCTCAAACGTGGCAGGCGACCGGCCTGCGCCTCGGCTTCCTGAAGGAGCTCGCGCTCAAGATTTTGCTGGAGCGCGGCGAATTGCCCTTGCGCGATCTTTGCTTTGCCATGCGTCTCAGCCGGAGAATCGTCGAGGAAATTTTCCATAGCCTGCGCGCCGAGCACTTGGTGGAAGTGACCGGCATGAAGGTTGTCGATTACCAGTGCACCCTCTCGGACCGGGGAAGGGCCCGGGCCTTTGAGCTGAGCGCTCTGAACCTGTACGCCGGCCCTGCTCCCGTCACGCTGGCCGAATATACCGCCCGCGTGAAGGAGCAGAGCGTGCGAGGCGCGCCCGTTGCTCCCGAGGCACTGAAGCAAGCCTTCGCCCGGATGGTGGTGCCCGAGGATGTGCTCGAGCGCATTGGGACCGCCGTCGTCTCCGGAACCTCCCTCTTCCTGCACGGTCCGACGGGCTCGGGAAAGACGTCGCTCGCCGAGGCCATTCCCGACATCTACGCTGATTCCGTTTGGATTCCCCATGCTCTGGAAGTGGACAACCAGATCATCACGATTTTCGATCCGGCGCTGCACCGGCCCACGGCGCAGGCGGAACCGGACGTATCCGACTCGCGCTGGGTGCGCTGCCTGCGGCCCCGCGTGCTGGCGGGCGGAGAATTGACGGCAGAAATGCTGGAGTTGCAGATCAACCCGGTCACGCGGTTTTATGCGGCGCCGCTGCAGCTGAAGGCGAATAGCGGTGTGCTGGTGATTGACGATCTGGGGCGCCAGCGGGTTCGCCCGGAAACCCTGCTAAACCGCTGGATTGTTCCGCTGGATCGCCGGACCGACCTGCTGACGCTTGTGGGAGGGAAAATTTTCGAGGTGCCCTTTGATATGTTTGTCGTCTTCTCGACGAACCTCGATCCCAGCCACCTCGCCGACGAGGCATTTCTGCGCCGAATTCCCAACAAAATCAAAATCGGCGACGTGACTCGCGAACACTTCCACGAGATCGCCAGGCGCGTCGCGGAGGCTTCCGGCGTCGCCTACGATGCCGGCGTGATCGACCGGCTGATTCAGATCATATCCGTCGACCTGAAACAGCCCCTGCGCGCCTGCCATCCGTCCGACATCGTGGCCCAAATCTGCTGGGCCGCGAAGTATGCCGGCAAGCAGCCGGAGCTGACCAAAGCCGCGGTCGAACTCGCTTGCCGCAATTATTTCGTCGCAGCGGAATGAGCCCTTAGTTTCCGGCGGGCTTTGCCGCGGCGTCGGCCTTCGGAGCAGAGGACGCACCGGCCGCCTCGTAGGTGATTTTCTTCTTCCCGCTTTCGCAGCTGCCCACGACCTTTTGATCCTTCACCTCTTCCGTGGCCACGATCGCCAGCCGGGAGTCCGGATCTTTCACTCCCTTGGCTGCCAGCTTGGCGGAGATTTCCGATTTCAGTTCATCGCATGGCTTCGCCTGCGCGAATAGGGGAGCAGCGAAAAGAGACAGGGCCAGTGCCGCAACGAGTTTGTTCATGTGTATTCTCCCAACGGAAAGTGGAATAGAAGCAGTTGCAGGGGCCGTCCAACGGATCGTTGGCCGAGCTAAATCACCGGGTACGGAAGTGATAATTCCAGTGTAGTTGACCCTCTGGCGCGCGCGCAACATTCGGGAGCGCGCGTGATTCGAGTAAATCAACAAGTCGGAGTTTTCCCAACGGTCAGATCCGCTTTCGCAGGGCGCGGGCCGCGCGCACGAGTTTCGGCTTCGGGGCAGGCGGATTTTCGAGCAGGTTGAGGACCCGCAAACTATCCCTTCCGGAAAGGCGCACGCGATCCGCGTCTTCGATGAGGGTCTGAGCAGCCTTCACGGCGTGGCGAAGCACGAATTCGGTCAGATCCGTGTTGTTCAGCGACCGCGCGCAGCAGCAGCGCCTTTTCCTCCGGGCGAATTCGCAAGGACATGCGGCTATTGTGTTTCACTGCTCTGCGAGGCATCGGCCCGGTCCTCCCAAAGGCTTCTTTATGCATTCAAAGCGTGCGCGTCACGAAGGCGGTCAGTCAAGCATGAATGCACGAGCCGCTGCGAAATCCATATCCGGCGGCAGGTTCCCGAGAGTAGTATGGCGCCGCCGGAACGAAATGGCCGGAGGGGGGAATCGTGAAAAATCGCAGCGGATTGCTCGCCGTGATTGGAATGACCGCGCTTGGGTTTACAGCGGGAATGCTGGTCGAGAGCAGAATGCAGCGCGTGCAGGCGCAATCGGCCAGCTGGCCGTTCCCCGCTGTTGCGGGGCAGAAGGGCGGCGAGGACATTACCGGGCCGTACGAGGCCGTGGCCGACTGGCCGAAGCCCATGTCGGCGTCTTTGCCCGGGCATGAGAATTGGACCTGGGGCGCGGTGGAGGGCATCTTCGCAGAAAGTCCGAACCGCGTGTTCATCGCGCAGCGCGGCGAATTGCCGCTCTTGAAGCGGCCCGCGAATACGCCGATTCCCACGTTTGGCCCGAGCCTTTCCTTTCCCACAGGAGAAGTGCCCTTCCGCAACGCGTCGCAGGGGCCGGTGGCAAGCCTCCCCGGCGGGGGCGCTCCGGGCGATCTGCCCGAAGACGCGGACAAGAACTGGCATGGCAAGAAGGGCGTTGACGCCCGATGGGAACACAACCTTGTCGTCGTCGATGCGGAAGGCAAGATCATCGAAGACTGGACGAAGTGGGACAACTTCTTCGAACGGCCTCACGCGGTGTACGTCAATCCGTACGATCCGGAGAAGAACATCTGGGTGGTTGACGACTTTAAAGAGGCCTTGTTCAAGTTCAGCCACGACGGAAAGCAGTTGGTCCAGACGATCGGCACGCCGGATCAATCCGGCGCGGACGACAAGCATTTCAACCGCCCCACCTTCCTCACCTGGCTGCCGGATAGCACCATGTTCGTTGCCGACGGCTACAACGGCACGCGCGTAGCCAAGTTCGATAAGAACGGCAAATTCCTGCTGGCTTGGGGAGAAAAAGGAACGCCGCCGAACGAAACGCGCCCCGGCTATTTCAATACCGTGCACGGCATCGCCGCCGATCCGCAGACGCATCGCGTGTACGTGGTCCACCGCAGCAATCACCGCATCCAGGTCTTCGACGAGTACGGAAAATTCGTCGATCAATGGCCGGTGGACAAATATTCGTCGATCAATTTTCTGTACATGTCCGCCGACCGCAAGCTCTGGGCCGCCGACGACCGCAACTCGCGAATCGTAGGATACGACCTCGACGGCCACTTGCTCTACTCTTGGGGCACGCTGGCTGACTGGCCCGGAGGCCTGTTCAACACGCATGGGATGAGCGTCGACCAGGAAGGAAATTTCTACGTCGCCGAAGTCGGCAACGGCCGCGCGCAAAAATTCCGCCCGCGCCCAGGAGCGAATCCTGCGCTGCTGGTCGGCAAGCCGGTATACTCCGCGTGGAAATAAGCTGGGTCAATCGGTGGTGAGTGTGGGCGAAGGACGGGTATGGGTGCGTTAGCGCTAGCTCTCGCTCTGTGTGTTGCTCTGGCGACTGGAATCTCCCAGAACGATCATGTTGGAAACGAAGCGGCGGAACAGCGCATTCAGGAGGTCATCACGGAGCTGCCTTCTGGGAGTTGGCTTCGGTCGGCACTTTTGCAAGGCGCCCGTGGTAATGGTATTCGTTACCCCTGGATGGATGAACTGCGCGGGAGAGGGATAAAGCGGGCCAGTCTATTCGTTGACATCACTTTCGATAGGCATGGAAGACCGAAGCAAATGGCCGTGAGTCACACCGAGTTCTTTGTCCAGTACGATGGTGGAATGCCCATTTCGGATAGTGAACGTCTGGCTGAAATTCGCAAAAGTGGTTTGGAGAAGCAGTTAGAGAGTCTCGCGTTGCAAGAGGCCGCTCACGGGTTTTGGCTCGACCTCCGTCGCCCTAGACCGAAACCGTTCGTCGGGAGCGCTCACGTAGAATTCTTCGACGATGAGTGGCTCCCCCGCCTTCCCTGGCTGTACTCGACCTTTCGTCCCAAATGAGGACTCTGAGAACACGCTGGTAACGCCTAGCTTACTGGACAACGTACAACGGCCGCTCGAGGACCAACTCCAGTTTGGTGCCCTGCGGCAACTCGATTTCCTGGCCAAGGCCGGAAGAAGCAAGAAACGCGGCCAGACCGCCGCTGCCCGCGCCCATCGCCGCGGCCTTGGCGCTGTGCGAGGCCACGCCCGCGGCCGAGCCCTGGACCGCGCCGGCAGCGGTGGCTTCGACCACCTGCGTAGCCCTGTCCGTCCGCGCCTCGATTTCACCCTCCTTGCTCGGCCCCGTTCGAACGCTGTGCTCATCAGGCACGCTGGAAACCTCGGCCACGATCGGCAGCGTTCCGCGCCGCGTGTCGATATCGTCAAAGGTCAGCCACAGCCGGGCACGCCCGGTGAGCCCGGCCGGCTCGATGCGGCTGATGTGCCCGACGATCTTCGCGCCGGGGTGGATCACGTAGCCGCTGCTCGTTTCAAGCGGCTCCAGCGTGGTCACCTCAAAACTCTGGCTGACTTTGTCCCGGCCCGTATTCATTTCCTGGTTGAGCCGCACCAGAAAATGGGGTCTCGCCTGCGCCGAATCGCCCGTTGCCGGCGGCGCCGCAGTTCTGTTTTGGCGCGCCAACGCCACCGCGGGGATTAGAAACTGGGCGCACGCCAACAAGGTGGCGACACCGGTCGTGGTCCAAAATGGAACCGTTTTAGTCATCGGAAACCCTCCGGCTCTCTTCGACTCGTTCAAGGTTAGTGCTTTCCCGCGGAAATGTTTCTGGCTTCTTGGCTGGGCGCCGCGAACCTGTCACGCGAATCTACCCAACTCTGATGGCGTTCTCCTCTTCCCGGGTGGCCTGGAAGACTTCTCCCCCGGCGACCGCAACGCGAATCCCCTCAACCCCTTTTCTACCAGATGAGTAGCAGGAGAAATTGTCTTGCGACGGGGAGTGTGGATATAATGGGCGCGATTTGGGGCCAGCCGTCTTTGCAACTGGGTAGGCGTCTTTGGGGGAGCCTGCCCAGAGGAAGAAAATCATACTGGATCGTCCGAACTTTTCAGCCTACTGCTGTCTTATTTTGAACCAGTGCACCCGGGAGGTTTCAAGTCATGACACGACACGTTCTGCGCGGTCTAGTAATCGTTCTCGTGCTTTTCCTCCTGGTCCCGGCCGGCTTTGCCAAGACTCCCGCGCGAAGCGCCGCCGATGACCCGAAGAACAGCAGCGAGGCGACGGCCGCTCCCGCCGTTGATACTTCTACCGCTTCCGATGCGGTGAAGGCTGATGCGGCCGCAACGCCTGCCGTGCCCGCAGAAGCTGCTCCCGCGCCCGCGACGCCAAATCCCGCAGCCCCTGCCGCCGGAGGGAACGATGAATACCGCCCCGCTCCGGTTTTCACTCCGCTGCTGGCAACGACCGGAACCCTCGGCCTGTTCACACTGGAAACGGCGGACACTCTGCCGAAGCATGGCTTTGCGTTCTCCGCGTTTGGCAACAAATTCGGCCGCATGCCCGGGAGCGTCACCATCCTTGAAATAGGCATGGACCTCAGCTACGGCATCACCGACACCCTGAATTTCTATGCCAGCTTCGATCCCTACGGGCACGTGCATGTCGGCTGCCCCGGCCAGCTGAGCCTGAATTCGGCCCCCTTGAACACGTGCGCTCCGCTAGGCACCGGTGGTCCGGGCACCACGTCGTTCTACCAGACGGCCTTCGGCGCCGCTCCCGGCTGGGTGCAGGACTATCCCTTCGCCTACGCCAATAACGGAGGCACCGGGGATTTGACCTTCGGGCTGAAGTACGCGTTCCTTTCGGAACGGCACGGCGATCGCATCAGCCTTTCGGTTCGCAATGACTTCACCATCTCCACAAAATCCGACGAGACCAAGCTGCTGAACGATGGCGTCGAGGGCAGCCCGCTGACCGACATGGTTTCCCTCGCGGTGAGCAAGCAGTGGAACAACTTCGTCACCGCGACTTTCAATTTCGGCTACAAGTTTGTGCGCGCCCCGCGCGACCCCAACGCGCAGATCCTGGTGGCCATGCCCGATCAAGTTAAGACGGGGGCCGGGCTATTGTTCCTGCCGGAGAGCCGCTTCCAGCCCATGATGGAATACAACGCGACGGTATTCGTGAGCGCGCCGGGGACGCCGCCGGATACTTCGTTCGGCGCGCGCGACCCCGTCGACGGCATCTGGGGATTGCGGATGTATCCGTGGAAGAATCTGGGCATCGATATCGGCTACCGGCGCATGATCAATCTGCGCGACCTCGACGACCGCAACGGATTCGTGATCAAGATCGGGACGGCGTATTGGCCCGCCAAGGCGCCGCCGGTCAACCATCCGCCGACGATCACCTGCACCATCGACAAGAGCCAGGTGTATTTCGAATCGGGCGATATGGCCACGGTGACCTGCACCGCCTCGGATCCCGACAACGATCCACTGACCTACACCTGGTCCTCCACCTGCGGCAAGGTGGACGGCAACGGGCCCACGGTGCGCTGGCTCTCGGCCGGCGCTCCGGTGGGCAGCTGCACCATTACCGCGAAGGTGGACGACGGGCGCGGCGGCTCGGCCAGCTCCAGCGTCAATATCAGCGTCGTCCCCAAGCTCAATCATCCTCCGACGATTACCTGCTCGGCCGACCGCACGTCGGTCTTCGTGGGTGAGCGCGTGCACATCACCACCAACGCCAGCGATCCCGATGGCGACCCGCTGACCTATACTTGGAGCACCAACGGCGGCCAGATTGTTGGCAGCGGCGCGGCCGTCGATCTGGATACCTCCGGCGCAGCGCCTGGCAACTACACAGTGACGGTGCGGGTAGACGACGGCCGCGGCGGCGCCGCGGACTGCACGTCCACCATCGAGGTGAAAGCCGTGCCTCCGCCTCCGCAGGCCAGCAAGATCGCCGACTGCCCGTTCGCCAAGCCGCTCAGCACGCGCACGGACAACTCCTGCAAGCGCTTCCTCGACGACGTCGCGCTGCGCCTGCAGAACGAGCCGCGCGGCACCGCCGTGATCATCGGCTACTCCGATCCCAAGGAAGGCAAGACTCCCGACAAGGTCGCCAGCGATCGCGCCACCAACGCCGTCAAATATCTCGGCGAAAAGGGCATTGATCCCTCGCGAGTCTCCACCCGCACCGGCGCAGGCCAGGCCGGCGCCACCGACAACCGCCGCATCGACGTGATCTGGGTGCCGGAAGGCGCGACTTACTAGCACGCTCCGCGGGCAGGGTACTAATTCCGGGCTCCGCGTTTTGTGCAGCTGCGACAAGGCGCGGAGCCTGAGGTATAAGTCCCGGTTGGTAACAGACAAAAGTGCCTGCAGAAGCGGAAAGACGGGGCGCGATTTGGCATTTCCCACCACATCCATGAGGAACTCCAGGAGATGCTTGCTGCTAGGGAGTATCACTCTGTCAGTGGTGATCTGCCCTGGTGCAAAGGCCCAGGTAAATTCAAACGCCCGCACCGTGGCTCTGAACGCCAGGTTGATGGAGTCACTCACGGTGTCACTGACGGGAGGAACGACGGTTAGCTTCGCGCTCCTGGCCAATAGGGCGGCCAATGCCGGCAGCACAACAAGCACGATTCGAACCTCGTGGGTTCTACAGCCCGGCCGCACCGGTGTTACAGTGTGGGCCTGGGTTCCCAACGGCGCCTCCGCCTTGACCGACGGGGCCGGGGACAATATTCCAGCCGGCGTCGTGACTGCCGCTGCCGCCGGGTCCGGGAGCGCCGGCGGAGTACTGAATTCAGTGCTGAGCGGCGGTGCGGGTGTTCCGGACTTCGTCACTCCGGTTGCAGCCACGGGCGTACAGATCGGCCAAGTTCGAATCACCCCCGGCAGCAGAACGGGCGACACCACGACGACGCTGACCTGGAATATCAACACCACCGGCGTTCCGCAGTTGCCCGCGGGGACCTACACGGGAACAGTGAACATTCAGGCTCAGGCCACGCCTTGAGAAATTCACGAACCGCACTGAGGAAGCCTACCCTTTCGGAATAGTCGAACCGCACTGGTCGCCGTTCCTAAACGACAATATCCCTGCGGAGATCGGTACAGCAGTACCAGTGTGTTGTTGCAGTCCCCTACGCTAAAAATATCAGTGCGGAACACAAAACTAAGGATTGAAAGGAAGACGGAGCGCGATTTGGCATTCCTCCCCACAGGTGCCCCCCGAAGCTTCATGAGGATCTTTCAGAGATCCCTGGCGCTAATTGGGGGGATCGCACTCTCAGCCGCAATCTCCGCGCCCCTCAAGGCCCAGAAGAATTCAAACGGCGGCACCGTGGTTCTAAACGCGAGGGCTACGGAGTCGCTCAGCGTGATCGTGACGGGAGGGCCGATCGTTGACTTTACACTCCGGCCCAACACGGCGGCCAACGCCGGCAGCACAACAACCACAATTCAAACTTCGTGGGTCCTGCAGTTTGGCCGTACGGCTCTCAGTTTGTGGGCCTGGGTGCCGAACGGCGCCGCAGCCTTGACCGACGGGGCCGGGGACAATATCCCCGCCAGCGCCGTGACGGCCACCGCCGCCGGTTCCGGGAGCGCCGGTGGCGCGTTGAACACGTCAACCAGTGGCGGTGCGGGTGTTCCGGCCTTCGTTACTCCGGCTGCAGCCACGGGTGTGCAGATCGGACAAGTTCGATTCTTCCTCTTTTTCAACCTGACGGGCAACACCACGACGACGCTGACCTGGAATATCAACACTACCGGTGTTCCGCAATTGCCGGCCGGCAACTACACGGGAATCGTCAACATTCAGGCTCAGGCCACGCCCTGAACAAAGAAGTTCCCAACTGTTTGCAAGCGCCTGGGGCCACTCTTGGCCAATTCATTCATAAAGACAAGGTTGCCCTCTCCGTTGCGCCCGCCCGTCGTCTCATTCCCTGTGGCGAGAGGCCTCTGTTCGGATGGAGAATCGCCGTTCCTAAAGGGCAATAGTGCCCGCGCACATCGGTACAGCTGTACTAGTGCGCTGTTCCAGGCCGATACGCTACAAATGTCACGGCATACGCGCCGGTGATAAACGCAGAGCGATTCGGTATTTCGTCCCAAAGGTGGACCCGAGAATTCATGAGGAATTTTAGGAGATTACTGCCGCTACTAGGGGCCATCGCGCTCTTCGCGGCAATCTCCACGCCTCTAAAGGCCCAGATCAATTCAGGCGCCGGCACCGTGTTTCTAAACGCCGCGATGCCGGAGTCTTTCAGTGTGAGCGTGACGGGAGGGGCGGCCGTGAACTTCACGCTCGCGGCCAACACCGCGGCCAATCCCGGCAGCACCACCAGCAGCATTCGAACGGCGTGGACGCTCAAGCCCGGCCGCACCAATGTCACAATTTGGGCGTGGGTGCCGAACGGCGCGGCGGCCTTGACCGACGGCGCCGGTGACAATATTCCAGCCAGCGCCGTGACGGCGACAGCCGCCGGCTCCGGCAGCGCAGGTGGGGCGTTGAACACGTCGGCCAGCGGCGGCGCGGGCGTTCCGGCTTTCGTCACTCCGGCCGCAGCCACGGGGGTCCAAATCGGTCAAATCCACATCACCGGGGCCAACAAGACGGGCAATACCACGACGACCCTCACTTGGAATATCAACACCACTGCCGTTCCACAATTGCCGGCGGCAACCTACACGGGAACGGTGAACATTCAGGCTCAGGCCACGCCCTGAACGAATACGTTCTAAAAGCTAAAAGCATTCATCAATCCGCAAAAAACTTCGGGCTCCATGCCAGCCGCTTGGCGGATCGGCATGGAGCCCGAACACTTTTTGAGGGCGAATGGTCGCTGTTTGTATGGAGCAGGAAACAAGGCTTCGCAACGAACTGAACGCCTATTACTGAAGAGCTATCTTGCATCGTCTATTCCTGAATAGTTCAAAGGTACCAAGCGCTGTTCCTAAATGACAATAGCCCGCAGGCCATTTCGGTACACCCGTACTAGTGCGCTGTTTCACTTCGGCACGGTAAAAACGTGTTGCGCACACGAAAACCACAGATCGAAACACGGAGCGCGATTTGGAAACCGAGGGATTGCCCCTCTCACATTCTTTAACGGAGGCTTCATGAAGAACTTTCGGAGATTGCTGGTGGTTGCAGCGGGAATCGCGCTCGCGAGCATGCCCCGGACTGCAAGCGCCCAAGTCAATTCCAACGCCGGCACGGTGACTCTAAACGCGACGTTAGCGGAATCGCTTACTGTCAGCGTGACGGGCGGCGCGACGGTTAACTTTACTCTCGCCCCCAATACCGCGGCAAATCCGGGCAGCCCCACAAGCACGATCCAAACCGCCTGGGTCCTGAACACCGGCCGAACCAAAGTCGCGGTCTGGGCGTGGGTCGCCAATGGCGCCGCTGCCCTCACGGACGGCGCGGGTGACAACATCGCAGCCAGTCAAGTCACTGCCACGGCCGCCGGCTCTGGTAGCGCGGGCGGAGCGTTGAACACGTCGGTCAGCGGCGGCGCAGGCGTTCCGGCCTTCGTTACTCCGGCCGCTGCGACGGGCGTGCAGATCGGCAACGTCGCTATCGCTGCTGCCAATCGGGCCAGCAGCACGACGACGACGCTCACCTGGAACATCAGCACGACCGCCACTCCGCAGTTGCCTGCGGCAGCCTACAACGGGACGGTGAACATTCAGGCTCAGGCCACGCCCTGACGCTCCTGTTCCAGCGATGGTTCATTCAATCCGACTCGCATTTTCAAGACATCGGGCCTGGAGATTCGCTCTCCAGGCCGCGTGTCTTTTTCTGTGCGCGTTCTCTCTGCACGCGCAGACGGTGCGTCCGCTCATCGACGAAAACATTGTGAAGGACAAGGACAAAAAGGCCACCGGCAAGATTGAATACGTAAACGACACTTTGGAGTCGCTTACGGTCACCCTCGACACGCAAAGCTTCACCGTTTCCGACACCGGCGAGATGCATTACACGCCCTTGAACAGCTCGATCCACGTCAAGTTTTCAGCCAGCAGCTTCCGCATCCTGCCGAAGCAGAACTACCTGGTTTTCTATGAGGCCAGTGCGGACACCGTGCCGGCATGGTTCGTGGTCTACGCTACCTTCGCCGGCTACAAAGAAACGACCGCCGAGGGCCTGAAGATTCATCTCCTGCTTCCGCACACGATCTACCTGTTGCCGAAACAGGGAGTGAAAAAAGACGAACTGGTCGTCAAGACTGCCAGGTTCGATTCCCAGGCCAAGGTTGTAACCGTGAGGGTCCAGAACACCGGTCCGGCTTTTTGCCGCGTGCTCGAAGCGGACGTGACCTCCCTGCGCGATCAGGCGACCAGCAACGGATTTCCGGTTTTCCCCCACAGCGAGCGCGAAATCGAGATTCCCTGGACCGGCGCGGCAGGTCCTACCAAGCTCGTTCTGCAACTTGAGCCCTTTCGCTTGGAACAAGCCATACAGAACACGGCCCCGTGATGCCCTGGTTCCGCTACACGCGCCCTTGCCAAATCGCTCTTTGTGCGACCCGGCTCGTTCTTCTGTTGGCGTTTGCCAACTCCCTCTCTGCCCAAGTGATCAAAGTGGAAGCCGGAGCTTCGGACATGGTTCCGACGGTGGGCGGTTCCGTGAGTGTTCAGGGCCCCGGCTATGAAGGCTACCTCGGCGCTGGGGTGCTCAGCGGTGCTTTCCGGCTGGGAGCGTACGCGAAAACGGCGATCGGCCCCTACCAGTTCACGGCAGGGGACCAGAGTCTTGCGTTCGGTCTTCCGACGGACATCTTCGGTGGAGTGGAATTTTTAACGACCAGAGGCGTCGGCGCAACCCTTCCTGGCGACGACCACGTCTTTGTTTTCGCCGGAGTCACCACCTTGCCGGCGGGCTCGCCGTTATTTCAAGCCTTTCAGGATCAAACTCCGTTGGCGATGGTTTTCACGGACAAAGCGATCACTCCAAACTTGCACTTCTATTCACGTAATATCCTCTCCCACCAGCAGACCTCGATTGAGGGACTCGACTGGCAGGTGCGCGAATGGCTGAAGACGGCCCTCTCTGCCGGGATCGGTTCCAACAAGCCCTATGCCGCCGCAAGTCTGGACGCCGATGGCAGATGGTATGACGTCAAAGCGGGCTACATTGAGGCCGGCACCGGGTTCCGGCGTATCACCACGCCGTCACTTTTCGTGTCCGAACCGGACCGGGAGAATCTCCTGGTCACCGTAAAGCCGTATTCCAGTCTGGTGCTTACCGCCGGGCACGAGAATTTTCTGGCTCCCCAGGGTAACGATCTGAACGCCCCGTTCGAGCGGGCCAGCGTGGACCAGTTCCAGTCGAGCTATGACTTGGCCAAGTTCCGGCTGGGCGCCGGATTGTTCGAATCGCACGGTCCCGTGGGACGCAACGTATCGGACGGCTTTTCGGTATCGCGGAACATCACCCGCAAGGTGGACGGCACGGTAAGTTATTACCAAAACCTTTCCGGGCCCCATCCCCGGGTCAGTTACTTGATTTCGACGGTTCGCGAGACGATCTCCCCGAAAATAAGTCTGCTGCAGGTGATCAACCGTACCCAGGGAAATACGACATTTCTTTTTGGCGGCAGCTACACCACCAACCGCGTGTCCATCAACGTGGACTACCAGACGCTATACATGCCGTTCCTAGCCAATCCGCTCGTCACCGGCATCGGCGTCACGCTCCAATTGAAATTGTGGGGCGGGTTTCAGGTGAACGGGGATACCTTCCGTTCGCCGGACGGCAAGCTCCGCTATACGGCTTCTCTCAGCACCCTCCTTACGCCCAACTTGCACCTGGCCCAGAACGGCGAAATGCGGGCCCCCAAGTTTGGCGACTATGTCGTTCGCGGCCACGTTCGCAGCGAGGGCGGATCGCCCATTGGGGGCGCCGCTATTCTCCTGGGC
>Ga0210394_10006223_pt1 | contig 12998 bp, 14 predicted proteins | sample IncBWC12MmetaG_FD_160121 | JGI IMG/M metagenome (GOLD analysis project Ga0210394, IMG submission 160121) | Forest soil microbial communities from Barre Woods Harvard Forest LTER site, Petersham, Massachusetts, United States - Inc-BW-C-12-M | ecosystem: Environmental > Terrestrial > Soil >... | reverse complement strand
ATGGTTGCCTTGAGCACCCGCCCACCCGGAATAGGCCAGGAACCCACCAAGGCCAAGAACGGTCAATAAGGGATAAACCCACCACGCGTCGCGGCGAGCCGTCTTTCCGAATCCGCCACGCTCAACGGGAACGTCAATAGAGGACATGTGGAATCGTCAGGCTACCGAAATAGAAGCAGCGAAGTCAAGCACCTGCAAGGGTATACGATGGTAAGATCTGGTAAATGGGAGTCCTGCAGATGACGATCGCGAGCGCCCTGTCAGAGTTCGGGGCGCAGCACTGGGTGATAGGTGGAATTGCGGCGTCCCTCGCTTGGTTTCTCGCGGGCCAACAGTCGTTCTCAAATAAGAAACTGGATGCGGCCATAGCATGGCAATGCGTGGCGGTTATCATCATCCTGGCGCTTTGCGGTTGGGCCGCCGTCAAGGGCGAGTGGCTTGGCTTTATAGTTGCGGCAGGCGTCCTCTACATCGAAGTGCGATCGATTCGAAGCATCCTTGTAATGCAACGGCAGCGACAACCACGAGACATGTAGGTGGCGAAAAAGAAGCCCAAGCCCTACGATGTTCCGACCGAGATCCGCCGCCTGGCGCGGGAACGCGTCGGCCCGGTCCCGTCGCCCAAGCTCATCGTGCCCAAAAAGCAGCGCAAGAAGCCCAAGCACAAGCGGCCGCCGGGCGAAGAGACGGAATGATGGGCCAGCCGGATGGCCGCCTGAAACTCGCATGCAGCGAAGAAGAGCTGGAGCGGTTGCTGGGCGACGTCGCTTTCACGAAGCACTTCGGTTTCGCGCTTCAGGGAATTGCCGACGGTGAGTGCAGCATCCGCGTGCCCTTTCAGGCGGCGTTCGAGCGCCCCGGAGGGCTGGTGAGCGGACAAGTTTTCATGGCCGCAGCTGACGTTGCGATGTGGCTGGCGATCAAGACGAAGCTAGGGATGGCGGATTCTTCCGTAACCGCGGAGATGAAGACAAATTTCCTGGCGGGCGCTCGGGGGGAGGGATTTAGCTGTAACGCCAAGGTGCTGAAGCTTGGCCGCCGCCTGATCTACGGAGTGGCCGAGTGCGTCGACAGTAACGGGCGGCTGCTCTCACACCACACTCTCACCTACATCCGCGGGGAATGAATCAACTGCCTTGCGTCCCTTGCACCATGGCCTGCACAATCCGCAACACCAGCGGCAAAACCCAGGCAGGCGTGATCGCAAACAGCGCTTTGCCTTTGGTCGATTTGCCCAAATAGGCCAGACCGAAGGTCAGTACAATCAGATACCAAACTTCGAAAATCGAGAAAAAATTGATCAGCGCGTACAAAGCGCCGTGAATGTCCTGCAGGAATATGTCAAGCCCGAAGGGAGGCGTGAGCTGCTCCTGCACGGTAATCTCGTCTCCCTTGGCGTGAACAACGATGTACGTCGCAATGTACTGCAGCGCGGGAATCAGCGCGCAGGCCGCCATGAGCGAGAAAATATCGCGGAATTTGGCGCGCAATCCCGCCATGGACCCCATCGCGCTCACCAGCCAGGCGAATAGCGCAAGGAGTCCGATAATGATCACGGGAGTGGCCGGAACGCTAAATTGGGTGACTATGTGCGTGATGTTCTTGGCCCGCTCGATCTGCTCGATCGGCGCATTGTTTTGGCTCATTTGCTGGCTCATCCTCAAATCCACCAGGGCCAGTGTGTAGGGGAGCATGAGGTAGCCAAACACGATGTAAATGATGCTCAATGTAATCACCGGCCAAAGCCAAAACAGCGGCGCGGGAACGCGCTTGGCCGTTCCGGCCGGATCCACGAAGACGTTCAGCATGCCAATGAAGCCGTCGCCCACGCCGAGTTTCTGTTCGGGATTGCCTGGCTTCTGTTCTTGAATGCCGGCTTTCTGTTCTTCCACGGGCACCTCCAGGTGACGAACCTGAGTTCCAGAAGATTATACCCTTTGGTGTATGCTTGTGAGTTCCCGAGAATGGAGAAAAGAATGAGATTTTTTCCAATTGCCGCCGCTCTGATGGCATTGGCCCCCCTCGGGTTCGCTCAAAGCAGCGACCCGGCCGAGGCGCGGGTTTCCAACAGCCATATCCATCTGTTTAGCAAAGATCCGGAGATCCAGCGGCACTTTTGGGTGGACGTGATGGGCGCGACGGCGGGCAAGATGGGCCCGGATCGGGACATGTACACGCTGCCTAAGGTTCTGGTGATTGTCGATAAAGGCAACCTGGCCGCCGGCACGGAGGGCTCCATCGTGAATCACGTCGGATTCAAGGTTCGCGATATGAAGGACATTCTGGACAAGGTGGCGGCACAGCATTTCACCATTCAAGTGAAGAATCCGCCCGAGAACACCAAGCAGGCGTTCTTTCTGGGTCCGGACGACGTCCGCATCGAACTGCTGGCGGATGACAAGATGACCACGCCTTCAGAAAATCATCAGGTCCACTTCTTCACTCCGGACACCGAAGCCATGCAGCAGTGGTACATCACCAACTTCGGCGCCACCGCAGTCGCGTTTGGCGCAGGCAAGGTGAAGCTGGCCACACTGCCGGACGTGAACCTGATCTTCAGTCCTACCGAAACGCCAGTGACCGGGACCAAGGGCCGTGCGCTGGATCATATTGGTTTCGAAGTGAAGGATCTGGGAGGCTTCACGAAGACCCTGGAGGCGAATGGCGTGAAGCTGGACACGCCCTATCGCAAGATTCCGGAAATGGGCTTTGCCGTCGCGTTTCTGACTGATCCGTGGGGCACCCGCATTGAGCTCACCGAGCGCTCCGCGCAGAAATAGCCTTGGGGTTCGAACCAGATACCGAGGCAAACGATCCAGTACGCCCGGAGGGTCCGCAGCGGGGACGAAAGTTCTACTTAGCACTAGCCTGTTACGCCGCGATAGCACTGCTCGCGGCCGCGACGCTGGAAGGCAAGTTTCTGTGGGTCGTGTGGATCTTCCTGGGCGGGCTGGCGTTAAAAACGTACATAGCGACCCTTCAAAAGCCCTAAGTTGTCCCTTATTTCCAGGACTGAAGCTGCTGCTCGAATCTGCCGATGAGACAGGAAAGGCAGTAGTCAGTGACGTTCCATTTTGGGACGCGCGTGCCGTTTCGGCATCCAATATAGCCCGTACGTTCCAGAACGAAATTGTGATTTGGCCAGCGCGGCCCTAGTACTTCAGATTCATCCCGCTCGGGCGCACTGGCAACGTAGATTGCATGTCGTTGAGTAACAGAACGTAGTCGCCTTAGTACCCTCGAAAACACCTCGACAACGAAGCGGAAATTCCCTTAGCCCATCTATGGCGACAGGCTTGCACCTAGAGGCGCGTCAAGCCAAGCCGGGTGAGACGAAAAAACTAAGGCAAAAGGGACCCGAGAATGAAGACCAAGACAGCTCAAGCCACCAGAATCCAGACCATCAGAATTCAGACCACGAGAACTCAGCCGACCAGACACCATGCGGCAAAGTTGCAAGCGGCCAAGACAGCGCGGCGTGATCGCATCGTGCTGGAGCACCTGCCACTTGTAAAGGCTATCGCAGTCCGGGTGCATGAGAACTTGCCGGTGCACGTTGACCTGGATGATCTGGTTCACGCCGGAGTGCTTGGTCTGTTCGACGCCGCCGGGAAGTTCAACCCCGAGAAACAGGTCGCCTTTTCCAGTTATGCGAAGCACCGTATCAAGGGCGCGATTCTCGACAGCCTGCGCCAGCTCGACTGGGCTTCGCGCGATCTGCGCCGCCGCCACAAACAAGTGGAAGCCGCCACGCGCGAGCTCGCGGCCACGCTGCAGCGTACGCCTACCGAATCCGAAGTGGCGCAAAAATTGGGTATCGACGTGGAGCGATGGCGCCAGATGATGGTGGACTTGAGAAGCGTTGGCCTGATCTCGGCCTCCTCGCGCACCGCCGAGCACGACGATCTGCCCGCTCCCGACTTCCCCAGCAAGCCAGAAACACAGCCCGACAACATGTGCTCGCGCGAGCAGATGCGTTCAGTTCTGGGCGTCGCAATGAAGACACTTCCGGAACGGTATCAGAAGGTCGTGTTCCTGTACTACACCAACGAGATGACCATGAAGGAAATCGGCGGCATCCTCGGGATCAACGAAAGCCGCGTTTCCCAGATCCACAAGTCGGCGCTCGAGAAGATGCAGGTGGTCCTGCAAGCCAACGGAATCGATTCCGTTCGGGCGTTCTAACTATCGGCGCTTGGCCTTGATCCGGATCGGCGTTCCTTCGAACCCGAAGCGCTTCCGCAGCTGATTGATGATGAATCGCTCGGAAGAAAAGTGCAGATTCTTCGCATTATCGGTGAACACCACGAACGTTGGGGGCCGCACCGATCCCTGGGTCATGTAGTAGATCTTCATGTTGCGATCGAATTCCAGCGTCGCGACGAGCCGGTTCAGATCCCCCGTCGACACGCGCTTGGACGCCGCCTCGTAAGCGTCGCTAATCATGCGGAACAGCGCCGGCACGCCCGCCCCGGTCCTGGCCGAGACAAAGGCAATGGGCGCGTATTCGAGAAACTTCAGCTCATCGCGGATCTCTTCGGTAAAGTTGCGCTTGCCCTTATTGCCGGCCGCGTCCCACTTGTTGACGCACAGAATTAGCGCGCGTCCTTCCTCGTGCGCGTAGCCGGCGATGGTGGCGTCCAGCGCCTGGACTTTTTCCGTCGCGTCCAACACCAGCAGCACCACGTTCGCCATCCGGATATGGCGGCGCGCCATCACGACGCTCATCTTTTCTGCCATTAGCTTGGTCTTGCCCTTGCGCCGGATGCCCGCGGTATCGACGAAAACGTACTCCACGCCGTTGTGCGTCAGGCTCTGGTCAACGGCATCGCGCGTGGTGCCCGCCACCGGCGACACAATCGACCGCTCCTCACCCACCAACGCATTCAGCAGCGTTGATTTCCCAACGTTCGGCCGCCCAATGATCGCGACTTTGATGGGGCGTTTCTCGGGTTGGGGCTCCGCCTCATCAGGGCCAACGGGAAAACCAGCCGTGACGTGCTCCAGCAGATCGTCGAACCCGATCCGATGCTCGGCCGAGATTGGATAGAGATCCTTAAAACCAAGCGAATGAAACTCATGCGCCAGACCCTCGCGCACTGTCGAGTCAATCTTGTTGACGGCCAGCGTCACCGGCTTGCCGATCTTCCGTAGCACCTTCGCCAGGTCCCGATCGGCGCCGGTAATCTCGGTCCTACCGTCGATCAGGAAGATGATCTGCGCGGCCCGCTCCAGCGCCACACGCGCCTGCTTCAGGATCTCGCTCGGGATCAACTCGGCGTCATTTGGGATGATGCCGCCGGTGTCGATGAGCACGAAGGGCCTTCCGAGGTATGACGCCTCGCCGTGGATGCGGTCGCGCGTGATGCCCGGCTCATCGCCGACGATGGAACGCCGCTGCCCGGTGATCGCATTGAAAAGAGTCGACTTGCCGACATTCGGACGGCCGACAATTACGACCACAGGCAGCTTGGTTTCGGCCAAAGTGTCTGGGCGTGCGACGATAGTAGTATCCGAATGCAACCTGAAGTCCTGAGTCCCACTACCGATCATAGCGAAGCGCAGCAGCATAATCGCCTGACGCGCAATATCGCCATCATTGCGCACGTCGATCACGGCAAGACCACGCTGGTGGACGCCATGCTGAATCAGAGCGGACTTTTCCGCGAAAACGAGCACCACGTCGAGCGGATGATGGATTCCAACGAGCTGGAACGCGAGCGCGGCATCACGATTTTGGCCAAAACCACCGGCGTACGCTATCACGGCATCAAGATCAATATTGTCGATACACCGGGTCACAGCGACTTCGGCGGTGAAGTGGAGCGCGCGTTGAAGATCGTCGACGGCGTCATGCTGCTGGTGGACGCAAGCGAAGGCCCACTGCCGCAGACTCGCTACGTGCTCATGAAGGCTCTGGAAGCCAAGCTCCCCCCGATTCTGGTGATCAACAAAATCGACCGGCCGGACGCTCGCATTCAGGAAGTGTTGAATGAAGTGTACGACCTGTTCATCGATCTGGACGCAGTGGAGGATCAACTCGATTTTCCGGTCATTTACACCAACGCCAAAGCTGGCATCGCGAAGATGTCGATGGAAGATGAGTCGACCGACCTGCGGCCGCTGTTCGAGACGATTCTCAAGCACATCCCGCCGCCGGCCGGCGATCCCGATGCGGCGCTCCAGCTCTTGGTCGCGAATCTCGACTACAGCGAGTACCTCGGACGCCTGGCGATCGGCCGCGTGTTTTCAGGCATTTTGCGATACGGAGACGAAGTGGCGATCGCCAAACTCGACGGTTCGTTGCAAAAGACGCGCATTACTAAGCTTTATTCCTTCGAGGGCTTGAAGCGCGTGGACGAGACCATCGGATACCCGGGCGACGTTTTGGCCATTGCAGGCGTGGAGGGCATCACGATCGGCGAGACCGTCACCAGCGTGGAGAATCCAAGCCCGCTGCCGCACATCCAGATCGACGAGCCGACCATCGCGATGACGTTCACCATCAATACGTCGCCATTCTCGGGCCGCGAGGGGCAGTTCGTGACGTCGCGCAATCTGCGAGACCGGCTGGATAAAGAGCTGCTGACCAATGTCTCGATCCGCGTGGAGGAGGCGGGCGGTCCCGACGCTTATAAGGTGATGGGCCGCGGAGAGCTGCAACTTGCCATCATCATCGAGATGATGCGCCGCGAAGGTTTTGAAATGATGGTGGGGAAGCCGGAGATCCTGACCAAGACCATCAAAGACAAAGTGCATGAACCGATGGAGTTGCTAGTGATCGATTGTCCGGAGACCTACATCGGCGTCGTGATCGAGAAGCTGGGCCAGCGCAAGGGCAAGATGATCAAGATGGTGAACCACGGCTCGGGCCGTGTGCGCCTCGAGTTTCATGTACCATCGCGCGGGCTGATCGGACTGCGCAGCGAGATGATGACCGATACGCGCGGCACCGCCATCCTGAACACGCTGTTCCACAGCTACATCGAGTGGCAGGGCGACATTCCGTCGCGGCCTACCGGATCGCTGGTGGCGGACCGCGCGGGCAAGACCACGGGCAATGCGATCTTCAATCTGCAAGAGCGCGGCGAGATTTTCGTGACGCCCGGCACCGAGGTTTACGAGGGCATGATCGTGGGCGAGAATGCCCGCGACGCCGATCTGAACGTGAACATTGTCAAGGAAAAGAAGCTAACGAACATGCGGGCCTCTACCGCGGACGAGGCGATTCGCCTGGTCCCGCCGCGCATTCTGAACCTGGAGCAGGCGATCGAATTCATCCGCGACGACGAGTTCGTGGAAGTGACACCGCAGTCGATTCGGTTGCGCAAGAAGATCCTGAAAGCCAACCAGCGCTAACGCAGGAAGGGCTCCCAGCCGATTCTGTGGCCGGTGCGCGTTTCATGCCACATCTTCATGCTGAACGCGCGCATCATCCTGGAAGATGAGGCAGCAGATCCCTGAGATAAAGGCCCTGAAATCAGTTCTTCGAATCGAAGCGCATCTTCTTCGGTTCCTCCGCGCAAGGATTCGACGGCGAGCCGACGATCCTCCTGTGTCGAATCCGACAATGACTTCAAATCCGCAAACGCTTCCTTGAGATCCCGAGCAATCGTCTCACATTCGCTACACATATCAACCTAGCTTCGCCTTCAACAGCTCATTCACTGCCGCTGGATTCGCCTGCCCCTTGCTCACCCTCATCACCTGACCCACGAGATAGCCGATCACGCCGGTCTTCCCCGACTTGTATTGCTCCACTTGCTTGGGGCTCGCGGCGATCACTTCGTCCACGATCTTCTCCAGCGCGCCCGTGTCGCTGATCTGGCGCAGACCTTCGCGATCGATAATCGCCGCCGCCGATTCGCCGGTTTCGAACATCTTGGCGAAAATGTCCTTAGCCATCTTGCCACTGATTTCGCCTTTCGCGATGAACGCTACGAGTTCGCCGAGCCGTTCCGCCGAAACGGGTGATTCGCTGATCTCCCCGCCCTTCAACGCACCGAGCAGATCGCCCGTCACCCAATTCGCCGCTATACGCGGATCGCCCGCCGCCTTGGCGGCCTTCTCGAAGTACTCGCTGATGTCGCGCGTCGCTGTCAAAACTTGTGCGTCGTACTCGCGCAACCCGTACCTCTCGATAAACCGGCTGCGCTTTTCGGCCGGGAGTTCCGGCACCGTCGCGCGAATCTGCTCCAACCAAGCCACGCTCACGCGTAACGGCACCAGATCGGGCTCCGGAAAATATCGATAGTCGTGCGCGTGCTCCTTGTTGCGCATCCCCGCAGTCTCACCGGTCGCCACATTATAGAGCCGCGACTCCTGTTCCACGCGGCCGCCGCCTTCGAGCACGCCTACCTGACGCGCAATCTCATAATCCATCGCCATCTTCGCGAAGCGGAAAGAATTCAGGTTCTTCACCTCAACCTTGGTCCCAAATTTCTCGGCGCCCTTCAATCGGACCGACACATTCGCATCGCAGCGCAGTTGGCCCTTCTCCATGTCGCACTCCGACACAGCCACAAACTGCAGGATCTGCTTCAGCTCTGTCAAGTATTCGTGCGCTTCATCCGATGAACGAATATCCGGCTCGCTCACGATCTCAATCAGGGGCGTCCCGCTACGATTCAAATCCACATAGGTGTAGCGGTCGGAATCCTTGAACCCGTCGTGGATGCTCTTGCCCGCGTCGTCTTCCAAATGAATGCGCGTGATGCCGATGCGCTTTTTCGCGCCGTCCACCGTCACATCGAGCCACCCGTGCTCGGCCAGCGGCTGGTCATATTGAGAAATCTGATAGCCCTTGGGGAGGTCTGGATAGAAGTAGTTTTTCCGCGCGAAGCGGGAAAAAGCATTCACCTGACAGTGGGTGGCCAGAGAGGCCTGAATCGCCATCTCCACCGCGCGGCGGTTCAACAGCGGCAGCGCGCCCGGCAATCCCAGGCATACCGAACAAACGTTGCTGTTCGGGGGCGCGCCAAAACTTGTCGGACATCCGCAGAAGATCTTAGTGCGCGTATTGAGCTGGACATGCACCTCCAGGCCGATGACCGCCTCGTATTTGCCGATCTCTTCCGGCGTAGCGACCACCGTGGCGCTGGAGGACATGCTTAATTATAGGAACATAGGAGCACTTGCCCTGTGGTGGGTCAGTTAAGGTCTCACTGAGATACGATCAGCTTCGTCCCGTATGGCGGTACATATCCCCGCCTCAGCGTGGTTTCGGGGGGCGCGCTGAGCAGAACCACCGATTTGCCGCGCAGGGCGTCCAAAGCTGCCAACACCGTTTGATACGGTGCTCGCACGTCGACCTTGACATACACTGTTCCTTCACTCAATCTATTCAACGCAGCTGGCTCGCTGGGTTCGCTACCGACGTATACTCTCCCGTTTGCCGTGATGGCGACCACGAGAGCATTCTGATCGTCGGCTTCCCGCATCTCTACTGCATGACTGGCGACCGGTAGATCTACGGAGACCCCTTTCTTCACCGCCGGCGCCTGGGCACCAATCCCAACGATTAGGACGGTCCCAACTAGACACGCTTTCGTTGCTGGCTTCATATCTGCTCTGCACTCCTTTCGATGTGCTGCCGTAAATAGCTGTCAAAATCGTCATCGCAGGACCCGCCCGCGCTATTGCTTTTGATTCGATAGTGACGCTGTCCCGAGCAGCCCGCCCAGCCCCATCGTCTCCACCGCGCTTGAAGGCACAATCACCATGGAACCCTTTTCCTTAATCGCTTCATACAACATGTTCATCGCGCGCAGGTGCAGCGCCACGGGATTGTTGATGTATACCTTGGACGCTTCCGCAAATTTGCTCGATATGTCCGTCTCCGCAGTACCCAAAATGATGCGGGCTTGCCTTTCGCGTTCGGCCTGCGCCTGCCGTGACATCGCATCTTCGAGGGCTTGGGGAATATGCACATCGCGGATCTCGACCGATTGCACTGTGATCCCCCACGGGTTGGTCTTTTCGTCCAAAATGCGCTGCAGCTCGCGGCCCAGCGTCTCGCGTTCAGTGATCATTTGCGCCAGATCGTGCCGGCCGATCGATTCGCGTAGCGCCGTTTGGGCGCTCATCATAATGGCCTCGCTGAAGTTGACGACCTCCAGGATCGATTTCTCGGCATTCCACACCAGCCAGAACACGATGGCATCCACATTCACCGGCACGGTATCGCGCGTGAGGGCCGACTCGGCGCTCACTTCCACCACTCGCACGCGCTGGTCCACATACAGGCTGATCTCGTCAATCACGGGAATGATGGTGAAGATCCCAGGGCCGCGCAGCCCGATGTAGCGGCCCAATCGAAGCACCGCCGCCCTCTCCCATTGCTCTGCGACGCGAATCGCGAACAGGAAATAGAGGCCAATCACGACGCCGATCAGTACCGGAGCGGGATTCTTCAGGAGATTGGTGGGCGCGAGACCTAGGGCAAAGCAAATCAGGAAGACAGCCCTGCCAATCGAGCTGATTTGGATCCTTCCCGGCGACGATCTTGATGTTCGAGCGAGCGACAACGGTGACATGATTAGGTTCTCCTCTCGGATTGCAGTTCATTGAAGTAAGCGACAATTTCGGACAGCTCGATTCCCTCAGCTCCCGCTCTGGACAAAAGTTCGCCACACAGTTGCCCGATGCGGCGCCGGTGCTCCAACTCGTCAATGGGCGGTTTCTTGTTCGTCAGGAACGTCCCCGTTCCCTGCTGCGTGGCCAGGACCTCGCGGATTTCCAACTCCCGGTAAGCGCGCACCACTGTATTGGGATTGATCGCCAGGTCCACCGCGAGCTGACGGACCGTGGGGAGTTGATCGCCGGGCCGCAGGCTACCAGCCGCGACTCCGCCCAGCACCTGATCAATAATCTGCCGATACACCGGAACCCCACTTCGTTGGTCGATTTTGAGCGTCACAGCCAAATTCTAATGTACTAGTGTTCTAATACATTGTCAATAGGTAAGTGAACTTGGTCGTAAACTTCTGAGCTGGAATGACGTTTAATGGTTATAGGCTCATGAAAACCAGCAGTACTTTCCTAGCCCCAGCCGTTTGCGCGCTTTTCCTGATTATCCCGGCGGCCGCGAAACCCAAGGTTCCAAAGCCAGCCAATGACAGCAAGCTATTCCAAAAGAAGCTATCCAAAGACGATCAGGTTCTGCACGCGCTGGATCGCCTGACGTTCGGCCCGCGGCCCGGTGACGTAGCGCGCGTGAAGAAGATCGGGCTGCAGAAGTGGATCTTCCAGCAGCTTCATCCCGACCGAATGCCGGAGAATCCCGTGCTCGAGGCGCAGCTCCAGGTGCTGGAATCGCTACGGATGACGCCGCTCGAAGCCCTGCAGCATTATCCGGGGCCACAGATGATCCGGGCGATCGCGAACGGCAAGCAACCCATGCCGGAGGATTTGCTGTTGCGCGCCAGCATCGAGCGGCTAATCACACGGTACAAGGTGAGGCAAGCCCAGGCGGCGGGGCTGGCCGCTCCTACGGCGAACGCAAACGCAGAATTGGAGCCGATTCGCACTCTGGACGAAGTTCTAACACCGGCGGAAGTCGAGATCGCGCGCGGAAACAATGCCGACAAGAAGCGCGAGCTGCTCGAATCCATGCAGCCGGATCGGGTGGAAGACATGCTGATCGCGATGAATCAGAAACAACGCACGCAGCTCTTTGGCGCCGCCCCAAGCCCCGTCCGCCGCGAGATTTTCCTGTTGAACGGACCCCAACAAGTGGTGGCCTATGATCTCCTGGATTCGAAGATGCTGCGCGCCATTGAGAGCACGCACCAATTTGCCGAGGAGCTGGACGACTTCTGGTTCAACCACTTCAATGTGTTTTACGAGAAGGGCGCCGACCGCTTCCTGATCCCGCAGTACGAACGCGAGGCGATCCGCCCGCATGTGCTCGGCCAGTTCCGCGATCTGTTAGAGGCCACCGCCAAGAGCCCGGCCATGCTTTTCTTCCTGGATAATTTCGAATCCGTGCGCCCAGACATCGACGCCAACGATACGAAGCGGAAGGTGAAGCGCGGATTGAATGAAAACTACGGCCGCGAGCTGATGGAGCTTCACACGCTGGGAGTGAACGGCGGCTATACCCAGAAGGATGTCACGGAAGTTGCGCGCTGCTTTACCGGATGGGGCATCCAGGAACCCCGTAAAGGCGGCGGTTTCTTCTTCAACGACAAACTGCACGACAAGGGCGAGAAGATCGTGCTCGGTCACGTGATCGCTGCCGGTGGCGGCATTGAAGACGGCGAGCAGGTTCTGGATATTTTGGCACGGCATCCTTCGACGGCGCAGTTCATATCCAAAGAACTGGCGCAACGTTTTGTCGCCGATAATCCTCCCGAGGCGCTGGTTCACAAGATGGCCCAGACATTCCTCGCCACCAATGGCAGTATTCGCGAAGTGATGAAAACCATGCTGAATTCGAAGGAATTCTGGTCCGAGGGCGCCTATCGCGTCAAGGTGAAAACGCCTTTCGAGATGGTAGCCAGCTCGGCGCGGGCGCTGGATGCCAACGTCATCGACGGATGGGCGCTGGCGAATCAAGTAGGGACGCTGGGGGAGCCGCTCTATCGTAAGCTCGAGCCGACTGGGTATTCCAACCTGAGTTCGGAATGGGTGAACTCCGCCGCGCTGCTGGGACGTATGAACTTTGCGTTGCAGCTGGCGCAGAATCACGTGGAGAGCGTGAAGGTGGATGTGTCGCGCTTTGGAGACGATCCGAGCGCGGTAGCGAAGATTCTGATGTTCCGCGCGATGTCGCCGCAAACGCGCGCGGCCATCGAAAAAGCTTTGCAAGACAATAAGCAGAAGAACCCGGCGATGGTTGCCGCATTGGTGATCGGGTCGCCGGATTTTCAAAAGAGGTAGAACGGAAATGCCATCCAGACGTGTGTTCCTGAAGGGCTCCGCGCTCGCGATGTTCGGCGTCGGCTCCATGCCGGCGTGGCTATCGCGTTCCCTTTATGCCGCGGACAGTTCCAGCA
>Ga0210394_10006222_pt1 | contig 12999 bp, 9 predicted proteins | sample IncBWC12MmetaG_FD_160121 | JGI IMG/M metagenome (GOLD analysis project Ga0210394, IMG submission 160121) | Forest soil microbial communities from Barre Woods Harvard Forest LTER site, Petersham, Massachusetts, United States - Inc-BW-C-12-M | ecosystem: Environmental > Terrestrial > Soil >... | reverse complement strand
GTGCAGGAGCCGGAAGCCGCGGTTGCGCGCCGTCAACAGCGTGCGGCGAAGCAGCGCCGAGCCGACGCCATGACTCTGCCAAGGTTTTTCCACGCTGATCGCGGCTTCGGCCTGGCGCGGAAATCGCAAGCCGAGCGGACGCAGTTCCGCCGCGCCGCGCATCATGCCGCCGATGAAAAAGCCGTGCACGACGGCGTCGAGACCGGTGTTCAGCTCGACGTAATTGCGGACGAAGTCGTCGGATACGCCGCCGGCGAATCGATTGCGCCGGCTCTCGGCATCGAGACGCAGGACATGCTCGCGGTATTTTGCCGTCTCGCCGATCCACAATTTGCGGATCACGCCGTCTTCGGGAAGGACTTCGTGCATTGGGTCTCCTGACGTTGTCGTCGACAAGACCGTCCTTCTCGCTTCCTCCCAGAAAGCGCGCGGGCTTCGAGAATTTCGACAAGCCCGCCGAATCAAAACATCATGTTGTGTGGCGCAGAAATTTGGCAAGGCAAAGGATTGAGCAACATGCCTACATTCCGTATACGCATGGCTGGCGAAGCGTTTACGACGATTTGGCGACGACAATCCATCAAACACTTGGCACTTGGCACTTGGCACTTGGCACTTGGCACTTGGCACTTGGACTTGGCACGCAGACTGCAAGGCCGCTAAGCGTTCGTGCAGTTCGCCGCGTTTAACCCACAACCGCTAATCCGCAACACTTAAGTCCCGCTGAAATCTCCCATGGCGAGTTCCGTCACAGCGCAATATGTCGCCGGTGTGGCCGCTGGGCGCGTCGAGAGCGATGACGCCCAGCTCGCCGTGCTCGAAATGATGGCACGGCTGGAAACGCGGATCGCGGAATATCGCCTGGCGCGGAAATCCTCGTCGCTCGGCTGGTTGTTCGCCAGTCGCGAACGCGCGCTGCCGCGGATCAAAGGCATCTACATCTACGGCGACGTCGGCCGCGGCAAGACCATGCTGATGGATTTTTTCTTTGAAACGAGTCCGGTCGCGCGCAAGCGCCGCGCGCATTTTCATGAATTCATGCTCGATGTGCACGAACGCGTTCACGCGATCCGGCAGGAAATGAAGCGCGGCGAGCACGAAGGCGAAGATCCGATCCGACTGGTCGCCGGTGCGCTGGCCGACCAGGCTTGGCTGCTCTGTTTCGATGAGTTTCACGTCACCGACATCGCCGACGCCATGATTCTTGGGCGGCTCTTTACCCAATTATTCGAGCGCGGCGTCGTGGTGGTCGCAACGTCGAATGTGCCGCCCGATGAACTCTACATGGGCGGCTTGAACCGCGCTTTGTTCGTGCCTTTCATCCATATGCTGCAAGCGCATATGGATGTCGTGCGGCTTAGCGCGCGCACCGACTTCCGTCTGGAGAAATTTGCCGGCCTGCCGGTCTGGTACGTGCCGGCCGACGCCGCGGCCGACATAAAGCTCGACGACGCTTGGCGGCGGCTCGCCGGCGGACATGCCGGGACGGCGCACGAATTGGCGTTACGAGGACGCAGCGTGCGTGTGCCGCGCGCGTTCATGGGCGTGGCGCGGTTTTCCTTCCATGATCTGTGCGAACAACCGCTCGCCGCCGCCGACTACCTGCGCATTGCGCACGAATATCATACCGTCATCCTCGATCATGTGCCGGTCATGACTTATGACAACCGCAACGCGGCGAAGCGCTTCATCATCCTGATCGACACGCTTTACGACAATAACGTAAAGCTGATCGCTTCGGCCGCCGCAGAGCCCGATGCGCTCTATCGCGCGGACGAGGGCTTCGAGGCGGGGGAATTCAAGCGCACCGCCTCGCGGCTGATCGAGATGCGATCGCAAGCCTATCTGGCGCGGCCGCACGGCGCTGAGCATGCGCGGACAACCGGCGCGTCGACCGGTATCGTCGAGACGTGACGCAGGGATCGACGGTCCCGGCTTGAACGCGTCACCCGAAACGGCTAATGACGCCGTTAGCCGGGCTTTTCTCCCAATCAAGGACATTTGTCTGATGGCGCGAAGCAAGATCGCATTGATAGGCTCGGGTCAGATCGGCGGCACGCTGGCGCTTCTTATCGGTCTGAAAGAGCTGGGCGACGTCGTCATGTTCGACGTCGCCGAGGGCATCCCGCAGGGCAAGGCGCTCGATCTCGTTCAGGCGTCGCCGGTCGAAGGTTTCGACGCTCGCCTTACCGGCACCAATTCCTATGAGGCGATCGAGGGCGCGGCGGTCTGCATCGTCACCGCCGGCGTGCCGCGCAAGCCGGGCATGAGCCGCGATGATTTGCTCAGCATCAACCTCAAAGTGATGGAGCAGGTCGGCGCGGGTCTGAAAAAGTATGCGCCCAATGCGTTCGTCATCTGCATCACCAATCCGCTCGATGCCATGGTCTGGGCGCTGCAAAAATGCTGCGGGTTGCCGAAAACCATGGTGGTCGGCATGGCCGGCGTGCTCGATTCCGCGCGGTTTCGTTATTTCCTGGCCGACGAGTTCAATGTTTCCGTGGAAGACGTCACGGCCTTCGTGCTCGGCGGCCATGGCGACAGCATGGTGCCGCTGGTGCGCTATTCGGCCGTGGCCGGTATTCCGCTGCCCGATCTGGTCAAAATGGGCTGGACCACGCAGGCCCGGATCGACGAAATCGTCGATCGCACGCGCAATGGCGGCGGCGAGATCGTCAGCCTGCTCAAGACCGGTTCCGCCTTCTACGCGCCGGCCGCTTCCGCGATCGCGATGGCGGAGAGCTATCTGCGCGACAAGAAGCGCGTACTGCCGGCCGCCGTCTGGCTCAACGGCGAATACGGCGTGAAAGATCTCTATGTCGGCGTACCGGTGGTGATCGGCAGCAAAGGCGTCGAGCGCGTTGTCGAGATCGAGCTGAACGGCGCCGAGCGCGCGATGTTCGAGAAATCGGCGCAAGCGGTGGAAGGCTTGGTTGAAGCCTGCAAGAAGATCGCCCCCGATCTTGGGAAGTGATGTCTTTCTCACTGTCATGCTCGGCGCAGGCGGAGCATCCGGTATTCACCGCGGGTGATGACGTCGCACGATCGAGTCGTTTATAGGCTTGTGGTTACTGGATTGCCCGCCGTTGCGGGCAATGACGAAGGGCGGGGCTGCGCATGAACATCCACGAGTACCAGGCCAAAGCCGTGTTGCGCGAGTTCGGCGTGCCGGTGCCGCGCGGCATTCCGGCTTTTACCGTCGCCGAAGCGGAAAAGGCCGCGAACGATCTCGGCGGCCCGGTCTGGGTAGTGAAGGCGCAGATCCATGCCGGCGGCCGTGGCAAAGCCGGCGGCGTGAAGGTCGTCAAATCGGTCGCCGACGTGAAGCGCGAAGCCGAGCGGCTTCTTGGCTCGACGCTGGTCACGCATCAGACCGGGCCGCACGGCAAAGAGGTGCGCCGGCTCTACATCGAGGAAGGCTCCGCCATCGACCGCGAATATTATCTCTCCGCGCTGGTCGACCGCGAGACGTCGTGCGTCGCCTTTGTCGCGTCGACCGAAGGCGGCATGGATATCGAGGAGGTCGCGCACAAGACGCCCGAGAAAATCATGAGCTTCTCCGTCGATCCGGCGACCGGGTTCATGCCGCATCACGCCCGCCACGTGGCGAACGTGCTGGGCTTTAGCCGCGAGCTGGCGAAGCAGGCCGAGAACGTGTTGCCGAAGCTCTATCAGGCGTTCGTCGCCAAGGACATGAGTCTCCTCGAGATCAATCCGCTGGTCGTGACCAAAGCGGGCCAACTGATCTGCCTCGACGCCAAGATTGGCTTCGACGACAACGCGCTTTACCGGCATCCCGACATCGCGGCGCTGCGCGACCTCGACGAAGAGGACGCCAAGGAGACCGAGGCGTCACGCTACGATCTCAATTACGTCGCGCTCGACGGCACCATCGGCTGCATGGTCAACGGCGCCGGTCTCGCCATGGCGACCATGGACATCATCAAGCTCTACGGCATGGCGCCGGCGAACTTCCTCGACGTCGGCGGCAGCGCGACCAAGGAGAAAGTCTCCGCCGCGTTCAAGATCATCACTTCGGACCACAACGTGAAGGGAATTTTGGTCAACATTTTCGGCGGCATCATGAAATGCGACGTGATCGCCGAAGGCGTCGTCGCAGCGGTAAGGGAGGTCGGTTTGCGCGTGCCGCTGGTGGTGCGGCTCGAAGGCACCAATGTCGCGCTCGGCAAGGAGATCATCGCCAAATCCAATCTCAACGTCACTTCGGCCGACGATCTCGACGACGCCGCGCAGAAGATCGTCAAAGCGGTGAGGGAGGCGGCGTAATGTCCATCCTCATCGGCAAAAATACCAAGGTCATCTGCCAGGGCTTTACCGGTAAAAACGGCACCTTTCATTCCGAGCAGGCGATCGCCTATGGCACCAAGATGGTCGGCGGCACCTCGCCGGGCAAAGGCGGCTCGACCCATCTCGGCCTGCCGGTGTTCGATACCGTGGCCGAGGCGCGCGACAAAACCGGCGCCGACGCCAGCGTGATCTATGTGCCGCCGCCCGGCGCGGCCGACGCAATCTGCGAGGCGATCGCGGCGGAGATCCCGCTCGTCATCTGCATCACCGAAGGCATTCCCGTCGCCGACATGGTGAAGGTCAGGCGTTCGCTGTGCGGCTCGAAATCGCGGCTGATCGGACCGAATTGTCCGGGCGTCATGACCGCGGGCGAGTGCAAAATCGGCATCATGCCCGGCAATATTTTCAAGCTCGGCAAGGTCGGCATCGTGTCGCGCTCCGGCACGCTCACTTACGAGGCGGTATTCCAGACCACGCAGGAAGGTTTCGGCCAGACCACCGCGGTCGGCATCGGCGGCGATCCGGTCAAGGGCACCGACTTCATCGAAATGCTGGAAATGTTTCTCGCCGACAAAGCGACCGAGGCGATCGTGATGATCGGCGAGATCGGCGGTTCGTCGGAAGAGGACGCCGCGCAGTTTATCAAGGACGAAGCCAAAAGCGGCCGCAAGAAACCGATGGTCGGCTTTATCGCCGGAAGGACTGCTCCGCCCGGCAGGCGAATGGGACACGCCGGCGCGATCATCGCCGGTGGCAAGGGCGGCGCCGAATCCAAGATCGCCGCGATGGAAGCGGCCGGCATCAGGGTCTCCCCGTCGCCGGCGCGTCTCGGCAAAACGCTGGCACAAGTATGGAAATAATGATTCATTCTTTACGTCTTTTGCCTGCCGCATCGAGCCATTAAATAGGGTAAAGAGAGCTTCCCAGCGCCGGGCCGGGTTGATTCGCGTCGCCTCTTCGCACGCGTTCGGTTACTTCGAATTGCGCCTCGTTCCCGTTCCCTAGCTCGGGATTTGCCCAAGGACTGCACCATGTCTCGCCAGGACGCGAACGCCGCTTTCGCACTCACCTCGTTTCTGTACGGCGGCAATGCCGCCTATATCGACGACCTCTACGCGCGCTATGAGATCGACCCGAAGGCCGTCGATACCGAGTGGCAAGCGTTCTTCCAAAGCCTCAAGGACGACGCCGGCGACGTCGCCAGGAACGCGCAAGGGCCGTCGTGGGGACGGCCGGACTGGCCGGTGCTGGAGCGGAGCGATCTTGTCGCCGCGCTTGACGGCGATTGGGCGGAAGCGAGCCAAACGGTCGGCGCCAAGGTCAAGGCGCAAGCACAGACCCGCGGCGTCGACATCACCTCCGCTGAGGTCGAACGCGCCACCCGCGATTCGATCCGGGCGCTGATGCTGATCCGCGCCTATCGCGCCCGCGGCCATTTCCACGCCAATCTCGATCCGCTCGGCCTCGAAGCGCCGAAGGCCGAGGAAGAGCTCGATCCGCGGACGTATGGCTTTTCCGACGCCGATCTCGACCGCCCGATTTTCCTCGACAAGGTGCTCGGGCTCGAATTCGGCACGGTGCGCCAAATCGTCGGCATCCTGCGCCGTACCTATTGCCAGACGCTCGGCGTGGAGTTTCTCCACATCTCCAACGGCGCGCAGAAGGGTTGGATCCAGGAGCGCATCGAAGGTCCGGACAAGGAGATCACGTTCACCCGCGAGGGCAAGCGCGCCATCCTCAACAAGCTCGTCGAGGCCGAGGGTTTTGAAAAATTCTCCGACCTGAAATTCACCGGCACCAAACGCTTCGGTCTCGACGGGGCTGAGTCGATGATCCCGGCGCTCGAGCAAATCATCAAGCGTGGCGGCGCGCTCGGCGTACGCGAGATCGTGATCGGCATGCCGCACCGCGGCCGCCTCAATGTCCTGGCCCAGGTCATGGCCAAGCCGCACCGGGCCATCTTCCACGAATTCAAGGGCGGCTCATCGACGCCGGACGCGGTCGAAGGCTCGGGCGACGTGAAATATCACCTTGGCGCCTCGTCGGACCGGGAATTCGATCAGAACAAGGTGCATCTGTCGCTTACCGCCAATCCGTCGCATCTCGAAATCGTCGATCCCGTCGTGCTCGGCAAGGTGCGCGCCAAGCAAGATCAATTCCACGCCACCGCGGAAGACCGCACCATGGTGATGCCGCTTTTGATCCACGGCGACGCTTCGTTCGCCGGTCAAGGCGTGGTCGCGGAGTGTTTCGGGCTTTCCGGCTTGCGCGGTCACCGTACCGGCGGTTCGGTGCACTTCATCGTCAATAATCAGATCGGCTTCACCACCAATCCGCGCTTTTCGCGCTCCTCGCCTTATCCGTCCGACGTCGCCAAGATGATCGAGGCGCCGATTTTTCACGTCAACGGCGACGATCCGGAAGCCGTCGTCTTCGCCGCTAAAATCGCGACCGAGTTCCGGCAGAAATTCCAGAAGCCGGTCGTCATCGATATGTTCTGTTACCGCCGGCACGGCCACAACGAAGGCGACGAACCGTCATTCACGCAGCCCTTGATGTACAAGGCGATCGCGAAGCATCCGACCACGCTCGAAATCTACGGCAACAAGCTGGTCGGCGAAGGCGTGGTCAGCGCCGGCGAAGTCGACAAGATGAAAGCGGATTGGCGCAGCCACCTCGACACCGAGCTCGACGCCGCGCTCGGCTACCGCGCCAACAAGGCCGACTGGCTCGACGGCCGCTGGGCCGGCTTTAAGTCGACAGCCGATGCCGACGATCCGCGCCGCGGCAAGACCGGCGTCGAGATCGCCAAGCTCAAGGAGATCGGCCAGAAGATCACGGCACTGCCGTCGCAATTCCATCTGCATAAGACGCTTAATCGGTTCTTGGAAAACCGGCTCAAGGCGATCGAAACCGGAGCCGGCATCGACTGGTCGACCGGCGAGGCGCTCGCTTTCTGCTCACTGCTGCTCGAAGGCCATCGCGTGCGGCTGTCCGGCCAGGACTCCGAGCGCGGCACCTTCTCGCAGCGCCATTCGGTCTTGATCGATCAGGAAACCGAGCAACGCTACACGCCTTTCAATAATCTCGGCGACGGCCAGGGCCGCTTCGAGGTCATCAACTCGATGTTGTCGGAAGAGGCCGTGCTCGGCTTCGAGTACGGCTATTCGCTGGCCGAGCCCAATGCGCTCACATTATGGGAGGCGCAATTCGGCGACTTCGCCAACGGCGCGCAGGTGCTGTTCGACCAGTTCATCTCATCCGGCGAACGCAAATGGCTGCGCATGTCGGGGCTCGTCTGTCTGCTGCCGCATGGCTATGAAGGGCAGGGGCCGGAGCATTCCTCGGCCCGGCTCGAGCGCTTCCTCTCGATGTGCGCCGAGGACAATATGCAGGTGGCGAACTGCACCACGCCGGCGAATTACTTTCACATCCTGCGCCGCCAGCTCAAACGCGACTTCCGCAAGCCGCTGATCCTGATGACGCCGAAGTCGCTCTTACGGCACAAACGCGCGGTGTCGCGGCTCGACGAGATGGGTCCGGGCACGTCGTTTCATCGGCTATTATGGGACGACGCGCAGATGCTGCCCGACGAGAAGATCAAGCTCGTCTCCGACGACAAGATCCGCCGCGTCGTGATCTCGTCCGGCAAGGTCTACTACGATCTCTACGAGGAGCGCGAGAAGCGCGGCGTCGACGACATTTATCTCCTGCGCATCGAGCAGCTCTATCCGTTCCCGACCAAGGCGCTGATAACGGAAATGTCGCGCTTCAAGCAGGCGGAAATCGTCTGGTGCCAGGAAGAGCCGCGCAATATGGGCGGCTGGGTGTTCGTCGATATCTTCCTGGAATGGGTGCTCAATCAGATCGGCGCCAAGCATCGCCGCGCCCGCTATTGCGGCCGGCCGGCCTCGGCGTCGACCGCGGTCGGGCAGATGTCGCTTCATCTCGCGCAGCTCAAGCATTTTTTGGACGAGGCATTGGGGTAATTCTGAGTGTCGTGCTCGGCGAAGGCAGGGCATCCAGTAAGCACCGGCGGCAGTCGTGATTACCGGATCATCCGCCTTCGCGGACGATGACAAGCAAGGCAGGGAAGACTCATGACTGAAATCCGCGTGCCGACGCTCGGGGAATCGGTGACCGAGGCCACGATCGGCAAATGGTTCAAGCAGCCGGGCGAGGCGGTCGCGGTCGACGAGCCGCTGGTCGAGCTCGAGACTGACAAGGTGACGATCGAAGTGCCGGCGCCCGCCGCCGGCGTGCTCAGCGAGATCGCCGCCAAAGACGGCGAAACCGTCGCCGTCGGCGCGGTGCTCGGCCAGATCAAGGACGGCGCCGGCGCGGCCAAAACCGCAGCTGCCGCGCCGCCGGCGGCAAAACCAGTCGCACCGCCGCCGTCGGCCAAACCCGCTGCCGCGCCCACACCCGTCAAGGCGCCGGCAAATGCCTCCGACTTGCCGCTCGCGCCGTCGGTGCGAAAACTCTCTGCCGAATCCGGCCTCGATGCCTCAACCGCTCCCGGCACCGGCAAGGACGGCCGTGTCACCAAAGGCGACATGCTCGCGGCCATCGAGCGCGCCGCGGCGCAACCGACGCCGGTGGCCCAGACCGCGGCAACCATCCAGGCCCGCGCGCCGTCGCCGGCCGATGACGCCGCGCGCGAGGAGCGCGTGCGCATGACGCGGCTGCGCCAGACCATCGCGCGGCGCTTGAAGGACGCGCAGAACACCGCCGCCATGCTCACGACCTTCAACGAGGTCGACATGGGCCACGTCATGGCGCTGCGCACGCAATATCGCGATCTGTTCGAGAAGAAGCACGGCGTGAAGCTCGGCTTCATGGGTTTCTTCGTGCGCGCCTGCGTCCAGGCGCTCAAGGAAATCCCCACCGTCAACGCCGAGATCGACGGCACCGATATCATCTACAAGAACTACTACCACATCGGCATCGCGGTCGGCACCGAGCGCGGCCTGGTGGTGCCGGTGGTGCGCGATTGCGACACCAAATCGCTCGCCGAGATCGAGAAGACGATCGCCGATTTCGGCCGCCGCGCCCGCGACGGCGCGCTCAAGATCGACGAATTGCAGGGCGGCACGTTCTCGATCACCAACGGCGGCATCTACGGCTCGCTGATGTCGACGCCGATCCTCAACGCGCCGCAATCCGGCATCCTCGGCATGCACAAAATCCAGGACCGGCCGATGGCGGTCGGCGGCAAGGTCGAGGTGCGGCCGATGATGTATCTCGCTTTGTCCTACGACCACCGCCTGGTCGACGGCCGCGAAGCGGTGACATTCTTGGTGCGGGTGAAGGAATGCCTGGAGGAGCCGGCGCGGCTGGTGCTGGATTTGTAAGTCATGCCCTACGACCTCATCGTCATCGGCAGCGGTCCCGGCGGCTATGTCTGCGCCATTCGCGCAGCGCAGCTTGGCCTCAAGACCGCGGTGGTCGAGAAACGCGCCACCTTCGGCGGCACCTGCCTCAATATCGGCTGCATTCCGTCGAAGGCGATGCTCAACGCGTCGGAGCTTTACGAGGACGCCGCGCACAAATTCGGCGACATGGGGATCAAGGTCGGCAAGCCCAGTGTCGATCTCGCCGCGATGCTCAAATACAAGCAGGCCGGCGTCGACGGCAACGTCAAGGGCGTCGATTATCTGTTCAAGAAAAACAAGATCGAGACGTTTATCGGCGCCGGCCGCATCGCCGCTCCGGGCAAGGTCGAAGTCAAAGCCACCGACGGCAAGACGCAGGTGCTGGAAACGAAAAGCATCGTCATCGCCACCGGCTCCGACGTGGCGCGCTTGAACGGCATCGATATCGACGAGAAGCGCGTCGTGTCGTCGACCGGCGCGCTGGAATTCTCCAAAGTGCCGCAAAAACTTCTCATCGTCGGCGCTGGCATCATCGGCCTCGAACTCGGCTCGGTATGGCGTCGGCTCGGCGCCGAAGTGACGATCGTCGAATTCTTGGATTACATTTTGCCGGGAATAGACGGCGAAATCGCCAAGCAATTTCATCGCATGCTGCAAAAGCAGGGGCTCGCGTTCAAGCTGTCATCGAAAGTCGCCGCGGTCGATGCCTCCGGTAAGACGCTCAAAGTAAAGGTCGAGCCCGCGGCGGGCGGCGGGACTGCGGAAACGCTCGAAACCGATATCGTTTTGGTCGCGATCGGGCGCGTACCCTACACCGAAGGCCTCGGCCTCGAAGCCGCCGGGGTGAAGAAAGACAATCGCGGCCGCGTCGTGGTCGATCCGCATTTCAAAACCAATGTCGCCGGCATCTATGCCATCGGTGACGTTATCGCCGGGCCGATGCTGGCGCACAAGGCGGAGGAAGAAGGCGTCGCGGTTGCGGAAATCCTGGCCGGCCAGGCCGGCCATGTGAATTACGAGGTGATTCCGAACGTCGTCTATACCTATCCGGAAATCGCCACCGTCGGCAAAACCGAGGAAGAACTGAAAGCCGCCGGCGTCGCCTACACTATCGGCAAGTTTCCATTCACCGCCAACGCACGCGCGAAAGTGAATCTCACGACTGACGGTTTCGTCAAAATCCTGGCCGACGCCAAGACCGATCGCGTGCTCGGCGTGCACATTCTCGGCCCCGACGCCGGCAACATGATCGGCGAGGCGTCGGTCGCCATGGAATTCGGCGCCTCGTCCGAAGACATCGCCCGCACCTGCCACGCCCATCCGACGCTGACTGAAGCGATCAAAGAAGCGGCTTTGGCCGTCGCCAAGCGCGCGATCAATTTTTGATTATTGTCATTCCGGGGCGCGCCGAAGGCGCGAGCCCGGAATCCATAAACACTGCGGGTGCAGGTTCTGCACGGATAGTGGTTATGGATTCCGGGCTCCTCGCTCCGCTCGGCACCGGAATGACAGCGAGCTACAACGTCGCCAGCAACGGCACCGCGTGCGGCGCGTAGAGGCCGAGCAGCAGCAGAGCAAGGCCGACAACGCCCAGCGCGCCGCCGAGCCAGGCGAGCCCCACCATGCCGGTGATCACCGCCGCGGAGGCGAGCACGATGCCGACCTGAAACGCGGCCGATGACAATTCGTAATGGTGATATTTCGCCATCGACAGGTCGCGTTCTTCTTCCGCTGCCTTGGCGCGTTCGGTCAGCTCCTTGCGGCCCTCATTGGTCGACGGCTCCGAATCGTAACGCGCCGCGGTCTTTTGCCAAGCGTCGATTTGTTTGGTCACGGCGTCCTTCGCCGCCGGGTCGTTGACAGTCTGCGCTGTCGCCGACAGTTCTTCCGCCGCGGTGTTGACCACCGTCATGCGGATGCTCTTGGCCTGGAAGAAAGCCCACAGGTCCGAGGCTTCGATATTCTTGGTGGCAGCCTCGGTCTGCGCGCCCTTGCCGAGCGTTTCGGAGAACGACAGGAATAGCGCCAGGATCGCGATCACCAGAGCGATCCTTCGATTGAAGCCCTCGCCGTGCTCGCCTTCTTGCGCCTTTTCGATCGCCTCGTGGATTTCCGACATGATGTTGCCCCCGGTTAGCGTCGGGGTTCAATATCGCGGCGCTGCGGTGTTGCCAAGTCTGCCGCGCGCTTTCGGCTAAGCGCGCGGATGGGCGGAGCGATAGGCCTCGATCAGGCGGTCGGCGTCGACGGCGGTATAGATCTGCGTCGTCGACAACGACGCGTGGCCGAGCAATTCCTGGATCGAGCGCAGGTCGCCGCCGCGGGCGAGAAGGTGGGTGGCGAAGGAGTGCCGCAGCGCATGCGGCGTCGCCGTCTCGGGCAGGCCGAGCGCGCCGCGCAGCCGCGCCATCGCGAGCTGCACCAGGCGCGGCGACAGCGGGCCGCCTTTGGCACCGATGAACAGCGGGCCCGCTTCGGGCAGATCGGACGGGCAGAGCGCGATGTAATCGGCGATGAGTTTTTGCACCTGCGGCAACAATGGCACCATGCGCTCTTTACGGCCTTTTCCCATGACCGTAAGCACGTCGCGCGCGCCGAAATCGGCGCGCGTCAATCCCAGCGCTTCGGATATGCGCAAGCCGCAGCCGTAGAGCAAACCGAGCACCGCGGCATCGCGGGCATGAATCCATGGCTCGCGGCCGTCGCCGGCGGCAATATCCGGGTCGGCCATGCTTTTGGCGGCGTCCGTCCCGAGCGGCCGCGGCAGCGTCTTGCCGATCTTCGGCGCGCGCACCGCGGATAGCGCGCCGACTTTGCCCTTGCCGTTGTTCTCGAGAAAGCGGGCGAACGCGCGGATACCCGCCAGGCTGCGCATCAGCGAGCGGCTGCCGATATTGGCGGCCCGGCGCGCCGCCATGAACGCGCGGATATCCGCTGGCTCGAGCGCGGCAAGCTCTTTGAGCGACGGCGCCCCGCCGAGATGTTCGGCGAGAAAGTTTAGGAATTGCAGCACGTCGCGCTGGTAGGCCTCGAGCGTCTTCGGCGACAGGCGCCGCTCGGCGCCGAGATGATGCAGCCAGCCGCCGATTTCGGCGGCGACCTTGGGGGCGAGGAAACTCGTCTCGGGCTCTGCCATGTATCCGCTCGTCCCCGCAAACTTCCGCCCCCGCTTAGCGGGGGAGGGGGACCATGCGTAGCATGGTGGAGGGGGCCTCGGCGGAGAGGATACTCTCCACGCTGCATGCCCCCACCACCGCGCTTCGCGCGGTCCCCCTCCCCCGTTGCGCTGCGCTCCACGGGGGAGGATGAAGTTACG
>Ga0210394_10006221_pt1 | contig 13005 bp, 10 predicted proteins | sample IncBWC12MmetaG_FD_160121 | JGI IMG/M metagenome (GOLD analysis project Ga0210394, IMG submission 160121) | Forest soil microbial communities from Barre Woods Harvard Forest LTER site, Petersham, Massachusetts, United States - Inc-BW-C-12-M | ecosystem: Environmental > Terrestrial > Soil >... | reverse complement strand
CATCGGCGTGGCCGAACGGGCCCTCGAAACCATGTGTAAGCGAGTGCAGGCGCGGGTGGCCTTTGGTAAGCCGCTGGCCGAGCAAGGCACCCTGCGGGCCGACATTGCGCGATCCCGCATGGAGATCGAGCAGGCACGTCTTCTGACTTTGAAAGCGGCCTACATGATGGACACGGTCGGAAACAAAGAAGCACGCGCCGAGATCGCGATGATCAAAGTCGTGGCGCCAAATGCCTGTCTGCGAGTGTTGGACCGCGCGATTCAGGCTCACGGAGGTGCGGGCGTCTCTCAGGATACCTTTCTGGCCGGCGCCTGGGCGAATGTGCGCACACTGCGTTTGGCCGATGGCCCGGACGAAGTGCACACCGAAGCTATCGCGAAGCTGGAACTCAGGAAGTGGAGTGTGCCGCGGGCCCTGAGTGACAAGAAATGACGTGACAAGAAATGACTCTTCGACAACTCCGCGATTCCTTAACCCGCGATTCCTTAACCAGAGTGCCGTTCAATTCCTTGCTGGGGATGCGACTCCAGCGCGTGCACCGCGACGGCATTACGATCGAATGCACGCTTCGCGACGACTTGCGAAACGGCGCTGGGGTAGCCCACGGCGGTATCGCTGCAGCCATGGCCGACGCAGCTGTGGGCGGTGCCATCCAGCGCCATTTCGGTGCGGGGCGTCGGATCACCACCGTGGAGTTAAAAATCAACTACTTTCTACCAGTGACGGAAGGCCGCATCTTTGCCCGGTCGCACCTTCTTCGCGTCGGCTCCACGCTGTGTGTGGGTAGCGTGGATCTCACCGATGAACATCGGCGTGCGATTGGAACGGCCATCGTTACTTATATGTTGATCAATCCTCCTACTGTTCGGACGCCGGACCTCGGACCCCAGGCCTCCGCCCGCGTGCCGAGTGCTCGTCGTGTCACGCGTCCCTCAACCAGGAAGTAGTAGTTCCTGCTGCAGCTCTCGTGTGAATCTTTTCGACAGAGAACAGAGATAAGAGATGGGACAGAATCGAGAGGAGACACCACTGCCGCTTGTCCTGGAAACACCCCATTCCTTAAGAGATTTGGTAGGTCGCGAACTCACCCTGACGGACTGGTTCCCCATCGCCCAGGAACGAATTGAGCAGTTTGCTGAAGTTACCGAGGATCGCCAGTGGATCCACCTGGACCGCGAACGTGCCGAGCGTGAGTCTCCCTATGGGACCACGATTGCTCATGGGTTCTTGACCTTGTCGCTGCTGAGCCGGTTTATGAAGGAGACAATTCAGTTCCGAGGCGGTGTCCGCATGAGCGTCAATTACGGCTTGAATCGAGTTCGATTTCCTTCTGCTGTCCGCGCCGACTCTAAGATTCGGGTTCGCTTCACTCTTCAATCGCTAAAAGACGTGCCTGATGCGCTGGAAGCAGTCTTTGATGCGAGAGTGGAAGTCCAGGGTAGCGACAAGCCGTGCTGCGTAGCTGAGTGGGTAGTTCGCTACTATATATAAGGTAGCGGTCCGTTCTAAGCACTACCCGGAATCCTCTTAGCGGTGGGTGCACAGCCCCGGGGCGGCGAGGTGCGGCACCGCATTGAAGGTAAATAACCGTAGCTGCTCTTTTCGCAAACGCAGGATTGTGTAGGATGCGTTATACACTGCCCCGGCGAGCCGCATGATCCGCTCATCGGAAATCTCCAGTGACAGGCCAGTCCAAATCGCAAGCGGCGTGGCCGACGTAACCACCAGAATGTTCTCTTGCCGCGCGTCATTCTCTTGCCGCTCCAGCATCTTCAACCGGCAGGCCGCAACGCGCTCACGAAACTGGTCCCACGTTTCGCCGCCATAGGGATAACGGCCGGCAAGCCATGCCTCCACCACTTTTGTATCGCAAGGCATCCATTTGCGATGAATTCGTGCCCCGTGCGCGCCTTGGCTAACGCGAACCTGCTCGCGCATTTCGTCGTATTCGTGCAGAAATTCCGGATCGTCGGCAGCCAGGAGCGGGGCAATCTCGCGATACACTCGCCCGAGATCGAATTCATCCCATCCAGAATCGACGCGAACTGTGAAGCCAACCCCGGCGTCGGCATAGACCGCGCGGATCTGCTCGGCGGTTTGCTGCTGCCGCGTCAGTGCTCCTGCATAGGCGGAGGCAAATCGGATTCCCTGTGAAATGAAGTGCTCGCCCAACAGCCGTGCCTGACGCTCTCCCAACTCGGAAAGCGAATCGTAAGCGTCGCGCGTGCCCGCCTGCCCATGGCGCACGAGATAGACGGTGCTCAAGTGGATTTCCCCGCCAGCGAATCCGCCAATTCCACCAATCCCTTCACCCGGTCTCCGAAGTTCTGAAATCGTGGGTCTTGCGTCTGGCCACGCCGGAAGCGGTAGTAAATCTGCTGCAGAATCACTGCCAGCTTGAAGATGCCAAGCACTTCGTAGTAACTGATCTGCGAGAGGTCGCGTCCGGTTCCCTCCGCATAACGCTGAACGAACTGATCTCGCGTGTACCAACCGGGCTGCGACGTGAGCGAGGGCACTCCGCGAGCGCGCAGTTGCGGCGCCTCAACCCAAGCCCAGTAACACAACGTCAAGCCCAGATCGGCCAATGGATCGCCAACCGTCGCCATCTCCCAATCGAGCACCGCCTCGATGCGCTCGGTAGAGTCTTCGCTGAGCATAACGTTATCCAACTTGTAATCGTTATGCACCAGGGTCGGCGCGGGAGAAGCCGGTCGGTGATCGATGAGCCATCGAATCACACAATCCATCTTCGGCATGTCATCCGTTGCGGCCCGTTTCCAACGATCTGCCCAACCCTGCACTTGGCGTTCAAGAAATCCTTCCGGCTTACCGAGGGCAATCAAACCGGTGCGGGAAATATCGATCGCGTGCAGGCGTATCAGGCAATCGACAAATCCCTTGCTGGCTCGCTCCGCATAATTCGGCATCTTCGCCAGTTGTGGCGGAATTTCATCCCGCAATATAAGCCCGTGCCGCCGCTCCATAAGGAAGAACACAGACCCCAGCACCGCCGTATCCTCGCACAAGTGAAAGACGTTTGGAGCTTCTCGAAAATGCGGATGCACCATCTGGAGGACTCGAAACTCACGCCCCATGTCGTGAGCCTTCGGGGCGACTGGCCCCAGAGGGCCGCGCCTCAGGACGTACTCGACCCCATCAATCTGCAGCAGATATGTAAGGTTCGAGTGCCCGCTCGGAAACTGTTCGAGCGTGATCCCTCGTTCAGCCCCTGCGATTCGTCCGCGCAGCCAGTCGGCAAGCGAAGGTAGACTCAGTTCTTCCCCTGGGCGAACGGTGCCAGTATCGAGATGCAATCGAGATAAGCCTTTCCGACGGAAAGTGTCTCCCACGAGACGTCAACTCAACCAGAATGTGCGGCATTCCAAACCCGCACCCGCTCGAGACTGGCAACGAACGGTTTCAAAGCTCCATAGAGGAATACCGCAGCGAGCGCACATGCGACAGATGTCACGATCACCAGCGAGTATCGCACGGCGTCGTCGCTTCGAAATGCGTATTGCGTTAAGGCTCCCACAGCGGTAGGTCCGATTCCGAGCCCGATGAGGTTGATGGAAAACAAATACACAGCCGAGGCCTGTCCGCGCATCGTGGCCGGCATCATCTGCTGAATCGCGGCCGGAGCGATGCCGAACGGAGCGGCCGCCAGTGCGCATCCGGGAACCAGCCAAATCGTGGCCCAAGTCGCAGAGGGCGCCAGGTACAAAAGACAGTTGACGGGCAGCCAGACTAACCCGATCAGCATACCTACGAACAAGGTCGCGTTGCCTCGGCCGCGTTTCCGCAAGTAATCAGCGAACCGTCCAGCACTGACGATTCCAATGCAGCCAAAGACCGCGACGCAGGAACCGTAAATTACGCCCGTGGTTCCAATGGTCCAGTGAAAGTGTCGCCGATAGAATTCCGGCACCCAAGCGGCGCTGGCGTATGAAGAGAGCGCGAGTAGCCCAAAACCAATATTGTGGAACAAGAACGTACGCCGGTTTTCGAAGATGTATGAGAATACCTGCCTCATCGGAACCGTCGACCGCCGGCTAGCTCCGCGGTGTACGGCAGGTTCGTTGACCGTGAACAGTAGCGGTGCTACGGCAATGCCGGGAAGGCCAACCAGGAGAAAGATGATCTGCCAGGGATGCACGGCTCCGAGCAGGGGAATCGTCCATATGGCCTGAGTCGATGCGTAGGCAACAACCAGTCCGCCCAGCAAGTAAGCCATGCCCGAGCCAACGTAGATGCCCATCGAGTAGACGCTAAGGGCCGTAGCCAGCCGCTCGCGAGGAAAATAATCGGTGATCAGCGAATAGGCAGCCGGGGAAAGCGCTGCTTCTCCCACGCCCACGCCCATGCGCAGCAAAAGCATGGTTTCGAACGTTTGCGCCAGTCCGCAACTGGCTGTGAACCCGCTCCACAATATCAGGCCGGTCGCGATGATCAGCCTGCGGCTGTAAATGTCGGTCAGCCTGCCGAGAGGGATTCCGAAGAACGTATAAAACAGTGCGAAGCTGAATCCGATGAGCAAACTCATCTTAGCGTCGCCGATGTGTAAGTCGCGGCGAAGCGGGCCAACCAGCAGACTGAAGATCTGTCGGTCGATGAACGAGAATGCGTACAGCAGTGTTAGGACTCCGACGACGTACCACGCGTACCGCAATGAATGCGCGGTAGAGTCAGCGGTGGTCTGAGCAGCGGCGCTTGTGGCTTGGGTTGACCTGGTACCGGGCATCTTTTTCTAATTTCGTTTGCTGCAGATGATTGACGGGATCACCAGTTCCGGCTGTCCGCACGGTCAGAGCAATAATCCTGCAGACGGACGCGCGAAACCTCCGCTAAGGCACCGCGCGCCCGCCGATTGCTCGCTGTTAAAAAGTGTCCCAAAACGTTGAGCACTGGTGACTACTGTCAAAGTTGGACTCGACCATTGGCACCGGTGGTATCAAAGATTGGAACTCGTCGGTTGACGCACTGTAAGGAGACCAGAGCGGTTCACCGGAGGAATTGGGGTCTCCCGTCTCGGCGAACTGCGTCCAGTAGCTGACCATCGCATCGGAGAGCCGCTTTTGCCTGGGCGAAAGTGACTCCGGCAGTCCGAAAACATTGCCGGTCTTGAATAGGTAAGGAATCTCTGCAGAATGATAGGCTCCCAACGGGAACGTTAACACTCCGCCAAACTCCGATTGAGACGGAGGCGCGTTCTCATCATTGAACTCATAGGTATAGGTCGGCACAAATTTCGCCAGTGATTGATCCGCAATACGCGCCGGACAGCTAAAGACTCCGTCCGTACCCGAGGCCCCCAATGCCTCACCGCCGGTCGGGTAACTGGCAAATGGGTACAAAGCAAGGACGGTCGGCGCCAGGACCGGTCCCCACAAAGCAGTAACAGCGGTATCGTACTCCGCCGAAGTCAGGATTGGATTTCCTACGAGGTCGTAGTCCAGAGCTACGAACAATCTATATTCATCGTGATTGGTGCCCGAGATCACCGGCACTTGATTGAATTCGCCACTGGCAAATGCTGCGCTCATCGTCTGTGTGAGCAGCGTTCCATCCACGAACGGATACAAAGGAAAAGGCTCTCCTGCAACCATTGTCGCGGCAGGAACGGCACGCAGACAGGAAGCTGTCTGGTTCGTGCATCCGACACTATCCGCAATGGCGGCGCCGGACGGCACGGCTGGGGTACCCTGCGTTTCCCCCACCGCCAGCGTAACAATGTTGGCAAAGTAGTCTTGGAATTCCGCATAGGATCCGCTTTCCGATATCGCTCCACGGAACATGCCGGATGCGAGCGGGGATGCGAGCTGGGCATAGACGCTTTGTCCGCCTGCCGACTCGCCGAATATTGTTACTCGATCCGGATCGCCGCCAAAATTCGCGATGTTCCTGCGAACCCACCCGAGTGCGAATTGCTGATCCATCAACCCATAGTCGCCGTTGAGATGCCCTTCGGCATCTATCGCGGACTGGGCAAAGAATCCCAAATAGCCCAGACGGTAATTAATTGTGACAACAATCACCCCTTTTTTCACGAGTCGCTCGGGGTTGTAAGGGTTGCTGCTCCCGTCAATGAGTCCGCCGCCGTGAATCCAAAACATCACAGGTAGGCCGTGGTGTCTTCTATCACCCGATTCCATGTGCGGCGTGTAGACATTCAGGAACAGGCAATTCTCGCTGCCAATCCCTCCAGGTTGCGTGCACGCACTACCGAACTGAGTCGCTTGGAGGACAAATCGGGGAAAGAATTCGTAGCGCTTCGGCGGCGTCCAGCGCAGCGCTCCCACCGGCGGAGCCGCGTACGGGATGCCGAGAAATTCGTTTCCCCCATCCGTCGTTGAGCCAATCACGAATCCACTTTCGGTGAAAGCAATTGGGCGGTGGGATGAGTTGTCGGCAGATGCGGTCGCTACCGGGATCAGCGTGAAGACGCAGATAGCCGCCGCTCCAAACAGCAGTATGGAAGTAAACCCACAGTGATCGAGCCGCTTGTTCGATTTTTCGCTCTTTTTCATCTCTGATTCCTCCATCAGAACTAGGATTCGGAAAATCAATGAACCGCTTCGAACAGACCGGCAGCACCTTGCCCGCCGCCGATGCACATGGTCACGATGCCGTAGCGCTCTTTCCGGCGCGCCATTTCATTGGCGAGCGTTCCGACCATGCGCGAACCGGTCATGCCAAACGGATGACCGATGGAGATGGACCCGCCATTAACATTCAACTTTTCCGGATTTATTCCCAGGCGGTCGCGGCAGTAGATCACCTGCACTGCAAAAGCCTCGTTTAGTTCCCAGAGGCCGATATCATCCATCTCCAGGCCGGTGCGCTTGAGCAGCTTTGGCACCGCGAAGACCGGACCAATGCCCATTTCGTCCGGATCACAACCCGCAACTTGAAATCCGCGAAACACCAGCTTGTAGGGAACACCCAGCTGATCGGCGCGATGGCGAGACATCAACAGAGTGGCCGAAGCGCCGTCGGAAAGTTGCGAGGAGTTGCCGGCCGTCACGCTGCCCTCGCCGCTGTGCGGATCAAAGTGAGGCTTCAGCGCCAGCAGGCCTTCCAGCGTGGTGTCGGGCCGATTGCACTCGTCGTGGTCGCAGCAGACCTCCCGCGTCCCAACCTTCTCGCCAGTTTTCTTATCGAGCAGCGCCATCGTGACCTTCATGGGCGCGATCTCGCCCTCGAAAAAACCTTCTCGCTGAGCGCGAGCAGTGCGCTGCTGGCTCAGCAGTGCGTACTCGTCCTGCACTTCCCGGCTCACCTTGTAGCGCTTGGCGACGATTTCCGCGGTGTCACCCATGCCCATGTACAACCCGGGCAATCGTTTCTGCAGGTCCGGGTGAGGATTGCCGGCAGCCGGCGTCATGCTGATACTCTCGACGCCGCCGCCAATCGCCGCCTCCACGCCCTCGCTGATGATCTGGTGCGAGGCCACGGCAATCGCCTGCAATCCCGACGAGCAAAACCGGTTTATGGTCGTGCCCGCGACCGAAGTGGGAAGCCCGGCCAGCATGGCGGAAGTGCGGGCGATGTTGTGACTCTGCGGACCGTGTGGCTGCGCACATCCCAACACAACGTCGTCTAGTTCGGTCGCGTCAAGCTGCGGCACCTTGCGCAGGACGTCCTTGATGCAATGTGCTGCCAGATCTTCGGGGCGGGTTATGTTGAACGAACCGCGGAACGATTTCGCCAGCCCGGTCCGTGAGCTGGCAACCACTACCGCTTCTCGCATATCTTCTCCCGCGCAGACAATCAAACGCTACCAGCGAAAATCCGCAACGCGTATCGTATCCGTGGCGATCGGGTTGCTAAGCTCGCACTCGTGCTCTTAATTCTTACGCCATCACGGCCTGTTCCCGGTTCAGTTCGGCGAAGGTCTTGCCTTCCTCGGCCAAACGCTTCAACACAGGGGCAGGTTCCCAGAGTTCCCCGTGCTGTTGATGAAATTCTGAGATGCGGCGGTAGACCTTATCCAGTCCCACGGTATCCGCATACCACATCGGACCGCCGCGATAGGCCGGGAATCCGTAGCCGTTTAGATAAATGATGTCGATGTCGACGGCGCGCCATACGATGCCTTCCTCAAGAATGCGGGCGCCCTCATTCACCAAGGCATAGATACAGCGGTCTACGATCTCTTCGGATGAAAGCTTGCGTTGCGGGATGCCGGCTTCGCGGGCCCACCTATGCACCATCTCGTCGACTTCAGGATCGAGAATCGGACGCCGGTTCTCGTCGTACTTGTACCAGCCCGCGGCGGTTTTCTGGCCGTAGCGCCCAAGTTCGCAGAGGCGGTCCTCCGCGAACGGCTGACGCACCCCAGTCTTTTCAAGGTGCCGGTACTCTTTACGGATACGCCAGCCCACGTCAAGACCTGCCAGATCGCCAGTAGCCATGGGCCCCATCGCCATGCCGAAGTCGAACAGCGCCTTGTCCACGGATTCGATACTGGCGCCTTCCTCCACCAGGAACTGCGCTTCACGGCGATAGGGGCCGAACATGCGGTTTCCCACAAAGCCCCGGCAGTTGCCGACCAGCACCCCGACTTTTCCCAGTTTCTTAGAGAGTTGCATGCAGGTCGCGATCACTTCTTTGCTGCTCGCCTTGCCGCGCACGATCTCGAGCAGGCGCATAATATTCGCCGGGCTGAAAAAATGCGTGCCAATGACGGCACCAGGCCGCGAAGTGGCTGAGGCTATCTCGTCTATGTCGAGCGTTGATGTGTTACTCGCCAGGATTGCGCCCGGCCGGCACGCGCGATCCAACTGGCCGAAGACTTCTTTCTTGAGCGCCATGCCCTCGAACACGGCCTCGACGACCATATCGACCTTGCCAAAATCGTCGTAGCTGAGCGTCGGCTTGATTAGTTTCAAGCGTTCTTCCGCGAACTGCTGCGTGAAGCGGCCGCGTTTAACCGAACTCTGATAGTTCTTCTGAATGGCTGCCAACCCACGATCAAGCGCTGGCTGGTCGGCTTCTTTGAGCAACACGGAAACACCGGCATTCGCAAACACCATGGCGATTCCTCCGCCCATGGTTCCGGCACCCACTACCGCCACTGAGTTTACCGGGAGAGTCGGAGTTTCTTTTGGTACGTCTGGAACCTTGGCTACTTCACGCTCGCCGAAGAACGCATGAATGAGGGCCTTGGATTGATCCGAGAAAAGGCACTCGCCGAACAGTTTTTGTTCCACCTGGCATCCTTCTTCAAAAGAGAGCCTGGTGGCGGCTTCAACCGCATCAATGGCCGCAAGCGGTGCCATCATGCCACGCTGTTTGGTGTGAGCCTTTTCGCGCGCGGCAGCGAAGATCGATGCGTTCTGCTCGGGAACGCCGAGTTTATCTTTTTCGTTCCGCTCGCGAGTTTTGCGCAGTGGTTTCGCAGCGATCTCGCGGGAGAAAGCTATGGCGCCCGGCAACAGATCGCCTTCGATCAGATGATCGACGAGACCGAGTTTCAGCGCCTCCTGGGCTGTAATCGGGTTGCCTTCTGCGCACATCTCGACCGCCTTGGTGACGCCCACCAGCCGAGGCAGCCGCTGGGTGCCACCTGCGCCGGGAATAATGCCTAGCTTCACTTCGGGCTGACCCAGCTGTGCATTCGGAGCCGCCACACGATAGTGGCCGGCCATCGCCAGTTCAAGCCCGCCGCCAAAGGCGGAGCCATGTATGGCCACCACCAATGGTCTCCGCACATCTTCTATCTGAAGCAGGAGCGGAAGCAGGCCCGCGCCTCGCTGGGTCTTGCCGGATGTGATCTTGCCGAATTCTTTTATGTCCGCGCCGGCGACGAACGTACGGCCGCCACCAATCAGCACCACAGCCTTGACCCCATCATCATGGCCCACCTGCGCAATAGCTTCTCCAATCGCCTTCGCGACCCCAGGACTCAAAGCGTTCACTGGCGGGTTATTGATGGTGATAATTGCGACATCTTTATCTTTGGCAAGTTGAACTAGATCGTCCATGGCACTGAACTCTTTCGCGATCATCTTCAAAGGTTCACTTGCGCGCCGTAAATTCGTGCGCGTTGTGTTCCTGTTCGCTCCAATACTTTTTGCGCAATCCTTTTTTCAGAATTTTCCCGGTAGCGGTCTTGGGCAAGCTCTCCAGGAACTCGATCGACCGCGGGCATTTGAAGTGCGCAATACGAGAGCGGCAGAATTCGAGCAGTTCCGCTTCCGTTGGGTTTGATCCGGGTTTCGCTACAACCAGCCCCTTGGGCACTTCGCCCCATTTTTCGTCTAGGACTGGAATGATGGCAGCCTCGTAAACCGCGGGATGCGCCAGCAGCGCCTTCTCCACTTCGAGCGATGAAATGTTCTCACCGCCGCTGACAATAATGTCTTTCTTGCGATCGGCGATGAGGATGCGTCCATCCTCGCTGATGGTGGCCATGTCTCCGGTATGAAACCAGCCACCGCGCATCGCTTCCGCTGTGGCCGCCGGCTGTTGCCAGTAGCCCTGCATCACACCGTCGGAACGAGCGACAATCTCCCCCATGGTTTTTCCGTCGCGGGCAACATCGTTGTCCTCGAAGTCCACGACCCGAAGCTCCACGCCCGGAATCGCGTACCCGGTCATCGCCCGTGCCGCGTAAAGCTCTCCACCATCGAATTGCTCGCCCGGCTTCAGTTTGGCGGTGGAGAGAACCGGCGCAGTTTCCGTTAGGCCGTAGCCGGCAAAACAAGCGCAACCAAGCTTTTCCTCGGTCTCGCGCACCAAGGTTGGAGAAGAAGCCGCTCCTCCGATCGAAATCCACTCCAGACTGCTCAAGTCGTATTTTTGCCGATCTGGCGAATTCACCAACGCCGTCGCCATGATCGGGACAAGGCTCAGGGAGTCGACGCGTTCGCGCTGGATCAACTGGAAGACTTCCGCGCAGGTAAAGCGCTGAAGCATGACATGTTTCCCTCCCACGAAGGTGACTGAATGGGCAGTACCCCAACCGTTGGCATGGAACAGTGGAATGGTATGCAGATTTACGCTATCCGGCTTGGTCATGAACGTCACAATAACCGAGAGAGCGTGGAGATAAACATTTCGGTGGGTCAGCATCACTCCCTTGGGATCGGCGCTGGTGCCGCTGGTATAGAACAGTTCAGCCAGGGAGTTTTCGTCGAAGTCCATCACATCCGCCCGGTAAGGCGTCGCCGCCGCCAGAATGTCTTCATAATTTCTTGGCGAGAGCCAGGCTCCCTGCGGTGCAGCGTCAAGCATGAAAAAAGTCTGCACGGTTGAAACGCTTTGCCGAAAAGAATCCACGACCTCAGCGAACTCTTTTTCCAGGAAGAGCACTTTCACCCCGGCGTCATTCAGAATGTAGGCCAGTTCGCGAGGAGCGAGCCGGAAGTTCAACGGGAGCAACACCGCGCCGGCTTCCAGTACGCCGTAATACGCTTCGAGAAGCCGATGGCAATTCAGGCTGAGAAATGCAACCCGGTCGCCCGCTTTTACCCCCGCTTCGCGCAGAGCACCGGCGAGACGGCTGGCACGTTCACCGAACCGCGCGTAAGTGAAACGACGGTCTCCACAAACCACGGCGGTCTTGCCGGGGAACTGCTGTTCGGCATAACGCAGGAATCGTACGGGGGTAAGAGGAATATTCATCGCCCTATATCGCCGCTTACCAGGCTGACTGACCTCCATCCACCACCAGCACGTGACCGGTGACATAGTTCGAGGCGGCAGAAGCGAGAAACACAGCAGCCCCTTTCAAGTCATGTTCATTGCCAAAACGCCGCAACGGAATGTGGGAGAGAAAAAGCTCCTCATGGTGCTCCAGGACGCGATTCGACATGTGGGTGGGAAACCAGCCAGGAGCAATTGCATTTACCTGAATGTTGTGACTTGCCCATTTGCAGGCCAAGTCTTTGGTAAAACTGATGACTCCACCCTTGCTGGCGTGATAGCCAATGGCTGGAAGTTCCGCCGGAGCCCCACCCAGTCCAGCCACTGACGCAATATTAATGATTTTTCCCGCGCTGTTCTTGCCCGCGCCGTTCTCACCCCTGCCTTGGCGGATCATGACTTTGCCGACCGCCTGGGCGCACAGAAAAGTTCCGGTCAGGTTGGTCTCGATGACCTTGTTCCAATCCTCGAGACGCATCTCCTCGACGGGAGCGCCCCAGGATATTCCCGCGTTATTGATGAGTACATCGATTCGCCCGAACTGGGAGAGGGTCGCTTCCACCATCTCCTGAATACTGTCCGGGTTCTTGACATCGCAGCCAAGGGCAATGGCTTTGACTCCGAGTTGCTGCAATTCTTCGGCGGCCTGATGGCAGCGTTCCTGCTTGCGGGCGCACAACACCAGGTCGGCGCCCATTTCCGCCAGACCCTCCGCCATTTGGCGGCCCAGTCCGATTGACCCTCCGGTGACGATGGCAACGCGTCCGGTGAGATCGAACAGCTGCTTCACATTCACCGTGGAATCCCGCGTGGTGCTGGCGGCCTCCTTTAACATGAAACCTTCTCCTTCTCCGACCCGGCATCGCTTCCCGCACTTCCCGCCTGCTCGTTAAGAAATCGCAGAATAGCGTGGTGTGAAACTTCCGTCTGGTCAGTTAAGAAGAGATGGCTGGCATGCGGAATCATCACGAGCTTCGCCCCTGGAATGCGTTCTGCGATTAATTTGCCATTGCCCGGCGGCACCAGCCGGTCGGACTCCCCATGGATCACCAGGGTGGGGACGGCGATTGCGGAGATGCGGCTGTACGCTTCCCAAGCAAGTATTCCCTGCAGCTGTGCCGCGTATGCTTCGGGCCGCGGAAACCACGGCCGGCGAATCGCAATATCCTCATCAATCCGTTCACGCGGAGTTGCCGAATCGTAGATAAACGGTACGGGGGCCTCGGCGGCTTGCTCAGGGCTCATTCTGTCACGCGTCATCAGCATCTGGGCAGCCTCTGGTTCGGCGCGCACCGCGGTCGGCCCGCCCGCCGCGGTGCAGCCCAGTATCAGCGACAGCACTCGCTTCGGGT
>Ga0210394_10006219_pt1 | contig 13007 bp, 12 predicted proteins | sample IncBWC12MmetaG_FD_160121 | JGI IMG/M metagenome (GOLD analysis project Ga0210394, IMG submission 160121) | Forest soil microbial communities from Barre Woods Harvard Forest LTER site, Petersham, Massachusetts, United States - Inc-BW-C-12-M | ecosystem: Environmental > Terrestrial > Soil >... | reverse complement strand
GAGAGTGCGGCGAACCCCTTCGCCGCGAAACTGTTACCCATGTCTCCGGTATGAAATGGCCCCTATCCAATCGGAATGGACCCATGATGGACTGGTCGGGGTGACAGGACTTGAACCTGCGACCTTTTGGTCCCGAACCAAACGCTCTACCAAGCTGAGCTACACCCCGAGAATCGGTCGGCAACGCCGCTGCCCTGGCAGGTGAAGCGGGCCGCGGAGTGTACTGAACCGGCGGGCGGGCTTCAACGCCGCGTCGCTTCAGTGCCCGGTTTCTGCACCACCACCGTGCCGAGGTGCATGACGAAGATCGGGTGCTCGGTGGCATGGATGTCGCTGAGCACGTTGCCGGGGACGGCCACGATATCGGCCAGCTTTCCGGCTTCCAGCGTGCCGACGCTGCCGTCCACGCCGAGGAGTCTCGCGGCATCGCGGGTGCCGGCGAGCAGCGCGGCCGCCGGGCTCATGCCGAGATCGGTCATCAGTGCGAATTCCATGGCGTTCATGCCGTGGGGGTAGACGCCCGCATCGGTGCCGAAGGCGATCGGCACGCCGAGGCGCAGCGCCGCCTTGAACATGTTGCCGTGGGCGGCGGCGGCAGCGCGCGCCTTGGCCGCGATCTGCGGCGGGTAAGTATCGGCCGACTTGTTCACCCAGTACACCGCCATGCGCGTCGGGACGAGGTACACGCCCTTGGCCTTCATGATCTTCAGCGTGTCTTCGGTGAGGAAGCTGCCATGCTCGATCGAGTCGACACCCGCCTCGATGGCGAGGCGCGCCGCGGCGTCACCGTGGCAGTGCGCGGCCACCTTGCGTTTCCACTTGTGCGCTTCGGAGACGATCGCGGTCATCTCTTCCAGCGTGAGCTGCGGCACATCGACCGGGTCGCTCTCCGAGAGCACCCCGCCGCTCGCGGCGATCTTGATGACATCCGCACCCCACTTCATCTGGTAGCGCACCGCCTCGCGGCACTCCTCCGCTCCGCTGCAGATCCCTTCGATGGGTCCCCAGGGCTTGACGCGATCGGGTGGAAACGCGTAGTCGTCGAAATGCCCGCCGGGCGAGCCGATGCCGTGCACCGCGGTGAGGATGTGCGGTCCCACGGTGATGCCGGCGTTGATGCCGTTGCGCAGCCCGACGTCGACGAAATCACGCGCGCCGACGTTGCGCACCGTGGTGAAGCCCGCCTCGAGGGTGCGGCGCGCATACAGCGTGGCGTATATCGCCTCCTCGGCGGGGAAGCGCATCACGTTGTGGTAGACGCCGCGATAGTAGTTCTCATCGAACTGCAGGGTGAGATGGGTGTGCGCGTCGATGAAGCCCGGCACGAGCGTCGCGTCCCCGAGGTCGATCACCCGCGCACCCAGGGCTACCGGCGCGGTGCCCACGGACACGATGTGGTCCCCCTGGACGACGATGGCGGCGCCGTTCTGCAGCCTGGTGCCGGTGGCATCGAACAGGTGCGCAGCTTTCAGCACCACGGTCTCCCCCGCCGCGGGCGCGGCCGCGGGCGCGGGCGACTCGTCGGCACTCGCCGCGGGTGCCGTCGCGGCGGCCAGCGCCGCGACGAGACACAGAGCAGGAATCGCTGCAGGAATCGCGGCACGTACCGTTGTCGTCATCGCAGACCTCTCCCGTTGATTCTTGCGCCAGGGCGCACGCGCGGCGCGTGGCAGGTCACATCGTATGTTCGACGGCGAACTGCGCCAACGCCGCCAGACCGCTCTTATAAGAGGAGTCGGCCAGGGCGCTCAGGCAGGCGAGCGCCTGCGCCGCTTCCTGCTGCGCCAGCCGCGCGGCGTATTCGAGGCCACCGGTCGCTTCGATCGCGGCCACCACCGGCTCGAGATGCGACACCCCGCCGCAGGTGATGGCGTCGCGAATCGCAGCGCGCTGCGTGGGGCTGCCGTTCTTCAGCGCATGGATCAGCGGCAGCGTGGGCTTGCCTTCCGCCAGATCGTCGCCCAGGTTCTTACCGCGCTCCTCGGGGTCGGAGTGGTAGTCGAGCACGTCGTCGACCAGCTGGTAGGCGGTGCCGAGATGGCAGCCGTAAGCGGCAAGCGCCTGGCGGACCGGCGCGGGACTGCCCGCGAGCACCGCGGCGACCTCCGCCCCGGCCTCGAACAGCTTCGCGGTCTTGCGATAGATGACGTCCAGGTAGCGCTGCTCGGTCGTCTCCGGGTCGCGGGCATTCATCAGCTGCAGCACTTCGCCCTCGGCGATCACGTTGGTCGCCTGCGCCATGATCTCCATCACCGGCTGGCTGGCGAGCGAGGCCATCATCTGGAAGGCGCGCGAGTAGACGAAGTCCCCGACCAGCACGCTCGCCTGGTTGCCGTAGACCTGGTTCGCCGTATGTCGCCCGCGGCGCAGCGCCGAGCCGTCGACGACGTCGTCATGCAGCAGTGTCGCGGTGTGGATGAACTCGATGAAGGCTGCCGCCTCGATGTGCGCCGCACCTTCCACCCGGCAGGCGCGTGCTACCAGCAGCACCAGCAGCGGGCGCAGCCGCTTGCCGCCGCCGGCGACGATGTGCTCGGCGATCTGGTCGACCAGCGGCACGCTGCTCTTCAGCCGGGCGCGGATCACGTCATCCACCGAGCGCAGGTCGGCCTGCACCAGGGCGCGAATCTCTGCGAGGGTCATGGGGTCGGGCACGTTGCGCAAGGCCGCTTTTCCGTCGGTGGCGGCCCGCATCGTAGCCGAGCGGCCGGCTGAGGAGAAATGCATGGAACGGGCTGCCCGGCCGCGGCAATTGCAGCCTAAGTTCCGGCCCCGGCTGGGGAAATCCACGTTTGACCTGAGGCCGAGTGCGCCAGTAGAATGCGCGCCCCTTTCACGGCAGGCCTCACCTCTCCAAATACCATGTACGCGGTCATCGCCACGGGCGGCAAGCAGTATCGTGTGACCAAGGACGGCGTGCTGCGCGTCGAGAAGCTCGACGCCGAGCCGGGCGACACGGTCGAATTCGCTGAGGTGCTGCTGGTCGGCGCGGGCGCGGACGTGAAGGTCGGCCGGCCGACGCTGCAGGGCGGCAAGGTGCTCGCCACGGTGGTGCGCCATGGGCGCAGCGCCAAGGTGTCGGTGGTGAAGTTCAAGCGCCGCGCCCATTATCTGCGGCAGAAGAATCACCGTCAGATGTTCACCGAGGTGAAGGTGACGGACATCTCCGCCGGCTGACACGGACCGGCACGGCAGCTCAAGGGCTCGTAACTCATGGCACACAAGAAAGCAGGCGGCAGCACCAAGAACGGCCGCGACTCCCACTCCAAACGGCTGGGGGTCAAGCGCTTCGGCGGCGAGCAGGTACTCGCCGGCAACATCATCGTGCGCCAGCGCGGCACGCAGGTGCGCGCGGGCACCAACGTCGGCGTCGGCACCGATCATACGCTGTTCGCCCGCGTGACCGGCCGGGTGCAGTTCCAGAAGAAGGGCAACGAGCAGCGGCTGTACGTGAGCGTGCTGCCCGAGAAAGCCTGACGGCTCCGCGCCGCCTGCCGATGAACCCCGGCCGCGCGCCGGGGTTTTTATTTGCGCTACAGTCGCAGGCATGAAGTTCGTCGATGAGGCGCGGCTGCGGGTGCAAGCCGGTAACGGCGGCCGCGGCAGTAGCAGTTTTCGCCGCGAGAAGTTCGTGCCCTTCGGCGGTCCGGACGGTGGCGATGGCGGCCACGGCGGCAGTGTGTACCTGCGGGCGGTCTCCGGCATCAACACGCTGGCGGACTATCGCATCGAACGCACCTACAAGGCCGGGCACGGGGAGGCGGGCGGCGCCAACGATTGCACCGGCAAGAGCGGTGCCGACCTGCACGTGCCGGTGCCGATCGGCACGCTGGTGCGCGATGCGGCCACCCATGAGGAGCTCGGCGACCTGACCCGTCATGGGGATGAGATCCTCGTGGCCCGCGGCGGCAAGGGCGGCTGGGGCAACCAGCGCTTCAAGTCGAGCACCAACCGCTCACCGCGCCAGTTCGGGCCCGGGCTTCCCGGTGAGAAGCGCATGCTGGAACTGGAACTGAAGCTGATCGCCGACGTCGGCCTGCTGGGACTACCGAATGCGGGCAAATCGACGCTTATCCGCGCGGTGTCCGCGGCGCGGCCGAAGGTGGCGGACTATCCGTTCACGACGCTGCACCCGAACCTCGGCGTGGTCGCTGTGGGTGAGCATCGCAGCTTCGTGATGGCGGATATTCCCGGGCTCATCGAGGGGGCCGCCCAGGGCGCAGGGCTCGGCATTCGCTTCCTCAGGCACCTGCAGCGCACGCGGCTGCTGCTGCACCTGGTGGACATCGCCCCGCTCGATCCGGATGCCGACCCGGTGCGCGATGCGCGCGCGATCGTACGGGAGCTGAAGAAGTTCAGCGGCGAGCTCGCCGGACGGCCGCGCTGGCTGGTGCTCAACAAGCGCGACCTGCTGCCCAGGGAACAGGCGGAGAAGCGCGCCCGCAGCATCGTGCGGCGCCTACGCTATCGCGGCCCGTACTTCCTGATTTCGGGCGCGACGGGCGAGGGGACCAAGCCGCTGTGTAAAGCCGTTATGGGGCTTTTGGAGGAACACGATCGTGCAGCACGCGCGCACGCATCATCTCGAGCAGATGCTGGCGCCTCGCGGCCGGACGCAACTTGAGAGGGGTCGGGACGACGGGGACCGGGATACGCGCCTTGTCGTTTACACTCATTGCCAGCCTCACTGCATGGAGCGGATACGGGCCGCCAGCCGGCTCTTGTGCCGTGCGGCCTTGTTACGGTGGATGATCTGCTTGCTGACCAGCGAATCGATGACCGGGACTGCCTGGATATAGCCGGTCTTGGCCGCTGCCTTGTTGCCCCCGCTGATGGCTGCCGTCACGTTGCGCACCGCGGTGCGCATGCGCGAGCGCAAGGCGACGTTGCGTGTGCGGTGCTTCTCCGCCTGGCGGGCAGCCTTTTCGGCGGACTTGGTATTGGCCACGAAGTCTCCTGTACTGATACGTCCCCGGTCGCGGGGGCCGAATTCTCCGCATGGGGGCGGGCCTTGTCAACGCGCGGCCTGCCCCCGGCGCGGCGCGCCACAGCGCCTTCACATAAACTCATGGGCGGTGAGCACTGCCGGGAGGCCCGCGACCTGTCTTATGTCCAAATTTCAAAGTGTTACGTCGCATGCTGCCGATCGGCGGCCCCTGCAGCTGATCCGCGGGCTTGGCGGCAGCAAGGCCGCGGCTGCAGGGTCTGTGCTGACGATCGGCAGCTATGACGGGCTGCATCGCGGGCATCAGGCGCTGCTTTCCCGGGTGAAGGAGCGTGCGGCGCGGCTCAACGTTCCGGCCGTGCTGCTGACCTTCGAGCCCACCCCGCGCGAGTACCTGGCGGCGGCGGATCCACCGGCGCGCCTGACGAGCCTGCGTGAGCGCTGGCGCATTCTCGCCGGCGCCGGCCTCGATTACCTGTGGCTGCTGCGCTTCGGCGAGGCTTTGCGTAACCTCACGGCTGAAGCGTTTGCGCAGTTGCTGGTGCGCGAGCTTGCGCCTGCGGTCGTGGTCGTCGGCCACGACTTTCGTTTCGCCAGGAACGGGGCTGCTACGGCGGCGGTGCTGGCCGCGGCCGGCGAGCGGCTGGGATTTGCAGTGGACGTGCTGCCGGCCGTGACGCTCGACGGGGAGCGCATCAGCAGCAGCGGTGTGCGCGCAGCTCTCGCCGGCAGCGACTTCGAGCGCGCCCGCCGGGCGCTCGGCCGGCCGTGGTCGATGCGCGGGCGCGTGCAGCGCGGCGAGCGCCTCGGCACGAAGCTGGGCTTTCCCACGGCCAATCTGGCGCTCGAGCGGCGGCGCTCACCGGTCAGCGGCATCTTCGCGGTGCGGGTATACGGCATCGGCGGCGCGCCGCACGGCGGCGTCGCGAGCCTCGGCACCCGGCCGACGGTGGCGGGGAGCGTGCCGCTCCTGGAAGTGCACGTGTTTGATTTCAGCGGCGAGCTCTACGGCCGCGAGCTCGAAGTGGAGTTCGTGGCGAAACTGCGCGAGGAGGAGCGCTTCGCGACGCTCGCGGCGCTGGTCGAGCAGATGCGCCGCGACGCCGCCGCCGCGCGGCGGATCCTGTTTGGGTTGAAATGAAACCGAGATGACCGACTACAAGCACACCATCAATCTGCCGCAGACGGATTTCCCGATGAAGGCGGACCTGGCGCAGCGCGAGCCGGCAATGGTGCGCCGCTGGCAGGAGCGCGGCACCTATGCGCGGCTGCGCGAGATCGCGCGCGGGCGGCCGCGCTTCGTGCTGCATGACGGGCCGCCGTATGCCAACGGTGCCATCCACATCGGCCACGCCGTCAACAAGATCCTCAAGGACATCGTCGTCAAGTCGCGCTCGCTCGACGGCTGCGACTCCCCCTACATACCCGGTTGGGACTGCCACGGGCTGCCGATCGAGCTGCAGGTGGAGAAGAAGCACGGCCGCCCGGGCCACAAGCTCGACGCACAGGCCTTCCGTGCCGCCTGCCGCGCGTATGCGCACGAGCAGATCGAGCTGCAGCGCGCCGATTTCAAGCGCCTCGGAGTTCTCGGCGACTGGGATCATCCCTACCTCACCATGGCGCCGCGCTACGAGGCGCAGCAGCTGCGCGCCTTCGGCCGCATCGTGGAGAACGGGCACGTGTACAAGGGGGTGAAGCCTGTGTACTGGTGCCTCGATTGCCGCTCGGCGCTCGCGGAGGCCGAAGTCGAATACGAGGAGAAGATCTCGCCCGCGATCGACGTCGGCTTTCGTGTGATCGACAACGCCGAGCTCGCGCAACGTGCGGGGCTGTCCGCTGCGCAGCTCGGCGCCGCACCGGTCGAGCTGGTCATCTGGACGACCACGCCCTGGACGCTGCCGGCGAACCAGGCGGTCGCAGTCCACCCGGAGCTGCGTTACGCGCTGGTCGAGGCCGCCGACGCCGGCGGGGCGGTGCGACGGCTGATCCTCGCCGCCGAGCTGCTCGAGCCGTGCCTGCGGCGCTTTGGGATGACGGCGCAGCGTGTGCTGGCGCAGTTCGCCGGGCGCGCGCTCGAAGGCCTGGAGCTGGCGCACCCGTTGCAGGAGCGGCAGGTGCCGGTCGTCCTGGGCGAGCACGTCACGCTCGAGGCCGGCACCGGCGCGGTGCACACCGCCCCCGGCCACGGTCAGGAAGACTTCGCGGTCGGCCAGCGTTACGGGCTGCCGGTGAGCAACCCGGTCGGCAACGATGGGCGCTTCCTGCCCGGTACGCCGCTGGTTGCGGGCCTCAAGGTCGAGGAAGCCAACCCGGTCATCATCGAGGCCTTGCAACGCCACGGGCGGCTGCTGCACCACGAGACGCTGCGCCACAGCTACCCGCACTGCTGGCGCCACAAGACGCCGGTGATTTTCCGCGCCACGCCGCAATGGTTCATCAGCATGGAGCAAGGCGGCCTGCGCGAGCACACGCTGCGCGACATCCGCGCGGTGCAGTGGACTCCCGCCTGGGGCGAGCAGCGCATCAGCGGCATGATCGCGAGCCGCCCCGACTGGTGCATCTCGCGCCAGCGGACCTGGGGGGTGCCGATTCCGCTGTTCGTGCACCGCGAGAGCGGCGAGCGCCACCCGCGTACCGTGGAGCTGATCGCGGCGGCCGCCGCGCGCGTCGAGCAGGGCGGCATCGACGCCTGGTTCGCGCTCGAGCCGCGCGAGTTGCTCGGCGCGGACGCCGAGCATTACGAGAAGGTGACCGACGTCATGGACGTGTGGGCCGATTCCGGCCTGTCGTTCGAGTGCGTCGGCGCCGAGCGGCCGGAAGTGGCCGCACCGGTCGAGCTGTACCTGGAAGGTTCCGATCAGCACCGCGGCTGGTTCCACAGCTCGCTGCTCATGTCGGAAGCGCTCTACGACCGCGCGCCCTACCGCGGCGTGCTCACCCACGGGTTCACCGTGGACGAGAAGGGCCGCAAGATGTCCAAGTCGCTCGGCAACGTCGTGGCGCCGCAGAAGGTCATGAATACCCTCGGCGCGGACGTGCTGCGGCTGTGGGTCTCGGCCACCGACTACGCCAACGAGATCGCGGTGTCGGACGAGATCCTCAGGCGCATGGCGGATTCCTACCGCCGCATGCGCAATACCCTGCGCTTCCTGCTGGGCAATCTGCACGGCTTCGATCCGGCCGCGCACGCATTGCCGGCGGCGGAGCTGCTGGCGCTCGACCGCTGGGCGCTCAACCGCACGCGCGCGCTGCAGGCGGAGGTCGTGGACGCTTACCGCAACTACGCCTTTCATCTCATCTACCAGAAGGTCCACAACTTCTGCAGCGTCGATCTCGGCAGCTTCTACCTCGACGTGCTCAAGGACCGCATGTACACCACCCCCGCCGCGGGGCGCCCACGCCGCTCGGCGCAGAGCGCCATGTTCCATATCGCCGAGAGCATGGTGCGCTGGCTGGCGCCGATCCTGTCGTTCACCGCGGAGGAGGTGTGGGGCTACCTGCCGGGCACGCGCCGCGAGTCGGTGTTCCACGAAACCTGGCATGCCCTGCCCGAGGCGCCGGCGGACACGATCGACTGGCAGACGCTGCTCACCCTGCGCGGTGACGTGCTGCGCGAGCTGGAGAAGCTGCGCGATGGCGGCCGTATCGGCGCGCCGCTCGATGCGCGCGTGGACGTGTACTGCGTTCCCGGGCAGCTGGCGCGCTGCGCAGCTCTTGGCGAGGAGCTGCGCTTCCTGCTGATCACCTCCGAGGCGCAGGTGCACGAGGCTGCCGCCGCGCCGGCCGGCGCCGTGGCCTCCTCCGCCGGCGAGGGCGTGTGGATCGTGGTGCAGCCGAGCGAGCAGCCCAAGTGCGTGCGCTGCTGGCAGCGCCGCGCGGACGTTGGCTCCGATGCGCACCATCCGCAGCTGTGCCGGCGCTGCATCGGCAACCTCGAAGGCCCCGGGGAGCAGAGGTCGTACGTATGAGCGAGACCTCCCGCGCGGACGCACCGCCGGCAGCGCCGGCCGCGGCCGCACGCACACCGCCCGGCCGCGTGCCGCTCACCCACAGCGGCTGGCGCTGGCTGCCGTTGTCGGCGGCGGTGATCCTGGCCGATCACGCCGTCAAGGCATGGATCATCCATCACTTCACGCTGTTCGAGCGCGTCCACGTGCTCAAGGTGCTGGACATCATCCTCACCTATAACACCGGCGCCGCCTTCAGCTTTCTCTCCGAGGCATCGGGGTGGCAGCGCTGGCTGTTCGTAGTGCTGGCGCTCGGCGTGAGCGCGGCGCTCATCGTGTGGCTGCGCCGCCTGCCGGCGCGCACACACGGGCTGCTCGCCTGCGGGCTCGCGCTGATCGTCGGCGGAGCGCTCGGCAACATGCTCGACCGCCTCGCCATCGGTCGCGTGGTCGATTTCATTCACGTACACTGGGGAGCGGCGTACTTTCCGGCGTTCAACCTGGCCGATTCCGCCATCACCATCGGCGCCGCGCTGCTGCTGCTGGACGCCGGGCGCGAGAGCTACGCGGCGCGGAGGTCCCACTGATGCAGATACTGCTCGCCAATCCCCGCGGCTTCTGTGCCGGCGTCGACCGCGCCATCGACATCGTCGAGCGGGCCATCGAGCTGTTCGGCGCGCCCATTCACGTGCGCCACGAGGTGGTGCACAACCACCAGGTGGTGGAGCGGCTGCGCGGCCTGGGCGCCATTTTCGTCGAGGAGCTCGCGGAAGTTCCCACAGGCGCGACGGTGATCTTCTCCGCGCACGGCGTGTCGAACGCGGTCGAGGAGGAGGCGCGCCTGCGCGGCCTGACGGTATTCAACGCCACCTGCCCGCTGGTGACCAAGGTGCACATGGAAGTGCAGCGTTACGCCCGCGAGGGGCGCGACGTCATCCTCATCGGCCACGCCGGGCACCCGGAGGTCGAAGGGACCCTGGGGCGCTTCGACGCCGCCGCGGGCGGCCGCATCCACCTGGTGGAGAGCACCACCGACGTGGCGCGGCTCGAGGTGCGCGACCCGCAGCAGCTCGCGTTCGTTACGCAGACGACGCTGTCGGTCGACGACACCGCGGAGATCGTGGCGGCGCTGCGCGCGCGCTTCCCGCAGCTGGCGACGCCGCGGCACGAGGATATCTGTTATGCCACGCAGAACCGCCAGGATGCGGTGAAGAAGCTGCTGGAGCAGTGCGATGTGCTGCTGGTGGTCGGCTCGCGCACCAGTTCCAACTCCAATCGCCTGCGAGAGCTTGCCGACCGCGCCGGCGTGCCGGGTTACCTCATCGACGGCCCGGCGGAGCTGCGCGCCGAGTGGTTCGCGGGCAAGCGCGCGGTCGGCGTCACCGCCGGCGCCTCGGCGCCCGAGGTGGCGGTGCGCCAGGTGATCGAGCAGCTCGCGCACTGGGGCGGCGAGGTGCCGCGCGAGGTCGTCGGTCGCGAGGAGCGCGTGTTCTTCCCGCTGCCGCGCGAGCTGCGGCGCACCTCAGAAAAACCCGTGTAGCTCGAAAAAATACAGCCGGGTGTGCTCGCTCGGCGCCTGCGGGATGCCGTCCGACAGCCGTACCCCGGCGCGCAGCTGCACGAACTGCACCGGCGTGAGTTCGTAGACGAAGCTCCAGCGGGTCTGCTCGCCGTGGCCGACTTCCCGGTTGGGATCGAGAAACTCATCGGTGATCTTGAGATTGTTGCCGCGTGCAAACTGCCAGTCGGCCTCGAGCAACGTCGCCGTCGTCTGCACGCTGCTGCTGCCCGCCGCCGCGGCGGTGCCGGTGGCGCCGGTGGTGCCGGTGGTGCCGGTGGCGCCGGCGGTCCCACGGTCATCGATGAGCTCGGCCTGGGCGAGCCAGGCGACGGGTCCGGTACGCAGCCCGGCAAACAGCGCGTAGGCGCTGCGGCTGCCCGCAGAGCCGGCATCGTTGTAGTTGGCGGCGGCTCCGAGCCGCCAGGCCGTCTCCACCCAGATGAGCTGGGCGCTCGACTGCTTGCCGTTGCCGCTCGCCGCGCCGCCGGCGGTGCCGTTGCTCACCGCGAGCTGCATGTCCCAGTGTCCCTTCAGCCAGCCGAGCTCCACGCCCTGGTCGGGCGTCGTCATGTTGATGCCGCTCGCCTGCTGGATGAGGGCCGTCTGGTCCTGCAGCCGCAAGCCGAACGGCAGGTACATCTGGCCCGCTTTCACGTACCAGCTGTGATCGGCGGACCAGAACATGCCCCACGCCTCGCGGTTCAGGGCGCCACCCGGCGCGACCTGCTCATCGACGTACACCAGCAGCCGCTCGGGGATGACGTTCGCCTCGAGGTAGACGCGCGTCTGCTGCATCTGGAACTGGTTCAGCGTCTGCGTATTGGGCGCCTGGGTGCTCGAGGCATCGAAGCGCAGGTCACCGCCGAGCGACACGAAGCGATTGAGCACCCCGGCCCAGGTATCGGTGCCGGTGTCGAGATGCTGCGCGGGCATCAGCGTCTGCGCGAACACATCGCCGTAGGCGGTGCGCAGCCCGCCGCCGGTGGGATTGACGTGGCACTGGGTGCATTTGAAGCCATTGGCAATCGCGAGGTAGGGCTCGGCGAATGCGTGCGGCGCGTACGCCGGGAGCAGGCCGAGCAGTGCCAGGCAGATGAAACGCATCATCGGTCACCGTCCACGCTGAATTCGAAGGAGTAGTCGCGTCCGAGCGTGTGCGCGTCCTGATCGGCGAGCGCGGCGCCGCCGGTGCCGCGCAGTGTCAGGCGATACCTGCCGGCGGTGAGCGTGCCGCCGGGCGTGATGAGCACCGCGCGCGGATTGCCCTTGGCGAGCTGCAGTCCGAGCGAATCGCCGGCCGGCTGCGCGCCGGCGGCGGTGAGGCGGTCGAGACGCAGCGTGGTGTAGTTGATGAGCGAGGCATCGACTTCGCGGTTGAACGCCACCACGATGCGCACCGCGCGCGCGCTCATCACCGACTGCTCGGGCGGCGACACCGCGGTGACCAGGAATTCCCTGCTGCTGGCTGCGGCCGCGGGCGCCTGGGCGCCGTCACTGACCCACTGACGAATGACGTCGATGGTCGCCTGCGGCAGCGGGGTTTCGCCGAAGGGCATCTGCGCACCGACGATGCCGGGCGCGCCTTCGAGTTTCAGTACCAGGTAGCTCTTGTCGGGCGCGCCGGGATCGACGCGCAGCACGCCGGAAACTTCCGCGCTGGGAACGCCGACCAGCAGCGCGTAACTGTGCGCGGCATCGAGCTGCAGCCCTTCCGGCGCCGCCGGCCCGCTGTGGCAACGCACGCAGATCGGCGTGAACACGTTGTCCTGGATCGACTGAAAATCCGCGCTGAGCGCCGGCGGCGGCGGCGCCGCGTTGCCGGCGCCGACCGGCGCACCATTGGCGTCGAGTCCGACGCCATCGCCGGCGCAGCCCGCCAGCAGTGCGGCGAGCGACACCGCGGCCAACGCGGCGCCGGGTTCGCGGCGCGACCGTTGCGACATGAGGTACTCCGGCGTTAATACGGTGCCGTGAGTACCCTGCTGCCTGCGTGTTGGTTTCCGTTCCCGCGTATTCACTTGTCACGTTGCGGCTCGAACCGCGGCGCAGCGGCGCGACACCTACGGGCGCAGGAACTCGCTCATTCACGGGAATCACACACATGCAAATCGCGCTGCGTATCAGACAAATCATGCCGACAGTGTTGCTGTTGGCCGTGGGAACGCTGGCCGGCATCCTTGCCGCGTGCGGCGGCGGCTACGGCGGCAGCAGCGGTGGCGGGACCACCTCGGCTTGCGGCACACAATACGGCGGCACCTGTCCGGCGCCGACCATTACTCTCGCTTCTCCCGGCACCACGGTGAACCGCACCGTCACGCTTTCGGCCAGCGCCTCCGCCGCCGTCGGCCTGACGGTCTCGCGAGTCGAATTCCTGGTCGACGGGACGAGCGTGGGAACGGCGAGCGCCGCACCCTACTCGGTGAGCTGGGACACCACTACAGTGAGTGATGGGCAGCACATGGTCACCGCCTCGGTGACCGACAGCATGAACCAGACGACCACCACACAGCCGCTCACCCTCACGGTGGACAACAACCCCGCTTTCAGTGTGACG
>Ga0210394_10006218_pt1 | contig 13008 bp, 7 predicted proteins | sample IncBWC12MmetaG_FD_160121 | JGI IMG/M metagenome (GOLD analysis project Ga0210394, IMG submission 160121) | Forest soil microbial communities from Barre Woods Harvard Forest LTER site, Petersham, Massachusetts, United States - Inc-BW-C-12-M | ecosystem: Environmental > Terrestrial > Soil >... | reverse complement strand
CTCTTTTTCCTTGAGCATGGTGCAGCCGGCGGGCGAGGCGATCTCCAAATTCTCGACGCGGAACTTGCCCGGATCGCCTGCCTCGTAGGCGATCCGCCCCGCGACATCGTGCAGCACGTCGGTGTCGATGATCGCGCGGCGGAAACTCGCGACGCGCAGCAGCGTCGCGCGCCAATCGGCGATGGTGCTGAAATTGTCCACGAACCAGCGCAGCGAAGACTGCACCTGGATGAAGGCGCCCGATGCCATCATCAGGCCGCCGAAGGAAATATTTCCCGCAAAATACAGCGGCGCCGCGGCCAATATCGGCGCGACCAGCGTGAACCACCCGTAGCCGGAGGTGATCCAGGTGAGGTTGGTGAGTCCGGTGACCAGCCGCCCGGTGGCGGCCAGCACCGCCGCAAGATCGACCTCGATGCGCCGCTCTTCGTCCGCTTCGCCGCCGCTCAGCGCAATGGCGTCGATATGCTCGTTGACGCGTACCAGCGAAAAGCGCATATCCGCCTCGCGCGCGTAGCGCTCGGCGTTGCGGTCGACCAGGTTGCGGCCGACCCAATAGCTCAGCAACGAAGCCGATCCCGAATAGACGATGGCGGCCCACACCATGTAGCCCGGCACCGCAAAATTCCGGCCGCCGACGTGAAATACGAAGTCATTCGACAGCGACCACAGCACCGCCACGAAGGTGACCAGCAAGATCGAGGACTGCAGGAGACCAATGCCAAGATCGGCGGACAGCTCGGTGAGATGCCGCGCATCCTCGTGCATGCGTTGGTCCGGGTTGACGCCCATGGGGCCGGACAGGCTGAGCCGGAAGGCCCTGCCGGGCTGCAGCCAGTTCTGAATCAAATCGCGCGCCAAACCCTGCCGCAGGCGCAGCTTCAAGGTCTCACCCAGCCAGCGCTGAGCCACGTTGAGCACCAGAAGCGCGCCGGCGATCAATCCGAAAACGCCCAGTTGCACCAAGAATTCTTCAAAGTCGCGGCGCGAGAGCGCATCATAGAAGGGCTTGTTCCAGTCGTTGAGGCGTATCTGGCCGTAGGCGGAGACCGCTACGACGAGGAACAATGCGCCCGAGAGCATGAAAAGCGCGTTGCGCACCGGCGCCGCCCACAGGGCCCGGACCATCATGTCGAGTTGCGGCACGAGGCCGGAATTGGCAATCTCGTCGGGATTCGATTTGCGGTTCATGCACCTTCTCTGGAGCGATGTGATCAAGCCATTATCGGGCAATGCCGCCGCGGAGCGGAATTAATTGAGCCGGATCGACGCCTTGCTCGATGCGATGACCCTGGCCGAGAAGCTCGGTCAGCTCACCATGACCGCCTCCAGCTACGCGGTGACCGGGCCGGTCATTGCCGGCGATTCGACCGAGGCGATCAAGGCCGGGACGATCGGCAATTTGCTCAATATGGTCGGAGCTGCGCACGTGCGCGAGATGCAGCGCCTGGCGGTCGAAGAATCGCGCCTCGGCATTCCGCTGCTCATCGGGTTCGACGTCGTGCACGGGCATCGCATCTTGTTTCCGGTGCCGTTGGGCGAAGCAGCTCTGTTCGATCCCGATGCCTGGGCGCTGACGGCGCGCGAGTCGGCGAAGGAAGCCGCGGCCGAAGGGCTGGCGATGACCTTCGCTCCGATGCTGGATGTGGCGCGCGATCCGCGTTGGGGACGCAGCGCCGAAGGCCCGGGCGAAGATCCCTGGCTGGCCGCGCGCATCGCCGAGGCGAAGGTACGCGGTTTCCAGGGCCCCCATCTGGCCGCGGCGGATGCGCTGGCTGCCGTCGCCAAGCATTATTGCGCCTATGGCGCGGTCACCGCGGGACGCGATTACGCCTCGGTCGATATCTCCGAGCGCACGTTGCGCGAGGTGCATATGCCGGCATTTGCGGCGGCGGTGAGCGCCGGCGTGGCCGCGGTCATGCCCGGGTTCACGGATCTTGCGGGCATACCGATGACCGCGAACGTTGCACTGCTGCGCGGCTGGTTGCGCGGGCGCTGGGGCTTCAAGGGCGTGATCATCAGTGATTACAACGCCATCGCAGAGCTCATGCATCACGGCATTGCGGCGGATCTGGCGGATGCCGCCGCGCAGGCACTGAAGGCGGGAGTCGATATCGACATGATGGCCGACGCCTATCGGCGCGGCTTGCCCATTGCCCTCGAGCGCGGCCGGGTCACGATGGCCGAGATCGACGAGTCGGTGCGGCGGGTGTTGACGCTCAAGGAGCAGCTGGGTCTTTTCGATGATCCGTATCGTCGCGGCGCGGCGCCGGAATCCGCTGCCGCTTTCACCCATCGGCGCCGGCTGGCGCGCGGCATCGCCGCGCGCGCCATTGTGATGTTGAAGAACGCAAACGAAGCCCTGCCGCTCACTCGCGATCGATCGCGGCGGCTCGCAGTCTTGGGTCCCCTGGCCGATGCCCCGGCGGACATGCGCGGTCCGTGGTGGGGCGCAGGGGAGGCGGACGGTCAAGTGAGCGTCGTGGCGGGTCTGCGCGCCATTCTCCCGGACGCAGAAGTGATGCACGCGGCCGGCGTTGCGATCGAGAGCGAGGACGTATCGGGTATCCCGGCGGCGCTCGATCTGTGCGCGGCCGCCGACGCCGTTCTGCTCTGCGTCGGAGAAGGCGCTACGATGAGCGGGGAGGCCGCGAGCCGCGCGCATTTGGGTCTGCCGGGCAAGCAGCGTCAATTGGCGGAAGCAGTGTTCGCTCGTGCGCACGCGGCGGCAAAGCCCGTGATCGTCGTGCTGTTCTCGGGCCGCCCGCTGGTGGTGCCGTGGCTGGTCGAGCGAGCCGATGCCGTGCTCGCGGCGTGGTTCCTCGGCAGCGAGGCGGGTCATGCCATCGGCGATGTCGTGACGGGGCGGGTGGGTCCGAGCGGCCGTACGCCGGTCACGTGGCCGCGAGCCCTGGGTCAGATCCCCATCTTCTTCGCGGAGCGTCCGAGCGGCCGGCCCGCCAGCCCCACGGATCATTACACGAGCAAGTATCTGGACGTCCCGAACGAGCCGCTGTTCGCCTTCGGCCACGGTCTCACCTACGGGCGGATCGTCTACTCTGATCTGCGCGTCACCCCGGTCGATGTCGAGGACATCGACACAATGAAGATCCGCGTCGATGTGCTCAACGAGGGCGCGCGGGCGGCAGAGGAGACGGTGTTCCTGTTCACGCATGACAAGGTTGCGAGCGTGGCCCGTCCTCTGCTCGAGCTCAAAGGCTTTGCCAAGATACATTTGAAGCCGGGCGAAGCGGCAACGGTGACCCTGTCGCTGCGCGCCGCGGAACTGCGCTTCCTGGGGCTCGATCTCGAGCCCGTGTTCGAGCCCGGGCAGGTCGAGATCCTGGTGGGTCCCTGCGCCGACCGCTCGCGGCTGCTGGCCGCGACCATCAATCTATCGTGGTCGCGCCCCTGTTGAACCGTCCCCGCAGAGCCAGCGAAAGATATATTCGCTGCGTGTGCCGGGAACGATGGCATCCCACTCAGTCTGCTTTGGGTCCGCTTCCTCGGTTTGCTGGTTGCCGGCAAGATTGTTTTGCGCGTAATAAATGACCAACACAACCCGGGAGCGCTCCTTGGAGCAATCGTATTGGACCTTCTCCACGGCGCTCAAGTACGCATCGCCGGCGGCGCTGCGATGCGATTCGGGATACTCCTGCCGCAGCCAGGCCGTGACCAGATGGCCTGAGCGCTTCAGTTGATGCTCGGTGCTGAAAGTCGCCCATGATCCGTCGGCACCGACCGCCTTGAAGGTCCAACCTCCCGACGACATGGGGTCCAGCGTGCCTACCCACGCCATCGGGTTGGCGCGCCGGGCCTCTCGTTCCTTCGCGAGCCTTTCGGCCTGAAGCTTCTCCTCCGCCTGCGCCTGGGCCCGCTGCGCCTGCCACAGCTTTTCCTGCTCGGGAGTTTGACCGACGACGGTCGAAACGTGAATGGCGCATGCGGCCGCGAGCATGCCCGCTGCAAGCCGCCTGGATGTCGTTGGTCTCATCGCGATACCTCCCCTGACTCATGTGCCGGCGATGGGCGCGGGACACTCCGGTAATTGTAGGCGAGCCGATGATAGTAGCGGCGCACAACCTGGCCGTCGCGCGTCAGTATCTCGTCCTCGATCGGCCCCCAGCGCTCGGCGTGCGACTCGATCGTTTGGCCGCTGAGCTCCTTCGCGTCCCACGCGATCAGCAGCAGATTGCGGCCCTCCTGCCGTTCGCGCGGCGTCCAGCGTTCGTACATGAGCCCGATTCCGTCGAACAAATGGGCGCTCGATGTCTCAAGCTCCGCAGCCGTACGTTCGGCCGCGTAAAATGCCAACTCGCTGGCGATTGCATAGCGGTCCATGCCCACGATCAAGGGCTCAGCGCCCGTGTCCGCGCGGATCTGCGCCGCGGTGAGCGCGACTTGGCGGCTGAAATCGCGCCAGCCCACCGGAAGCAGCTCGATGTGCTTGCTGTATCCGACGCCGGGAAGCCCGAGCACCAGATAATGCAGGCCTGCGCCATAAATCAACAGCAGCGTCACGAGCGTCGGCACCCAGGCCGCGCGGATCCATGCCTTGAGACCGCTCAACTTGGCGTTGGCCGAGATCATTCCCACCGCCATGACCGGCAGCGCCGCGGTCCATGGCGCGCCGGTCCAGTCGAGCTTCACTTCATGACGCAGGCTGAAGATCGCGAACACTGCGAGCGGTAGGAGCACGGCCAGTTGAATGAACCGACGGCGCCGCGGCGCGCTGCCGTCATCGCCCGCGAACGATGCCGCCACCGCCAGCACGCCCGTCGGTGTAATCAGTACGATTGCCGAGGCCAGCAACTTGTGCAGGGCGAACTTCGACGCCTCGGCAATGCGCCGCGACGTCTGGAATGCGAAGGAGGCCCAGCCGTGTTCGGCATTCCAAAAAATGACCGGGGAAAAGATTGCGGCCGCGAGCAGCGCGGCGCCATAGGGCTCCCAGCTGCGCCACCAGCGCCGCGCCTGGGTGTCCCAGAGCATAAATGCCGCCGCCACCGGAACGAGCAGCCCGATGGTGTATTTTGATATCGCGCCGATGCCGAGCGCGAGCCCGGCCAACCACCACGCGCCGCGGCGGCCCGCGAGCAGCGCGCGCTCGAGGTAGTAGAGCGACGCGGCCCAGGCGGCGGTCAAGGGGGAGTCGGGGGTCATGAGCAGACCGGAGAGAAAAAAGAACGGCAGCGTCTGTGCCAACAGCACGGCGCCCAAGGCACTTGCCTCGCCGAAAAGGTTGCGCGTCAGGCGATACGTAAAGAGTGAGGCCACGATGCCGCAGCCCAGCGCTCCGATACGCACGCCGAATTGCGATTGACCGAAAACGGCCGTTCCAAGTCTGATCAGCCACGCGACCATCGGCGGATGGTCCAGATATCCGAAGTCCAGATGCCGTGAATAATTCCAGTAGTACGCTTCCTCTGGAAGAAGCTCGACGGATCCCAGATATAGCAAGCGCAGCACCAAGGCATAGGCGATCAGCCGAATCGCCAGCATGCGCGCTCGCTCGCCGGCCTCTGACTCGGACTTTGCCTGCGCGAATCCCGATGCCGTCACCGCCATGCCGGCCAGCACCGCGAATAGGATGGACACTTGTGCCGGCCACCCCCAGCGCAGCGTCAGCAAACCCAGCACGCCGCCGCGCAGGAACATCGCCATGAGGCCTACCGCCACCCACCGCCACGGTGATATTTGTTCCCGGAGTGGCGTCCCCTCGACGTTCGCCGCGCGAACTTTCAGTAGGTAATTCAACGTCATGGCGACGGTGAAGCTCGCCATATGGCTGGCTTGCAACGACAGGCCGGCGGCGATCAAGGCGCAGAACAGACCGGCGTCGAGGAGCGGCGCCCACGCGGTTGCGAGCAAGCGCTTCACTGCTGCTGCGTCCAACGGCGCGGGCGCTTAGCTTGCGAATTCCCGGTTAGCGTGCAATGCCAAATGTGGATCTGCCTCAAATCAATTCGTGCGTCGTCGCCGCTTGATGATTATAGTAACAAGATGAACGCCGCCGAACACCGTCGACCGCTCGGGACATTTTACGAACGTGCCATCCCGGCTCAGGATGCGGTGCGTTGTGGTCCGGAATTGTCGATCATCGTGCCGACGTTCAACGAACGGGAGAACATCGCGGAGCTGATCGGGCGTCTGGTGGTGAGCCTCGGCGATCGCTCGTGGGAAGTGGTCTTCGTCGATGATGATTCTCCCGACGGCACGGCCGACGTCGTGCGCGAGCACGCCGCGGTGGATAGCCGCGTGCGTTGCGTGCAGAGAATCGGCCGCCGCGGCCTCTCCTCCGCCTGCATCGAGGGCATGCTGGCGACCACGGCGCGCTACCTCGCGGTGATCGATGCCGATCTGCAGCACGACGAACGCCTGCTGCCGCAGATGCTCGATGCGCTGAAGGAAGGCGAAACCGATATCGTGATCGGCAGCCGCTACGCGCCCGGCGGCGACATCGGCGATTGGAATGCGCGGCGCGCCCGCATGAGCCGCCTCGCCGTGCGTCTCAGCCGCGTGCTGGTGCCCGCCGAAGTGACGGACCCCATGAGCGGCTTCTTCATGATGCGCCGCTCGGTTCTGGAAGGTTCCGCGCACCGCCTCTCGGCGATCGGCTTCAAGATATTGACCGACGTGTTCGCATCATTCCCGCGGCCGCTGCGCTTCAAGGAGCTGCCGTATCGGTTCCGAGTTCGACGCGCGGGCGAGAGCAAGCTTGATTCGGTGACGGCATGGGACTACCTCATGCTGCTCCTCGACAAATTGATAGGCCGCTGGATTCCGGTGCGCTTTCTGGCGTTCTCGATCGTCGGCGCAACCGGGGTTGCGGTGCATTTCGCCGTGCTCACGCTGGTCCTTCAAGGGCTGCACCGCAGCTTCGTGGCGGGTCAGGCGGCGGCGCTGCTGTGCGCCATGACGTTCAACTACGCCGTCAACAACGTCCTCACCTACCGCGACCGGCGCCTCACGGGCATCCGCTGGGTGCGCGGCTGGGCATCCTTCGTGCTCGCCTGCAGCATCGGCGGCATCGCGAATCTCGGCGTGTCATCCACGATCTACGACTTCGGCCGGGGTTGGTTTCCCGCGGCTATCGGGGGAATCCTGGTCGGGGCGGTGTGGAATTATGCGGTCACGATGATGTTGACGTGGGGACGCGGGCGCAGGTGACGACCGGTGCGATGGCGCTGCCGGCGGAGGCAGAGACCGCAGGCTGCGGCGGCGTTGGGATCGCGGCCGGCATCGCCGCTTCAAGCGGCAGGGTCACCGCGGCGCGCAGGCCCGGATTTTGATCCGACAGCACCAGCGAACTGCCGTGCAGCTTGGCAACCGCCTGCACGAGGCTGAGGCCAAGACCCACACCCGGAGTGCCGCGGCTGGCATCGCCGCGGTAAAATCTCTGCACGACCTTGCTCTTCTCGCCATCGACGATCCCGGGGCCGTTGTCTGACACGGAAATCTCGGCGCCGGCCTCGCCGCTCTTGAGCGCCGCCACCACGATCGCGCCATTCTCCGGTGCGTACTTCAGCGCGTTGTCGATCAAGTTGCCGAGCGCCTGCGCGAGCAGAATCGGGTCGCCGGATACCGGCAGAGCGCCATCCGATCGAAATTCAAGATCGATGTTCTTGAGCTCTGCGGCAGGCGCGTAGAATTCCACGGCATTCGCGGCAAGGTCCGCCAGGTCGAGGGTCACGAAGCCGGAGCGGCGCAGGCCGGCGTCGATTTCCGCGAGCCGCAGCAGCGCGTCGAATATGCGAATCACGCGGTCGACGTCCGCCACCGCCCCGTCGATTTCCGCGAACGCCTGCTCGGGCGGCGGCCGAATCAGCGCCAATTCCTCGAGCCGCGAGCGCAGTTCCGCCAGCGGGGTGCGCAGGTCATGAGCGATGGAATTGGAAACGTTGCGCACGCCGTGCACCAGCAATTCGATCTGCTCGAGCATGCCGTTGATGGTGCGCGACAGGGTATTGAGTTCATCATCATTGAGCTGCGTCGGCAGGCGGTGCTTGAGATCGCCGTGGATGATCGCCGAAACGGTGTGCCGGATGCTGTTGACCCGCGACATCAGCGCGCGGCGGGTGATGAGCCCGATCAGCAGCCCGGCGATCGACAGCACGGCGACGGCGCCGGCGAGGCCATACCAGAAGTGGGTCTGCAGCGGTGCGAACAGAGCGTTGTCCCTGCCGACGAGCAGGTTGTAGCCGCCGCCGAGCTGCGCAACGTGAATCAAGGCGGTCTGCACGCCTCGATTATCGGGAATGAACTTGATCGTATAGTTGCCGGGCGCGACCGGTACGGCGGCGGGCCAGGCTCCTAAATTGCCCGCGATCGGATGCAGCGACGCGTCGGTCAGCAGCAGGATCCTCTCGTTGGCGATCTGCATCTGCACGCGGGCATCGATGAAGGTTTTCAGACCGTCCGCGCCTTCGCGCCGAAACACGTCGGTGAGACGCTGCGCATCGGCCTGCAGGAATTCGGCGCGGCCGTCCTGAATCGTGACCTGCCAGGCGTACCACAGGGGTGCCGCAAACAACACCAGCGCGGCGATGCCGAGCACGACGTAGCCGAGCGCCAAAGACACCGCGGACGAGCGCATCATGCTAGTCACCCGCGGTCACCGTATAGCCGGCGTTGCGCACGGTGCGCAGCAGCGGCCGTTCGAATTCGGCATCGATTTTTTGGCGCAATTTGCTGATATGCACGTCGACGACGTTGGTTTGCGGATCGAAGTGATAGTCCCACACGTTCTCCAGCAACATGGTTCGGGTGACCACCTGGCCGGCATGGCGCATCAGATACTCGAGCAGCTTGAACTCGCGGGGCTGCAGCGCGATCGGCCGGTCGCCGCGGGTTACCTTGCGCGTGAGCGGATCCATATGCAAGTCGCCGACCGTGAGCGGAACTTCGGTGTCGACGCCCTTCGCGCGGCGGTGCAGGGCATCGACGCGGGCGAGCAGCTCGCCGAAAGCGAAGGGTTTGCTCAAATAATCGTCGCCGCCGCTGCGCAGGCCGCGAATCCGGTCATCGACCTCGGAAAGCGCGCTCAAGATCAAAATCGGCGTCCGTTTGCCGGCCTTGCGCAGCACTTCGATGATGGCCAGGCCGTCGATTTCGCCCGGCAGCATTCGGTCCATGATGATCACATCGTAGGGTTCGCTCGCCGCGAGAAACATGCCGTCGCGCCCGTTGCCCGCGTGGTCCGTGGTATGCCCCGCCTCCTGCAGGCCCTTGACCACGAACTGACTGACCCGTTCGTTGTCTTCGACCAGCAGGATTTTCAAGTCGCGCCCTCGAGCGGGGGTACCGCGCGATCGCTCGACCGCGGCGGCGGCTCGATCGCAGGGGCCTCCGGGTGCTTCTGACGACGGCGCCGTTTGAACCGCAGACTCCACTCATCCAGGTACAGGTAGATGACCGGCGTGGTGAACAGCGTCAATGCCTGGCTCAATATCAGGCCCCCGACCATGGTATAGCCCAGCGGTTGGCGCAGTTCGGAACCCGTGCCGCGGCCGAGCGCCAAGGGCAGCGCACCCAGCAGTGCCGCCATGGTCGTCATCATGATCGGACGAAAGCGCAGCAGGCAGGCCTGACGAATCGCGTCGTGCGAGGACAGATGCTGCTCGCGCTCGGCCTGGATGGCGAAATCGACCATCATGATGCCATTTTTCTTGACGATGCCGATCAACAAGATGATCCCGATCAAGGCCATCACGGTCAGATCGATATGCAATATGAGGAGCACCAGCAGCGCGCCTACGCCGGCCGAGGGGAGGGTGGAGAGAATCGTCAAAGGATGAACGTAACTCTCGTAGAGCATGCCGAGAATGATGTACACGGCCACCAGCGCCGCCAGAATCAGGTAGGGCTGGCTCTTCAGGGAACTCTGGAACGCTTGCGCGGTGCCCTGGAAGTTCCCGGTGATGGTGGCGGGTAGGTGCATGGCGACGGATGTGCGGGTGATCGCATCGACGGCATCGCCGAGCGCCGCGCCCGCTGCGAGATTGAACGACAGCGTCACCGCCGGGAACTGCCCTTGATGATTGATCGAGAGGTACGTGACGTGCTGCGTGTCGTACTTGGTCATCGCGGAGAGCGGCACCATTTGGCCGGTGAGCGCCGACTTGAGATACAGCTTGTCGAGCGAGGCCGGGTCGGATTGCAGCGCCGGGGTGATCTCGAGCACGACGTGGTAGCTGTTCGACTGCGTGAAGAATTGCGCGGCCTGGCGTTGGCCGAACGCGTCGTACAGCGCCTGATCGATGGCGGCCGGCTGGATGCCGAAGCGCGCCGCCTGATCGCGGTCGATCGTCAAGGACAGCATGCCGCTGCTGGTCTGCTGATCCGACGCCACGTCGCGCAGCATCGGCAGCTTCTGCAGCTGCGACAGGAGCCTCGGGGCCCAGTCGTTGAGCTCGTTGATGTCCGAATCCTGCAGGGTGTATTGGTACTGCGTGCGCGAGGTACGGCCGCCGACGTTGAGGTCCTGCGCCGCCTGCATGAACAGCGTCGCCCCCGGAACCTTAGCCAGCTGCGGCCGCAGCCGGTTGATGATCTGATCGGCGCTGGCGCTGCGCTGGTCGCGAGGTTTGAGGCCGATGACCACGAAGCCGTTGTTGACCGGCCGGCTGCCGCCGAGGCCCGTCCCGTAGCTTGCGATGTCCGGATCCTTGGCTACGACATCGAGCAGGGCGTGCTGGCGGCGCACCATTTCCGTGAATGAAATATCCTGCGGTGCATCCGACACGCCGGCAATGATGCCGGTGTCCTGCTGCGGAAAGAAGCCCTTGGGTATCTCGATGTAGAGCAGGACGGTCGCCGCGACGGTGATCAGGAATACCGTCAACGTGGCGCGCTTGTGATCAAGGCAGAAGTCCAAGCCCCGCGTGTAGCCGGCCAGCAGGCGATCGAACGCCCGCTCGATCGCCATGTAGGCTTTGCCGTGCTTCGCATGCTTCTCGTCGCGCAAAAACAAGGCGCACATGGTCGGGGACAGCGTCAGGGCGACGAACGCCGAGATGACGATGGTCATCGTCATGGTGATCGCGAACTCGCGGAACAGCCGGCCGATGATGCCGCCCATCAATAGCAGCGGGATGAACACGGCAATCAGCGAGATGCTGATGGACAGGATGGTGAAGCCGATCTCGCCCGCGCCCTTGAGCGTTGCCTCCAAGGGCGAGAGACCTGCCTCGATATGCCGATAGACGTTCTCGAGCATGACGATGGCGTCATCGACCACGAACCCGACGGCGATGGTCAAGGCCATCAACGACAGGTTATCGAGGCTGTAGTGAAGAACGTACATCATCGCGGCGCTGCCGCGCAGTGCCAGCGGCACCGTGACGCCGGGGATGATGGTCGCCCAGGCGTTGCGCAGGAACAGGAAAATCACCATCACCACGAGCGCGATGGTCAGGGCCAGCGTGAACTCCACATCCCGCACCGCCGCCTGGATGGTGGTGGTGCGGTTGGCGACCATGTCCACCTTGATCGAGGGCGGCACCGAGGCGAGCGCATGCGGGAGCAGAGCTTCGACGCGCTGTTCGGCATCGATGACATTGGCGCCGGGCTGTTTGTAGATCAACAGCAAAATGCCGTTGCGGCCGTTTTGCCAGGCCGTCAGCAGGGTATTTTCCGGGCCGTCGACCGCGATGCCGATGTCGCGGATGCGCACGGCGGCGCCATTCTTGTAGGCCACCACCACGTCGTTCCAGGGGGCGGCCTTCAGCAGTTGATCGTTGTCGTAGATCGTCATGCTGCGCAGCGGTCCGTTGATCGAACCCTTGGGTGCGTCGACCGTGGCGGCGGTGATGACGTTCGCCACGTCCTCCATCTGCAGGCCCAACGCGGCCAGCTTGACCGGATCGATTTGCACGCGCACCGCCGGCTTCTGCTGACCGCCAATCTGCACCTGGGCGATGCCGGGGATCTGCGAAATCTGCTGTGCGAGGATGTTCTCGGCGTAATCGTCGACCGTGGTCACCGGCAGCACGTCCGAGTGCACCGACAGGATGAGAATCGCCGAATCGGCCGGATTGACCTTGCGGTAGGTCGGCGGAGTCGGCAGGTTTTTCGGCAATTGTCCGCCGGCGGCGTCGATCCCCGTCTGTACGTCCTGCGCGGCCGCATCGATGTTGCGGTCGAGGTCGAACTGCAGCGTGATCTGACTGGTGCCGAGCACATTGGTCGATGTCATCTGCGACAGGCCGGAAATCTCGGCAAATTGGTATTCGAGGGGCGTTGCCACCGACGAAGCCATGGTCTCGGGGCTGGCGCCCGGCAGCTGCGCCGAGACCAGAATCGTCGGGAAGTCGACCTGCGGCAGCGGCGCCACCGACAGGAGAGGGTAGACCACGAGGCCCACCAGGAAAATGCCGCCCATCAACAGCGAGGTCGCAATCGGGCGCCGGACGAAGGGCTCTGAAATGCTCATGCTGAAATCTTCATGACGCGTTGGCGGGCGCATCCGCGCTGCGCGCGGACGCGGCGGCGGCCGTTACACGCACGTGCACGCCCGCCTGCAGGCGATACTGATTGCTGGTGACCACGCGCTCGTTCAGGGCGAGGCCGGTCTTGACGACGGTGAGGCCGCCGCTTTCGTCGCCGATGGTGAGCTGTCGGACCTCCACGGTCGAGTCCGGCTTCACCACATAAGTGAAAGGACCGTTCGGTCCCAGCTGCACCGCCGTCGTGGGCAGCGCCAGTACATTGCGTTCCATGCGCACCAACACCCGGGCGTCGACATACTGGCCGGGCCATAGCGCGTTGTGGGCGTTGCCGAAAGTGGCTTTCAGCTTGGCGGTTCCGGTGGTTTGATCGATCTCGTTGTCGACCAGCGACAGCGTGCCTTCGTCGAGTGCTCGACCGCCGTCACGCGTGACCGTGGTGACGCTGACCGGGCCGGCGGCGAGCGCGGCATTGACGGCCGCCAAATTCTCCTCGGGCAGGGTGAAAATCACGCAAATCGGCTGTACCTGCGTGACGACGACAATGCCCGTGGTGGCCGCC